>Ga0307470_10000646_pt1 | contig 15673 bp, 23 predicted proteins | sample atmos_gasesAM3C__FD_204565 | JGI IMG/M metagenome (GOLD analysis project Ga0307470, IMG submission 204565) | Hardwood forest soil microbial communities from Morgan-Monroe State Forest, Indiana, United States - atmos_gasesAM3C_05 | ecosystem: Environmental > Terrestrial > Soil > Temperate forest... | reverse complement strand
GTAGGCGGCGTCGGCGACGGCGTCGGCGGCGGCGGCGGCGTCGGCGGCGGCGGCGGCGGCGTAGGCGGCGGCGGCGGCGGCGGCGTAGGCGGCGGCGGCGGCGGCGGCGGCGGCGGCGACGGCGTCGTCGGCGGCGTAGGCGGCGTAGGCGGCGGCGGCTTTGCGCGCTTCTACACGAATAGACTCGTCTTGTGTCTCAAGATATTGGCGAACAATCGCGGGCATGGCCCAGAGATGCGCAACGCTCAGCGCTGATTCGCAAGCATCTTTACGTAGCAATGTGGTTGCATCAAATCGCGCAATTATTTTGCGCTTCTGAGCGCAGACTTTGTCATTACCTTTGATAATCTTGCCATCTAATTCCACAAGACAGAGCATTGTCCCTGGCGCATAGTACACGGCATCGGCGACGTGCTCTGACGCATGCAGCCCTCGCGCGCAAAGTTCAATTTGACCGTCAACCGACAGCCATTCGCCGTCTGCGGGTATTGGCGAACCGTCGCGAAGAGTTGAGGAAACGAAATGGTAATACCTTTTGTTCATTCGATTAAGCTCCGTGGATAAGTGTGTACGCCGCAATCAGCGCCCAGCAAACGGCGATGATGAGTGCGGCTGATTCAAAGCGGGTAAAGGCGCCGAAGGATAGCGTTGTGGTAGGCCGGCGGGGTCTCATGATTTGCTCTCAACGTAGACGTACGGATTTACGTCTATCTTTGTGAATACCCAATAATAGTCGTGGCCAAATACGCCGCCGCACATTCCGCCGTGTGTTGAGAACCCCCAATTAAGCTGGCGCAATAGCTCTTTGCACGCCGCTTTGTGGTTGTCGGCGATATCGAGCGCGTGATCGTAGCTAACGTAAATCGTCTTGGCTTCGCATTTAGCTTGTATGCGCGATCCTCGCGTGTTGCCGACTGGAATGTAGCGCGTCCTGATTGCTTGGCTCATGATGTCCATTCTCCCGTGTACGTGCGTTTCAAGATTGTCCCGCCAGACTTAAACCAATAATCCCAGAAAAAGCGCTGAGCGGATTCGGGTGTGTGCTCGATGACGTTCATGATTGCGCCTCCGGTATGAATTCCTGTAACCACTTTAGAAACCGAGTGAATGTTCCGGATTCAAGTTCGCGCTCAGTGCAATACCACTCCTCTGGGCATGTATCGTCCAGCGTCTCTAGGTATTCGCTAATCTTAGCGGCAAGTTCTTTGATCTCCTTGCGCATCTCAGCCAACCATAAAACATCGGCTGATCGCTTTGCAGCGCTCAATTCGTTTAATTCCGCGCTGTGGTATGGCTTGCTCGAATAGCGCATCTCACAGGCTTTCTTGACTCCGTAGACTCGGATCAGTTCAGCCTGAAACGCTTCGTCTGCGGCCTTAGCAGCTTCGTACAGCGCAAAGTTCCTCATGATTTGACTCCAAGTAGGCGCGCAATGCGCTTGCCGCTAGCGCGCGTTACGTTCGGCGGAATGTGCAACGTGCGGTTTTCATATGCGCCAGTACGGAACTCCATACCGTTGTAAATGGTCACGGCGCAATGGTCGCCCTCGATTGCCTGCACACCGTCTACTTGCGACGTGCGCGTATCGTTAACTTCGCTGACCGCTTCGCGCAGTGTCAAGTCAGTAACGCAATCTGATTGTGATTCGTCACACTCACCATGCTCGGCGGATTCTTGCGTGACGATTTGGTGTGTTACGGTAAAGCGATACTTACTCATGATTGCACCCCACACGCGGCCAAGAATCGGGCGCGATCGAAGCGCGGGTTTGTGGTGGCTAGCGCATCGGCAAGCGCGTACACGACATTATACCAAGCAGTATTTAGTGCGGAAGGTTTGCATCTTGCGAGTGCAGCGGCGATTAGTTCAAAGTCTTTCTTGGTCATGCTCAATACTCCTAGTGGGTTTGGGTCTGATCAGTAGCTTGTGCTACATGCGGGTAAGGTAGCGCCGCATGCAGCACAAGTCAAGCGAAAGATAGATGAAATTATTTCACCCTAGCAATGGGTCGTGTTGCACTGCAATATCCGATTCGCTTGATGCTGCATTGCGATTAAGCATCGAGTTCGGTATCTCACCCTCATGGTAGGCTTTAATCATGCGTCCAGATACCAGGCACCAAATAGGCTCGCCAGTCGCTTTGAGCCATTGCATTAGATCAGGAGCTGCGTGTACTTCATCGGCCTGCTGCTGGTATGTGGCTTTAGTCTCTTCCCATGTCTCCAGTTCAGTGAGGATTCGATAATATTGCGTCTTGGATATCCCATAGGCATCAAGCACCGGCGCTAATGGCGGCGGCGGATCGTCGCGCATCTTGCATCGAATGCGCCGCGCTTGCGTGCGTCGCTCAATGGAATTCAAGTTTACTCGGTGCGAAGTGTATCGTTTCCCAGTCATGTCAGTCATATCAATCTCCTAGTTTAGAACGTCACACAATACCAAATGTCACAGAGTAACGCAAATAAATGCTGATTTGGGGCGTTGGTGCTTTGAGGGGTTTGGCGAGATATTTTAAAGTACCAAAATTCACGATGTTATTCTTTAATATAATCAGCAGCTTGCAGACCGTTGGGGCGTTGGCACTCACGGCACTGCGAAAAGTGCTATCAGCCTTATATAGCCCCTATCAGTCGCACGCGCATACACGCACGCGCATGCGCGCACCCGTATACGCGTAGTTCTTTATATTAAAGAACCAAAACACCAACGCCCCAAATAGCAAAAAGTCGCAAGCAAATCATATGGTTATACGCGTGTACTTTTGGTACTGTACCAATAGTGCCAGTCGCACCAACGCCCCATCGAGCAATTAGCCGTCTGCTTTGCGTATTTGCCCGCTCGCAGCTAGCCGACCGCTGATCAGGCCGCCAGGGCTGGCATGCGTGCGGCATAGAGCGCGGCGCTGACGGCCCATCGCATTGAGCCGGTCGCATTACGCGAGACGCGGAGAGGGTAGGGGGAGCCCTTTTGGAGGCTCATGTTGCGAGCAGCGAGCGGGGGCTTTGTTGCAAGTCCAACGCGAGGGACCCAAAGCGACTAGCCTTTAGCGAACCGGCCAGGTGCGACTTGCGTCCTTAGTGCCCAGGCACTATGCTCTCCGCCATGCGCACACTGTTTCTCGTCGTCCTCGCCTTCGCCGCCGGGTTCTATGCCGACCGCTGGCAGCACCGGCCGATTGTCATTCAGCTAAAACCTGCCGCCCACCGGGTAATTGCTCCAGAGGGACCCAATCCACCTGTGTATTGGAAGGACGGGGGTGGGCGGTTGTCGCAAAGCAATCTGCCTTGCGTTCAGTCGATTATTTTATGCTGGTGGACGACGTGAAGTACATTCCGCTCTTGGTCCTGATCCAATTGGTCAACCTGGTGCTCTTGCCGATCGGCTGGTTAGTGTGCCTCTCACCGCAACTAGCGAAAGCATCGTGGATATTCTGGAATGATGACGACGGCGTGAACGGCCGTACCACATGGTGGGGTCAGTATTGCTGGTTGGGGTGGCGTAACCCTGTTTCGAACCTTCGGCATATCCCTGGCGTCTCAGGCGTAGGCCGACCGCTCTGGCTGAAGTCCTTCACGATTCGCGGTAAGCCTTATCACATCATGGCGGGGTGGCTCGGCAGCACTGGGTATCCTGTGTTCCAACCCTTACCAACATCGGGTGAATGGTGAAACTGTTCAGGTCAATCGACAACCTAGCGCGCGAGCACACGGAGCGAGCGGTTAGGACCATTACCGAAATCATGGACAACCCATTCTCGGAGGATCGCGATCGGCTGAAAGCGGCCGAGCAAATCCTCGATCGGGGACACGGCAAACCGCTAACGGCGACGATCCAAGTCCCGGCCAACCGCGCGCAGGCGGCGTTGCTGGCGGCGATGAGCGATGAGGAACTACTAAATGCGATTAGTCAGGCGCAGCTCCCGCGACTAAACGCACCAAGGGATTTCATTGACGTAGTTGCAGAGCAGCTAGACCCCATACTACGATAGACGCCCCTGATAGGAGCCTCACAATGCGTTATTGCGATGAACAGTTAGTCCATGAATTAACATGGGCGGCCGAAGCGGTGATCAATATGCTCTCGCGCGAAAATGTTTTAATCCCAATTTCATCTATCCACAGTATAAACGAACTTAAGCGATGGATCGACGCCACACGAAGTGAATGGGCCGTGCAAGACGACGATACCGCTAAGTCAGTTGAATGAACGATCTCCCGCCTGAACAAGCCGCCGGAGAATTGCTCCGGCGGCAACGAGCCCGCGCCTCACTTGTAGAATTTTCACAGAGCATAGAAATCCCAGGGGTGCCGCTCGTCGATATCAAGGACGATGACTTGACGACGGAGACGACCTACGCGCCCGTCGAGTCGCGAATTGCGAAGCACCATTTGCTTTTACTTCAAGCTTTGCAGCGCTGTGTGGAAACGCCGCGCGGTAGACTTTTGGTACACATGCCGCCGGGATCGGCCAAGAGCACGTACGCTAGCGTCGTTATGCCTGCTTGGGCAATGGGGCGCCAGAAGAACACCCAGATAATTCTCGCCTCGTACGGCACGTCGATAGCGGCTAAGCAGAGTCGCAAAGTGCGAGCGATTATGCGCGATCCGCGCTATACCAGCATTTGGCCTGAGAAGCCGATCCTACTCGATGACCAGCGCGCGGTAGACGACTGGCAATTGACGAACGGAAGTAGCATGATGGCCGCAGGCTTGCTTGCGGGTATTACCGGCAATCGCGCAGACGGCATCATTATCGATGATCCCGTAGCCAACCGCGAGCAAGCCGACTCTCCGACGATTCGCGAGAAGACGTACAACGAATATATTGACACAGCGATGACCAGAGCCAAACCTCGAATGTGGGTGGTAATTATTATGACCAGATGGTCGGAGTCCGACCTAGCCGGCATGATTTTACCGGAGAACTATTCTGGGGAATCCGGTCTAATAAAATGTCGAGACGGACAGACTTGGGAAGTGCTTTCTGTGCCTGCCGAAGCAGAGCGAGAGGACGACCCTCTAGGACGAAAAGTAGGTGAATTTTTATGGCCTGAGTGGTTTAGCAGAGAGCATTGGAGCACCTGGCGAGATAATCCGCGAGCTGCCCGCACATGGTCTGCTTTGTATCAGCAAAGACCAGCACCATTCGCCGGCCTACATTTTTCGAGAGAAATGTTTAAGCGGTTCGATTTGGATTTACCTAGGGTAGATGCATGACCATAGAACCATACGAGGGACTAGATGCGTTGCCGAAGTCTCTTCGTTTTTACGGGGCTTCAGATTACGCCGTGATGGCCGCACGCGCAGGAAAGACCGAACCTGATCGCACAGAGCACGGTATAGTCGGTCTAGATAATCGTGGTCATATGTGGGTGACTGATTGGTGGACCGGCCAAGTTGAGACTGACCAAAGTATAGAGGCGTTCATAAAACTAGTGCGGCTTTGGAAACCGGTCGTCCGTTGGTTTAATGAGGGGGGACTCATCGACAAAGCCGTGTCGCCAGCGATCAGGAAGCGGATGCAAGAGACGCAGACATTCGTCGCTATTGAGCAATTACCATCCCTCAGCGATAAAGCGATCAAACTCCAGTCCTTCCATGCACGAGTCACGGCCGGCACGGTTCACGTCCCTATACGACGCGCATGGGCTGAAGATTTAATCGATCAACTAATCCGGTTCCCGGCGGGACGCTGGGATGATAAATGCGACGTAATGGGGCTTCTGGGCCGCGGAATAGATCAGATGACGGACGCCCGCTTGCCAGCCGAGACGCACAGACCTATACTGGTGCCCTTCACGGAAGCTTGGCTGACTTACAACGATAAGGCCGACAAGCCGAAAGTTAGGTTTTTCAGTTAGGAGATTCACGCAGTGGCACAAGTTAATTCGACTCCCGGCGTTCCGCCGACGCTTCCGACCGTTCCTTCGAACATGAACGAAGTCGGTACCGATGCGCCGAAAGCGTTTGCCAAGGCAACGATCGTTCCCGCCGCGGAATCCCATACGGGCTCGAAGCAGAAAATATGACGCAAGTCAGCAGTTCGCCAGGGGTGCCTAAGTCACTCCCGACGGTGACTGCCAGCTCCGCAACGCCGATCATGGCGGGTACTACGTCGGTATCCACGCAGAGTAACGTCTATCCCACAGTGCTAGTCGAACAAGGCGTCGCGGTGCCATTCAACAGTTATACCCCGATCCAACTACCAACTAATACAGGGTTCCCGATATGATTCATAGTCGCCCCGGCTTTGCACCACGAACATCGGACGAAGAGTGTGCCAAGTTGCAACCGGACATGGTGCCGGCGATCAATCGGCACAATCAGCCGGAGACCACGAATCTAAAGACCGCGACTGTTCAGCATATGCAGGCGCAGGCGGAAGCCGCTTTGAAGCGCATGAAGGAAGGCGCAAGTCCCAACGTGCTGGTGAACCCGAATCCCAGCGCCACGCCAGTCATGACTTCGCCGCATAAGGATTAAGCGTGTCAACCTCCGGCGCCTCCAATGGTCCTGCGACTCCCGGCGGCATGGCCGGCATCCTCACTGACCCTAGACAGTCGACCGAGGGTAAGGACGGCGGCGATTATGACGAGCCGGATGACGACAAGGAAGCTAGCGAAGCGGAAATTGCTCAAGTCGCCAAACTATGGAAGGAATACGATGATGCGCGCAAGTTTGATGAGAACTTTCGTAAACAGATTGCTATTGATCGTCGCTATGCTGCTGGCACATCGGACCTCGCATGGGCCGTCACCACGAATTTAATTGGAGCATTCATCGATATTCTGGTTGCATTGCTCTATGCCCGAAACCCCGATGTATCGGTGCGAAAGTCACCACAGGTAGACGAGTCCAATACGTACCAGATGCAGATTTTTGCCCGTACTATGGAAATCGTTATCTCTTCCCTCTGGAAGAAAGCAAACCTCAAGAAGTTCGCGCGCAAAGGTGTCCGTTCGGTGCTGTCGAATGGTGAGGGATGGTTCAAGGCCACGATGGTCTCGGATAAACGACCGCAACCCGAAGTGGAATCGGCGCTAAACGATGCGCAGGAAACGCTCGCGCGCATTCAGGCACAGCAGAAGTTGCTAGAGGACCCGCAGGATCAAGACCCGGAGACGATCGAAGCGGAAAAAACCGAGAAGGAAGCCCTGATCGAGGAACTGCAAGAGAAGTTGGAACTCGCGGTCAACCGGATGTTCATCATCGACTTCGTCAAGACGGAGAACATGCAGGTTTCGACCGATATCGAGTCCATCGAGGACTACCTTGACGCTGATTGGATTGGTAACGAAGTCTACTACTCGAAAGAGAAGGCACTCGCGCAGTTCCCGCGCCTCTCCGTTGAGGACATGAAAGGCGCGAAGGTTTACTTTCAGCGGGCACCGAAGGAACTGACGACTCGCGAAGTCGATAACGTATTACCACAGGGAATGCTAACCGCCGAGAGCGCGCAGTCGTTCACCTCGCAGACGAGTACGACCGAAACACCGTCCTTCGTGCGCTGTGTTGAGATTTGGGATCGCACGGATAAGCAAATTCGCACACTCATCGATGGAGTCAAGAAATGGGCCAAGGAACCGTATCCGCCTCCCTATCCGACGAGCAGATTCTTCCCTTACTTCTATTTCGCTTTCTACGAAGTGGATGGTCAACGGCATGCCCAGAGTTTGTCATGGCGTCTCTACAAGCTGCAAGACGAGTACAGCGCGACGCGAAGCAATTTCAGGATTACCCGCGAGCGATCTATCCCTGGCGTGCTATTTAACGCAGCGATGCTTGACGATCGAGAGGCTAAGAACCTCACCGAATCGAAGCATCAAGAATACACGGGACTGCGACCCAGTGATCCCAGCCTGCCGCTCGCTAATCTCTTTGCGCCGAAACCCGTCGCGTCAATCGACATGAGGCTTTATGACCCGTCGCTCATCCTCAATGATATGGAACGAATATCAGGCGTTCAGGAAGCTTTGTCGGCAGCACTTAGCCAGCCGGGAAATCCTAAAACGGCTACCGAAGCCAACATCCAGCAGTCAGGTACGCAAGCTCGCACGACTTCCGATCGGGATAACCTCGAAGGACTACTCACGGATCTAGCGCAATACACCGCAGAACAATCACTCCAGTGTCTGAGCACCAAGGACGTACAGCGACTCGCCGGCCCGAAAGCCTTTTGGCCGACCGGAATGGATATCGAGGACCTGTTTACGATGGTGGAAATCGTCATCGAGGCGGGTTCTACGGGCAAACCGCGGCAGCAGACGGATATGCAGGCGTGGTCTACGCTCCTACCACTCATTCAGAATCAATTGAAGGAAATCGAACAAGCGATGGCAAGCGGCAATATGCCGATGGCGAATGCACTCATTGAATTGGTCAAAGAGACGATGCTTCGGCTTGGCGATGAAAGCGATGTCGAGCGGTTCATCCCGCGACAGCCGCCACCAGGCAGTCCAGGAGCCGGCGGGCCGCCGCCGCCTATCCAGCCGCAAGTCAGTATCAGCCTTAAAGGTACGCTCACTACAGCAACCTCCGAAGCGATGGCGCAACCTGTGCTCACGCGCGATGTTGCTAGCGCGCCTCCACCCCAAACTCCGCCGCCAGGTGCCGCCCCGGCTCCTGCACTATCTGCACCACTGAGCCCTGCGGCTCCGGCGCCGGGCGGCGGACCTTGATTTAATACAACGTGATAGGAACCCCTAAAAATGGCTGAACAGACTGTGATGGACGCGGTGAACGCTGCACTGGGCGGTGAGACGCCAGAACCCGAAGAGGAAATTACTCCGGCAGAGGAAACTCCTGCCGAAGAGGAAATCACTCCGGCGGAGGAAACCCCTGCGGAAGACGAATCGCCGGCCGAGGAGTCTCCCGCGGAAGAGACCGAAGAGGAAGCCGAAGCGCGCGGTGCCGAACGCGATCCGGTTACGGGCAAATTCGTCAAGAAGGCGGAAGAGAAGCCGGTCGAAGAGGAAAAGCCGAAGCCTGCGGAAAAGGCAAAAGTCGAACCTCCGAAGAAAGACCCGATCAACGACCCGATTCCGGAGAACCTGAAGAAAGACACTTCAGAGCGCATCCGATCGCTGATTGATATTGCCAAGAACGTCACGCAAGAGCGCGATAAAGCGAAGCAGGACTTCGATTACATGGTGCAAGGCGTTCAGGCGACCGGTACTAGCCCTGAGCAATATGGGGAGACCTTAAGCTGGCTAGCGCTCTTTAACAGTAATGACCCGAAGCAACAGGAGAAGGCCCTTGAACTCGTTGAAAACGTCGCTGAACGCCTTGCAATGTTACTGGGCAAAGAACGTACCGTTGGCGACCCGTTATCGGCACATGCTGATCTCAAAGACGCTGTTGCTAAAGGTCAAATCACAGCGCAGTACGCCAAGGAAATCGCAAGGACCCGAAACGGACAGCAATTCCGAACTGAGCTCACGACTCAAGCGACAACTCAGCAGCAACAGCAGCAAGCACAGGCCCAGGAACTCGCGACCGCGCGCACGGACCTGAGCACTCTGGAACAAACGCTGATGGGTAGCGACCCGGACTACGCCGCGAAGAAAGCAATCCTCGTTCCGGCGCTAAAACCCGTATTTGCCGCCATTCCGCCGTCGCAATGGAAGATGAAGTTCATGGAGGCGTACAAAGCAATCAACTTACCGAAAGCCGCGCCTAGGGCAGGGGTCAAAGGTACACCCGCCAACCAACCGCTCCGCGCTAAGCAGCCGGCCGGCGGGCAGGCCAAGGCGCCCAGCAGTGGGCTTGAGGCAATTAACGCAGCGCTAGCGGGGATGGGCAAATGAAACATTACGAATTGCTTCGGATGTGCGCCGATAAACTTGAGAAGTATCCTGACCAAGTTCAGTTTCACGATCTAATTCTTGTTCACCCACACCATTGTGGACGATTCCCTTTTTCTGGCGGAGGAACCGAAAAGCTCAACGAAACTCAAGAGACATCGGCTTATAGCGTACCGATTCAGCGAATTCTCGCCGGGCTTGCTCGCGGCTTAAAGGAGTTAGCGAAATGACAGACTTCAGCAAAGTCTTAATTGCCACGCCGATACGCGGTAACCAGACCGTCACGCTCTATACCGCGGGGCTCCTGCAATCGACTGGGCTGCACGGCGGGTGGCTTCCTATGGCTGGACAGAGCGACATCTACGTCGCTCGCAATGTCCTCGCCAATGAGTTCCTACAGCGCACCGATTATACGACACTGGTCATGATCGATAGCGATATCGGATTCACTCGGCAACATCTGCAAGACCTGATCGAATCGCAAGAAGCCTTCGTAAGTGGCTTGTACACCGATAAATGTCAACCCCCGATGCCATTTTGCCGCGACGTAGACGGCAAGCCCGTGCCGCTGGAGGACATACCCGCACAAGGCATGTTGAAAGCCCGCTTTCTGCCAGGCGGGTTCCTCAAGGTGGATCGCTCAGTGCTTGAAGCCATCATCGAGCAAAAACTTGTGGCGTCCTACGGCGGCGGCAAGTTCCACCATTTCTACAACGGCCGCATCGTGTTCGATAACCTCTTGTCCGAGGATTATTCGTTCTCCGACTTGGTCTATCAGGCAGGTTTCCAGCCGTGGATCAATTGCGGGATTCGCTTGAACCATGACGGTAGGACGCTAGATCCACAACCCGCGCAGATCAAGACGGATACGCTATGAGCGCCCGAGAAGCATTTGACTTGCGCAACCGATTTTGTCGGCGCAATGTTATGAACCACAGGCGCGATTGGTCTAAGATATGGTTTTGGCGCATGGTAATCAGTGACACTTGGCAGAGGGTGTGTTCATGAAGCAACTCTCAATCTGCATTCCCACGTACAACCGCGATACGTTCTTGCAATGGACGCTTGAGAAAACACAAAAGGATTTCCCTGAAGCCAAAATAATTCTGTCAGATAATGGGAAATCGACGGTTCCGATGAGCGGAGTCCGCTACATCCGCCAAGCAACCAACATCGGCGCCTTTCCCAACATGCGAGCGGCGTTGCTCGCGGCGTCTACCAAGTACTGCATGTTCCTGGGCGATGATGACTACCTGCTACCAGATGAGGTACAGAAGGGTATCGACTTCCTAGAATCACATCCCGAAGTCCTCGTCTACTATGCACCTTGCCAGCTCTATGATGAAGTCAACCAGAAACCCGCATGGGACGCGTTCTACGTCGCGGAGGATGAGACCTTCACGCACGCCGACAAACTGTGGAACTTCGTGATGCATAAGCATGTTTGGGCGGAGCACGCCATCTACCGGCGCCAAGGACTGCAAGACATCCTCCAGCCGCGGGGTGGCGCCTACTGGTGCTTTGTCGATTTGGCTAATGCTGCGGTGCGCGGCCCTGTGCATTTCGCAAAGACTCCGTTCTACCGCAATATCACCCAGCACCCGATCGGCGGTCGGGTGAAATTGGGCGACCAGCAGTGCCTGACCGATTTTGACTCCTATCGTTGGGGATTGGAGACACTGGCCCACGATATTTTCAAAGCGCATCTGAATGATGTAGACTTGAAGCGCAACATTGAAGGCATGATCCGCCAGTTTATTTGGACGCGCTACGAAGTCGCCGCGCGAATCTTGAATGCGCAAGGCCGCATCGTTGAGGCGGCGGCATTGACTAAGCGGATGGAATTAACGAGGTATTGATCTTGGCACACACCATTGTCATGGTCCCAGAAGGCCACACCGTACAGGTTCACCCTCCGGGAGTGATCCCGCAGCCGGGCATTCCGCCGCAGCCACAGGGCGTAGTGGGTGATCCGATGGCGAGCGGCGGCAAAGCCGCGATGGACGCCGTCATGCCGCCGGAACCCAAGAAAGAATCTCCGAAGCCGAAACCAAAGGCTAAGAAGCCAGAACCGAAACCCAAGAAGGAATGACATGTCAAATCCAGTTCAGTTTACGTGGGTAGACCCTACGACCAATACCGACGGCTCTGCGCTTACCGCAGGTGAAGTCACCGGCTACACCATCGGCGTTCGCGATACGACCGCCGCGGGATCGGCCGCGGGGACTTACCCGATGCTGACTCCGATCACTGACGCAGCGGCAACCAGCGAAGCGCTGTCGGCTCTGACGACCTTGCTCGTGCCGGGGAGTTATGCCGCAGCGATTCGTGTGGCCGGCCCTGTGCCGTCCGCATGGAGCGTTGAGACGACCTTCGCGATCACTCCGCCGACCCCGAACGCGCCGACTGCTTTTACCGCTGTCTAATAGCGTGGTTGGCCTGGCTATTAGGCTTGCGGGGAAGGCCGGTGTGTCGTTTCTAGGAAAGCGGTTCCGAAAGCGGAACCGCTTCCTTACCGGCTAGTATCCGCTCTACATTTCGCCGATGGTGGTTGTTCTTCGGCCCAAGGCGCGCGGCAAGTCGCTCGGACTGCGGAAAGATAAAATTGATCGGCATGTAAGGGAAATCATTCGGAGCGAGTTCCCGGCTTAGCCGCAACTCTAAGCAGCCAATACACAATATTCCCTCGCCGCCTTCGGCTTTCTTCCACACATCATCGGTGACGGCATAAAACTCATTGCCGACTGTTGGCGCGGTATTCATGCCGCAGTCTTTGCATGTAAACATTTTGATATCATCGGGGCTCATTTGTTTCTCTCCTCTGCTCGTTCTAAGTAACGGACGCCTTGCTTCATGCCTTCAAGAGTGTCACCAAAATATCCGAATCCGCGATTGCACTTGTTGCAGAGCCAACCACGGAACTTGCCGGTGACGTGGCAATGATCGAGATGGGTATCAAATGTGCTCTTAAACGGCCGAGTACAGTTTTCGCACGCTGCGGGCGCGGGATAAGGCGCTTCTGGCACACCATCCTTTTTTCGGCGCCATAGTAAATTCTTGAGGCGGCACCGTTCAGGATTTTTCTTTTGCCATTCGAGACTGCGGCGGTTCCCCTCTCCGGGATTGCGATCTGCCCATCGCTTTGTCGCAGCGTGGGCGCATGGGACACATGTTCCAGTCAAATGACGTTTTGCCAAATGCCCTTTAGAACAAGGCCGTCCTGTGAAGTAATGTTTAAAGCCACGAAGCTTGGCTTCGGCGCGCGTAAGGGGGAGTTCATTAATATTCATTGGTATACTATACTACATACCGAAGTTGCAGACAAGCGCGATTCGTCATATCCTACGCAAGACTTAGCACGCTCTGGCGTCCAATACTGACCACCGATCGCCTTGTGGTTGGGTTCTTGATGGCAAGGACTCTCGTGCAGAGGGCCGCAATCCTCTGAGAGTTTTATGCGAAGCCGAAAGGTTTTTCATTCAACTTACACGAGGTATTTGCAACCATTCCTTTCACTAGCGAACAACTCCAGTACGCGGGTAACGCCGCAATTAACTACTTCCTCCGGAACGATCCGGTGGATCAAGTGAACGTGGCCCGACCACTTATCAAGCGTTTGATGGAGGAAAAGAAACCGTACGTCGGTGGTTTACAACAGGTCATTGAACAACTCCGTTATAGTAACGATTCGAATTTCCAATCGTACTTCGGCGATACGCAGGTTACCTACAATCGCAAGCGCACATTGCAACAGGCAAAGTACACTTGGGGCTCGTTCCATGACGGCTTCGGACTGAACGAAGACGAACTGGCGCAGAACGGTATCGTGATGACCGACGACAAGTCGAGCGTCCCGACCGAAGCAGAGAAGGTGCAACTCACTAATCTGCTTCAAGAAAACACGGAAACCCTAAAGCTGGGTTTTCAGGAAAATTTTGACTACATGCTGCACCGAGACGGTACACAGTCAGTCACCAACATCCCAGGTTTGGACTTGCTCGTATCCACCACACCGACCGTTTCACAGGTCGTGGGCGGACTCGATCAGTCGATCTACACCTGGTGGCAGAACACGGCGATTACCGGCATTGCTTCGACCTCGGGCACTCTGACGCAGCAAATGGAAATCGCGTGGCGCGATTGCACTCGGTACGGTGGACTCGCGCCGAACTACATTCTCTGCGGCGAACTCTTCCTCGATGCCTACCGGTTGGATGCGAAGAACACCATCAACCGCACGGTGTACATGAAGGACGATGCGAAGCCGACGAAGCTCGATGGCTCCGTGGGTGAAGGCATCCGCACGGGACTTTACTTCAAGAATGTTGAACTTTTGTGGGACCCTGTGATGACGGTACTCGACGGCCTGGATTCGCCGACCATTCCTTGGGAGAAGCGCTGCTACTTCTTGAACACTAAGTTCCTGAAGCTGCGTCCGATCCAGGGTCACTGGTTGGTCAATCGCACCCCGCCGCGCGTGTATGACCGTTACGTCCATTACTTCGCGCTGACGGCGAAAGCGGCACTCACCACCGGCAAGCGCAATGCGCATGCTGTTCTCTCCATCGCGTAACCCATAGGAAATCACGAACATGCAAGTCTTAATTACTACGGGCACGACCGCTGGAACTGCACCGATCTATCTGCCTTACGGCGTCGCGCCTGTCCCGTTCGGCGACCCGTTGGCGTGTACCCTGACCTATGCTACCCCGACGGTGGTTACGGTTCCTGGATACAATCCGACAAATGGCGACGCGGTTTCGTTCTCTGTCGCAGGCACTCAGAGCGGGTTTCTGTCCAGCTTGGCGGGATTGACTTCAATCTCGATGCAATTGAACACGACCTACTACGTCTCTTCGGCTTCGGGTCAGACCTTCACACTCTCCACTCAGAAGGCGTCGGCCGCGACTCCTGCTGGCGTGCTGAGCAGCCTTTTGGTCACTGCCCAGGTCGGTCAGCCGTTCGTTCACTTGCTCTCGAACCAGCCGGATGGGACCTTGGTCCCGTTCGAGTCGGGCGGCACGGTGCTTGCGATGAACGGCGGGGCGATTGCCGGTACCGGCACGTTAGTCGGCGATATCACGCTCTTTGGTGCATCGGACAAGAGCACCACGCTCTCAACCGGCACCTTTGGCGCGCCGCTGGGTCCGAATACCTTCGCGGTCATTGCAACGATTGGTTTCGGACGGCCGAAACTCGTCACCCTGAGCAACGACTGGATCGTGGCTTCGGGCTCGACTTCGACGCTGATTTTGATCCAAAACTAAAGGAGGGCTCCATTGCGATACGAAAGAGTGAAGATTTCTCGTGACACCAACACGGTGCATAACCGTGCGGTTCCGCCTTGGGAAATCCCCGTTCTCGAATTTTTGTTCGATCCGGGGAACATCACGACGCTCGATGAGTTCGAGGAAGTAGCCGGCGAATACCCGGATGCAACCACCGAATTGCAGCGGCTGGAAAAGGTTTATGGTTCGGACCCGAAGAGTGGCATCCCGCATGCTCTGTCGGTGTTCGGAGCCGGCCGAAAGGGCGTGACGGAACTTCGGAAGTTGATCGATGGTGCGAAGACGGAAGATCAGATTGCTTCTAAGCGGCCGAAGCCCGCCGCGGTGAAGAAGTCTCGTCGCGTGGCCTATGAGCCCGCGAGCGATAGTCTATTGGGTTGAGGGGGCTCCTATCGCGGCTTAGCGATAGTTTACGGCCCTGGTGTTAAAGCCAGGGCCGCTTTTGTTTAAGGAGTTGAAATGGGCGTTGTTGTCGGCGGTCAGGGCGATCTCATCAATCCACTTGCCTGGCAAGATGCGATCGGCAACGTCCCCCCGTTTCAGTACCAGAACCTACCGCCGAACGTCAGTCCGCTCAACGGTG
>Ga0307470_10000645_pt1 | contig 15679 bp, 15 predicted proteins | sample atmos_gasesAM3C__FD_204565 | JGI IMG/M metagenome (GOLD analysis project Ga0307470, IMG submission 204565) | Hardwood forest soil microbial communities from Morgan-Monroe State Forest, Indiana, United States - atmos_gasesAM3C_05 | ecosystem: Environmental > Terrestrial > Soil > Temperate forest... | reverse complement strand
GCGCCGCGGGCTCACGGACGTGGCTGTCCACCAGAATCTCGAGAACCGCCGCCGTCGTGTTGGGTGCGCAATACAGAACCTCCCGACCCCGGGTGTGCCACCGCGCGGAGGCAAGCAAGCCTCCTCGCCCGTCGAGCCATTCGTGCCTACAGAAGCGCCAGACAATCACCTTAGGCGAACATGCCGTGTTCGATCCCCATCAGTTGCTCCTCGACAGCGAGTGCGCCGGACTCTGTGGCAAGCAATTGCAACGGGGTGCGATCGCCCAATGAGGACTTGGGTTCGCGCAGCCACGCCGCGGCATATGCAGGTTGTCCTGCGAAGACCTGTTGAGCGCGGGCCGTTACGCGCGCCACAGTGACAGTCTTATCTGCTCCTTCGGAAGACAGCAGTTGCCCGGAGGTTTCGCGTCGGTTCAAGGTCCGGCGCGGCGCGATGAGCTGATAGGTCTCGGCATCGGTAGGATTGGCACGAAGCCGGAGGCTGTGCAAGGTGGCGACAGTCAGACCTTTCTCCAATCGATCGATGAGATCGACCTTCGAGTGCACCGCCCTTAAACCCAATAGCCGAGCGGTGAGGACGTAGAGTGACTCCTCGTGAGATTCAAAGGCCAGGGGTAGTCGATCGAGGGTGGCGGTACTCAAAGTGACTCCAGCGGCAAGTGCGCATATTATTTGCGCACTTGGCCGAAGACGCAACCGCCCTCCCCGTGGGCCCCGAATTGACGGGAGATAGCGCGGCTGCACAGTAAGTACTCATGATGGCCAATACGTCTCATTCACCGATCTATCAATTGCCGTATTCGAATCGACCCGCCACTTGGGCTGCGCAACTCACTCTTCTCTTCGAGGCTTTGCATTCGATCACTCGTGGTGGTGTCGCCCATGTGACCTCGCTGAATTGCTTATTCCCGTCTCGCGACATCAGCGATGAAATAAGCGACGGAGAGTACGAACTGACAATGTCCACCGGTTGGCCGAGCCGAGGCGAACATCATTTGGCATGCGCAATTGAAGTGGGGGTTGCGGTTACATTTGTGTCGGCGTACCGAGCGTCGGCACCAGCAATCGACTCACGGCGTCGCGGAACATCAGTAGTATGATCGCCGCGCAAAATACGACCGCCGCGTGCAACAGCCAGAAATAGGTTCCCGACATTCGCTCCATGAAGCTCCCTAGCCATCCAGCCAGCATATTGGCGGCGAATAGGTGAAGATAATAGACACTGGTCATCATGCCGCCAAGAGATTCAGGCGCTACCCGCGAATACAGTGCCAGGCCGACCGGGATAAAGTTCGCGTATCCAATATCATTGATAATCTCAAACAGGACGGCCCAGCCTAGTCCGATTCTATGCCCTGTCGTCGACACAACGAACGAACCCAAGGCCGGCACCAGGGGAGCAAGTGAAAGGATTAGGGTGCTAATCGTCATTTTAGTGATTTCGCTCGGTTCGATTCTGCGCTTTGCCCACCACCGCCAAAAGACAACTGAGCCGACTATCGTCAAGACTGAGATGATCGAGCCGAATGAGAATAGCCACGTGACCGGCATCGACATGCCCAAGACTTGAAGCCGATAGCTTGCCTCGGCCCAAACAATATATGCGTTGTATGCCTGGTAGTTTGTTACTTGTGCGGCACCGAATAGCGGCAGCAAAGCCACCATTACCATTACCTTGCGCTTTTCGCCTCGAGCGAGCACCCGACCGGAACTCTCGCTTGCTCCGCGGCGAATAGAGCGCTCGGGTGGCATCCACTTCCGACCTCGAAGGTAAATCGTCAAGCCGACGATCATTCCAACTCCAGCAGTACCGAAGCCCCAGTGATAGCCATATTTCTCGCCCAGGGTTCCGCATACTAGAGGTGCCGCGACTATGGCGAGGCTGATGGCCACAAAATAGATCTGAAAGCCGTTTGTCGTTCGAGGATCTCCCCGCGAGTAGAGTTCACCGACTTGCGCCGCGATGTTGCCCTTGAAGCAGCCTGCGCCCAGGAGTATGCAGAGCAGCGCCAGCAGGAAGCTCGCTTCGAATGCCATTAGGAAATGCCCGGCGGCCATCAACAGTGCACCGATCACGACGGTCCGAGTGCGGCCCAATATCCGGTCGGCGAGATAGCCCCCGCCTATAGGGGTGACAAAGACCAATCCGGCGTAGAAACCGAAAATAATCGACGCCAGGGCGTGCGCGGTGAGTGGACCGTAGATGGTCTCGACCGCTCGGCGAAATAGGGTGAACCCCGCAACATGCTCGATGTGGCCGGGTTGGAGCAACTGGTGCGTCATGTACAGCACCAGCAGCGACTGCATTCCGTAGTAGGAAAATCGCTCCCAGAATTCTGCGGAACTCAGCCACCCAAGGCCGAGTGGGTGCCCCAGAAAAGACGCATCTGTGTTGGCTGCAGAGAGACTACGCACTGCGCTCTGACGGTGTTTTGGTTGCTAGGGTCAATGTTCTAGTCCTCATTTGAGTTTAAGCGCAATACAATGGTACCGTATATGGCACATCTGTTGCTGTATATGGAACACCTCGATGAGCTCACTCGAAAAAGCCTTGGCGATTCTTGATCTCTATTCTTCGCAAGTCGCGGAGGTCGGTGTGTCGGAGGCGGCGCGTCAGATCAACATCCCCAAGAGCAGTGCGTCGCGATTGATGGCGGCGATGGCGCAACAAGGCATGTTGGAGATGGAGGCCGAGACGAGGCGTTACCGGCCTGGGTTCCTGGCTTTCCGGCTTGGGAGTCTTTACCAGTCCCATACATCGCTCGTCGACCTTGCCGACCAATCCGTCGGCGAACTCGCCGAACGCTTCGGTATAACCGGCTATGTGTCGTTGTTGGACAAGTCGAACGTCGTCGTCCTGCGCATGCGTCACGGAAAGAGTCCCCTACGCACCATCATTTCCGAGCCGGGATCGTACGAAGTGGCATTCGATACGGCCGCCGGACGCGCCCTCTTGGCCCGCGTCGATGAGACGACCGTCAGATCATTGATTTCGTCGCACTACCAGCCGGCGGGTAACCGCCGCGCTCGTGGGAACGACTTTCTGAAGATCCTGGAGAAAGTACGAAGTCGCGGCTGGGCCGAGGCCGACCACTACGATGGACAGATCGGCGCGATTGCTGCCGCAGTGGTCCCCGATGACAAGAAGGTGAGGCCTGTAGCACTGAGCCTCTCGTTTCCTAGGGCTTCGGTTGACCGCGCTCGCCAACTTCTCATGGTTGCCGAACTGGGCCGGTGCGCCGCTGCATTGAGTCACCGGTTTGACGACGATTGCAGCATGGGCCGCCAAGCAACAGGCGGCGCGGCGGTCAATGACGCGCGGACTGCGTCGGCCGGCGCGGGCTTAAAGACCGGACGGTCCGCGTCGATTGGACGGCGAGCAGGTGGCCGCCATGAGTAGCCCCGGGGGGAACTTCTCAACGCAGCGAGAGATCAGCGTGGGTAATACTCGCGCGGAGCCCGGACGATGGACCAAAGGCCACCTGACGCTCGGCTACTACCCGGATGGTCCGATCCAATCGCCGGTGAACATTCTGTGCGGCGCGCGACCCGGCAAGGTCCTTTGGGTCCAAAATGCCGTGCACGGCGATGAGGCGGGCGGCGCAATTGGAATTCTAAGATTCCTACAGCGCTGCGACCCATCGACGATGACAGGCGCGATCGTCGCAGTCATGGTCGCGAATCCCACGGCGTTTCGGGCGCAGGCGCGCAATACGCCCTGCGACAGCGAGAACATGAATCGCTGCTTCCCCGGCGACAGCAAGGGCGGGCACACCCGGACATCCGCGAACGTGTTGATTGAATCAGCATGTTCCGTCGCGGATGCCGTCGTCGACCTTCATTCTGGAGGCACCGACGCGGTCGTGCCGTTTTATTCGATTTATTGTAACGACGGAAGCGTCGCTTCCGAGGAATCACTGCGACTCGCGCGCGCAACCGGAACGCCCACCATTTGGGCATGCCGCGACGTCTGGCTGGAAGGAGCCTTTTTTTCAAATGTCGTGAAACGTAACAAGCCCGCGGTTCTGGTGGAATGCGGTGGCGGCGGCCCAATTCTCGAGGCGCATATCGAGAGCTTCGTCCGTGCCATCGAAGGAGTCGCGCGGGCGCTGGGAATTCTCCCCGCTGCCCCTACGCTGGCTCCCAACTATCGAACCATCGACGGCTGCTCCATCGTTTACAACCAACGGGGCGGGTATTTCGAGCCAACAGTGCAGGCGGGCGACATCGTCACAGCGGGTCAACCGCTCGGGCGGATCTTAAGCCCGCACGGCGACGTTCTCGAGGAGCTGGTTTCACCGGTAGGTCCGGCATACATCGCTTCGATCCTTCGCGCTTACTTGCCCGTTCATTCTGGCAGTGAGGTTGCCGAGGCAATTCAGATATCGGAGCGTCAGACAGACTAGCCGGTGCATCACCGCTCCCCGCGCAAGTCGACTTTTGGGGAAAGTCGCAAGCCGAAGATCTCTCGGCCAATTGAAAGTCTTTCATGCGAAGCGTTTCAAAGCGCACATAACACAGAACGAGGATGGGAATATGCACTTCAAAACGACGATGCCTACGAAGCAGACTCCACGGCACAATCGCGCACGGACGCTATTGCCAATGGCCATTATTCCCCTCGCGCTGATTTTTCGTGCCGGGTTCGCCCAGCAGCAGCCGCCCGTCGGTTCGGCAATCGACGCACTACCCGAAGTGATTGTCACCGCGCAGAAACGCAGCGAAAATGCGCAGGAGGTGCCGCTCAGTCTGTCAACAATCAGCGGCCAGGAGCTCCAGGCGGCGCACTTGGTCGATCTGACGGACTTAACGCGGGCGATCCCGAATTTGTCGTTCTCTGCGGCCGGCAATGGTGCAGGTGCGGGGCTGAACAGTTTGGAAATTCGGGGCATCAGTTCGCAAGCCGGCGCATCAACGGTAGGCATTTATTTGGATGAAGTGTCGCTTACTACTGTCAATCTCGCAACACAAGGGGTGCCCGAACCAAGATTCTTCGACATTGATCGAATCGAGGTGCTCCGCGGGCCGCAGGGTACACTGTACGGAGCCAGTTCAATGGGCGGGACGATTAAATTTGTCAGCAACCAGCCCGATCCACACAGATTCAGCGGCAACCTCTCGAGCGAACTGGCGCGCAACGAAGCGAGTGGGATCGACTATCGGGAGACCGGCGTCGTTAACCTACCCCTGGCCGACGGATCCGCCGCACTTCGGATTGGACTGCAGGCGGGACGACGAGGCGGCTACATTGATTTGGTGAACCCCACTACGGGTGCCAATGAAGCTTCAAACATCAACAGCACCGACTTTTATGTCGGCAAAGTTGCGCTGACGTGGAACGTCAATAGCAATTTATCTGTCAAAGCAGCCGCCTTTTTTCAAAGCGTGCAGAGCAACGACCTGGACGTGAGTTATCTGAGCTATCCGCCGGCCCCTTTGGGCCCCCCGGGCTCGACCGGAACAAATCTGCCGCTGCCGATGAATGTCTCAGCAAAACTGGAGCGAGAACCCGGCCGCGACCGACTCGCCGTCCCAAGCATGACAATCGACTACGACCTTGGCTTTGCCGATCTTACGTCGACAACCGCATATTTTTGGCGCAAGTTCCACAGAAACTCGGATGCGACCGTATCGGACACGCTGGGAATATCCAACGGCGTGATCGACCCCAACGCATGCAGCCCGGCACCGCCGAGCGGCGTCGGTTGCGGCGCGCTCTATAATGCGTTTAGCCGTTTGCCGTCCGTCGCCATCTTCGATACCACCACTCGGAAAACATCCGAAGAAGTACGGTTGGCCTCGATCCCCTACGACGGCAAATCAGGATTGCCAATAACCTGGCTCGGCGGCCTATATCTTGCGCATGAAGTCGCCGGATTCACGGACAATGAAATCACCCCTGGCATCAACGACGCGTTCGCCTCCTTTGGCTACTCTCCGGCTCAGGTCAACAGCCTGATCGGGTGGAGCGATCCTACAAGTCCGCCCTTCCCGTCGGCAACCAACTACTTTAGTACCCAACATTACGACGATAAGCAGTACGGGGCATTTGGAGAACTGAACTACTATGTCATTCCGGCTGTGCGGCTGACGGCAGGCCTACGCTACACGTTGATAGATCAGGACTTCAGCCGCTCGCAAGGCGGATACTGGACGGGTGTCGTTTCGACTGGCTTTCAGGCAAAGAATACATCGCACGCGCTGACACCGCGATTTTCACTCGGCTGGGATGTAACCACGGACAATAACTTCTATATCAACATTGCAAAGGGCTTTCGAGAGGGCAATGCCAACCGGCCCATCCCTCTGACTGCCTGCGTGGTGAGCACCTGCCCGGGAAGCCTACAGAGTCTCGGCCTCACAGGAGTGCCCGTGTCCTATAGCCCCGACAGCTTGTGGAACTACGAATTCGGAGACAAAGCCCGGTTATTCGATCGTCGATTGTGGATCGATTCGGCAGTTTTCTATATGGATTGGAGCCAGTTGCAGCAATCGGTCGGATTACCGGGCGGTTACAGCTTTTTCACCAATACCGGGTCTGCGCAAATCTATGGCACGGAATTAGATGTCAAAGGGAAACTCACCGATAATTTCACACTCGGTATATCGGGCAACTACACCCACGCCCAGATATCCTCTACCACACTGGTCACAGGAATCGGGCCCGGATCACGCATCCCAGGCGTGCCCACTTGGAGCGCCGCTGTCTCCACTGAATACCGTTGGTCGATCACCAATGGCGCGCATGCATTCTTGAATGGTGCGTGGTATTTCACGGGTCCTAGTCATGGCACTTTCTTTGCGGATCAACCGGATTTCGATCGTCCATCCTATTCGCTCGGGAACGCAAGCGCTGGAGCGTCGTTTGGGAATTGGCTCGTCAGCGTTTTCGTAAACAATCTTCTCAATGAGGATAGAGTCATTCAGCGTCCGTTGGTGGAGGTCACGAATCTTGCGTATCGCCCCTGGCCACGAACCATCGGCGTTACCGCGGCCTTTGACTTTTAGAGTTCCTCATTCACCTGCCGGAACGGGTGCCCCGACTCGTGCGCGCGCATGTTAGCGACGATGACTTGATGGCCAGCGCGGTAAAGCGGGTATCGATTACCGGCGCCGGTATCGAGCATTGCGCGTGCAGTGAACGTTTACTGGAATTGCAATCGCATGTACGCTGATACGTGCCTGATGGATTCGCGAACTAAAGAACTGGACGCATTGCTAGGATTGTTGCACCGCCATGGGCGACGACTGCAGTCCTTCCGACGTTTCACCCTCTGCTCCAAGGACTCTCGCTATGCGTCATAAAAATCGGAAATCCCTAGATCCTTCACAGCAACGTCAAAAGGCGCTTTCGAGATGGGAAAATGAGGGTGGCTCAATTCTCGCTGCTGTACATGCTGAAGTGCCTGAGTTGAGCAATGCCGAATTGGTGCATCTGCGCGTTCGTGTGATCGCTCTGGAGAACGTGGTGATCGCGCTGCTCGCTGAAAGTTCTAATCGGCAACTCGATCATGTGCGCGAATTGGCCGCCTACATCTCGCCAAGACCGGGTTTTGCCGAGCATCCCCTGACGATCCATGCGGCAAATCACATGATCCAACTTGTTGAACGGGCGGGCCATTTCCGGTCGATGCCACCTTTGTGAGCGCGTCACCTTCGTCTCGAACGGCCGCGTAGCCCTATATTGGGGCGCAACGAAGACTGCTTTTGTCAAAAGATGATCCTATATCGTAATCACATTTGGTCGACGCGACTGCGTCTCCGCCCGGAACTTCGAGGGACTGGTGCCGACGAATTTTCGGAATATGCGTGCAAAGTGGCTGGGATTCTGAAAGCCCGCTTCCAACCCTGCCTCGATGACGCTGCAGCGGGGATTGCAAAGGCCTTCTTTGGCACGCTCGATTCTTTGCAGGAGCACGTATTGATGGGGAGCGTGACCCGTGCTCTGCCGGAACAACTCGGCAAAGTAATGCGGACTCATACCGGCAACCGCCGCAAGCTCCGCGAGGCTGAGATCCGCCGCCAGGTTGTCGCCAATATGATCGAGCACGCGCCTGAGGCGATAGTGCGGCAGGCCTCCTCGGTACATCGCCGGCGTGTAGCTGCGCACGGCGTACCGATTGACCATGTACACCGCCAACGCATTCGCCAGCGATTCGCCATAGAGCCGCCCCGCAGGTGAGCCCGCATTGAGATCCGCGCTCATGGCGAGCAGCACGGCCGTGATGTTCGGGTCTGTCAGATTCCAGTGCTCGGTGAGCTCGATATCGTCATGATGCGCCGTCTCCTCCAACGCGTTCACCAGCAGGCGTGGATGGATGGCGACAGCGATGCGGTGGGTTGGTCCTCGCCACGTGAGCTCATCGATGGTGCCGCGCGGCAGAATGAAGGTCGTACCGGCGTTGGCTTCGAATTTAAGCGTCTTGCCGCGGGTCAGCACTTCGTACTTAACCGACCCACGCAACACCACCTGCAGGAAATTCTCGAGGTGCTCGTGGCGCGGTATGACGCACGCCGGGATCGAGTGATCCTCAAACGCCAGGCCTGCCCAAGGTGCGGCTGAGCTCGACAGCGTCGGGTGATCATGCAGAAAAGGCTCGACTCGGCCTTCACGCCTCACCTCGACCCCGGACAGGGTGAGGCAGCCCGCCGATGCACGCAATGAGGCTGCGCCTTGCGGAAGTTGTGAAGCATTGGCCGCGTGCACGACAGCCATTCCTCCCCGAAGTAGCTCTGACACTCATTTGCGCGTCCGCACCGATGCGAGCGCTGAAGTGTACTCCGAAGCTCCGGGCACACCGAGATTTTTTTGCCGGCGATTCGTTGCGCCGCAGCGACCTGTGCGCAGGTCACGCGCGAGCCATCGGTATTGCACGGCTCTGCCCTGACCCACGTAGATGCCGTGATGCGTGTAGCCTCTGCGTGGCGAAACGATGTGTGCACCTAAAGGCGGCGCCTGACCTGAAGGGTTAGTACCGCTAACCCCTAGCGACGATGTTCAAGCGGCCCATTCCCAATCCCGCTGCAGCTTGTCGTCCCGCAGGTGCTCACGCGCCCGCGTCTCGACGAGTGGCACGAAGAGTTCGCTCGACACGCCGCCCAGGCTTTGCAATGCACGATACGAACTGGATGATCTCCATGCATTGAAATCATCCGCGGAAGACCAGTGCGTTGTCAGCAAATACGGCACCTTAGCCGCCGCCGGCGCAACCAGGACGGGACCGGCGAATTGGAAGGGTTGCGCCTCGAATTGTCCGGTCAGGGTTTCAAACGGCTGCGCTCCGGCGGCGCCTAGCTCTGCCAGCGCATGCCGCACCGATTTAATCTGCGCGTCGTCGAGAGCGCTATCGACGAGCATGCTGGTTTCCGACATCAGGCGATCGCCGAGGACTTTGTCCTGCATCGGGGGGCGCCACTTTCGGAGGTACAGGGCTGTCCACCAGTTCGGGGCCGATTTCTGAATCACCCGATGCCGGGCTTCACCGTGCCATGCATTCATTTGCTCTTCACTGTCAAAGCGCGCTCCGAAGTACACCCAGGTCGAGTCCCACACCGGGCCACTATATACAGCCCGAAAACCGTCCTGTGCCATGGCCAGCGGCACCACCGTGGCCTGATAGGCCAGAAAATCGGTTTCTTTCCCTGGAATGATCTTGAAGGCGGATTCAAGCACCACGAGGGGACCCGTCGCTTTCGTTGCTCTCATAACACGTACTCCTAAGAGAAGCTGTTGTCAGGACTGATTGAAGGTGGAGAGTTGATTCAGTGCCGATCAAAACTCTTGGACCGTTGGCCTCAGCACTATCTCGTTGATGTCGACATCGGCCGGCTGCTCAATGGCGTACGCGATGGCGCGAGCGACCGAACTCGCGGGGATCGCCTGCTTGTAGAATTCCACGACGAATTCGCTGCTCGCTCCGTCGAGGGTGTGGAGCTTGAGCTCACTGTCGACCGCGCCCGGCTCCACAACCGTCACGCGGATACTGCCACCCACTTCATGGCGCAAGCCTTCTGAGATAGCGCGGACGGCAAACTTCGTGGCGGAATAGACGGTACCTCCCGGACTGAACACCTTGATACCCGCAACCGAGCCGAGATTGATAAAGTGGCCTGCCTGTTGCTTCTCGAACACGGGCAGCACAGCCGCGATGCCGTAGAGCAATCCTTTGACATTAACGTCGATCATGCGGTCCCATTCCTCGACGCGTCGCTGTGACAGTGGCGCAATTGGCATCACACCGGCGTTATTGACGAGCACATCAATCCGACCGAAGTCATCCATGACGTTCGTGACTAGCGTATCGATCTGGACCTTTTGAGCCACATCGACCTGGTATCCCTTCGCTCGTCCACCTGCACTTGCTACATCTGCGACGATGCGATCCAGTCGATCGCGCCTGCGTGCCGCAATCGCAACAATTGCGCCCTTCTCAGCGAGATGCCTCGCCGTGGCTTCACCCAGACCACTGCTGCCGCCTGTAATTACCACCACTTTTCCTTCAATACCTTGCGTCATAATCCCTCCTCAGCGAGGATTCGATAATCTTTTGAGAGAGCCGATAGCTCTCGGAGGCTTGCCCTCGATGGCTGCAGCTGACATGCAGGATATTCATAATCTACCCATTTCCGAGTTCTACAGGCCGCCACCGAACAGCGACGAGGGCTTGTCGTACTCGAATGCTCCTCTACCACGCCGCACCTCAACACCGGAATGTTTGATCGCGCTTTGGGACGGCGGCGCGAGCGTGGCACTTCGTTGATATTCACGACCCCTTGCTGCCCGACCAGGACTGGGTGCGCGCAGCGTTGGCCCGGAATGCACTCACTCATGTCGACGTCCATATGACACTACATATGCGGGCGAGCGGTCGGTGATCATGGGGTCTGCCGGCGTGATGCCGTCGGGCACAGCACCGGGTATGAAGAGCAGATCCCTGGACGCGGCATCGGTATCCGCAACGGTGCGCGCGATCTTGAGGACTCCGAGTTCTACAGTCCGCCGTGTGTCGGGCCAGACGATCGATGGATCATCGAGCCGGTCTCCTTGCTCGGCAACCTGGAGGACGAGTTTGAACAGGACGGGCTCGTTCTTGATTCGCCGGGGAATCTCGTCTTGCAAGTAGTCGGACGATGCCTTTGCCGCCTGATCATCGCTCAGATAATGCGCGCCGCTTTCCGGCAGAAACTGATAGCGACCGTAAGTGACGACGCCGGCAGCGTTCGTGAACTTGAAGGTGTTGACCGCGAAGTACGGCGTCGTTGCGAAGCTCGCCGGCGCGGGTTTCGGTGCGGCGAGGAATGCTTTCGCAGCAGGATGGCTGCCGAGGTAAGTGTCCAATGGGGTCGGTTTCGCGGCGCCCGGGCCGCTGGCCCCGAGCGAAATGAGCAGCTCCCGAAAATCATCGGCGGTGGCCGACGGGAAACCATTGAACGATATCGCAAGGATATCGCTCTGACCGCCGTCCGGAAGGTGGAACTTGACGGCAAAGCCACGGGGGTTCGCGCCTGAGTCGTTGTCTGGCTGCGTTGGGATTCCCGCGAAGTTCGAGAAGCGCATGGTGACGGGCACGACCGTGCTCTGCATATGCACCGCCTTGCTGATGGAGGAAGCCGCCCCGCTCGGCGTGAAGTCACCTTCGAGCACGACGCCTTTTGCGTGGACGGCCCGCGCGTCCGGGTGCCGACCGAAGACGCCGTTCAGGGCATCCACGAGCTGCACCGGCGTCGACTTCAGCGGCGGAGTGTCGCTATCGCGAGCATGAGCAGTTCCTGTCGGAGCGATCGCGAGCGCGATCACGGCGGACAAACCTGCGATCTGGCATATGGTATCGACTGAGTTCATGTGTGTTTCCTCGCGGAGTTGTTGGGGACTATCTACTCGTGGTCTCTGATCGCAGAGCTCGACCTGTGATCGGCTCTGACGCTACAAAGGTACGGGGCTGCGTACCGCCATGCGCTTCCTATCCTCCGAGACCATGCGAATCTTCCGATCGTATCGTTAATCAATCAGTGCTCAACGACGTGACCACGCCGTTCAATGTCGGTTCTCGCATCCTCTGAAGTGTCGGCGCCTTGGCTTTATGCGAATCGAGCACCGCGTTTTCTCGGTCGTGGTGGAACTGGATTAGTTCTGCTTTGGGAGGGACGCGACATGGCGCTTCATGAATCCGGTCTCGCCCGCTCGTATGTCCGCCACCATGCGTCTGTTGCGCCCGCAGCCGCGAATCCGTGAAGGTACGAGAGCCACCGAGCAAGGCTGCTGCCTGCGCCTGCGCATCGCCCGACATTCGTGCGGCTGAGGGTGGGGTGCGCGCAACGTCCACGTTCGCGGGACCTCCGGTATGAGTCCCGCCGAGCAGCGCTGCCGCGCGCGCCTGCGCATCCAATACCGGTGATGCGGTGATGGTCCGACGCTCCTGCGGGTCCGCCTTCAAAGCACTGGAAGTGTGCGAAGGACTCAGCAATGCAGACGCCTGTGCCTGCGCATCGGCCCGAGCGTCGCCAATTGCTGCGCTCGTCACAAGTATCATGGGTATCAGAAGTGAACGCGTTTTCATGGTAGATCTCCTCTTCAGTGATCAACGACTGCGGCCACCAATGCGATGGTTCATGCAGTTTTCTTGCTCAATAATTCATCCAACTATCCATATTCCTGCCGCGACGCCGTCCCGAAGGACCGGCGTCGTGCAGATCTTCCGAGAATCAAAGCGCCAAGCACTCGAAACGTCAGCCGCAACGGTCGTGCCACTTGCGAGCTGACGTTGACGCCGCTGAGACACCAGTTGCAAAAGTGCTCGCAGTTATTGGTTAGCAGGCGATAATTATTCTCGCCGAGGCGTGAGCGAGCGCGCCGGACAATCTCTTCCGGCGAATACGGTAACTGGGCGTGATGGACTATCCGGACCGGATGACTGTTGGCAAAACGAGAAAGAGACGCCTCCTCGACTGGTCCGCATTGCCAGAACTCCGAGAGGCCTGAGTAATGCACCACCCAACCGCGACCGATATACACGCCATGATGACTGTATCCGCGACGCGAAGTTGCCAGGTGGGCGCCGAGAGGTGGTTCTTGCTTGAGTCCCGATGGCCACGCGCCGGCACCGAACTCCGGTTCCTCCAGTGTCGTCCACTTGCCGACCGCTGCTCGCAATATTTCTTGCATGCCCGCAAGTTATGCGTGCTGGCCCACTACCTCTGTTCCAGAACACGGAATTTGTACGGATCTTCGGAGTATTATTTGGATGGGGTATGCCGCCGGAAACTATCGGCCTGCCGTCGCTAGATCGCCTCGACATCCCTAAACTGGTCGATCCGAGACTCTCGCCGACTTGTTATGACCCGATGATCCCGCCGGCAGGTTTCTAGAGTTGCACCCTGAGCAGCGCGTGAAGGGCCGCGGCTAACATGAACGCCGCCAGCACGCCACCGAGGTACAGAATTGCGAACCAGCCGAGCCGCGACCGGAGCGAAGAGCGCTCTGGCACGTCTTTCATCAATGATAGCCTTCGTCGCCGTGACGCACTTTACCGCGGAACACCCAGTAAGACAGCGCCGTGTAGAAAAGAATGATTGGCACGATGATCACCACACCGACGAGCAAGAAAATCTGGCTCGAGCGAGGTGCCGAGGCAGCCCAGATGCTTAAGGTGGGCGGCACGATGTTCGGAAAGATGCTTATCGCCAGGCCGCTGTAGCCGAGAAAGATGATGGCTTCCATCAAGATGAACGCGCGCGCCTCATGGCCGGAATCCGCCGAGCGGAAGATGCCGATGACGCAGGCCAGCACGAGCAGCGGTACCGGCGCAAAGTAAACGAAATTGTGTCCGCCGAACCAACGTTGCGCGACGGCTGGTTGACCGAGCACGGTCCACAGGCTGATTGCTCCGATGATTGCGAGCAGTACCAGCGACGAAGGCTTAAGCAACGCCCGCGTGCGCCGTTGTAAATCGCCATCGGTCTTTAGGACGAGCCAACCGCAGCCGAGCGTCGCGTAGGCCACCAAAAGTCCCAGCCCGCAAAACACCGAAAACGGCGACACCCAGCCGAATGGATCACCCGCAAATCTGCCATCGACGATCTTGATGCCCTGGAGCAGCGTGCCGAGAATCATGCCCTGGCAGAACGTTGCCGTTGCCGATCCCAGGATGAAGGCGAGGTCCCAAAGGTTCTGAGTGCGCCGCGCCTTGGCGCGAATCTCGAACGCGACGCCGCGGAAAATCAGGCCGCAAAGCATCGCTATCACCGGAAGATAGACGGCCGGAAGCAACGTGGAGTATGCGACGGGAAATACTCCATAGAGGCAAGCGCCGCCGAACACCAGCCAGGTCTCGTTGCCGTCCCAAACCGGAGCGACCGTGTTCAGCATGACCTCTCGCTCGCCTTCGCGATCAAAGAAGGGAAACAGAAGGCCAATGCCAAGATCGAAGCCATCCAGCAGCAGGTAGAGGAACACGCCGAGGCCGATGATGCCTGCCCATATAGTTGGAAGATCGATTATCATGAGTGCCTCACTCGTCGATCGGGTCCGCGGCGCGCGACATCGGTCGACGGTCGAAGCGTGCAATGCGCTTGCCGATATCGCCTTGTGCGCCGGCCGCCTGGTCGCCGACATCCGGTCCCTTCGCCATCAGCTTCAACATATAGTAGATGCCCGTACCGAAGACGAGAAAATAGACAATGATGAAGGTCAACAGCGAAGTCCCGACTTGTTGCGAAGACAAAGGCGAGGCGGCATCCGCGGTGCGCAGCACGCCATAGACGACCCAGGGTTGGCGTCCAACTTCGGTGGTGATCCAGCCCGCGAGTAATGCGATCAGACCCGACGGCCCCATAGCCAGGGCGAATCGTTGGAACCAGCGCGTGTCATAGAGTTTGTTGCGCAAGCGAAGCACCAATCCGAGCACGCCGAGCAGGAGCATCAGCAAGGCCATGCCGACCATGGTGCGGAAGCTCCAGAACACGATCGTCGAATCGGGGCGGTCCTCGGGCGCGAATTCCTTCAGGCCGCGGATTTCGCCGCTCCAGGTGTGGGTCAGGATCAGGCTGCCGAGATGAGGTACCGATATGGCGTATTTCGTTCGTTCCGCCTGCATGTCCGGCCATCCGACGAGATTCAGTGACGTGCCGCCCTTCTCTGTTTCCCAAAGGCCTTCGATCGCGGCAATCTTGGCCGGTTGGTGCTCCCGCGTATTGAGGCCGTGCGCGTCCCCGGCGATCATCTGTATCGGCGCGGTCACGAGGATCATGCCGACTGCCATCGAGAATGACTTCGTGACGCCCGCGCCGCTACGGCCTTTGAGTAGATGCCACGCCGCGCACCCCGCTACGATGGTCGCTGCCACAATGAAGGCCGCCAGCGACATATGAACGAGCCGGAACGGGAACGAAGGGTTGAAGACGATTTTCAGCCAGTCGAGCGGCACAACTCGGCCGTCCACGATGTGGAAGCCTTGAGGCGTCTGCATCCAACTGTTCGAAGCAAGGATCCAAAACGCCGAGAACAACGTACCGAGTGCGACCAGGGCCGTGGCGAGAAAATGCAGCCGTGCCCCGACTCGCTTCCAGCCGAACAGCATGATGCCGAGGAAACCGGCTTCGAGGAAAAACGCTGTCAGGACCTCGTAGGAGAGCAGCGGTCCGTTGACGGAACCGGCAACGCGGGAGAAGCCGGCCCAGTT
>Ga0307470_10000644_pt1 | contig 15698 bp, 17 predicted proteins | sample atmos_gasesAM3C__FD_204565 | JGI IMG/M metagenome (GOLD analysis project Ga0307470, IMG submission 204565) | Hardwood forest soil microbial communities from Morgan-Monroe State Forest, Indiana, United States - atmos_gasesAM3C_05 | ecosystem: Environmental > Terrestrial > Soil > Temperate forest... | reverse complement strand
ACTCGGCACGGAAATGCCGGTAACATGGCGCCACCTCCAGCACTCTAGAGGACTCGCACCATGTCAACGAATCAAGCTGACCTCGATCGCCTTCAATCAGCGGTGGCCAATTCCTTGCATGCGCATTGGCGTCTCTTTCTGGCCGAAGGAATCATTCTATTCATATTGGGGATCTTGGCCATCGTGGTCCCACCGATTGCGACGATCGCGGTCGAGGTCCTGATCGGGTGGCTGCTGCTCATGAGCGGAATCGTCGGCCTGATTTCGACGTTCCGCACGCGCGGTGCGCCCGGGTTTGGGTGGTCTCTGCTGTCGGGCGTCATCGGAACCGTGGCCGGCATCGTGCTGCTCGCATGGCCGCTGTCGGGCGCGCTGTCCCTCACCTTGATCCTGACGGTGTTTCTGGTTCTTGAAGGCGTGGTATCGATCCTGTATGCGCTCGAGCACAAGCGCGAGCTTTCGGGGCGTTGGGGCATGATGCTGCTCAGCGGCGTGGTCGATCTCTTCCTCGCGGCGATCATATTCGCAGGACTTCCCGGCACGGCTGCTTGGGCGATTGGCCTGCTCGTCGGCATCAACTTGGTTTTCGGCGGCTCGGCCCTGATCGCGATGGCCCTGCACGCGCGCAACATCGCTCCGGCGAGCAAACCTTGAGCTCAATCCCCGGCGGGCAATCCGTCGATGCTCTCGAGCCGTGTCTTCAGCAGGCGGCGCTCGGGCTCGAGCGTGGCGAGGGCCAACGCCGAGCGGTAGGCTTCGCGGGCCTCGAGCGGGCGCCCGAGTTGCTGCAGAAATCGCCCTCGCGCGGCGTGGAGCAAGTGATACTCGCTGACTTGCCCGCGCGCCGTTAGCGAATCGACGAGATCGAGTGCGCGCGCCGCGCCGTCCACCATGGAGACGGCTACCGCGTGATTCAGCTCGATGACGGGACTCGGCTGCAGCCGCAGCAGCACCTCGTAGAGTCCGACAATCTGAGGCCAATCCGTGTCCTCTTTCTTCCGCGCCCGCACGTGCAAGGCGGCGATCGCCGCTTGAACGGCATAGGGGCTCAAGGGTCCCGGAGTGCTCAATGCTCGGTCGACCAGCGCCAGTCCCTCGGCGATCTTCGCCTGATCCCACAACGTCCGGTCTTGGTCCTCCAGCAAAATCACATCGCCGTTTTGCGAGACGCGGGCCGGTCGCCGCGCGTCGTGCAACAGCATCAAAGCGAGCAAGCCCATCACGGCAGGATTGACCGGCAGCAGCTCATCGAGCAAACGGCCGAGGCGGATGGCCTCCGCGCACAATTCGGCGTCGACGAGTCGGGTTCCCGTCGTCACCGCGTACCCTTCGGTGAACACTCCGTAGACCACCGCGAGCACGCCGTGGATTCGCTGATTGAATAGGGGCGGCTCCGGAGTTTCATAGGGAATTCCGGCGTCGCGGATTTTTTTCTTGGCGCGGACCAGGCGCTGCGCCATGGTTTCCTCGCTCACCAGGAAGGCACGGGCTACGGCTTGCGTGGTAAGTCCGCACACTTCGCGCAGCGTCAATGCCACATGGGCCTCAGCGCTGAGCGCAGGATGGCAGCAGGTAAATATCAGACGCAGCCGGTCATCCCCGAAGGTGCTGTCGTCCTCGTCTTCGGACACGGCTGCCGCATCCGCCTCGGCGCTGGCCGTCTCGCAATCGATAATCTTGGTGCGAAAGACCACGTCGCGGCGAATACGGTCGACCGCTTTGTTGCGGCCGGCCTTGATCAGCCAAGCGCGTGGATTGGCCGGCACCCCGGTCGACTCCCATTGTTCAATGGCGGCGGTGAACGCCTCCTGGCGCGCCTCCTCTGCCAAATCGAAATCGCCGAGCAGGCGGATCAATGTTGCGAGAACACGACCCGCCTCTCGGCGGAAGACCTCGTCGACTATTCGATCGATGGGGCCCATGCTCATGGACTGCGCGGCAACCGGGCGCCTACGCCTCGACCGGCCAGATCGGCCGTACCTCGATGCTGCCATGCTTGGCGCCGGGGATGCGCGCCGCGATGGTGGTGGCTTCGTCGAGGTTCTTCGCCTCGATGAGGTAGTACCCGCCCAATTGCTCGCGGGTCTCGGCAAATGGTCCATCCGTTACGGCCACTTGGCCGTTGCGGACTCTCACGGTGGTGGCCGTGGACGTGGGCCGCAGCCGGTCGCCCGCCTTGAAATTCCCGGCCTGGATGATTCCCTTGGTAAACTCCGTATATTCCGCCGTCATTGATGCCACGGCGGACGCGGTCCTCGCCGCCATCTCCGCTTCGTTCGAGTAAATAAGTAATAGATACTGCATTTCAAACTCCATTGTCGGCGTGATTCGCCGTTGAACAGTCGAACGGCACGAGCTCGATTCGACATCATTGCCTGAGGAAGCCCTTCGGAGCGGCGGCGCCGGTGGCGCACCGCGGCGGCAAATCCCAGGCGAGACCGCTCTCCCTGGGCTCCGTCGCAGCGATCCCACGCAACTTTACAACCTAAATCCCTGGCGGAGATGACAGATTGATGGAACCAAAAACCGTCCGAACACTCTAATTCAACTACAAAATCAGCGACTTACGGTTGCGACGCTGAATGCTGGCGGCTCTTCGCCCTTGGCCGTAAGATCGCAATGGCTCTGATAACTCATTCGTACCGAATAAAAGAGGATTCCCGATGAAGGCTTGGATACCGCTCACGTTGGTTTTCGCACTTGGCACCGCCGCACACGCACAGGCAACGTGCACTTATCCGCGCTCCCCGGACGCGCCCCCCGACGGAAATACCGCAACCAAGGACCAGATGATTGCCGCGAAGCATGACTTCGACCGGTTCAACGGCGAGATGAACACCTATCTGGATTGTCTCAAGCTCGAGATGGACGCCGCCACACCCAAGGATCCCAAGAAGCTGACGCCTGACGAGAAGAAAAAGGCGGATGAGCAGCAAAAGATATTGGTGCAGAAAAACAACGCCGCCGTCGATGAACTGCAGGCGGTTGTCGGACGATTCAATGAACAGCTGAAGATTTTCAAGGCGAAGCAGAAGTCGTAACTCTTGGCGCGGCGGAGCAACTCCGCCGCAACTTTACTATGCAGGCTGGAACGCTCATTACTCCGCGTCTGGCCGAAGAGGCCATCTACTCTCGGCTGACGTGTCTGCCCATCGAATCACTGCCGCTGACGCAGTGTGTCGGTGCGACGCTGCGCGAGAATATTTATGCGGAGCGCGATCAACCGCCCTTCGATCGCGTCGCCATGGACGGGATGGCAGTGGACAGCGACGCATTGCGGAAAGGCCTCAAGCGCTTCCGCGTTCAGGGCATTCAGGCGGCGGGCGCGCCGCCCATGAAGCTGGGCGGCGGCGACGCCGCGATCGAGGTGATGACCGGTGCGATTTTGCCCCCGGGCAGCGACTGCGTGATTCCGGTCGAGCAGCTCGAGGTCGCGGAAGGCTACGCGTCGCTGAGCGCCGCCGTGGTGAATTCACCCTACCAGAACGTGCATCGGCGCGGCAGCGACAGCCGTCAGGGAACGCTGTTGCTGGAGGCAGGCACTCTGCTGCGCGCGCCGGAAATCGCGGTTGCCGCATCGGCCGGCATGGCGCGGGTGCGAGTGAGCAGTCAACCTGCCGTCATGATCATCTCGACCGGTGACGAGCTGATCGAACCGGGAGATCCGATCGCGGACTATCAGGTGCGCCGCTCCAACGCGTACGCCGTCGCTGCTACCTTGCGCACACGCGGCTTCGGCCGGGTCGGCGACGATCACGTGGCCGACGATGAGGTCCTGATGCGCGAACGGTTGGGCCTGCACCTCACCACCCACGAGGTCGTGGTATTGAGCGGCGGTGTCTCCATGGGCAAGTTCGACCTGGTGCCCAAGGTGCTGCAGCAGCTCGGGGTGCAACAGGTGTTTCACAATATTGCACAGCGGCCCGGCAAACCCATGTGGTTCGGCATCGGGCCCCAGGGTCAAGCGGTGTTTGGATTGCCCGGCAACCCAGTCTCCACTCTGGTCTGTCTGATCCGTTATGTCATTCCGGCCATCGCTGAAGCCATGGGCACCAAGCGCGCACCGCCCGAGCGTCTGGCTCTGGCGGCGCCCGTGACTGTCCAGCCTGCGCTCACGTATTTCTTGCCGGTGGCCATCGAGCACGACGATTGGGGGCGCCCGTGGGCCAATCCGCGGCGGCCGAATGGGTCCGGGGACTTCTTGAGCCTGACCGGCACGGACGGCTTCGTCGAACTTCCTCCCGGCCCCAATACCTACCCGAAGGGCTTCGTCACCACTGTGTACCGCTGGTAAAGGGTTATGAGTTCCACCGTTCACCATATTCGTGGGCCGCAAAATCCGCTCGATCGTCTCGGCCGGCCGCTGCACGATCTACGCATCTCAGTGATGGACCGATGCAACTTCCGCTGCCCCTACTGCATGCCGAAAGAGCAATTTCACGAGCATTATCGATTTTTGAAATCGCAGGAGCGATTGTCGTTCGAAGAAATCGTGCGTCTTGCGGGGTTGTTCGCGAGCTTGGGCGTGCGCAAGTTGCGTCTCACCGGCGGCGAACCGCTGCTGCGGACGAATCTCGCGGACCTGGTCGGCGATCTCACCGACGTCCCGGGCATCGACGACATCGCGCTGACCACGAATGGGGTGCTGCTGGGGCAGCACGCCGTCGATCTGCATGCCAACGGCCTCGAGCGCGTGACCGTGAGCTTGGACACCTTGGATCGGGAAGTTTTCACGCGCATGAGCGGCGGATTCGGCGCTCTCGATCAGGTCCTGGCCGGCATCGAGGCCGCCATCGCCGCCGGCCTGACCCCGGTCAAGATCAACGCCGTCATCGAACGGGGCTTGAACGATCACACGGCGCTGGATCTCGTCGAGCGCTTCCGCGGATCGCCCGTGATCGTACGCTTCATCGAGTTCATGGATGTCGGCAACCGCAATCAGTGGCGGCCCGACTTGGTGGTGCCTTCGAGCGAGCTCGCCGCTCGCATCCATGAGCGGTGGCCCATGCGGCCGATTTCAGAGAACTACAAGGGCGAAGTGGCGCAGCGATGGCGTTTTGACGATGGCGGCGGCGAAGTGGGTTTCATTTCGTCGATATCGCAGCCATTTTGCGGTGCCTGCAGCCGGGCACGTCTGTCCTCGGAGGGCAAATTCTACACCTGCCTGTTCGCGACTCACGGTCTCGATCTGCGCGCTCCGCTGCGTGCCGGCACCAGCGATGCGGACATTCTTCAATTGATCCGCGGCGTCTGGAATGGCCGTACCGACCGCTACAGCGAGCTGCGCGAGCAAGTGCGGGGCGTGCCGGGGGCGAAGAAAATCGAGATGAACTACATCGGCGGTTGAACTCATGACCTTTACTCATTTGGATTCCGGGCACCACCCGGCCATGGTCGATGTCGGCGACAAGAAGCCGACCAAGCGGACGGCCACGGCCGAAGCGCGGGTGCGCTTCCCGCCGGCCGTCGCCGCGGCGCTGCGTGACAGCGGCCTGCGCTCGCCGAAAGGCCCGGTCTTCGATACGGCCATCGTGGCCGGAGTCATGGGCGCGAAGCGCACCCATGAACTGATTCCGTTCTGTCACCCGCTTGGGCTGGAAAACTGCCGCATTACCATCGATCTCGACGGCGACACCGCGGTGATTCGCTGCACCGTGAGTGTGCATCACAAGACGGGCGTCGAAATGGAGGCTCTCACCGGCGCCAGCATCTCTGCCCTGACCGTGTACGACATGTGTAAGGCGCTATCGCACGACATCGTCATCGGCGACTTGCGCCTGCTCGCGAAGGATGGCGGGAGAAGCAGTTATGCCTTGAAGGCAGCGCCATGACGCGGATGGACTCCAATCCCGATAGCCCCGAAAGCCCGGCGGCGCCGCGCGTGTACGGCCTGATCCTCGCGGGCGGCTCGAGTTCGCGCATGCATCGCGACAAGGCCGCGCTTCAGTATCGGGGCAAGAGCCAGCTGGATCGCGCCTTCGAGTTGGCGAGCCGGCATGTCTCGCCGGTTTTTGTCTCGGTCCGCGCCAACCAAACCGCCGACCCGGCGCGGGCGCAGCGCCCGATGATCGTGGATTCCGTCGCGGGCGAAGGGCCGATCGTCGGTATCCGTTCGGCGCTCGCGGCGCACCCCGAAGCTGCCTGGTTGGTACTGGCATGCGATCTGCCGTTTCTGTCGGACGCGGCGCTGTCTCAGCTCTTGCGTGAGCGCGATCTCGCCGGCTTGGCCACGGCGTACCGCAGCGCCCACGATGGATTGCCCGAACCCTTGTGCGCCATTTGGGAACCCGGGGCAGCGGCGGCGCTCGAGTCCTATCAGGCCGGCGGCGGTCATTGCCCGCGCAAATTTCTGATTCGTCACGGGGTGCGGCTGCTGGAGCCGCAGGACCGTCGCGCTCTCGACAATATCAACACGCCCGAGGAATATGCAGAGGCATTGGCGGCGCTGGACGCCGCTTCTTAGGTCAATCCCATGCAATTGAAAATCCAATACTATGCTCTGATGCGCGAACAAGCCGGCCGTTCCGAGGAGACCCTCGAAACCTCCTGCACCACGCCTGCGGACCTGTACGGGGAACTCTCCACCCGGTACCGGTTCACGCTCACCCGCGAACAATTGAAAGTCGCGGTCAACGCCGAGTTCAGCGACTGGTCCCGCCGGCTGGCCGCCGGCGACGCCGTCGTCTTCATCCCACCGGTGGCGGGCGGATGATGCACTTTCGCTTTACTCAAACGGCCATCGATACCACCGGAGCGCGGCGCGAGCTCCTCGACTTGGGCGCAGGCGGCTATGTCAGCTTCGAGGGGTGGGTTCGGGATCACAATGAGGGGCAAGAAGTCACTCGCTTGGAATACGAAGCGTTCCAGGAACTCGCGGTGAAGGAAGGCGAGCGCATCGTTGCCGACGCCTTGCGGCGCTTCCCGGTCAAGCACGCTCTCTGCATCCACCGTATCGGCTCGCTGGCCTTGAGCGATATGGCCGTGTGGGTCGGTGTCAGTTCCGCGCATCGCGGAGAGGCCTTCGACGCCTGCCGCTTCATCATCGATGAAGTGAAACATCGCGTGCCGATTTGGAAGAAAGAACACTATCGAAGCGGCGATTCCGGCTGGGTGAACTGCGAGCGCTGCGCGGCGGCGCCCGGCCACACTCACGGGCACGAGCATGATGATGAACTCGAGCATCATGACGAGCCCGCCGCCAGTCATTCGTGAGTAGGGCGCGATGCAGCCCGACTATACACGGCAAACATTACTCAAGGAGATCGGCGCGCATGGCCAGGCGGCGCTGGCGCGCGGCCGGGTGCTCATCGTGGGTGCGGGCGGACTCGGCAGCCCGGTGCTGCAATACCTGGCCGGCGCCGGGGTCGGTCACCTCGGCATAGTCGACGCCGACACCCTGGACGCCAGCAATTTGCATCGCCAACCCATCTTCGCACTGGCGGATGTCGGTGAACGAAAAGTTGAGCTGGCGCGGGCCGCGGTCGAGCGAATCAACCCCACCGTGCAGGTCGAAATGCATTCTGTGCGGCTCGACGCCGACAACGCTGTCGCGCTGATTCGCGGCTACGACGTCGTGGTCGACTGCAGCGACAATTTTCGCACCAAGTACCTGGTCAACGACGCCGCCGTCCTCGCACACCGGCCGGCGGTCTTCGCCAGCGTCTATCAATACGAAGGCCAGCTGCAGGTCTATAAACCGGAGCAGCGCCACGCCTGCCTGCGCTGCCTTTGGCCCGATGCCGTCGCGGACGGCGTGGTGGGCAACTGTGCCGAAGCGGGGGTCTTGGGTCCGGTTCCCGGAACCTTGGGTACGCTGCAGGCCCTGTTGACCATCAAGATTCTTCTCGGCATGTCCGGTCAACTCGATGGAGAATTGCTGCTGCTGGATTTCACGAATTTCTCCAGCCTCAAGATCAAGGCGCCGCGCCGGGCCGAGTGCCGCGCCCCCGATTGCGCACACATTCGCGACATTCCGCGCGAGGATCTTGGGATCGAGATCGCCCTGCGCTCGCTCGCCGATGCGGCGCAGCGCGGCCTGGAAGTGATCGATATCCGCACCCGGGAAGAAGTTGCGGCACGGCCGGCCGCGGCGCGCCACGTCGCCATGCCCGATCTGCTCGCGGATCCCGGCCTGCTCTCGCCCGGGCCGGAGTATTTGCTGGTATGCGCGTCGGGCAAACGGAGTTTGGCGGCCGCGCGCGAGCTGCGCAAGCTTGGGTTTGCCGTGCGCTCGCTCGCCGGCGGACTGCAGGCTCTGGAGGCCTGATCCTTGCGCTTCAACAGCAAATTGCCCGACGTCGGCACCACCATTTTCACGGTGATGTCGCGCCGCGCGCTGGAAGAGGGCGCCCTCAACATCGGTCAGGGATTTCCGGACTATGCCATCGATCCGCGCTTGTCGAACCTCTTGGTGGAGGTGGTCGGCGAGGGACGCAATCAGTACGCGCCGATGGAGGGCGTGGTCGAGTTGCGCGAACAGATTTCGGCGAAACTGCACGCGAGCTACGGCCGCCGCATCGATCCGCACACCGAGATCACCGTGACGTGCGGCGGCACCGAGGCGCTGTACGATGCGATTCAAGCCGTCGTGGGCCCCGGCGATGAAGCCATCATTTTCGATCCCGCCTACGATGCCTACGAGCCCGCCGTCCGTCTGGCGGGCGGCCGTTGCGTCCGCATCGCGTTGACGCCGCCCGCTTTTCGCTTCGATTGGGACGAGGTGAGGCAGCGATTGAGCGATCGCACCCGATTGATCATCATCAACAGCCCGCAGAATCCCAGCTGTACCGTGGCGGATCGCGCTGATTTGGATGCGCTCGCGGCCTTGATCCGTGATCGGCCGATCACCGTGCTCGCCGACGAAGTGTACGAACATGTGCTCTATGACGGCCGGCGCCATGCGTCGGTGCTGGCGCACTCCGAATTGCGCGAGCGCAGCTTTGCGGTATTTTCGTTCGGGAAGACGCTGCATGCCACCGGATGGCGCGTCGGGTATTGCGTCGCGCCGCCGGCGTTGACCCGCGAACTTCGCAAGGTGCATCAGTTCAATACATTCAGCATCGTCTCGCCGCTGCAATACGCCATTGCGCGATATCTCGCGGCGCACTCCGATGCATGGACCGGACTGTCCGCGTTTTTTCAAGCCAAGCGGGACCTGTTCGCCGGGCTTTTGCGGGGCTCGGGCTTCGAACCCATCCCGGCCGCCGGCACCTATTTCCAGCTGGTCGATTACGGCGCTCTCAGCGCCGACAGCGACGTGGATTTCGCCGACCGCCTGATCCGGGAGGCCAAAATCGCGACCATTCCGCTGTCTCCCTTCTACGCGGTGCCGCCGGCAATGACGCTGCTGCGCCTCTGCGTCGCCAAGCACGATGCGACGCTCCGGTCGGCGGCTGAGCGGCTCTGCGCCTTCGCCGCCGCCCCGCGCGTGAGGAAGGACCTCTAGCGGTTCCAGGTTCCCAGGCGGCGCGGCGCCGACCTCAGACTTTGGCGCTGCCGTATTCGCGCCGCGTCCATCAACATGCGCCCGGCCCAGCGATACACATTGTTCTCTTTGACCGTGCGGCGCATCAGGCTCATGCGATTGCGCCGTTCGTCCCGGCCCATGCGCATGGCGATCTCGATCGCCTCCGCTGTTTCCGTGACGTCGAACGGATTGATCAACACCGCCTCCGCCAGCTCCCGGGATGCGCCCGCGAAGGTGCTGAGTATCAGAACGCCATCCTCGTCGTCGCGCGCTGCGACGAATTCCTTCGCCACCAGATTCATGCCGTCATGCAGACTGTTGACCAGGCAGAAATCGGCCGCCCGGTACAGCTCGAAAATACGCAGCGGCTCTTGATGTTCGTCGATGAGGATGATGGGCCGCCAGTCGCCTTCCGCAAATCTGGCGTTGATCCGCTCCACTTCGCCGTAGGTGTGTTGCTGCAGCGCCTGATATGCCGGCAGTTGGCCGCGTGAGGGCGCGGCAACCTGCAACAGGACGATTCGCCCGCGGTGCCGCGCATTCTTGTCGAGCAGCGCTTCCAGAGCCTGGAAGCGTTCGATGATCCCCTTGGTGAAATCCCAGCGCTCGACGCCCAACCCGATGGTCATGTCGGCGCCGATGCGGTACCGCTCGCGCACCGTCGTCCGGCACGCCGCGACATCCGGTAGACGCCGCAGCCAGCGCGGCGGCCATTCGATCGAGATCGGATATGGGGCGACGCGGCACACGTGTCCTTGAAGGGTGACGGTCATGTGCTCGTGATCGATCTGGCATTCCACGAAGCGGTCGACGGAGTCCAAGAAATTCTGGCAATGGTGCCGGGTATGAAACCCTAAGATGTCGGCGGACAACATGTACATCAGCATCTCGCGCTTCCACGGGCACACGCCGAAGGTCTCGGCGTTGGGCCAGGGGATGTGCCAGAACAGCGCAATCGTCGCCTTCGGTATCTTCCTGCGAATCAGCTGCGGCAGCAGCGCGAAATGGAAATCCTGGATCAGGATCACCGGACTGTCGGTGTTGGATTCCGCCGCCACCACATCGGCGAACTTCTCATTCACCTCAGCGTAGGCATGCCAATCGCTGGCGCGAAATGCCGGCCGGACATAGGCGAGGTGGCACAGGGCCCACAGGCCTTCGTTGCAGAATCCATAGTAATAGCCCTGTTCCTGCTCCGGGGTCAGCCATACCCGGCGCAATGTATACGAAGGATCATCGGGAGGCACCCGGATCTGATCGTATCGATCCACCGTCTCCCGATCTGCGGTGCCCGCGCCGTGCGCCACCCAGACCCCCAAACAGGCGCGCATGATGGGCTCGAGCGCCGTCACCATGCCGCTCGCGGGGACCTGCACGACGGGATTCTTGTCCGCGTCGAAATTATGGATGTACGGTTCCCGATTCGAAACGATGATGACCTGCGCGGAATGCAGGTGATCGCGTACCACCTGGCGCAGCGCCTGCGGTGTCCAGTTCTCGTGGAAATCGATCTCCAGCCGCTGCTTTTCCTCCGCCTCGGCCAGCACCTTGCGCACCTGCGACAGGATCGGCATGGATGCCCGCGGCGACTCGGCATCGTCCAGGTAGCGCTTGCCCCGAATGTCGCCGATCAACACTTCGACCCAGCGGCGCAATTGCAGCCAGGCCACGAGCACGATGAGAAGCGCCAGCAACAGGACCGATATGCCGACGAATACCAGCACGAAATCCCGCGCCGTTCTCTGCCGGCGGTCGACGAAACTTAAGTCGTGCAGCATCAGCACGCGAAACGGCATCGGCTGCGCCGAATCGAAGTCGAAGCGCGACACCTGCACCGACCCGGACGGAAGCTGCACGACGTGCGAGGCGACGGGTTTCGGACCGTCGGTTGCATCGCACGAAATGCTCGCCGGCGTGCGCTCGGATCTGAATATCGTCGATCCGTTGGGGCGGCACACCAGAATCGCCAGCAAGCGCTCGTCGGCGGCTGTCTTGGCGAGATAGGTGCGCAGGCGCGACTCATTGCCTTTCTCGACGAGCTCCGTGATCGGCTCTTCCATCGAATGCATCACGAGCTGCGCGCGCAGTTCGACGTCGGAGCGAAACCACTCCGCGAGCAGCCGCTCGATATAGGGCAAACCGAAGTACGCCACGACGCACGACGCAAACGCAACCGGCAGCACGAAGCGCAGCATGACTGAGCGAAACATCGCAACAAAATACAGAAATTCGGCGCGCCGGTGTCGATTTTTACGCGGGCCTCTCGTGTAAAACTTACATTGAAAAATTCGCTCGCACGGGGCGCGAATTTGCGTGCGCCTCATTGGGACGGCCATCCTGTAAGCTTTGCATCATGATAGAAACGCTGCCGCCGCCGTCGCTCGAATGGTGCTTGTTCTTGGACGTCGACGGCACTCTGATCGACTTGACCGACACGCCCTTCGACACCTATGCGGACGCCGATCTCAAGGCGTTGTTGGGTGAGGTGGCCGAGCGCCTGGGGGGCGCGGTGGCGCTGGTGAGCGGCCGCAGCATCGAGTATCTCGACGCATTGTTCGCGCCTTTGCGGCTGCCCGCCGCCGGTCTGCACGGAGTCGAACGGCGCAAGGCAACGGGCGTCATGCACGGCGCAAGCTTCGTGGATTCGCAGCTCGACCCGGCGCGGACGGCGCTCGGCGCACTGGTGAAAGCTTGCCCGGGCACCTTGCTCGAGGACAAGGGCCGCACCGTCGCCGTGCATTTTCGCCTGGCGCCCGAGGCCGAATCGAACGTTCGCGGCGCGATGGCCGCCGTCGCGTCACAGCTGGGCATCAACTATCACATCCAGGAAGGCAACATGATGCTGGAGATCAAGCCGCGCGGTTTCACCAAGGACGGAGCCATCAAGGCATTCATGCAAGAGCCGCCCTTCTCGGGCAGAAGGCCTGTGTTCGTGGGCGACGATCTCACCGATCAAGACGGCATCAAGGGTGTCGAGGATCTGGGCGGCATATCGATTGCAGTCGGTGATCGCGTGCGTGCCCAGTATCGCGTCGAGGATCCCGCGGCGGTCCGAGCCTGGCTTCAAGGAATCGCCGCACTGCACGATTCGCACAGGGCCTAAAGGTCGGGGTCGTTTCGACCCCGTTGAAAGTTGCGCGAAGCGCATGAAAAGCCTAGCCGCGTATCTGCCCGCTGCCCCGCACGACGTATTTGTAACTGGTCAACTGCTCCACGCCGACGGGTCCGCGGGCGTGGAATTTGTCCGTGCTGATGCCGATTTCCGCGCCCATGCCGAATTCCCCGCCGTCGGCAAATTGCGTGGACGCATTGTGCAGCACGATGGCGCTGTCGACCCTCGCCAGAAACCGCTCGGCCGCAGCGGCATCATCGGTCACGATGCACTCGGTATGCTGCGAGCCGTATTGGCGAATGTGGGCGATCGCCGCATTCACGTCCTCGACCACGCGCACGGCGATGATCGCGTCGAGATACTCCGTGTACCAGTCTTGCTCGGTTGCGGACTTCACTCGCGGCTCGACGCGTGCGCTCGCCGCGTCGCCGCGCACTTCGCAGCCCGCGTCGAGCAAGGTCTGGATCAAGGGCGACAAATGCGTGGCCGCACAGGCGCGGTCCACCAATAAGGTCTCCGCCGATCCGCAAACCCCGGTGCGCCGCATCTTGGCGTTGAGCACGATCCCAATCGCCATGTCGAGATTCGCACCGCGATCGACGTATACATGGCAGACCCCTTCGAGGTGCCCGATGACCGGCACGCGCGCCTCCTGCTGAACGCGGGCGATGAGGCTCTTTCCTCCGCGCGGCACGATCACATCGATGCTGTCCGCCATGTCGGCCAGCATGTGGCCGACGGCGGCCCGGTCGGTGGTCGGCACCAGTTGAATGCAGGCTCGCGGCAGACCCGCATCTTCGAGCCCCTGCCCCAAGCAAGCATGAATCGCTGCGCTCGACCGGGCGCTCTCCGAGCCGCCGCGCAGGATCACGGCGTTGCCCGACTTCAGACACAGCGCGCCGGCATCCGCCGTCACGTTGGGGCGGCTCTCATAGATGATGCCGATCACGCCCAGGGGTACGCACACGCGCTCGATCTGCATCCCATTCGGCCGGGACCATTGCGCCAAGCGCTTGCCGATGGGATCGGCGAGACGCTCGACGTCGTCGAGTCCCCGGGCCATGGCTTCGACCCGGTTGTCGTCCAGGCGCAGTCGATCGAGCAGTGCGCCGGTCAATCCCCTCGCGACAGCCTCGTTCATATCGCCTGCGTTGGCCGCCAAGATCTCGGGGCGTCGGGCTCGCAGCGTAGCAGCGGCCGCACGGAGCGCGCGATTCTTCTGCTCGGTAGCGGCGAGCGCCAGCACCTCCGCAGCGCCCCGTGCCGCCCGGCCGATGCCTTGCATGAGATCCCCCACTGTCTCGTGCGTCACGACCGCCGCTGTCTCGTGCGTCATAGGGAACCCGTCACATGAGCTCGTATCAAGACCAAGTCGTCGCGGTGCACGATTTCATCGCGGCCTCGAAACCCCAGTACCTTCTCGATGTCGCCGGATTTGCGGCCGATGATGCGCGCCGCATCGCCGTCAGAATACGCACAAATGCCGCGCGCCACCTCCGAGCCGTCCGGACCGATGATGCTCACGGTATCGCCCCGATCGAATCGCCCCATTGCGCGGGTCACGCCCGCCGGCAGCAAGCTCTTGCCTCCCATCAGGGCACGCACGGCGCCGTCATCGACGACGATCGCACCGGCCGGCTTCAAGGTGCCTGCAATCCACTGCTTGCGGGTCGCCATCGGCGTCGAGGAGGGTACGAACCAGGTGCAACGTGCGCCCTCCTCGATGCGCTGTAGCGGGCGCTGGACGGCCCCCTTGGCGATGCACAAATGACACCCCGCGCCCACCGCAATTTTCGCCGCGGCAATTTTCGTCTGCATTCCTCCCGAACCCATGTCGCTCCCCGCTCCGCCCGCCATGGCCTCGATCGCGGGCGTGATCTCGAGCACGCGGCCGATGAACTCCGCGTCCGGGTCTTCATTGGGATTGGCCGTGTACAAGCCGTCGACGTCGGACAACAAAATCAGGCAGTCCGCGCCCACCATTTGCGCCACCCTCGCTGCCAGCCGGTCGTTGTCTCCATAGCGGATCTCGGAGGTCGCCACGGTATCGTTCTCGTTGATCACCGGCACCGCACCCAGCGCCAATAGGGTGTTCAAGGTGCTTCGCGCGTTCAGATAGCGGCGACGCTGTTCGGTGTCGCCCAGGGTCAATAGAACCTGCGCCACGGTGATTTCATGCACATCCAAGAGTTCCTTGTAGGCATGCGCCAGGCGAATTTGTCCTACAGCCGCCGCCGCCTGGCTTTCCTCGAGCTTGAGCCTCCCGGAGTTCAACCCCAGATGGCGCCTGCCCAAGGCGATGGCGCCGGAGGACACCAAGATGACATCCTGGCCGCGCTTGCGCAGGGAAACCACGTCCTCCGCAAAACTCTCGAGCCAGGCGCGGTTGAGGCGGCCTTTTTCGCTGTCCACCAGCAAGGTGGACCCGACTTTCACCACCACGCGTTTGGCCTCCGTCAAGCGGCGGGAGATGATTTTTCGGTCTGCGGCGGTCATAGGATCACAATATTGCCATTTACTTGAGCAAGCAGCCTCCCCTAATATTCGCCTGGCCGTCCGCAGCTTGTTCAAAGATAGGTGAATCGTGGGCAGAGAGTACGAACCGACCGTCGGTCAGTGGTATGAGGACTTGGAGAACGAGGAGACGTTCCAGGTGCTCAAGGTGGACGAAGATCGAGAAATCGTCGAGATTCAACATCTCGACGGGGATATCGAGGAATTCGACGTCGACGGCTGGGCGGAACTTGACCTGGAGCTTACCGAGGAGCCGGAAGGCTGGTCGGGCTCCAAGGCCGAGAAAGACGAGGAAGACGAAGAAGATGACGAAGACTGGGACGAGGACGAAGACGACGAGGATGACGACGACGACGATCTCGACGAGGATGAAGAGGACCGCGAGGAGTACTAGCCCTCTGCCTCTGGCCGCCACCGCCTCAACCTCGCAACTTGCGGCCGGGACTTAGACCCGCTCGAGCCACCCATGCGTATCCGGTGCGTCGCCCTGTTGAATCGCGACCAGCTGTGCGCGCAGAGCGCGTGTGAGCGGACCCACGTCGCCGCTCCCCACGCGATGATCGGCGCCGCGATAGATCAGGGTGCCCACCCCGGCGAGCACCGCCG
>Ga0307470_10000643_pt1 | contig 15699 bp, 12 predicted proteins | sample atmos_gasesAM3C__FD_204565 | JGI IMG/M metagenome (GOLD analysis project Ga0307470, IMG submission 204565) | Hardwood forest soil microbial communities from Morgan-Monroe State Forest, Indiana, United States - atmos_gasesAM3C_05 | ecosystem: Environmental > Terrestrial > Soil > Temperate forest... | reverse complement strand
AGCCGAAGAACGTGCCCCGCTGGTCGAGGTCGCTGGCGTTGAGCGACGAGCCGACGCCGTAGGAGAGGCCGTCGCGCTGCCGGATGCGCGCCCACAGGCGGGAGCTCTCGCTGCCCCCCAGGACGTAATTGGCGAGGAGGAGCGCCGGGTAGTCCGGATCGTCGTCGCGCAGCGGCAGGGTCATCCCCGCCATGAAGCCGGCGTTCGCCTTGTCGGGGGTCTCGAACGAGCGGTCGGCGGCGGGGACCTCCCGGTACGTCCGCGCGATCCGCGCGAAGGGCCGCGGGCTCGCCCACGAGCCGAAGAGCTCGCGGCCGAGCGTCTCGACCTCCTGCGGATCGAAGTCGCCGACCACCGCGAGCTCGGCGTTCGAGGCGCCGTAGAAGTCGGCGTAGAAGCGCTGGACCTGGTCGAGGGTCGCGGCGTGGATCGCCGCGATCTGCTCGTCGACGGTCATCACGTAGTCGGGGTGCTCCTTGGGCAGCGGGTCGAGGGCGCGGAAGAGGGCGAGCGAGGCGACCGCCTCGGGCTCGCTGCGGCTCGCCTCGGCCTGGGTGATCCGCTCGCGCTCGAGCTGCTCTAGCTCGGCGGGCGGGAAGGCCGGCTGGCGCAGGATCTCGGCCGCCAGCCGGAGGGTCGCCGGCAGGTTGGCGCGCACCGTCTGGATGGACACGAAAGCGCTGCTCGCGCCGCCGAAGACGCGCATCTCCGCGCGCAGGCGGCCGAGCTCGTCGTCGATCTGCTGGCGGGTGTGGTGCTGGGAGCCGCGCATCAGCATGCCGCTGGCGAGGCTGCCGACGGTCGCCTTGCCGGCGAGGCTGCGCTCGTCGCCGAAATGGAGCGCGAGCTGCAGGTTGACCGTCCCGCCGCGGGTCGCCTTGGGGAGGAAGGCGGCCTTGATGCCCGCGGGCAGGTCGCGGCGGACAGTCCGCGCCAGGATGGTCTCCGGCGTCGGCACGAACGCCTCGCCCTCCGCCATCGCCGCCTCGCCCTTGTAGTCCTTGAGCATGGCGACGACGTCGGGACGGGCGGGGATCGTCGCGCGGTCCGGCTTGGCCTCGGGGATGAACAGGCCGACGGTGCGGTTCGACGGCTTGAGATAGGCCGCGGCGACGCGCTGGACGTCGGCCGCCGTCGCCCGCTTGACGCGGTCGCGCTGGAGGAAGAAGAGCCGCCAGTCGCCCTGCGCCATCGACTCGCTCAACTGGAGCCCCAGGCGGGTCGAGGAGTGGAGCGTCAGGTCGATGCGCCGGAGCTCGGCGTTCCTCGCCCGCTCGACCTCGGCGTCGGTCACCGGCGCGAAGTGGGCCTCGAGGGTGTCGAGGAGCGCCTCGCGGGCGGCTGCGAGCGGCTTGTCCTTGGGCACCTGGGCGCCGAAGATCGCGAGGCCCGGGTCGTGCAGCGCGAAGGCGGCGGCCTGGGCGCTGGTCGCCTTGCCGGTCTCGACCAGGCTCTTGTGGAGGCGGCCGGCGGCGCGGTTGCCGAGGATCTCGGCGAGGAGAGCGACCGCCGCCGAGTCGGCGGCGGCGCCCGGGGGGATGTGGTAGGCGGCGACGACGACCTGGACGTCGCCCACCCGCCGCACGGTCACCTCGCGCTCGCCGTCCTGCACCGGCTCCTCGGTGTAGATCGCCGGCAGGACGCGCGCCGGCCGCGGGACGGCGCCGAGCTTCTGCGCCACCAGGGCGAGGGTCTTGCCGGGATCGATCCGCCCGGCGACCAGCAGCACGGCGTCGTCGGGCTGGTAGTAGCGATGATAGAAGGCCTGCAGGCGGTCGATGGGCACGTTCTCGATGTCCGAGCGGGCGCCGATCGTCGGCTTGCCGTAGCTGTGCCAGTCGTAGGCCGCGTGCATGGCGCGCTCCTCGACGACGTCCTGGGGCGAGTTCTCGCCGGCCTCGAACTCGTTGCGCACCACGGTCATCTCCGAGTCGAGGTCCTGCTTGGCGATGAAGGAGTTGACCATGCGGTCGGCCTCGAGGTCGAGCGCCCATTCGAGGTTGGTGTCGTTGGCCGGCACCACCTCGAAGTAGTTGGTGCGGTCGTACCAAGTGCTGGCGTTCGACTGCGCGCCGTGCGCGGTCATCTCGGTGGGGATGTCGCGGTGCCGCGGCGAGCCCTTGAACTGCAGGTGCTCAAGCAGGTGCGCCATCCCGGTCTCGCCATAGTTTTCGAAGCGCGACCCCACCATGTAGGTGACGTTGACGGTGATCGTCTGCTGCGTCTGGTCGGGGAAGAGGAGCACGTGGAGGCCGTTGGCGAGCCGGTACTCCGTGATCCCCTCGACCGCGGTGACCCGCTCGATGCCGGCAGGCAGCGGCGGCGAGGCGCTCGGCGCGCCCGGTGCGGTCACCGCGCGCATCGGCAATGCGATGAGGGTCAGGGCTAGATACAGCGCGGATGCGGTCACGGCGGCGGTCGGTCTCATGGAGCCTCCTCCTGGGCGGTATACGTCGGGGTCGAGTTTACCGCCTGCGGCCTCCCTTGCCTTCCCCCTCCCCCTCGGATAGCCTGCCGGGCGAGCGATGCCGACGAGCGGTGATGGCAGCACGGCGGGGCCCGGCGGGCCCGTGATCGACATGTGGCGGCGCCGAACGGTCGGCCGCCCGCTCGGGTCGCTGTCGCGATTGCCGCGGCAGGGCTTCCTGCGGATCGCCCTCGCGATCGCCGTCTTCGTCCTCCTCTACTCGTCCTACTTCCAGATCGCCTCCTACGAGCGCGGCGTCGTGCTCCGCTTCGGCCGCCACGTGCGCACGGTGGGGCAGGGGCCGCACGCCAAGATCCCCTTCGTCGAAACCGTCTACAAGGTGGAGACCGAGCGCCAGCTCAAGGCGGAGTTCGGCTTCCGCACCATCGAGCCGGGCAAGGTGTCGACGTACCAGAAGAGCGGCTTCCAGAACGAGTCGCTGATGCTGACCGGCGACTTGAACATCGCCGACGTCGAGTTCGTCGTCCAATACCGCATCGAGGATCCCTACCGCTGGCTCTTCGTCCTCCAGGACCCGGCGGACACCATCCGTGCCGTCGCCGAGGCCGAGATGCGCGGGGCGGTGGGCGATCAGGGCTTCGACGAGGTGATCAAGACCCACCGGCGGGAGATCGAGGAGCTGGTGCGCCAGCAGATGAACGCCATTCTCCACCAGTACGGCGCCGGCGTGTCGATCAAGCTCGTGCAGCTCCAGGACGCCCATCCGCCCGAGCCGGTCAAGGATTCCTTCGAGGAGGTCAACCGCGCCCTCCAGGGGATGGAGCGGGCGATCAACGAATCGCTCCAGGAGCGCAACAAGATCCTCTTCCGGGTCGAGGGCGAGGCGAAGCAGCGGGTGGCGCAGGCGCAGGGGACGAAGATCGAGCGCATCAACCACGCCCAGGGCGACGCCCGGCGCTTCGATCTCCTCCTCGCCGCCTACCGCAAGTCGCCGGCGGTGACCCGCGAGCGGCTCTACCTCGAGGCCATGCAGCAGGTGCTGCCGAACGCCGGCAAGATCGTCGTCGTCGACCCCGGCATCCGCGGCGTGCTGCCGATCTTTGGATCCGGGGGCTCCGGGGGCTCCGGCTCCGGGCTCGGGGGAGCGCTCGGCGGCGGCGCTTCGCTCGAGGCCGCCGGCGCCGTCAAGCCCAAGGAGCCGGGCCGGTGACCCGTCTCGGCCTGATCCTCGCCGCGGTCCTCGCCCTCTTCCTCTACGCGGCGGGATTCGTCGTCGCGGAGGGGGAGTCGGCGATCGTGGTGCGGCTGGGCGAGGTGGTGAGGAAGCCGATCGTCCACCCCGGCCTCCACTGGAAGCTGCCGTTCGCCGACGACGTCATCCGTTTCGACGCCCGCATCATCTCCTGGGACGGCGAGCCCGAGCGCATCCCGGTCAAGGACTCGAAGTTCATCTTCGTCGACACCTTCGCGCGCTGGCGGATCACCGATCCGCTGCGCTTCTATAACGCCGTCAAGGACGAGAGCGGGGCGCAGGGGAGGCTCGACGACGTGCTCGACGGCTCGGTGCGCGACGTGGTCTCCAGCCACTACCTGCTCGAGCTGGTGCGGACGACCGACCGCTCGCTGTCGCAGCCTCAGCAGCAGGAGGAGGCGCAGCCCGAGGCGGTCCAGCAGGCGCTGGCCCCCGACATGACGCCCGGCCCGGCGGGCACCTCGCGCGGTCCGGGGACCGGCGGCGACGAGCAGGTGACCGGCCAGCGCCTCCAGGTGCGGCAGCAGATCTTCGACGTGGCGTCGAAGAAGCTCCGCGAGCTCAACCTCGGGCTCGAGCTGGTCGATCTCCGCATCAAGCGCATCGAGTACACCGAGCAGGTGCGCGACGAGGTCTACCGGCGGATGGTCTCCGAGCAGCTGCGGATCGCCGAGCGCTACCGCGCCCAGGGGCAGGGCAAGCGCGCCGAGATCGCCGGGCTCACCTCGCAGGAGCAGCGGCGGATCGACTCCGAGTCCTACAAGCGGGCGCAGGAGATCCTCGGCGAGGCCGAGGCCGAGTCGACGCGCATCTACGCCGAAGCCTACGGCCAGGACCCCGAGCTCTACCGCTTCGTCAAGAGCCTGGAGACCTACCGGAGCGTGTTGAAGCCCGACGGCACGCTGGTGCTCTCGACCGACAGCGACCTCCTGCGCTACCTGAAGAACGAGCGCGGAGCCGCGTCGCCCAAATGAGCGGCGGAAGCGGGCTCGCAGCCTCGCGCGGCGTCGCTCCCGCCCGCCGCGCGGCCGCCCCGGCTCTCGGCCTCGCCCTCGTCGCCCTTCCTCTCGTCTGCGGTGCGTGCCACCCGCCCGCCGGGGGACGCAGCGCGAGCGAGCGGGGGAAGGTCCACGTCGGCATTGTCTTCGACAGCGGCGGCAAGGACGACCGCTCCTTCAACGCCGCCGCCTGGCAGGGGGTCCGGCGCGCCCGGCGCGACTTCCCCATCGTGCTGCGCGACGCCGAGCCCGGCGATCCCACCTCGCTCGAGCCGGCGATGCGCGCCTTCGCCGAGCGCGGCTACGACCTGGTGATCGGCATCGGCTTCGCCCAGACGCCGATCGTCGAGGAGGTGGCCAGGGACTACCCGGCGATCGACTTCGCGATCGTCGACGGCGTCTCGCCGCTCCCCAACGTCGCCTCGCTGGTGTTCAAGGAGCACGAGGGCTCGTACCTGGTGGGGATGATCGCCGCCGCCACGTCCAAGTCCGGCGTCCTCGGCTTCGTTGGCGGCATGGACATCCCGCTCATCCACCGCTTCGAGACCGGCTACGAGGAGGGGGCGCGCGCCGTCAACCCGCGGGTCGCGGTGATCCAGAACTACGTCGGGGTCACCGAGGACGCCTGGAACAATCCGGGGAAGGGCAAGGAGCTCGCCATGGCGCAGATCGGCAAGGGCGCCGACGTCATCTTCGCCGCCGCCGGCAACTCCGGGCTGGGCGCCTTCGACGCCGCCGAGCAGCAGGGGATCTACGTCATCGGCGTCGACTCCGACCAGAACTGGGTCAAGCCTGGCCGGGTGCTCACCAGCATGGTCAAGCGCGTCGACAACGCCGTCTACCGGATCGTCGAGGACCGCGTCGCCGGCCGCTTCCGCGGCGGCGTCCACGTCTACGGCCTCGACAACGACGGCGTCGGCTATGCCATGGACCGCTACAACCAGGGGCTGATCGCGGCGGACGTCCTGGCGCGGGTCGAGGCAGCGAAGCGCGCGATCGTCGCCGGGAAGATCCGCGTCACCGACGCGATGGCGAGGTAGGGGGAACGCCCAGGATGACAAGGCTAGAGGTCTCCGCGGGCCCGGACCAGGGCGGAGGCAAGCTCCGCCCCTACCGCAGACACTGGAGGCCTTGGAAGGTTGCAGAAAAAATCCGCTGTAGGGGCGGAGCTTGCCTCCGCCCTGGTCGAGAACGGGCTCGGCGGACCCCGCTCCCATGATCGCCCTCGAGCTGCGCGACGTCAGCAAGCGCTTCGGCAGCGTCCTCGCGGACGACCGGGTGAGCCTGGCGGTCGAGGCGGGGACGATCCATGCGATCGTCGGCGAGAACGGCGCCGGCAAGTCGACCGCCATGCGGATCGCCTACGGCCTGCTCGCGCCGGACGCGGGGACGGTCGCCATCGGCGGCGTCGAGAAGGCCCTGGCGGGGCCCGAGGACGCCATCCGGCTGGGCGTCGGCATGGTGCACCAGCACTTCCTCCTGGTCGACGCGATGAGCGTCGCCGAGAACGTCGTCCTCGGCGCCGAGCCGGGGCGGCCCTGGGCGCTCGACGCCCGCGGTGCAGCCGCCCGCATCGCCGCCCTCGCCGCCGAGGTCGGGCTGCCGGTCGACTCCGCCGCCCGCGTCGGCGACCTCTCGGTCGGCATGCGGCAGCGGGTCGAGCTGTTGAAGGCCCTCTATCACCTGGACGTCCGCCCGGATGCCCACAAGACGGCGAACGCCTCGCGCGTCCTCATCCTCGACGAGCCGACCGCGGTGCTGACGCCGCAGGAGGTGGAGGGCTTCTTCGCCTTCCTGCGCCGGCTCAAGGGGCGGGGGGACACCGTCGTCCTCATCACCCACAAGCTCTCCGAGGTGCTCGCCATCTCCGACGCGGTGACGGTGATGCGCGACGGCCGGGTGGTCGGCCGCCTGGTCACCGGCGAGACGACGGCGCCCGAGCTCGCCCGCCTGATGGTGGGCCGGGACGTCCTCCTGCGGGTGGAGAAGGCGCCGGCGCGGCCCGGCGCCGCGGTGCTCGCGGTGCGCGACCTGACCGTCTTGGCGCCCGGGCGCGGCGGGGTGCGCGCCGTCGACGGGGTGACCTTCGCCGTCCGCGCCGGGGAGATCGTGGGGATCGCCGGCGTCGAGGGCAACGGGCAATCGGAGCTCGTCGAGGCGCTCGCCGGGCTGGTCGACCGGGCGCGGGTCGCGGGGAGCGTCGAGCTCGGCGGCGCGGAGATCGTCCATCTCTCGGCGCGGGCGCGGCGCGACCGCGGCCTCGCCCACGTCCCCGAGGACCGCCTCCGCCGCGGCCTGCTGCTCGACTTCACCCTGGCCGAGAACGCCGTCCTGGGCGTCCAGCACCGGCCGCCGGTCTCGCGCGGTCCCGGGCGCGCGCTGCTCGATGCGGCGGCGGTCGCCGGGCGCGCGCGGGCGATCCTCGCCGGCGCCGGCGTGCGGCCGAGCGACCCCGGGCTCCCGGCGCGGGCGCTCTCGGGAGGCAACCAGCAGAAGCTCGTGGTCGGCCGCGAGCTGGCGCTGCCGCCGCGGATCCTGCTCATCGCCCAGCCGACGCGCGGCGTCGACATCGGGGCGATCGAGGCGATCCATCGCGAGCTCGTCGCCCACCGCGACCGCGGCGCGGCGATCCTCCTCGTCTCCTCCGAGCTCGAGGAGGTGACGGCGCTCGCCGACCGGCTGCTGGTGATGGCGGCCGGGCGGATCGTCGCCGAGCTCGATCCGGCGCGCGCCTCCGCCGAGGAGATCGGGCTCCTCATGGCGGGCAGGGCGGCTTGAGGATCTTGAGGATGAGGAGGGCGGAGGATCTGGGGGCGGGGCGTCGCTCGTTAGCGCGGTGCGGCGCCCGCCCGTCCAGATCCTCCGCCCTGGTGAACAAGACGCGGCATGTTGCCGATGCGTTACAGGTCAGTCCTTGTCATCCCGAGCGTTCCTGAGCCCCATGCGCCGCCTCGCCCTGATCCTGGAACCGCTCTTCGCCCCGCTCCTCGCGGTGCTCGCCGCCTTCGCGGTCGGCGCGGTGCTCATCCTCGCGGTGGGCGACGACCCGCTGGAGACCTACGGCCTGCTCCTGGGGAGCGCCCTCTCCTGGCCGGACGGCATCGGCTACACGCTGTTCTACGCCACGCCGCTCGTCTTCACCGGTCTCGCGGTGGCGCTCGCCCTGCGCTGCGGGCTGCTCAACATCGGCGCCGAGGGGCAGCTCGTGGCGGCGGCCTTCGCCACCGCCTGGGCGGGGATCACCTTCGCCCACCTGCCGGCCTGGCTGCTGGTGCCGGCCGCCGCCGGCGCCGCGCTCGTTGCCGGAGGAGCCTGGGGGGCGGTGCCGGGGGTGCTCAAGGCGCGCTTCGGGGCGCACGAGGTCATCACCACGATCATGATGAACTTCATCGCTGCCGGCCTGGTCAGCTACTTCACCCAGTATCACTACAAGAAGCCGGGCGACGCGATCCTGGAGACGGTGCCGATCGCCGACGCCGCGCGCCTGCCGCGGCTCGGCCGCTTCGTGCCCGGCCTGCCGGAGCGCATCCCGCTCAACCTCGCCTTCCCGCTGGCGCTCCTCGCCTGCGTCCTGGTGTGGGTCTTCCTGTGGAAGACCCGCTGGGGCTACGAGATCCGCGCCACCGGCGCCAACCCCGAGGCGGCCGAGTACGGCGGCATCTCGACCCGGCGGCGGATCGTCCTCGCCATGGCGCTCTCCGGGGCGCTCGCCGGCATGGTGGCGATCAACGACGTGCAGGGCTACCGCTACCGCTACTACGACGGCTTCTCGGCCGGCTACGGCTTCACCGGCATCGCCGTCGCCCTCCTCGGCAGGAGCCATCCCGCGGGCGTGCTCGTCGCGGCGCTCTTCTTCGGCGCCCTCCTGCGCGGCGGGCTCTTCGTCGACATCTTCACCGAGCACGTCTCCAAGGACCTGGTGGCGGTGCTCGAGGGGATCATCATCCTCTTCGTCGCCTGCGAGGCGCTCTTCCGCCGCCGGTCGGGGGCGCGGCTCTCCGGGCTGCTCCCGGGCTCGAAGGCGCGCGCGAAGGAATAGGCTCCCACCGACCGATGCACGGCCTCCTCTCGCTCCTCAACTCCGGGCTCCTGGCGTCGACCGTGCGCCTGGCGACGCCGCTCCTCCTGGCGGCGCTCGGCGGGCTCTTCTCCGAGCGCGCGGGGGTGATCAACATCGCCCTCGAGGGGCTGATGCTCGCCGGCGCCTTCACCGCCGCGGCGGTGACCCACTATCTCCACGATCCCTGGCTGGGAATGGCTGCGGCGATCGCCGTCGGCGCCGCGGTCGCCTCGATCCACGCCGTGGCGACGATCCGCTACGGCGCCGACCAGGTGGTCTCGGGGACGGCGATCAACGTCGCCTTCCTGGGCCTGCCGGCGCTCCTCTGCGGCGCGCTCTTCGACTCGACGGGGGCGACGCCGCAGCTCCCGCGGGGAGAGCTCCTGCCGCGGGCGCCGATCGTCCTCGCCTTCGCCCTGGTGCCGGCCGTCGCCTACGTCCTCTACCGCACCCGCTTCGGCCTCCGCCTGCGCTCGGTGGGGGAGAGCCCGGAGGCGGCGGACGCCGCCGGGGTGCCGGTCGCGCGATTGCGCTACCTCGCCGTGGCGCTCTCCGGGGCGCTCGCCGCGATCGGTGGCGCCTATCTGTCGACCGGCCAGTCCTCCCTCTTCACCCGCAACATGAGCGCCGGCCGCGGCTTCATCGCGCTTGCGGCGCTCGTCTTCGGCCAGTGGCGCCCGCTGCCGACGATGCTCGCCTGCCTCCTCTTCGGCGGCGCCGAGGCGCTGTCGATCCAGATGCAGGGCGTCGTCGACGTGCCGGTCCAGTTCATCCAGATCGTCCCCTACGTCTTGACCATCGTCGTCCTCGCCGGCTTCATCGGCCGCGCCCGCCCGCCGCTGGCGCTGGGGGTGCCGTACCGGGAGCGGCGCTCGATGTGACGCCGGCGCCGCACAGCCCCATGGACGAGCCGCGCGGTCCGACCCGCGCCACGCCCGCGTGGCCCCCGGCGAAACGCTTCGCCTTCCGCTTCGTCTTCGCGTACCTCGTCCTCTACATCTTCCCCTTCCCGCTCACCTCCATCCCCGGCCTCGACGCCGTCGCCGAGCCCTACCACAAGCTCTGGAAGGCGATCGTCCACTGGGCCGGGAAGATCGTCTTCTACGGCATCTGGAACGTGGAGGAGGAGACGATCGGCGGACAGGTGCGGCCGCCGCTCACGACCGATGCCGCACGCTGGCGGCGGGTGATCTTCAGCTACCCGGAGTCGCTCTCCATCCAGCTCATGAACGACTCACGCCACCGCTATTCCCTCGAGCTCGACCCCGCCAAGAAGACCCTCGGGCTCTCCCCGCGTCAGGACCCCAGGCAGAGATCCATGTTCACCTACCGGCAGTCCGCGCCCGGGCTCCTCGAGCTCGACGGGACGCTCGACCACCAGACGATCCACGCCGAGCTCCGCCGGGTGAAGGAGCCCTCGTTCCAGCTCATCAACCGCGGCTTCCACTGGATCAACGAGTACCCGTTCAACCGGTGAGGCGGGCGGCTCGCCGCGGCGCTCTCACCGCTTGCTCGATTTGGCGGTCCTAGCTCCTGTCTCGAGACCCCGCAGCTCCTGTTCGACCCGCTCCGCGAGGAATATCTTGAGGAGCGACTGATAGGGAACGTCGCGCTTGTTGGCGAGCATCTTCAGGTTCTCGACCAGTGACTCTGAGAGGCGGAGAGAGATCGTCTGCGTCGAAGGTTTGAGGCGGGAGAACGTGGCGGGCTTCGCGCGACTCCAGTCCACGTGCTCAGCGGAGTCGTGGGTTGCCCAGTACTCCCTCTCGTCGTCCTCGGAATCGAATTCAGGAATCGGCTTCAAGCTCTTGCGCTCTGGCACGTTCATACTCCTTTCGCTCGCGCCGGGTCATGTCGCGCGCCGAGATGATGCGGAGTCTCTCGCCGCGCAGCGTGTAGACGAGAAAGAGGAGTCTGTCGGCGTCCGTGCGGCCCAGGGCGTAGTGCCTGATCTCGGCCAGGGAATGGAGATCGTCCTCGCCGACGACGAGCGGTCGATTGAAGAAGACCTGCTCGCCCTCGGCCTGAGAGACCCGGTGCCGAGACCAGATCTTTTCAGCGTTTCCATCGTCCCAATCGAACTCCGTGGCATCGGTGCCTTCGTCCATCAGCTCCTCTGGTCAGTATACGACCATCATATACGGAGCCCAAGCCTCTGAAGAAGTCGAGACGCTGCTCGCGCCGGAAATCCATTCACGCCGTGAATGGATTTCATTCACGCTGCACACCGGGACCGAGCTCGGCTGGCTCGCCGACGGCGTGCTCGCGGTCCCCTGGTGGAGGGTGTTGTGAAGCGCTCGCCGCCGCGTTGCGGACCGCCTGCTCGACCTGGCGGTCGAGCTGCTCGCGGGTGAGGGTGGGGAGGGCCGGTCCCTGGAGCTCGTCGGGCGCGAAGCCGAGGTCGGCGAGGTGCCGGCGGAGCGTCCGGGCGAGGACGGCGGGATCGATGGGCTCGGGGGGCGGCGGGGGATAGAGGACGTCGGTGACCACGCCGGGATCGACGCCGAGGCGGGCCATGGCGGCGCGGGCCTGCTCGAGCTGGGGGTCGCTCTCGGAGCCGCTCCGGCCGCGCCGCGCCATCACCCCCTCGAGGAACTCGATGGCGCGCCGGATCTCCGGATCCTCGGTCGGCATGCCGCCGGAGCTTAGCAGGGTCGGCTCGCGCTAGACTCTGCGCGCCACGCGCCCTGCGGCGCCCGGATCCAACCCCGAACCAGCCCCGAGCCAGGGAGAACCCGATGCGACCTCGCCCGTACCACCCCCTCGCCGTCCTCGCTCTCGCGGCGCTGCCGGCGCTCGCCTTCACCCCGGTCGCCGCCCCGCCCGCGGCCGACGATCCCGAGCTCGCCGCCACCGTCGTCCGCATGGCGCGGGTCGGCTCCTGCGGCAGCCCCAGCTTCTCGCCCGACGGCAGCCGCCTCGCCTTCGTCTCCAACCTCTCCGGCCTGCCGCAGGTGTGGGTGGTGCCGGCGGCGGGCGGCTGGCCGCAGCAGGTGACGGCGCTCGACGACCAGGTGAGCGGGGTCGAGTGGTCGCCGAGCGGCGACTGGCTCGCTCTGTCGCTCGCCCCGGGCGGCGGCATGAACCAGCAGATCTACCTCGTTCACCCGGACGGCGACGGGCTCCAGCGCCTCACCCGCGGCGGCAAGGAGACCAACTTCCTCGGCGGCTGGTCGCACGACGGGCGCTCGCTCGCCTTCTCCTCGAACCTCGCCGGCGTCTCGGTCGATGCCTACTCGTGGGAGCTCGACACCTGGAAGCCGCGCCTGGTGGCGAAGAACCCGGGCCTGGGCTCGATCGTCGACCGCAGCCGCGACGGCAAGTGGGCGGTCGTCTCGCGGGTCCAGAACCGCGGCGACGGCGATCTCGTCCTGGTCGAGGTGGCGAGCGGCCACGAGACGCCGCTCACCCCGCACCGGCCGCCGGCCCAGTTCGGCGGCGGGGTCTTCTCCCCGGACGGCCGCACCGTCTACCTCACCACCGACGCCGACCGCGACCTCGGCGCCTTCGCCCGCGTCAAGCTCTCCCCCGGCGCGCCGGGGCCGATCGAGGTGCTGGCGTCGCGCGACGACGCCGAGCTCGACCAGTTCGCCGTCAGCGAGGACGGCGCGACCGCCGCCCTGGTATGGAACGTCGCCGGCAAGAGCGAGCTCGCCTTCCTCGATCTGGCTTCGGGGAAGAGCAGCCCCGGCCCGGCGCTCCCGGCGGAGGTGGTCGGCGGGCTCGAATTCTCCCGCGACGGCCGCCTGCTGGCGATCGCCCTCTCCGGCTCGACGCGGCCGCAGGACCTCTGGGTGCTCGATCGCGCGTCCGGCAAGCTCTGGCAGGCGACCTACAGCCCGCACGCCGGGGTCGATCTCGACGCGCTGGTCAAGCCGCGGCTCGTCCAGTTCAAGGCCCACGACGGCCTGCCGCTCTCCGGCTGGCTCTACGTGCCGAAGCACCTGCGCGGCAAGCTCCCCTTCGTCCTCTCGTTCCATGGCGGGCCGGAGGGGCAGGAGCGGCCGGGCTTCCGCAGCGACTACCAGGCGCTGCTGGCGCGCGGCATCGGCGTCTTCGCCCCCAACGTCCGCGGCTCGTCCGGCTTCGGCAAGCGCTTCGTCAACCTGGACAACGGGGCGCTGCGGGTCGACTCGGTACGCGACATCAAGGCCGCCGCCGACTTCCTCACGGCCGAGGGGCTGGCGGACCCCCGGCGCCTGGGGATCATGGGCGGCTCCTACGGCGGCTACATGACGATGGCGGGCCTGACCGAGTACCCCGACCTCTTCGCCGCCGGCGCCGACTCCTTCGGCATCGTCAACTTCGAGACCTTCTTCGCCCACACCGAGCCGTGGATGGCGGCGATCTCGACCATCGAGTACGGCGACCCCAAGACCCAGCTCGCCATGCTGCGGTCGCTCTCGCCCATCCACAAGCTCGACCGGGTCAAGGCCGCGACCCTGGTTCTCCATGGCGCCAACGACACCAACGTGCCGGTGATCGAGGCGGAGCAGGTGGTCGAGAACCTGAAGCGCCGCGGGGTGCCGGTCGAGTACGTGCTCTTCCCCGACGAGGGGCACGGCTTCCGCAAGACCCCGAACCGGGTCAGGGCGACGGTGGCGACGGTGCAGTGGTTCGCCGAGCATCTGGGCAGGTAGCCGGATGAAGCGCAGCGGAATCAAGGGAAACGCCACACTCGCTGTACTCCTGGTCCTCGCCCTCCTCGCTCCAGCTGGCGCCGCCTCGCGGCGCAGCTCCCACCGTCGCGCCGCGCCGCCGGCGCCGGCGCTCGTCCTCCCCGAGGCCACGACGCCGCTCGCCGTCGCCCTGTCGCCCGAGGTGCAGGCGGCGGCGCGGGTCAGCTCGGCGCTCGGCGTCCACGTGGTCGACCTGGCGAGCGGGCAGACCGTCTACGCCTACCAGCCGGACGAGCCGCGGATCATCGCCTCGAACACCAAGCTGCTGACCACCGCGGCGACCCTCCATGCCCTCGGGCCGGGCTACTTCTTCGAGACCCGCTTCCTCTCCCGCGGCGCGGTGCGCGACGGCATCCTCGAGGGGGACCTCGGGGTCGTCGGCGGCGGCGACCCCACCATCTCGGGCCGCGCCTGGGACGGCGACGCCTTCGCCGTCTTCCGCGGCTGGGCGCGGGAGCTCGCCGCCCGCGGCATCCGCCGGGTCAGCGGCGACCTCTATCTCGACGGCGGCCTCTTCGAGCCGCTCGAGGTCCACCCCGACTGGCCGCGCGGCCAGCTCGCGAGCTGGTACGAGGCGCCGATCGCCGCCCTCTCCTTCTCCGACAACTGCATCCTGGTGCGGGTCTCGCCGGGACGGCCGGGAGGGCCGGTCGAGGTCGAGACGGTGCCGCCGGTGCCGGTCTTCCGGGTCGACAACACCGCGCGGACCGTCGCCTCGCGCCGGCATGGGCACCTGGCGATCAGCCGGCTGGGGGACCTGCTGCGGGTCGCCGGCGCGATGAGCACGGCCGACGGCCCGTTCGACACCTGGATCACCGTGCCCGACCCCGTCGCGTACTTCGGCGCGGCGCTGCGCGCTGCCCTCGCCGAGGAGGGGATCGCCCTCGCCGGCCGCCTGCGCCCGGTCGACCGCCTGCCGGGGCCGGTGTGGGAGCGCGTCGCCGTCTTCCGCAGCGACCTCCTCTCGGCGGTCGAGGTGTGCTTGAAGCACAGCCAGAACTTCTACGCCGAGAGCATGGTCAAGCTCCTCGGGGCGCGCCGCTGCGGCCGCGGGAGCTGGGGCGAGGGGGTGCGCGCGGTGGGCGAGTACCTGGGCGGCCTCGGGGTCTCGGCGGCCGCCTTCCGGCTCGCCGACGGCTCGGGGATGAGCCGGCAGAACCAGGCCGCCCCCCGCGCCCTGACGACGCTGCTGCGCGCCGTCTACGCGACGCCCGAGGGCGCGGCCTTCGCCCAGGCCCTCCCCTACGGCGGCGAGGCCATGGGGGGGTGGAAGCGCCGCTTCGCCGCGGCGCCCTACCGCGGCAACGTGTGGGCGAAGACCGGCACGCTCGAGGGGGTCTCGGCCCTCTCCGGCTACGCCCGCGCCGTGTCCGGGCGCCTCTACGCCTTCTCGGTCCTCCTCAACCGGATCCACGGCGACGCCCACCACGCCCAGGATAGGATCGTCATGGCGCTGGTCGACCACGGCTAGGGCCAGCCGGCGGCCAGCGCGAAGGATGGGTGTCGCGCGCGCAGGTCGCAGCACGATCATCCGGTAGGGGCGGAGCTTGCCTCCGCCCACCACCGTGGGAGGCCGCTCGCCCGGCTACGCGCGCCGGACCAGGGCGGAGGCAAGCTCCGCCCCTACCGAGCGTTTCATCCCCTACGCGGCACGAGGAGGACGTCCTTGATCACCACCGAAACCCGCGCCGTCGACTACCGGGCGCTGATGAAGAAGGTCGAGCAGGTCGTCGCCTCGCTCGAGCGCGCCGACGACGACCTCTCGACCACCATCCACAAGGTCGTCGAGACGATCATCGCCAAGTTCAAGGACGAGCTGGGGATCTACGGCGGCCGCCTGTACCGGCGGCAGGGCGCCCTCTACGAGCTCGCGGGGACCTTCGGCGGCGCCAAGGAGCTGCCCCCCGGCATCCAGGTGTGGCGGTCCTATCCCCCCATCGAGCTGCTCCTCGAGCAGGGGACGATCTTCATGGACGCCTCCGACGCGCGGATCGACAAGAGCTTCGAGGGGCTGCTCGGGGTCGACGAGTTCGCCGCCGTCGAGGTCGGCGACGAGGACTACATCCTCGCCTTCAACCTGACCGGCGGCCACGACCGCGACGACGTGCTGTTCTCGCTCGGCATCCTGCGCCACAGCATCAACCAGAAGATCCGCCGCGAGCGCCTGCAGGGCATCTTCGAGGAGGCGCGGAAGATCCAGGCCTCGATCCTCCCCCGCCGCGCCCCGCGCTACGGCGACTACGACCTCCACGGCCGCTCGGTGCCGATGGACCACGTCGGCG
>Ga0307470_10000642_pt1 | contig 15710 bp, 6 predicted proteins | sample atmos_gasesAM3C__FD_204565 | JGI IMG/M metagenome (GOLD analysis project Ga0307470, IMG submission 204565) | Hardwood forest soil microbial communities from Morgan-Monroe State Forest, Indiana, United States - atmos_gasesAM3C_05 | ecosystem: Environmental > Terrestrial > Soil > Temperate forest... | reverse complement strand
TAGCGTCGAGGTTGGCCGCCCTGCTTCTCGTTGGCCGATGTCATGCCGGATGCATTAATATTCAAAACAGCGCTGGCGAGGGCGTCCGTACCATCAAAGAGCCCGTCACTTCGCATGACAAGCCAATTACCTTTCTTATCCAAAAGGAGGGTGCACAGTTCTTCGCCCGCATCCCGTGCAAATAGCCGAACTCTACCGTCACTCGATGCGGTGATTACAAATTGGTCCGCGTCGCCGACAAAGTCAAGGTCAGTGAGATCGTACGACCCTGCGTAAACCTCAAGACGCTTAGACGTTGCTGGACTCCAGGTCGCGGGCACTCCATCTTCGGTTGAGAGCAGCAGCGTACCATCCTGAGCGTATACTAAGCCCGTAACACTCGCTTCACCCACTCGGAATGCATTGACCATTGTGTGCGCGGTCAGGTCCCACACTCTCACCCAACCGCTGCTGAACCCGAGTGCAGCCTGACGGCTGTCTCGACTCACTGCCAACGAGGAAACATGCTCGCGAAAAATCGTTCCGGGATAAAGTATCCCAAATCGTCCCAGCGAAGCGGCATGTACACCCCTGCCGGCATTGATGATAACTACGGCATTCTGCGGATCTATGAACGTTCGGCTTGCGACGATAGGAGTTCCCTCATTGTACTGGCTTAGTTGCGTACCGTCCTCGCTCCATAACACCGTACCCTGGGAAGAAGTAGCGACAATCAATTCACCTACCGACTCGACCCAGGTTATCGGACCAGAATGAGTGACACGTAATTCTCGCCCAAGGCGGCCAGTGGCGATTTCAACCTTGCGAACACCCCCGTCTACGCAGCCAACAACTAAGGACTCATTGTCGCTTGTGAAGGTAGCCGCTGTTGCGTAGCTTGAAAGCTCGGCGGTTTCGGAAGTCTGGCCTGAAGAAACATTAACAATGCGTACGCGCCCGTTTCTGTAGCCGAGCGCCAAAAGGCCACCGTCCTCAGACAAGGCGGCAGTAGCAACATCCGTCCCGGAAGATTCGATAACTTGTATCGCCTGGGGCTTGAGTACGTCCCAGACTCGAACTCCGTCGTCGCCAATGCTCAGGAAGACGCGCTGGCTGTTTCGTGCACGCTTCAGCAAACGGATCGGCCCTTTGTGTCCACCAAAAATAGGTCCCCTGCCTCCAGCGGCCGTCCAACTGCGAATTTCTCCATTGTCAAGCCCTAAGAGAGTCAGCGCGTCACCGAGAACCAGCTCCACAGCTTCAATTCGGTTGGTCGCTTCCAAGGGTGGTAGCGTCCTTTTCTCCTCGCCCTTGGAAACATCCCAAACATGGGCAGTGCGGTTACTCTCCACCGTCAATACGGTATTTCCATCTTCCGACACCGCCAAGCACGTAACATTGCCGGGTCTATAGTCGAGCGCCGCGACTTGATGTGACAAGTCAGAACTCCAGACAGTTGGCACTTCTGGGTCCGTGACACTGTGCGATATAGAAACAATCACTGCGCCGTCAGCACTGTACTTTGCGTGTGAGCAGGAAGACGGCTTAACACTTATACGCTTTCCACTTTGGGTGCTGACCAGCCGCATCGCGCCGTCGCCTCCGCACGTGAGCAAGCTCTGTCCATCGGAAGAAACGTCAAGTGACTCGACAGCATATGGCTGCGCGAAAAGTTGTTTCGGCTTACTGTCCGGTTGCAGTGTCCAGGAATTTATGGCGGTTTTAGGAGTGTCGTCGTGTTCCGTACTGACGAAGTAAACGTCTTGATTAGCCGCAAGAGCCGGCAGTGCGCTCCGGGCTGAGTCAAACCTCAAATAGCTATCTTCCGTACTCCGCGTACGTATGCCCGTTCTCAGGTCCCAAACCTCCGTCTTAAAATCCCTCGTCGTTGTCACCATGAATGCGCCATCGGCCGAAACATGAAACTGATCGTTGTGAAACTCTGCGCCCTTTGTTAGGCGAGCCACCCTTCTAAATGTGGCGGCGTTCCAGACTTCGGTGCGTCCAGCACGGCTTACCAATACAAACGGCGCGCCAGCCGACGAACAGCTGCTATTCTGGAGCTGATGGCTGGTGGCGCCTGTGATCCAATCCACGACTTTCGCAGTCTGCGCCTCACACACGAGAACGTCAGTGCCTTGTAACGGTATGAGCTTCACTGATTGTGGGTAGGATACTTGGGTTATGCGTTTCCGCGCACCGGTTGCTCGACTCCAACTCTCCAGAGCGGCCGCGCGTTCATTGATGAAAAGCAGCACATCATCGTTAGCGAACGCGAAATTCGCCCATGCGCCGGCGATATTCGCCAATTCGCGGTGTGTCTGGACATCGATCACTCGTAGGGGAGACCATGCCGCCGCAAGGCGGCCACTGGGCGAGAACACTTCAGCATCGTTGCCATACGAGTCCTCACGCCAAAGTTCGCCTCCCTTCTGTAGATCCCAGGCGCGGAATGTATTATCACTTCCCTGGCTCAGCAAGAGGTTAGGTGTTGGGCCAAAACGAAGTGCAGTTATGTTGCCACTGTGTCCGGTGAGTGTCTGCACTTCCTGATGTGTGCGCGTATCCCAGACGCGAATTGTACCGACTGTGTCACCACCGGCCAAGAGTGTGCGGTCAGGTGAATATGCAGCGGCAGTAATCGTTGATTGATGCTTGTAACGTGCGATCTCTAGTCCCGTTCGGACGTTTAGGGCGACTAGGTATTTTGAATAATCGTACGGAAGATTTTCACCGGTAAAGACGTGACTGCCGTCAGGGGAGATCGCGGCCGCGCTGGCGGAGCCGCTCAACGGAAAGGCGCGTATCATCTTGCCATGTGGGAGGTCCCAAACGGTCGCGCCGTACCAGCCAGCGGCCAGGAGGTAATCATTAGACCGAAGTGATTGGAGCTTAAAGACAGGCGTCGTCGTACGCTTAAAGCTCACGTCATTGCCAGATGTCAGACGCATTAACTGGGCTGAGTTGTCCTCCCCAGTTGCGACAACGATCGCTTTTCCATTCGGCGCGTACAGCGCTTTATCTAGGGCACCCCCTTCGGGTGACTCGATTCGGCGGAGAATCTTCCCCGTTTTGGTTTCCCGAATTAGCACAATGTGGTCAAGTTGACCGACCGAGATGAAAGACGTTGCGTCGGGTGAGAGGTCCAGTGACTCGGCAGGCCCTCTATGGCCAGGGACACTCAGTTGTTCGTCCAATTCGGGTCCAAGGAGTTGATGAACAACTCCGTCCTCTGCACCGACAACCACGGTTGTAGCGGCGGATGAAAGTGCAGCACTGGTAATCCTCTTCTCGATTTGGTGAGTAGCGCCCGTCTGTATTCGGGCGGACGCGCGCCACCATTCCAACGTGATGGCTTGTCCGGAGCCAAGGGCAAGTGTGTTGGTCCATCGTAGTACGCCATAGGCTCCGTCCTCGCGAACGCCACGCGCTACGGCCACACCAGAGGCACTAGGGAAACGGGCAACACCGGCGAGGGTCGACCTATCGAGAGCAAGAACACCGTCGAGCAAAGTCGAACACCAGATCAGTCCGCCATCAGGAGAGACTGAAATGTGTTGAACCGCACTACCCAAATTGACGCGCTGCGTCGCTCTCTCCGTGGGTAGGTCCCATACAAGCAGGTCTCCCGTCGTGGTGCCTGTCAAGAGTGTGGCGTCAGTCGCAAAGGTAACGGCACTAACGGGGGCTATATGCAGTAGCGTCTGCGACTCGCTGCCGGATTCCAGAAGCCACAGACGCGCAGTTCTGTCCGAGCCGGCGGTCGCGAGAAAAGTTCCGTTCGGCGACACAGCGAGTGCCGAAATGAAGGACGCGTGCCCAAGCTTTACGTGCAGCCGGTTCCCAGCCCTGCTCGAGTTCGGCTGTGTCTGTCCTCGCACATCGCACAGCGCCGCGAATATCAAAACGAACTGGACAACCTTGCCGAGCGTTGCTTTCACATGCGACTCCGGTCGCTCGTTAATGCGGGACTCGAAACTGCGAGTCGGACGAATTGCGCGCGGGAAGAAGCGAGCTTCGTGGAGTTTAACACAAGCGTACTGTGCGTTTCCCGTTCGAAACTCGAGGGAGAATCGCCCCGGGATCAGCGCTCGCTGGCCGCGGGCTGGTACTTGGACCGCCACGTCGAGAAGCTAACATCTTCGTTGGTATCGTTTTGGTTTCGCCACGTGCCAATGTAAACTTCAGCTGCGATAGTCGAGCGCGGCGCTCAGAATCGCGGCACCCTGCATATGGCGGACGGCGTCCTCAGGCGCCAGGGGAATCCGGACATTGGGAACCTTGTGGACATTGCGGCCAAAGGTCAAGCCGGCCGCTGACGAGCGGGCGCCATTTTTCCGAGAGCTTAATGATCAACGCTAAACTTTTCTGCACATACTCATCCGAGGTCGCAGGGGTTTGCTAGAGCCCCTTAGGGTTACGACGAAGAGGAAGCGTTTGCCGTTCGTATCGGGATTTCCATTTGCGTCGACGCCGGAATCATCGTCCGGATGGATGACTCGATCGCCGCCATGTCCGAGGCGCTCACCGCTGCCACGCCGCGGCTGATGTTGATGATCGCAGTTCGGAACGGCGGCGTCCCCGGGGCGAAGGCGTGCGAGATGATCGCCTTCATCCCTGTCGCCCATGTCGATCCCTGCAGTTGCCGAGAAGCGAGACGAGGCTGGCGTCGGGGGCGATGCCAACGTTCGCGCCGCCGATCATCGAAGCCACGGCTGTTCCGTGTGACTCGATCTCGAGGAGTGTGGCGAGGCCGTCCCAACACGGCGCCATCGCCGGCTCGGGACAACTCGACGTCGGAGGAGTGAACGGGGAAATACCGGGCGAGGACGTTCGTGCCGGTCGCGCGAGTCCGGACCGAGGCAGGATGGGCTGGACAGAAGGTATCCGCGCGCGTCCCGAGGCGGACGCGGAAATGGCGCTCAGGAGATCGTCGGTTCGATCCCGATCAGCTCCACCAATTCCTTCCATCGCTGACTTGCCCCGTCCGCGCCGAATGTGTGGTGTATTCTCCCTGCTCGGTGCCAATTACCCCAGGAACGCGCCTCGGTCCATACGAGGTTGTTGCGCCGCTCGGGGCGGGCGGGATGGGCGAGGTGTATCGCGCGCGCGACACGCGCCTCGACCGCAGCGTGGCCATCAAAGTCCTTCCGGCGGAGCTCGCACATCGCGCCGACCTGCGCGCGCGCTTCGAGCGCGAGGCTAAGACCATCTCCTCGCTGAACCACCCGAACATCTGCGCGCTCTACGACGTCGGCGACAACTACCTGGTCATGGAGCTGCTCGAAGGCGAGAATCTCGCCGACCGCATCGCCCGAGGACCTATCCCGATCGAGCAGATCCTGCGCACCGGGATCGAGATCGCCGACGCACTCGACAAGGCCCACCGCCGCGGCATCGTCCACCGCGATCTCAAACCCGCCAACATCATGCTGACGAAGTCGGGAGCGAAACTGCTCGACTTCGGGCTGGCCAAAGAGAGCCCGCTCGGCGGCGCGCAGACCGACGCCACCGTTGCCAAGGCCCTCACGTCCGAAGGAACGATCGTCGGGACATTTCAATATATGGCGCCGGAGCAGCTCGAAGGCGCGAACGCAGACGCGCGCACGGACATCTTCTCTCTCGGCGCCGTGCTCTATGAAATGGCCACCGGCCGCCGCGCCTTCGAAGGGAAAAGCCGCGCCAGCTTGATCGCCTCCATCCTCGGCACGCAGCCGCCGCCGATTACGCAGCTCCGCCCCATGACGCCGCCCGCGCTCGACCGCATGGTGCAAGCCTGCCTGGCCAAGGATTCCGACGATCGATGGCAGACCGCGCACGACGTCATGCTCGAGCTGCGCTCCATCGCCGAGAGCAGCTCCGCGACCGGCGTGCCGGCGCCCGTGACCCGCCGCCGCGCCTGGCGCGAGCGCGCCGCGTGGATCGTCGCAGCCGCTGCGGTCGTTGTAGCCACCGTCATCGCAATCACCGCGATGACGCGCACCCCTCGCGCAGGCGACCTCGTGCAGTTCGCCGTTGAGATACCGCCGAACCTGGCGCTGTTCCCGTTCGACACCAAAGGAGTGGCCATCTCGCCCGACGGGACGATGATCGCGCTCGTGGCGGGCGACGTTCAGGGAAAGCAGTCGCTGTACATCCGCAACCTGGGCACGACGAAAATCACGGCGCTCGCCGGTACCGACGACGCGTCGTATCCGTTCTGGTCTCCCGACAGCAGCCAGCTCGGCTTCTTCGCCGGCCGAAAACTGCACCGCATCGACGCCAAAGGCGGCACGACCGTGACGCTCTGCGACGCCGCGTCCGGCCGCGGCGGCACGTGGAATCGCGACGGCGTGATCGTCTTCGCGCCGACGATCTCGAGCGAGCTGTATCGCATCTCAGCAGGCGGCGGCCATCCCGAGCGCGTCACTTCGTTGGAACGGAAACAGATCCGGCACCGCTGGCCGTGGTTTCTCCCGGACGGCAAGCGCTTTCTCTACGTTGCCGGCGTGGACCTCGTGGCCGGCTCGCTCGACGGCAAGCTGCACAAGCAGATCGTCACCAACGTCTCCAACGCCGTCTTCGTTCCGCCTGACCGCATCGTCTTCTCGCGCGGTGTGGTGCTGATGTCGCAGCGCTTCGATCCCGACGCCCTCGCGGTCAGCGGCGAGCCCGTCCCGCTTCCCTTCGGCAACGTTGCTTACATGAGCTCGAAGCAGCTCAGCATTGTGAGCGCATCGGAGAACGGCACGCTCGCCTTTCTCCCTGCGCCCGAAGGCGCCACGCGTCTGGTGTGGGTCGACGCCAAAGGGCGCGAGGACGGCGAGATCGGCGAGGCCGGTGGCTACGACGACGCTGCGCTCTCACCCGATGGAAAGCGCGTCGCCGTGGTGCGCAGCGCGCCCGACGGCAACGACATCTGGCTCGTCGATGCTTCCAATGGCAGCCTGTCACGCTTCACGTTCCATCCCGGCCAGTACGGCTTCCCGTGCTGGAGCCGCGATTCGAAGCAGATCGCCTTCTTCCTTCAAATGGACGCCGTCGGCCAGGCCTGCACCAAGTCGCTCGACGGCGCCGAGCGCACTCCCGTGTTGATGTCTCCAGCGTGGCAAATCCCGAACGACTTTTCGCCCGACGGCACCACGCTCCTGACCTTCGTGCAGACGCCGGCAGCGGCAGGCGATCTGTACACGCTGACCCTCGGCCCGAAACCGGTGATGACACCCTTCGTGGCCACACCATTCGACGAAAGCGCCCCGACATTCTCTCCCGACGGCCGTTGGGTGGCCTATCAGTCGAACGCATCGATGCGCAACGAGGTCTACATCCGCCGCTATCCCCTCAGCCCCGAGCAGTGGCAAATCTCGAACGCGGGAGGCGAGAGCCCGATGTGGAGCCCGGACGGGAAAGAGCTGTTCTACGCCTCCGGCGACACCATCATGCGCGTCCCGATCGGCGGCGGAGCGTCGCTCAACGCCGGCACTCCCGCGCCGCTCTTCCATATTCCGGGACATCACACCGCGCCGCGTCTGACCGGATCGGTGTCGCGGCCCGTGATCAGCGGCATTACGCACGACAAGCAACACTTCCTCTTCCGGCTCAGCACGGAACAAGGGCTGCCGTCGATCAATGTCGTGCTGAACTGGAGGAAGGTGCTTCAGGAGCGGTAGCCCGCAAGGATGCGGCGATCGGGTTCAGAAATGCCGCAGTGCGCCGCCGGGCGCCTCGCTCCCTGTCTAGCGCGGGTCTAAACCACGCGTTTTCCCACATCAGCGGACAAGTCGAAACCGGCTAACTAAACACCTGGCGAGAGGAGATATCCGCGTATGTCCGCAGACCGAGAGATGGGGTTCAGGTGGTCGGGGGTCCAAATCCCTCCTGCCCGACCAACACAAACCCCATCCCTTTGACGATTTCGTTAGATGTTCGACGAGAAGACAATCGGTGTCGAGATCACCATCGTCGCGTCGGAGTAGTAGCTCTGGCCCGTCATCACGACTTCGATCGTGTCGCCGGGGGAAGCGGTGAACGAGCTGCTGTCAAAACGCGTACAGCTCAGCGAGCCCTGGTTTCCCTGATGGATGAAAATAGTCTCCATGTGCGTGACCGTGGTGTTGTGCATGGCGATGACGGTCGCGGCGATGGCGTCTCCGGAGTAGCTATGCGGATCGCTGAAGTCGACGTACACCGCCACTGAGAAGTTGTTGTAGACGTTGATTGGGACGGTCATTTGATAGTCGACTGTCCCGCTGCCGTAGTTCCACTGATACCCCGGGAAGCTGAAGCACGACAAGGTGGCGGTCGAGACATTTCCCGACGTGCTGGCGCAACTCGTGTCGAAATCGAAATCGTACCAGCTATAGAATGCAATCTGGTACGGGCCTGTCTGCGTGGGGCAGCTCGCGAACGCGCTCGCAGGATACACCGCTAAAACAACCACCAGCAGCACTGACACATATTTCATTTCAGCCTCCTTACGGCACGGTTGAGTATATATCATTCAGGATAAATTGGCATAGCGTCTCAACATTCTTGATGTCGCTATGTCCTCGTAATCGGAGCAGTCGCGGTGGTCGACAGCGCACGTCGCTCGTTCAGCGCTGATACGGATTTCGCGACATCGGTCAACAGTGCTTTGAACGCGACCGGCGTTGCCAGCGAGCCGACTACTCGCTCCGAGCCACGCCGCCGCCGGTCAGCCTTCCATTGTCCAGCGTCACGATGCGGTCGCAGAACGCGTTGGCTTGGGCGCGGTCGTGGGTAATCAGCAGGACCCCGAGACCCTGTTCTCGGCGTAGCGCGTCCAGCCGCTCAAGCCAGGCCCATTTCACGGGGGCGTCCAACATCGATGTGGGCTCGTCGGCGATGATCAGGTGGGGGTGGGCGATCAGGGCGCGGGCGAGGGCTACGCGCTGGCGTTCGCCACCGGAGAGGGTGTCGACGTTGCGGTTAGCGTAGTTTTCGGGTGGGGTGAGGCCGGCTTCGGCGAGGGCGGAGAGGACTGCGGTTGCCCGCGTATTGCTGTCGACGCCGGCTAGGCGCAGCGGTTCGGCGACGATCGTTTTCACTCGCTGATGCCAGGGGAGTGCGGAAAAGGGATCTTGAAAAATGAGGTGGGCTTGGCGCAGATGATCGCGCAGCGCGCGGCCGTGCAGCGCGGCCAGGTTGCGCCCCATCAATTGCACCGATCCTCGGGCCGGGCGCAGCAACCGCAGTGCGAGGCGCGCTACCGTCGTCTTTCCTGCGCCGCTCGAGCCAACGAGGCCGACCGACTCACCTGCGTGAACCTGTAGCGATACGTTTTTCAGACCTGCACCGGTGGAGTAGGTGAAATCGACCGCTGAGAGGTCGAGAACGATTGCCGGATCGGTCGGGCGATGGATCGGGCTGCGTGATCGCGGTCGCGCGGCTGCGGCGAGTGCCTGTCCGGCGGCGCTGCTGGGTGCGGCGAGGAGCGCGAAGGGGGGACCGCTTTCGACAATTTGTCCGCGGTCGAGGATGGCCAGGCGGTCGCAGTGGCGCTCGAGCAGAGCAAGATCGTGCGAGATCAACAGCAATGCCATCTTTCGCTCGCGGCAGAGGCGGGTGAGCAGATCGAGGATCTCTCTCGCGCGATCGCTGTCGAGTCCCGACGTTGCCTCATCCGCCAGCAGCACCTTCGGTCTTCGGCAGAGCACCATCGCGATCACTACGCGCTGCCGCATCCCGCCGGAGAGCTCGTGCGGATAGGCTTTCTTCAAATCGTGCGACAGGCCGACCGACGTCAACGCACTGGAGATCCTCGCTTCGACGGATTGGCGATCGCCGTCCATGCCGGCGACTTCGCGAAGCTGCGAGCCGATGCTGCGCACGGGATTGAGCGACTGCATTGCCGCTTGCGAGATCCAGGCAATCTCTTTTCCGCGCTGCCGGCGGCGCTCGCGCTCCGGCATCCGCAATAGCTCCCGTCCGGCCAGCCATACACCTCCGCGATGAATCTCGGCGTGCGGCAGTAGGCCCAGAACGGTTTGAACGAGCGTCGTCTTTCCGGCTCCCGACACGCCCACGAGCCCGAGGACTTCGCCTTCGTCTAGATGCAAGTCGACGCCTTGCAGGATGGTGCGTCCGGGATAACCGACTTCGAGATCGCGGATCTGAAACAGGTATGCGGAATCAGGTTCGGGACAAGTTCCGCTCGGAATCATCGCCGCGCGCAATGCGGCGCCCCTCGGCCTGCCGACTCCGAGCAGCGCGAAGCCGGTGATCAACAATCCGATGCCGAGGCCGGGCGGGAGCCCCCACCAAAGCCATGAATTACCGAGAAAAACGGCGCGCGCGTTGGCGTAATAAAGCGTGCCGCCCCAGCTCACCCATTGTGAATCACCGAGCCCAAGGAATGAGAGGCCGCTCTCCATGAGCACGGCCTGATGCGCGAGACGGGCAAATTGGGCGAGGATCATCGGCCAGAGGACGGGGATGATGTGGCGGATCAGGATGTTGGATTCGGTGGCGCCCATGGCGCGCTCCGCGACGACAAAATCGGCGTCGCGCAAGGCCGCTGCCTGCGGCCGCAGCTCGCGTGCACAACGAGCCCAGGAGCTGAAGATCAACACGGCGACGAGTAATGGCCGGCTCGCGCCTGCATAGAATGCAACCACAAGAACCAGCGGCAGCGTTGGCAGCGTCAGGAAGAAATCGACGAGCCGCATGGCAGCGAAATCCCATCGTCCTCTGCGATAGCCAGCACCGGCTCCAACCAGAGTGCCGAGCAGCGTCGCGCCGATTGCTGCCAGTAGCGCAATGACAACCGAGTGCCGGGCGCCGTACAGCCAGATGCTCAACAGATCCTGGCCCATGTCGTCGGTGCCGAGCCAGTGATGAAGCGACGGCGGCTGGAACGGAGCGGCCGTCCAGGCCCTGGGATCATAAGGAGCGAGAAGGGGGCCGAGGATAGCCACCGCGACCATCAACGCAACGAGCAGAGCGCCGACGCGCCGCGGACCTTGTCCCTCGCTCATGCAGTCGCGTCCAGTCCGCTGCGCAACCGGGGATCGAGCCGAACCTGCAGAATGTCCGCGGCGATGTTCGCCAGGACTACCGAAAAGACGAGAAGGAGAAACACGCCCTGGACGAGGGGGAAATCGAGCGCGAGGATGCCTTCATAGAGCAGCAAGCCGAGTCCGGGATAGGCAAAGACTGTCTCGACGATGACCGTGCCGCCGAGGAGGACGCCGAAGCTCATGGCGAACTGGTTGACGAGAGGGCGAAGCGCGATCGGCGCGGCCTGTCGCAGCAATACGCGCAAAGGAGTTGCGCCGTGAGAGCGTGCCAGTGCGACGTAACCCTCGCCTAGTGCGTCCTCCAGGGATGCGCGAGCTACTAGGAACACCGAGGGGATGTACCCGAGCGTCAAGGTGGCGACGGGAAGCAGAGCGTGTCGGAAGACGCTGCCCCAGGTGATTCCTTCTTCGAGCGACGCGGCGCCATGAGTTGGCAACCATCGCAAAGCCACTGCAAAGATCGCGATCGTCACCATTCCAACCCAAAACGGTGGCAGTGATCCGAAGAACACGACGGTGCACATCAATGCTGAGGATGTGCGTGCCCGCTCTACCCAGTGAAAGACGCAGGCGAGGATGAAGCCGATTACGAAGGCCAGGATGATCGAGATGCCAACCAGGAGCAGCGTCCATGGCAGCCTTGCCGCGATCACCTTCAACACGGGTTTGCCGTGCGCGAGCGAGGTTCCGAGATCCAATCGCGCGATACTGCTCATGTAGTGGCGGTATTGCTCGATTAGCGGCCGGTCCATTCCGAATTGCGCCAACATGGCGCTTCGCTGTGCCCTCGTGAGGCGCCCGGCGTCGTCGCCAATCAGGAAGTCGACCGGGTCGCCCGGAAGCAAGCGTGGCAGTAAGAAATTCGCAGTCGCGCCCAGCCAGAGGACCACGATATATCCGGCAATCCGTGATGTGCGCGTCATGGCTTGGCCCACTCGGGGACGCCGCCAGCGAACTCCAACAGCGACCATTTATGAAACACGCCCAGTCCTGGAATGGCACGCCAACCGTCGTACGCTTGCGGACGATAGGCATAATGAGATTTCGGGTAATACAACATGATCGCGACTGGCGCCTTACTGTGCAATTCCTGTAATGCGAAACCCGCCTCGGTTCGCGCTTCAACAGTCGATGCGATACGCCATTGGCTGATGAGAGCATCCAGCTCCGGATACGATCGTCCTTCGTGCCACAGGTAGCCGTACATGACGGATTGCATGAGTTGATCGGGATCGGCGAGATTGTGGGGCGTGACGTCATCGATCAACAAATCGAACTGACGGGTCGTGTAAAGTGCTCGGGAGCGCGCCGGATCGACGACGTTAACCTCAACGTCGAAGCCCACGGCTTTCAATTGCCGGACGACGACTTGCGCGGCGCGCTGATTCAGTGGCTCGCTGCTGGAAACCTTCAAGCTGAACCGCAGTGGTGCTCCGTGGCGATCTTCACGCAAGCCATCGGCATTGCGGTCGCGAAAGCCCATGGCATCGAAAATCGCGGCCGCGGCGCGAGGATCGTCACTTGGTTGCCGCAGACCGGGTTTGGTCCAGGGGCTGGCAAGAGCTGGGAAAGGCCCGACAACACCTTGACCTAACGCAACCCGCTGCAACACTTCGCCGGGCCGGATTGCGAGCGCGAGCGCACGGCGAAACTCCGGATCGGAAAACGGAGCGCGGTCGAAGTTCACGCGCAGTTCCACGCCGAAGACCGGACTGTTGCCGCCCGCCGTCATGGCCAGGCCCTTGCGATGCGCCAGAGGCTCGACCAGCTCGGGCGGCACCGGTGCGGCAACAAGGTCCAGCTCGCCCGCGCACAATGCGGCAAATGCAGTGGCTGGATTCCGGATGAACGAGATGAATATGCTGGCCACGCGCGGAACGCCGCCGAAATAGTCGCGATTCGCTTCGAGGCGCAGAAATCGTCCCGCCTCCAGTTGCGAAACGCGATACGGGCCGGTGCCGATAAGTGGCCCGTGATAGAGGTGAGGCTCTTTCACGGACCGCCAGAGATGTTCAGGGAGGATGACCAGGTCGGCGGCAGTGACGCGGTCGAACATCGGGCAGGGACGTTCGCAGCCGATGCGCAGCGACAAGCGGTCGATCGGCTCGATCGTCGTCAGCTTCGGCGTGTCACTGACGTGATGGGTCCAGCGATTCGGGGTGCCGTCGCGGTAATAGCGCAATGTGAAAACGACGTCGCTCGAGGTAAATGGCTTGCCATCGTGCCAGCGCACACCGTCGCGCAACTCGATGCGCCACGCCTTCCCATCCTGCCCCTCGGGCACAATCGCGGTCGCAAGCCATGGCTGCGCGTTGCCGAGATACGGAGAAGGTGCGGCAAGTTTGTCGTACACGAGCTCGAGCAACGTCTCGGGCAGCCCGGGTGTGTAGGGAGTCAGATTAGTGACTTCATAAGCGACCGCCACGCGCAACGGCGCCGCGAAACCCGGTAGGGCCAGGCAGGCGATGAGGCCGATGCCGGCAGCTACCAGGCGCGAACGCAAACGACCTTAAAACCCCGCCGTGAGGTTGATGCTGAGGGAGCGGCCGGGCTCGAGCACCGGATTGGTGAAGCTTCTTGGGAACCCGAGGGACTCTTTGGTCACCGGACTACGGTAGGCCTTGTTCGTGAGATTGTCGATGCCAGCGGTTAGCCGGTACGACTTCAGCCACGGCTGGTAACGGCCGAGGTCCAGGCCACCATAGATGCTGAAGACTTCGTATCCATCGGTGGGACGTTCCTGCGTCGGATTGATGCGCGTCTTGTCGTCCGACCAGCGCGCCGTGAGCTCGAGCCAGCTGGAAGCGACCGGGAAGCTACGGCGCAGGCCAATGAGCCCATTCAGCGGAGGCACATAGGAGAGCGGCACACCCGTAATCGTGTTGGTGGCGCGAACGTCCGCGGCGTTGAAACGCCAGGCCATGTTCTGCGACATTTGATAAGTGCCGTCGAGCTCCCATCCTTCCACCTTCGACTTGCCGAAATTCACGGCCACACGCGTGGTCGGATTGAGGAACTGGAACTGGATCAGATCCTTGTAGTCGCTCCGAAAGGTGGTGAGGTTCACGTTTACAGCCTGCAACCGCAATCGCGCACCGAGCTCGTAGTTCACGCTCGACTCCGGCTTCAGGTCGGCGTTGGGCAGGGAGTTGAGTGCTCCGACGATCCCGGAGCCTGATTTGTCGCTCGTGGTTGGTGCCCGAAACGCTGTGCTGATGTTGCCGACGAGGTGGAACGTTGGCAGCGGCCGGAAGATCAGGCCACCGCTGCCGGTGAGCGCGGTGTCTCGCGCCGTGAGATTGCGGGCAAATGCCGCGGAGAGCTCGGGCGATTCGCCAGGCGCCGGCGTGGAGCTGAGCTTTGTCTCGACGAAGTCGTACCGCCCGCCGAGGGAGACCGTCCATTGCGACGTCGGGTCGTAATCGTAGTGGGCCAGCCCCCCGATATCGGTTTGCGAAGCGTCGCGGACACGCTTGGCCCGCGGATCGAGGAAGGTCGTCACGCCGGCCTTGTTGACGATTCGATCATCGTCTTCGAAGCTGGGCGCGTCCTCGTTGTAGAAGTCGACGCCGTAGGAGAGCACATTGTTTCCGATAATCGAGCGGGCCAGCAGCTTGCCACCGGTCTCCGTCGGTCCGATTACCCAGGTGTTCCGCGTGTCGACATCGCCATTCGAGGCGCTGTGATTCACGCTGCGGAGAATGCTCGAAAGCACTCTCACGTAGAGCGAGGCATCGATGTCCTGCAGCCACGGTGCGGCCTGGCTCTCGGTGAAGCCGGCGCGAACGTACCGCTCCCGGAGCGGATCTTCGCGTGTGATGACGAGCGGGGCACCCGGGGCGTTGGCGCGTCCCGCGTCGTCCGAGAAGATCTTGCCGATGAGCTCGAAACGCCGCGTGGGAGTTGGCGAGTAGCCGACCCGCGCGTTGAACCCGCGCGCGGCGAAGTCGCTATTCAGCACCTCGCCCTCGGGAGTGTGAAAATTGTCAGCCTTCCGGTAGTTGCCGGAGAGCAGCATGTCGAAACCATTCCCGATGCCCTGCAGCTCGAGCCGTGCGGCGCCCATGTTGTTGGTGCTGGAGTAGCCGAGCGCGTAGAGGCGTGGCGTGAGCGAGAAGTGCTGTTGTGCCGGGTCGCCCGCCGCGCGCCGCGTGATGACGTTGACCAGGCCGTTCATCGCATCCGACCCGTAGAGCGCTGCGGCCGGGCCGCGGATGATCTCGATGCGCTCGATCTCGTCCGGATCGAGCAGGCTGTATTCGAGGAAGTTGCGGCCGCGAAAGCGATCGCCGTCGATGAACAACACGATGCGAGCATCGTTGGAGCTGAGGCCGCGAACGACGATCTGGCCATCGAGGCCGCCGGAACGCTGAAGCGAGATTCCGGGCGCGTCGTCGAGCATCGTCTGCACGTTAGACAGCGGCCGTGCGTGAAGGTCTTTCGAATCCATGACGGTCAAGGACTGCGGCGTGGCGTCGACGGGCCGCTCGAAGCGCTCGCCGGTCACCGTAATCTGCTCGACCACAGGGGCGACCGGCTTCTTCTCGGTGCTTTCGTCGGGCTTGGCCTCTTTCTGGGCGTCTGCAGCGGGAGGCTTCTCGTTCGCGGCGGGCGGCGGCGTCTGCCCGAGGACGACAGCAGCGGAGAGTCCTGCGACGAAGACCATCAGCAGTTGGGCGCGAATAATGTGTGACATGGCAATGCCTCCCCGTT
>Ga0307470_10000641_pt1 | contig 15737 bp, 12 predicted proteins | sample atmos_gasesAM3C__FD_204565 | JGI IMG/M metagenome (GOLD analysis project Ga0307470, IMG submission 204565) | Hardwood forest soil microbial communities from Morgan-Monroe State Forest, Indiana, United States - atmos_gasesAM3C_05 | ecosystem: Environmental > Terrestrial > Soil > Temperate forest... | reverse complement strand
ATCAACACGTAGCTCGGAGTCGTGTAGTAAAACGAGTTGCCGAATACGGTATCCGCATAATGATCCCGATAGTTGCCCTGCAGCCGCGACAGCAGGCTCGAGCCGTCGCCGAACTGAGAATTTTGGGACAACGCCAAGGACGCCATGTAGGTGGGCAGATTCGGCGGCGCATTGCCGTACACGTCGCGATAGCCCTTGGCGCGCAGTGCAGTCAGAATCGCCGGTCCATTCGGCACCGCCGGGTTCGGGATGCCGAATTCGGCGTCGATGAAGGCCGGATAGCCGTATTGCGCCGCGAAGGCCGAGTTGGCAGCGTTGCCGGCCAGATTGTCGATGGTGGAGACGTGGGTCGCGATCTTGCCCTTTTCCGCCGTGAGGTTGCCGGAGATGCGGAAGTGGTAAGGCAGAAGCGCCGTGAACTCGCCCTCGAAGCCGTAGACATTCACCTTGGGCAGGTTGTCGACGCCCCCGTCGAAATTGATGAGATCCTCGGCGTGATACTGCATGTTCTTGTCGTTGTAGTAGAAGGCCGCGAGATTCGCGATCAGTTTCTTGTCGAAGAACGAGTTCTTCGAGCCCACTTCGAAGGCCGTGATGGTTTCGGGCCGGTAGTTCGCCGGGACCACGGCGGGCGCGGTGCCCGGGTTGCCGCCCCCCGGCTTGTAGCCGGTGGAAACGCTGCCGTAGAGGAAATTGTCGGGTGTGAGCTGGTAATCGAGTCCGGCCTTCCACGTGAGCTTGTGAGACCGCTGACTCAAGTGCACGATGCCGCCGCCGATGCCGGGATCCCCGAAGTAGTTGTCGAGCAGGGTGGTGTTCCTGTCGGCCGTATAGCGGAAACCCGCGGTGGCCCGAAGGTTGTCCGTGATGTGGTAAATGCCCTGACCGAAGCCGGAGACCGAGGTATGCCTGAATGCATTCGACGTCTCGAAATAGAGCGTGCCGGCCGCAATCTCCGGCGCCACCAGGCTTTCGAGTTCATTGTTGAGAATGTCCGGGGCGCCGGGCTGCTGCGGATTGCGCAGGTACTGATCGTAGCCATCGGTGGTCCGGGAATCGATGTAGAAGGCACCCACCACCCAGTCGAGCGGCCCGCCGGGCTTCGAGCTCAGATCGAACTCCTGCGTGGCTGCATAGTTCTGGTGCAGTACATATTGTACGTTTTCGCCCCCGTATAGATTCGTCGAAGCCGCAACATCGAGCCCGCCTTCCGAATTCGAGCCGCCTTGATTCATGTATTGCACGCTCGACAGCGACTTGAAAGTCATCGACTGGAAATTGTAGGTCGCGATGACGGTGCCTATGGTCTGATCGATGTTGTACAGGCCCGGCCAATCGCTGGATTCCTGCCAGGGATTCGGATTCGGATCCAGGATGTTCTTGCTCTCCGGCTCATGCTGAACGACCTTCGCATACTCCACGCTGCCGACGATGGAGAAGGCGTCATTGGGCTGGAACAGCGCCGTCACGCGCACGTGATAGTTGTGCTGATCGTTGAGGCGAAAATCGCCGGGCACCTCCGTGGCCCGCACGAAGCCTTTCTGGTTGATGAAATCGCCGGCCACACGGATCGCAAAGGTGCTGGAGAACGGCAGATTGACCGCCGCGCGCACATGCTCCAGGTCGAACGAACCGAACTCCGCGCCGGCGTATCCCTTGACCTCGTCGAACGTCGGCTGAACGGTGATGATATTGATCGTCCCGCCGACCGAGTTCTGTCCGAATACCGTCCCCTGAGGGCCGCGCAACACCTCGATATGGTCCACATCGAGGTAGCTGAGGCTGAGAGAAAGCGGATTCGGCATGAAAATGCCGTTCTGATGAACGGACACCGATCCCGGGGAGCCATCGTCCTGGGGAGAATTGAGCCCGATACCGCGAATGGAGAGGTCGAAGTTGTAGCCGTCGCTCTCGCCGATGATGAGGCTGGGAACCATGCCGCCCAAGTCCTCGGCGCTCTTGACACCGTTCTCCTGGAGAGCATCCCCCGTCAGGGCCGTGATCGCCTCCGGCGCCCGCTGGATCCCTTGGTTCTCCTTCTGTCCGACGACGATGATGCTTTCGAGTTGATCCGAGTCAGAGCCGGCCGCCCAGACCACGGGCGCCGCGATCAGCATTCCACCCATGACCCACGATATTCTCTGGTTTCCGGTCCGGCGCATTGAAGATCCCCTTTTTGTGCTCATTGCAGCGATCGTCATTGGATATTTTTATTGGTGAACCAAGTTCTCCCGTTGGTTCAATAGTGTCACTAAGCAAACGCCAAGACAATACATTCATGGTTTCGCTCTTGGGGGAATTGGTTCGAGGGTGGGAGCGCGCCCCGCTCAGTGGTTCGGGCCCTCGGCTTCCGCCCGGCAACGAGGCGAGTCTCGCAATGGAGCGTGCCCCCGGGATGGCGACCGCCAGACAAGGGCGCGGCGCGTCACGGGATGGCCCCATGGACGACGCGGCCGCCTACCATCGTCAGGACCACGACCGTTTTGCCGACGGTCTTTGGCGGCACGGCAAAGATGTTCTGAGACAGGACGGCGAGATCCGCGAACTTTCCCACCTCGAGGCTGCCGACTCGGGCTTCTGCGAAGGAGGCGTAGGCGGAACCCTGCGTGTACGCATCCACCGCCTGCCGCACGGTCACGCGCTGTTCCGGCGTGTACACCTTGCCGGTCGGACGCGCACCCGCCAGCGCGGCTCCGTCCATGGGCAGATCGATGATGTCGGCCGTATCGTCGGAATGCCAGATTTCGCGCGTAATCGCGGCCTGAATGCTGACGAAGGGATTGGGCGGCCAGGAACACGGCCAGTCGCTGCTGAACCCCAGCACCACCCCGTCCTTGAGGAATGTCTGCCACTGATCGCTCGGGGTCGGCTCTTTGGGGTCGGCATTCGTGCCGGACTCGCCGCAGCAAAAGCCGGGCGAGGTGACATCGATCACCGACAGCGCGGCGTAGCGCGGAAAATCCGCGTCGCGCACCGACGAGCTGTGCTCTATGCGCAGCCGCCGGTCTCGCGGTCCGTTGCTGCGCTCCGCCTCCTCGTAGGCATCCAGAACCATGTGGACGGTGTCGAATCTCGTCGCATGCGTCATGAGCTGATAGCCGCGCCGATCCAGTTCCACGACCAGAGCCTTGAATTGCTCCGGCCGGTAGACCAGCGGCGCCAGGAGCCCCGTGAATCCGTCGGCGAAGAATTTGACCAGATTCGCAGACACCCATTCATCGTCGTATTTCGTTCGAGCTTCTTCCAGATCGGCGAGAAACTCGGGGGTGAGCCGGTGCGGCAGGGCGACGGCGCCGAAAGCGGTGCGGGTGCGCACGGTGAGCAGCCCCCGATCGCGCAGCGCCGCGTACAATTTGATCTCCGCCAGATCCCCGGTCGCGTTGACGACGCTGGTGATTCCGTAGCTGTTCAATTCCCGCGTGGCCGCCTGGATCATCGACAGCTGCTCTTCCTGCGAAAGCGTCGCTCTGACGTACCGCTCCACCGCCTCCATGGCCGCCTCGATCAATACTCCGGTGGGATGCCCGCTGGCATCCCGAACCACGTTGCGTTCTTCCGCCGGATCGGGCAGCGGATGGTCGGTGATTCCGGCCGCGGCCAACGCCTTGGAGTTGAGCCACATGGCGTGCTCGGAGATGTTGTGAACGATGATGGGCCGGTCATTCACCGCCCGGTCCAGAAGCTCGTAAGTCGGTGCAAAGGGCGGCGAGGGACTGAAGTCCGCACGCCCGAAGATCAGCTTCTCGGCCGGATGGCGGGCGGCATACTCGCGAATCCGCGCGATCAGCAGGTTGGGCTTGGACGGAGTGATGCTCGCTTCGGGCGTCGACAAATTGAACCCATGCAGCGCCACCGCTCCCAGCCATACGTGAATGTGCGAATCCACGATGCCGGGAATCACAGTGCGTCCGTGCAGGTCGATCACGCGCGACGACGGTCCGCGCCGCAGAGCCAACTCCGCGTCGGTACCCACCGCATCGATGCGCGAGCCCGTGACGGACAGTGCTTCGGCCCACGGCGACTTCTGCACCCCGGTATAGATATGCCCGTGCAGCAGCAATAGATCGCCGGCGGACGCCTTTGCGCGGGGAATCAGCCCGATCAACAAGGCTAGAGCGATGGATTTCCATGATCGCGCGTTCACGTGGCGGCACCGCCATCGATGACGCCGAGAGCCGCCGCAACTCCGGCCGCAACATCGAGCGGGTGGCCGAGCGCGCGCAGCGCGCCGCCGAGAGCGGTCACGGCAACCACGGCATACATCGGCCTCGCAGTGGGGCCCATGTGGCCGATGCGGACCAGCTTGCCGAGCGTCTCGCCGCGCCCGGATGAAAACACCACGCCGTAACGCGCGCGCGCGGCCGCCCTGAGCGCCGCGTCCTCGATGGTTCGGGGGATCCGAACCGCCGTCGTGGTGGGCGACGCCGTGCGCGCATCGGCAGGCCAGAGGCTCAAGGCCATCGCGAGGACGCCGGCCCTGCAGGCTTCGGCGGTGAGCGCGTGACGGGCCCAGACCCGCTCGGGCCCTTCTGTCAGATACAGATCCAGGGCTGCATCCAGCCCGTTGATTTCCGCCACCGACGGAGTGAACGGGAAGGGCCGATCTTTGCGCCACGCCTGTTCCCAATCGAGGATGCTCAAGATGGAATCGCGGGGCGCGTCCGGATTGTCCTTCATCTTCTGCCAGGCGCGCGGCGTCACGCCGATGAGCGTGAGGCCCGGCGGGCAGCCCAGGCATTTATTCGGGCCGGTCACGAAGAGATCGGCCCGGCAAGCATCGGGGCCGACGTCCATGCCGCCGAACGACGAGACCGCGTCGACCAAAAGATAGGCACCGTGCGCGGCGACGATCCGGCCGATCTCCGCCACTGGATTGATCGTCCCGGACGGAGTGTCGTGGTGGCAGACGGCGACGATACGGATATCCGGCCGGGCCTTGAGCAGGGCGGCGACGCGGCCCGGATCGATGACTTCGTCGAAGGGCACTCGAATCTCGAGCAGTTCAGCGCAATAGCGCTTGGCCCAAAACCCAAATCCCGCCCCGTAGACGCCCGACACGAGATTGAGCACGACGTCGCCCCGGGCGATCAGCGAGGCCGCGCCCGCCTCGAGGCCAAGCACCGGCTCGCCGTGGAGAATGACCGGCATATGCTGGGTCCTGAACGCCGTGCGAACCTTTTCCACGACCCTTTCGTAAAACCCGAGAAACGCCGGGTCGTAGTCGTAGAGGACCGGCCTCGACAATCCGCGCAGCACCGCCGGGTATGCATCCACGGGTCCTGTCGTCAGCGTGAAAATCGGCTCTTGATCGGGTGCGATGGTCGAATCGGGTGTGATGGTTGACATGAGCAATCTCCGATTTCTGTGTTTCTTCAGCGCTCGCCGCGTACATAGGGCGTGCCCAATGCGGACGGCAACATACTATTCCGGGCAAAGATAATGAGCACCAGCATCACGACGGCGAAGGGCAGCATCTGCACCACGTCCGTGGGCACATTGATGCCGGCGACCTGGAGGGCCGTCGTCATCGCAAGGCTCGCGCCGAACAGGGCGGCGCCGATCAGCACCCAGAGCGGCCGCCCGCGGGCGAGCATCGCGAGCACGATGCCGATGACGCCGGCGCCGCCGGTGATGAAAGGCACGAACAGGCCCGCACCGACGTTCGCCATGTAGGCCCCGCCGAGCCCGGCCAGAAAGCCCGTGCACAGTACGGCGAACGAGCGCGTGCGCACGACGTCGACGCCGGCAGCGTCGAGCGCCGCGGGTTTGTTCCCCGCGGCCTCGAGGCTCAAGCCCAGGTAAGTCGAGCGAAACACCCAGGTCAGCGCACCCACGAGAATCAGGGTCAGGTAGACCAACGGGTTATGGCTGAACAATCCTTTGCCGAGAACCGGGATCTGACGGAGCACGGGCAGCGCCAACGCCGGTGCGGCCGCAAGGCGCGGGTACGAGCGGCTGAACTGGACGAAATGCAGCAGCGAGGTCAGGCCCTGGGATCCCACCGTGATGGCGATGCCGATGACGATTTGATTCAGCCCCTTGCGCACACAGAGAAAGAGGACGATGAGCGCGGCGCCCATCCCGCCCGCGCCGCCCGCGAGAAAGCCAAGCCAGAACGACCCCGTGTGGTACGTGGCGAGGAACCCTGTATACGCGCCGAGCAGCATCATGCCTTCGAGACCGATATTGAGTACGCCGGCCTTTTCCGAGATCTGCTCGCCGAGCCCGGCGAGCAGCAGCGGCAGGCCGGCCGTCACCGCGCCGAACAGCAGCGAGACCAAGAACGGCTCGGTGAACAATGCATTCATGATTCAGGCGGTACTCGTTTTACGGCGCGATTGATCCAGAAATTCGACCAGGGCCAGGAACAGCAGCAGCAGCGCCACCAGCACGAGCACATAGTGCTGGGGCACCCCGACTCTACGCGCGGCGCTTTCGCCGCCCACCATGAGCGCCGAGAAGAACAGCGTGAAGCCGATGACGGCGTAGCCGTTGAAGCGCGCGAGAAACACCAGCGGCACGACCAGCAGGCCGAAAGCCGGGTTCCAGTCCGCCCGCACCGTGCCCCAAACACCCAGGACCTCGACCGCTCCGCCGAGGCCGATGAGTCCCGCGCTGAGCGCGAAAGCGACGAGGGTCAGGCGCTCCACCCTGAACCCCGCGTGAACCGCCGCCGCGCGGTTGGCTCCGAGAATCTGCAATCTCAGGCCGAAGGCGGTTCGAGTCATCATGAGATGAACGAGGATGACGGCCAGGACGGCGAGCACGAGTCCGCAGTGGACGGTGGTGCCGAAGAGGCGCGGCAAACGGTCGTCGACGCCGAGGCTGCGGGTCTGAGGCACGGTGGTATCGGGATCTCGCAGCACGAGTTTTATCAGGACGTTCGCAAGGCTCACACCGAGAAAGCTCATCATCAGCGTCGTGATGATCTCGTTGACGCCGTAGCGCGCCTTGAGCAAGGCAGGAATCAACGACCAGAGCGCGCCCACGAGGCTGGCCACGATCATGCAGACCGCCAGGGTGGGTCCGCGCGGCAAAGCGCCGCTGAGTGCCGGCGCCAGCGCAGCGCTCGCCACGGCCGCGAGCAGGAACTGGCCGTCGCCGCCCAGATTCCAGATTCCCGCGCGAAAGGCGACGATCAGGCCGGCGGCAATCAGCAGCAGCGGCGCCATGCGCGTCAGCGTCTCCTGAGCGCCGCCCCAGCGCAGCAGGCTGCGCTGCAAAACGTAGCCGTAGTAGCCGAGCGGGTCCTTGCCAAGGACCAGCAGAATGAGGCCGCCGACGGCGAGCGCCAGAGCCACCGGAATCAGGACTCGCAGCAGCGTGGCGGTAAGCCCCGTGCCGATTGGGCTTTGCGTCCTCATGCCGCCGCGGCCCCGGTCATCAGCCGCCGGACCCGATTGCCCGCGCCGTCGCTGTTCTCGACGATGCCCGCCAGACGTCCTTGGAACATCACGCCGATGCGGTCGCTGATCTCGAGCAGTTCATCGAGATCGGTCGAGATCACGATGACCGCGACGCCCCGCGCGGCGGCAGCGACGATCCGGTCGAGCGCCAGGCGCTGGTTATGCAGGTCGAGTCCATAAGTGGGCTTGTTGAGAATCGCGACGTTGGCCTCGGCGTCGAGTTCGCGCGCGAGCAGCACCTTTTGAACGTTGCCGCCGGAGAGCTTGCCGACAGGCGTGAGTTCCGAGGGCGTGCGGATGTCGTTGCGCAGAATCCGTTCTCGGGCGTCGCGGTGGATCAGATCCCAATCGCTGATGCCGTGCCGCCAATAGGGCAAGGCGCCAATTTCCTTGAGCACCAGGTTCGTCGCAACGGAGAAGGTCCCGACGGTGCCTTCGCCGAGCCTGTCGTCGGTGACGTAGCGGATGCCGCGCTGCCGACGCTCGGGCACCCGCCCTCGCGTGATATCCGAACCGGCCAGCTCGATTCGTCCTTGCCGCACCGGTCGCTGGCCGGCAAGCACTTCCGCGAGGTGTTTCTGGCCATTGCCGTCGACTCCCGCGATGCCGAGGATCTCTCCCGCCCAGAGTTCGAAGCTCACCTCATGCAGCGGAGTTTCGGCGAAATCGGGTGCCGTCGCCATGGATCGAACCGACAGCGCCGCCGGCTCGTTGCGATCCACGGTATTAGCACGGTGCAGCTTGCGGCCGAGGAGAATCGCCAGTTCTTGGCTCTGGTTCCGGTCCGGCGCCGCGTCGGTGCCGGCAACGCCGAACATCATCCGGATCACCGTGTCGGTCCTCTCGGCCTCGTTCATCGTCTTGAGCCGCAGCGGATCGATTTCGCCGGCGACCGACCCTAAGCGCAGAACCGAGATGCGGTCGCCGAACTCGTGGGCCTCGAGCAGCTTGTGGGTGATCAGAATCAGTGCGACGCCATTGTCCCTCAGGCGGCGCATCATGCGGCCGAGATCGGCCACGCCTTGCGGCGTGAGCATGGAGGTCGGCTCGTCGAGGAGCAGCAACTTCTCGTCGCGCCACAGCGCGCGCATGATTTCCACCTGCTGCTGCTCGCCGAGCGACAATCCGGATACCGGTGCGTTCGGATCGATGCGGGTCCCGAGCAAGGTCGACAGTTCATGGAAGCGGCCGAGGGCCGCGCCGCGGGCCAGCGCTCTTGCCCAAGAGCCTCCCAGCATCAGGTTTTCGATGACGGTGAGACTCGGGACCAGCAGCACTCGCTGGAACACCGCACCGATACCGAAATCCATGCTGCGCCGGGGCGAATCGATGACCGCCGGCGTTCCGCCAATGAGGATTTCACCCTCGTCCGGCTGCTGCATTCCCGCGAGCAGACTCACCAGCGTGGATTTGCCGGCGCCGTTTTCGCCCAGCAAAACGTGGATCTCGCCGGGTCGGAATTCGAGAGACACGCGATCCAGGGCCACGATTCCGGGAAAGCGCTTCGTGACCTGACGTAAAGCGGCCACGGCCGTTTGACCGGACCTCGGCGAATCCGCTGACTGGCCTGCTTGCGTTGCGTCTTTGATCATTCGCTTGAGCCTTTCGGGTGGGCGGCGAACACGCCGCAACGATGGCCGCCCGCTACCTCGGCGGCGGCGCCACCGAGCTCATCAAGGCGCGAACCTTCAGGGCATCGAAAATCGGCTCGATCTTGAGCTTCCCGTCGACGATCTGCTTACGCACCGCATCGACTTCGGACCAGACGTTGTCGGGGATGTACTTGGAATGCAGCAAATGCACCGACTCGTCCGCCAGCTGAATGGGATAGGCATGAGTGCCGAACTTGTTCGCCTTGATATCCTCGATCATCGCGGAGTACACGGGCACGAGGTTCCAGATCACGGACGAGAGGAGGTTTCCCTTGTCGACCGGAGTCTTGTCGCCGATGACGTCGATGAACCAGACCTTGCCGCCGCTGGTCGACTTTCTGGTTTCCGCCGCCTGCAGCATGCCGAAGCTGGCGCCGTCGCCCTGGCCGAAGATCACGTCGGCACCCGCCCCGATCACCGATTCCGTCACCCGGCGGCCCCCGGCGGCGTCCGCATAGGCAGCGGGTCCGATGACCGCATAGACGATCCGCAGCCCCGGCTCCGTCGCACGAACGCCTTGGGCAAAGGCCGCCGATTGGGAGTTCCACGAGGGCGGCTCGCCGGACACCACGATGCCCACGACTCTGGTCTGGGTCGTCTTCGCTGCGAGAACACCGGCGAGGTACGCCCCCTGATGGCCGGACAACGTGTAATCCGCAACGGCGCCGGGCTTTGAGTCCTTGGGTCGATCGACGATGGCGACCGGCACGTGCTTCTCCGCGCCGATTTCGGGAGCCGCGGTGTTGTATCCGGCGGCGTGGGCGATGATCAGACTCGCCCCATCATCCGCGAGTTCGCGCAGCTCGGAATGCACGTCGCCGTAGCCGAGCCCTGTCGCGGGCATGAACTTCAAGCCATATTTCGCCGCGACGGCCTTGGCCGCAGCGAAGCCCTGCTGGTTCCATCCGTAGTCCGTCGGCTCCTCCGGCATCATGATCGCAAGCGCCTTGAGCTCCAGGGCCGATGCGCCTGACCCAGCTCCGAGCATCCAGGCAGCGCCCAACAGGACGGTACGCACCACCCGGCTCGTCCGCCTCATGCCTTCAGCGCCTTGCGCACGGCCACCAGCTTGCGAGCCCGCTCGGCCTGCAGTTCCGCGATCTTTTCGGGGGTGTAGTCGTAGATGCCGCTGCCGGTCTTGATGCCGAGCTTGCGCTGCGCGGTGCGCTCGGCGATGTAGCCGGCGACATCGGAGCGGCTCGACAATTCCTTGTTGAGATAGCCGGCGACCGCGGAATAGATGTCGAGGCCCGCCATGTCGAGCAGCGCCATCGGTCCCACGACGGCGAGCTTGTAGCCGATGCCCCAGGAGACGCAGGCATCGAGGTCCTCAGGGGAGATGACGCCTTGCTCCACGAGATCGAGGCATTCGCGCATCACGGCGTAGAGCACGCGATTCTCGACGAACCCCGGGACATCTTGACGAATGACGATGGGTAAATGGCCGATGCGGCGGATCACCTCCACCATCCTGGCGACCACTCCGGGCGCCGTGTTCTCGCCCGCAATGACTTCGATCATGGGAATGATGTGGGGCGGGTTCGACCAATGCATGCCGATGACGCGGCCGGGCGCCCGCGCGCCGGCTTGAATGCGCGTGATCGGGATGCCCGAAGTGTCGGACGCGAGGATGCACTCCTCGGCCACATGCGCTTCGATCTCGCGAAATACCCGAATCTTGAGGTCGAGATCTTCGGGCACGGTCTCGATGACGAGATCGGCGCCCGCAACGCATGGCGCCAGACTATCGTGAACGGCGATATCGCGGGCGGTGTGATCGGGAACGGAGAGTGCGGACAGCACCGCCGCGGCCGCCGCGAACCCCTGGCCGGCCTTGGCGCGTTTTGGCGCGTCGGCATCGAACGCCGAAACCGTCATTCCGGCGCGCGCCAGAGTCGCCGCAATGCCCGGCCCCATCGTACCTAAGCCGATGACGGCCGCGTTCTTCATCTGATTCTCCGACCGCAAGCGCGGCTCAGGACTTCGACTTCTGGTAGGCGGTTCGGGCCGCAATCTTGTCTCGCCAGGCCCGGACACCGGGAAGCGCCGGCAGCGTGACGGGGAAGCTCAAGCAACGATCGACGATGGGCCCGAGACAGATATCGGCAATCGAAAAATTCGCTCCCGCGATCCACGGGCGCCCGGCCGTTCCCTTCTCGAGAATCTCGAGCTGCGCTGCCAACTCCTTGGCATCGCCGGCGAAGCTGGCGGCGCGCTCTTCCTCTTTCTTCTTGGACTCCTTGAAGACGCCGAGGTAGGGACCGTTCAGCGAAGCGAGCTGCCAATCCATCCAGCGCTCGATCTGGCTGCGCGCTCCGGGTTCGGCGGGATAGAGCCCGGCGCCGCCGGCCGACTTGGCGCAGAGATAGCGCAGAATCGTGTTCGATTCCCATATGACCACATCGCCGTCCACGAGCGTCGGCACTTTGCCGCTGGGGTTGAGCTTGAGATAGGCCTCGGTCTGCGTATTGTTGAATTGCCGGCCGTAGTCCTCCCGCGTGTAGGGATATCCTAACTCTTCCAGCAGCCAGACGACTTTTTGCACGTTGCCCGACGTGCTGCGACCAAGAATTTTCACCATGTTCTTCTCTCCGGCACCGCGGCCTAGGCTTGGTTTGAGGGACTCGAACGCGGCTTGTAGGCGACCGCGTCCATTTCGATCTTGCATTCGATCACCGCACGGGCTTCGACCGTGGTTCGCGAGATTCGGCCGTCCGGGAAGTACTCGGCGAAGACCTTGTTGTAGCGCCCGAAATTGCGCGCATCGGCGAGGTACACCGTGACTTTGACGACGTCGTCCAAGTCCGCCCCGTCCATCTGCAGAATCCGGCGGATGCTCTCGAGGGTCCAGCGCGTTTCTTCCTCGATATTGCCGCTGCACATGTTGCCGTTCTCGTCCTTGGCAACCTGTCCTGAAATGTAAATGAAATCGCCCGCGCGGACCCCGGGGTGGAACGGCAGATTGGGGTTGCGCTTGCCGATGGGGATGATCTTCATTCAGAGCACCGAGGTTTCGATGATGTCGACGCCGCGCTGGCGGTCGATGAGGTAACAAAGACCCCGGTCGTCGATGGTGACATCGTTCGAGGAGGCGAGCGCGAACCCTTCAGGCGCATCCGCTTCGTAGTAGGCGACCTCGCGCGGGGCGAACGGGTCGGCGATATCGAGAATCCGCAAGCCTTGCGCGAACCACGCGAACGGGATGATGGTGCCCTTGAAGCGCTCGGAGGGCTGATGACAGCCCATCATCGCCGGTTGCGGTGCGCCGTCGGGATCCAGGCCGTCGACTTGGAACGTCGAGATCGGCACCGGGCAGCGCTCGTTGGTGATGTCATAGATCCAGGCGAACGCGGGCGCCGACGGCCAGAGCTTCGCCACGTCCTCATCGGCGACCACCATGACCTTGCGGCCCTTGAGCGTCCGGGGAATGGGCAGACAGGTATGCGTGGGATGCGGGAACGCCGGCGAGGTGTTGCCGCTGGCGATGACTTTCGGCTTCGACATGTCGGCGATGTCGAGAATGTGGTAGCCGTGATGCCAATAGCTGACATACAACCGGTCGCCCATGCGCATCGGGTGGTGGCAGCGCGGCGCCGGACCGTCGCCCCAAGGATAGGATTCGCCGCCCGCCTGCCATTGTCCCGGAATCCACCAGCGGCCGACCTCCTCGGGGCGGGCCGGATCCTTGAGATCGAGGATCATCATGATATTGCCCACGTAGCCTTCGGCGGTGGGCGAAATATAGGCATAGCGGCCGTCGAAATCGTAGCGGTGGACGCCTTTTCCCTGGGTTCGCCATTTGCAGATCAACTGCGGCCGCGCCGGAGTCGAGACGTCGTAAATGCCGAGTCCGCCGCCGAAGGACGCATCGCCGTCCTTGCCCTGGCGCTCATGATTCACGACCATGATGCCGTTGGCGACCCGCACCTTGTGCGAATGCCAGCCGGGGGGCAGATCGACCCGCGCGAGCACCGCCGGATGCTTCGGGTCCGCCACATCGACGATGGTGGTCCCGGTGGGCTCGCGCATATGGCCGATATAAAGAGTCTTGCCGTCGACCCAGACCTGCCCGCCGCCGGGACAGTCGATATGCGCGACAAGCCGTGTGTTTTTGGACCGTGCCATTGTTCCTTGAACCTTTGACCTTGCCGGGCGTCCGCTGCGGTGCGCGGCCTCAAGCGAGCCGGACGATGTCGCCGTTCTCGTTCTTGCCGTGCTTCTGATAGAAGGATAGCGCCTTGAGAGTGGGTTCATCGCTCGCGACGAACAGAATCGCCGGTTCCTTGTCGGACCCATTGATGTGCTCACACCACGTTCCGCCGGGAACGACGAAGGTGTCGAAAGGCTCCCAGTCCACGCGCTTGTCCCCGATCATGCTGTAGCCGCCGCCTTCGAACGGCGAACACACCAGGTTCGCGCTCTGCTTCAACGGCAGCGTGCGCTCTCCGGGCCGCAGCATCTGCATGAAAAAGGTCATGGTCTTGTAGACCGGCCGGCCGGTGGTGGGATTGACATACTCGAGCATCAGCGCCTCGTGGCGGTCGCCGTCCCAGTCGCGGCATTTCTCGAGAAACTCGCGCATCACCTCGTAGCGGTACACGTACATGGGCGAGGCGGCGCCAACGCCCCGATGGTGCGAGACGAAGCGCGGCAGAAAGCCGCCCTGGCCGTAGACTCGCTGGGAATAGTCCGCGGGAAAGCGCTCGGTTTGCATCGCCTTGCGAATGCGCTTTCCCTCTTCCTCCTCCGTGTAGTCATGTTCGAAATACAGGGAATTGAGGGTCTCCGCCAGGGGTAGATCGAGGACGCTCAGATTGACCGCGGGCTCGTCGCCCTGGTTGCCGTGGTTGTGCCAGGTGTTGTGCGGCGTCAGCACGAGATCGCCCGGCCCGAACACGATGTTCTCGCCTTCGACGCTGGTGAAGTTCAGCACGCCGGTGAGTCCCAAGCGGATGGCGTTCGGCGAATGGCGGTGGGGAGGCATGATCTCGTGCGGATCGTTGACGCGATAGGCGACGTACAGCGTCGATGCGGTCGCGCGTTGCGGAGCCAAGCCCGGATTGACCAGGACGAGAGAGCGGCGCTCCGAGGTCTCCGTCTTGATGAGCGCCGCCGAGCGGTGCAACAAGGGCTCGATTTGCCGCTTGTACTTCCAGATGAAGGGTACCGCCTTGCGGCCCTGCATGACTTGGCGGTCCTCATCATGAGCCACGCTGCGATCGACAACCCAGTAAGGCGCCATGTTGTTGGCGTAGACGTCACGATGCAGCGCGTCGAGCGAAGCCTTCAGGTCGCTGGTCTCGATCAGCTTCTCTTCGACACCCATCGGGTCTCCCATGAACCAAGTTTTAAAGTGGTTCCAGCGGATTCGGAAACGCAAGTCTGACCGGAACCACCCGCGCCGTCAACCGCGGCCGGCACCCTTGGAAAGTCCATTGCCGCAACGCCTGTGGTATCTTATTCCAGGCAAAGACGTCGGTTACGAGATATGTATCCAAGCGATCAGGCTCTGAGCAAGGTGCGGGACTTCATCGAGACGCGAAATTTCGCCGTCGATGGGCGGATCCCGCCGGAAAGGACGCTGGCTGCCGAGCTCGGTGTGGGGCGCCGCTCGCTGCGCCGCGCGCTCGATGTGCTCGAACAAGAGGGCCGGATCCACCGTCATCAGGGACGCGGCACCTTCATCGATCCGCGCCGCCCCGCATCCGCCGACGCAGTCATCCCGGCGCCGAATTCCATCGAGCCCGGCGCCGCGCGGATGAGCTTGAGCGCCGCTCTCGACAACGTTCTGGACCACACCAATCCCCTCGAGGTGATCGAAGTGCGGCTCGCGACCGAACCCGTCATGGCGCGCCTCGCGGCCTTGCGGGCATCTCAATCCGAGATCAAGCGCCTGCAGACTTTGGCGGGCAAAACCCGCACCGCGAGCGACGCCGAGACCTACGAGCGCGCGGATTCGCTGTTCCACCGAACCATTGCCGAAGCGGCGCGCAACACGCTGTTCCTGGCGTTCTTCGATACCATGCGCGCCAGTCAGCGCGACTTGGGCTGGCGCCGCCTGGGCGAGAACGCCCACTGCTATAAGCGCCAATCGGTGTACGCCGACTTTCATGAGTCGATCGCGGCCGCCATCGCCGCCCGCAACAGTCATGAAGCGTTCGCGCAGATGCTGCGGCATCTCAGCGACGTCCGGCAGTACATCCAAGAACAGGCCTTCCCCTCGTCGGACGCGGCCCAATAGACTTCGACGCATTGGTTCGGCAGACTACACGCCTGCGTCCCAATTGCGAACCAATTTATGGCCAAGGTCGATGAGTTCGATTACATCGTCGTTGGTGCGGGTTCCGCCGGCTGCGTCCTCGCCAATCGCCTGAGCGCAGATCCGGGCGTTTCAGTCCTGTTGCTGGAGGCCGGCGGATGGGACCTCGATCCCTGGATCCACATCCCTTTGGGGTGGGGCAAGATATTGCAGAAGCGTCTGCACGACTGGAACTACTTCTGCGAGCCTGAGGAAAGCGTCGGCGGCCGCCAAGTCGAATGCGCGCGCGGCAAGGTGGTGGGCGGCTGCTCCTCGACCAATGCCATGGCCTATGTGCGCGGCAACCGCGGCGACTTCGATCGCTGGTCCGCCGCGGGTGCCGTCGGCTGGTCGTACGATGAGGTGCTGCCCTACTTCCGC
>Ga0307470_10000640_pt1 | contig 15749 bp, 11 predicted proteins | sample atmos_gasesAM3C__FD_204565 | JGI IMG/M metagenome (GOLD analysis project Ga0307470, IMG submission 204565) | Hardwood forest soil microbial communities from Morgan-Monroe State Forest, Indiana, United States - atmos_gasesAM3C_05 | ecosystem: Environmental > Terrestrial > Soil > Temperate forest... | reverse complement strand
TGGAGCGCGCGGTCGGCGTTGGCGACGATCCAGGTCGCCTGTGGATAGGCACGCGCCGCGAGGTCGATCGCCGGCGCCGAGATGTCGACCCCGTGGAGCTCGGCTCCTGGAAGACCGCGGCCGAGGGTGGCGAGGATCGTCCCCTCGCCGCAGCCGACGTCGAGGATCGCCGGCCGAGGCAGCAGGGCCAGGTCGGCGACGGTCTCGACGAGCGCCGTGAGCAGCGGCGCGAGGTGGCCCGCCGCGAACAAGCGTCGCCGCGCGAGCGCCGCGTCGCGCGAGTCGCCGGGTGCGCGCGAGCGGCGGTCCTGCGGCTGGAGGAGGTTCAGGTAGCCGCTCCGCGCGAGGTCGAAGCCGTGCCCGCGCGGGCAGGCGAGCGCGCGGCCGCTCGGCGCGAGCGGCTCGCCGCAGCCGCGGACCGAACAGAGGAGCGTGATCTTCGCTGTGCTCAACGGTCTCGGCGAGGGCGGCGAGCAGCGGATCGAGGTAGCCCGCGGCGAAGAGCCTCCGGCGGGCGAGGGCCGCCGCGCGCGAGTCGCCGGGGGTTCGTGAGCGGCGTCTCCCGCTTGGGCGAGGCGGTGAGCCGCACGGCCTCGCCGCCCCCGAACGGCACCATCCAGACGTCGGTGTCCGCGGCGTCCTCCTTGGCGTCGAGCCGCGTCACGGTGTAGGCGACGAAGCGGCCGTCGGGGCTCACCTGCGGGTCGGCGACCGACCGGAGGTTGTAGACGTCGTCGGGAGTGAGCAGGCGCTTCGCGGCGGCCGCCGCGGGGAGGGCGGCGAGGCTCGCGATACGCCGGCCCGCATCCGGCCGGGAGGAGATCCATCTGGCCGCAGCTAGTAGCAGGGACCGCAGCTCGACAGGTCGGTCGGGTCTGCCCCGGGGGCGGGACAGTCGCAGACGCAGCCGCCGCCGTCGCCGGCGATGCTGCAGGACCAGTGCGAGAAGAGCGGACACTGCGGGGCAATGCACCGGGCCATCAGCGGACGAGGTGCGGCGAGCTGTCCGGCGGGGAGCATCAGAAATGCGAGACCGAGCAGGAAGAACAGTCGCTTGCGAGGGAACATTTTCTACCCCTTTCTTGACTATCTTCATATTCGTAGGTGCTTCATACTCGCGAAACAGAGCCCGTCGAGCCTTTTGCCGCGAGGTTTCCCACGATCGCGGAGCTCAAGCGGATCTACGGGTTCGACCTCGACGCCTCAGAGGCCACTATGCCGTCGGCTCACGGCCCGGCGCGCGGATGGGGCGACCGCGCGCCAGGGAAGGGGTCCTGCGGCTGGAGCAGGTTCGTGTAACCGCTCCGCGCGAGGTCGAAGCCGTGTCCGCGCAGGCAGGCGAGCGCGCGGCCGCTCCGCGCGAGCGGCGCGCCACAGCCGCGGACCGGGCAGAGGAGGGCGACCGCCAGCATGGCCTGCGCACTATAAGCCGGACCGCACGCCCTGTTCATCGCCGCGGCAGATCGTTGCCCTCGCGCCGAATGGACGCAGCAGAGCTCGCAGGGGCACGGCACCCACCCAGCGTGTTGATGCCGGGTTGCCAGCATCTATACGGGCGTCTATACTTAGCACATGGCCATGCGAGCGAAGCTCTTTCAGAACGGTGGGAGCCAGGCCGTACGTCTCCCCAAGGAGTGCCGCTTTCCCGACGAGCCGTCGGAGGTCCTGGTGCGGCGGGAGGGGCGCCAGGTGATCTTGGAGCCGCTCGACGAGTGGCCCGCCGATTTCGTCGAGGTTCTGGGTGCATGGTCGGAACCGATCGAGCGTCCGCGGCAGCGGGCGATTGGCGCGCTGCGCGACCCGTTCCGATGAGCCTCCGCTTCATGCTCGACACCGACACCGTCAGCTTCGCTCTACGCGGCGAGGGCGGGGTGGCGGGCCGGCTCCTCCAGGAGAGGCCGTCCGCCGTATGCATCAGCTCGATCACCCTCGCCGAGCTGGCCTTTGGCGCGGCGTGCCGGAAATCCCCTAAGCTCCACGGTCTGATCGACCGGTTCCTCGCCGCGGTCCAGGTGCTCGCCTTCGACGCTGCGGCCGCCTCGCGATTCGGCGAGATCGCCGCGAGCCTCGCACAGGCGGGCCGTCCCATCGGCGATTTCGACACGCTCATCGCAGCCCACGCGCTAACCAGCGATCTCACCCTGATCACCCATAACCGGAAGCACTTCGACAGAGTTCCCGGGCTGCGCACCGAGAGCTGGCTCTAAGCACCCTGACACGGAAGCTGCGGCAGTCGACGCCGGTCGCCAACCTCCTCAACGGCACGTGGCCCGGCGGCGCTCCTGAGCTCTGTCAGAAGGCGCCGGTGTCCGCGACGCTGGCGAGGTTCCCGCTGCTGTTCCGGTATTCCTTGACGGCGCCGGTGGTCGTGTCGGTCACCGTCAGCGTGTACTCGACGCTCGACAGCGCGCCGTAGAAGAGCCAGAACTTCTGGTTGACGGCGCGGCCGTCGACGACCTTCGCCACCACCTCGACGTTCGCCGGGTCGAAGAACCAGAAGTACCCGGTGTCGCCGGTGAGCGGGGCGGCCGTGCCGGTGCCGGAATGCCCCTGGAAGTCCTTCCAGGCCGCCGTCACCGCGAAGCGGCCGGCGAGGCAGAGCCGGCCGGGACCGGCCGCGCAGCTCCCGGTGGCGGCGCGGGGCTCGGTGCGGGCGGAGACGAGGGTCGGCGAGGACGGGGCCGCGGCGCGCGGGCGTTGCGTATCGAACGCCCCCAGCGGCCCGAAGCCGCGGGTGTCGGCGAGGCTGGCGAGCGCTCCGGCGGGGTTGAAGTAGCGGCGGGTGAGGCCGGTCCGGGTGTCGGTCACCGTCAGCGTGTACTCGACCGAGGAGAGGGCGCCGTAGAAGACCCAGAAGGCCTGGTTGACGCCGCGGCCGTCGAGGACCTTGGCCACCACCTCGACGTTCGCCGGGTTGAAGAACCAGAAGTAGCCGGTGTCGGCGGTCAGCCCGACCGCCGTGCCGCGGCCGGTGTTGCCCTGGAAGTCGCGCCACTCGGCGGCGACCTCGAAGCGGCCGCCGGCGAGGCAGAGGCGCTCGGCGGAGGGCGCGCAGCCAGGGGGGCCGGCGAGCGGCAGGACCCAGAGCTCGCGGCCGTGCAGGCCGTCGTCGGCGCTGAAGTAGAGCCGATCGCCGGCGGCGGTGATCTCCTGCGGGTTCGAGGGGAGGGCCGCGGGCGCGACGTCCGCCGCGAGCCGCGTGCCGGCCGCCGTCCCGTCGGTCACCCACAGCTCGGCGCCGTGGACGCCGTCGTCGGCGGAGAAGAAGACCCGGCTGCCGGCCGCGGTAAGGCCGGCGATCTGGGAGGAGGCCGGGCCGGAGGCGATGTCCCGCACGAGGGCGGTGCCGGCGGACGTGCCGTCGCTCGTCCACAGCTCGAGGCCGTGGTCGCCGTCGGCGACCGCGAGGAAGAGCCGGCCGGCGGCGCCGACCATCTCGAAGCTCTCGCCGAAGAACCCGCGCCCGTAAAAGCCCGCCACCCTCGCCGTGCCCGCGGGCGTGCCGTCCGAGCGCCAGAGCTCGGCGGCGTCGAAGTCCACCTTGACCAGGAAGTAGAGCGCGCCGCCGAGCTCGGCGAGCGCGACCGGCTCGCCCGCGAACCCTTCGGGCGGATAGACCTGCAGGGTGCCCCCTGCCGTGCCGTCGGTCCGCCAGACGGCGCGGTCGGTGCGGAAGAAGGCGAGCGGCCCGGCGGCGGTGAAGCGCGGGTCGGAGGCACGGGAGAGATCCGCGGTCGCCGAGACCTCGCGGGTCCCGGCGACGGTGCCGTCGCTCGTCCAGACCTGGACGCCGTCGCCCGCCGTCTCGGCGAGGAAGAAGAGCCGGGTCCCGACCGCTCCCAGCGAGCTCGACCAGGTCGCGCCGGGCAGGTCGAGCGCCCGGGCGGTGCCGGCGGCGGTGCCGTCGCTCGACCAGAGCTCGACGTCGCCCGCGGCAGGGCGCAGGGCGAAGAAGACCTTGGCGCCCAGGGACGTGGGGCGGGGTGGCGGGTCGGGGTAGCGGCCGGTCGCGAACCGCGTCAGCACGGCGGCGGGCACGGCGCCGTCCGCGCTCCAGAGCTGGGGACGGAGGTTGTCGCCGAGGTGCCAGAAGAAGACCTTGCCGCCCGCGGCCGTCGGCGCGTCGCCGGGATCGCCGTCGAACGCTAGCTCATCGGTCGCCGGGACCGTGCTCGCCTCGTCGCCCGCGCTCCGCCAGACGGCGGTCGAGCTGCCGCGCCTGGCGCGGAAGAAGACCTGGCTGCCGAGGGCCGCCAGGCCGTGGGGATCGGAGCTCGCGGTCGCCGTCTCGGAGCTGACCACGAAGCGGCCGCCGCCCGGCCCGCCGTCGCTCGCCCACAGGCCGGTCGGCTCGCTGCCGAAGACCGGGGGGGCGCCGGTCTCGGCCACGACGAAGAGCTTGCCGCCGGCCGCGGCGATCCGCGTCGCGTCGAGCGTGGGGAGGGTGAACGGCAGGGCGAGCGGCGCGGCGTTCAGCCGGCGGGTGCCGGCGGGGGTGCCGTCGGTCGTCCACAGCGTCACGCCCTTGGCGCCGGGGACGCTGAAGACGGCGCCGCCGAGGAGCGGGAAGGGGCCGTCGGCGATCGCGTCGTGGAGCCGCACGGTGCCGGCGGCCGTGCCGTCCGTCGCCCACAGCCCGCCGCCGGCGTGGAAGAGCACCCGGCCGCCGAGCCGGAGGAGCGGCGCGTAGAGCGAGCTCGTGAGGTCGGCGAGCGGCGCCGTCGACGCCGGCGAGCCGTCGGTCGTCCACACCTTGACCGGCGAGATGCCGTCGGTCGCGGTGAAGAGCAGCCGGCTCCCCAGGACCTCGAGCTGCGACGGCAGGAGCGCGTTGCCGGGGTCCTCCCGGTCGGCGAAGCCGAAGGGGTCGAAGAAGCCGAAGTCGGTCACCGCCCGCGTCCCGGCCGGGGTGCCGTCGCTCGTCCAGATCTCGGCGCCATGGGTCACGTCGTCGGCGACGAAGTAGACGCGGTCGCCCGCGACCTTGAAGCCCGCGGTCTGCCCGAAGGCGTTCGGCGCGGCGAGGTGAGTGAGCTGCCGGGTTCCCGCGGCGGTGCCGTCGCTGGTCCAGAGCTGGGGCGAGGCGAAATAGGGGGCGACGAAGAAGAGGCGGTGCGCCGCGGCGGTCAGCAGCAGCGGCGAGTTGGGGACGGCGGCGATCGCCCGCGTCCCGGCCACCGTGCCGTCCGACACCCAGAGCTCGCCCACGGTGGCGAAGTAGGCCTTGCCGCCGAGCGCCGCGAGGCCGTGGACCGAGTCGGCGACGCCGTGCAGGAAGAGCGTGCCGGCGACCGTGCCGTCGGTGCGGGCGAGGCCGCACTCGGTCGCCGTGCAGCCGGTGAAGTAGAGGATGCCGCCGGCGACCGCGGTGAGCAGCGAGCCGCTCGGGCCGAGCGCGCCGCCGGTCAGCGGGAAGGTGCCCCGCCGCGTGCCGTCCGAGCGCCAGATCTCGTTCAGGGCCTCGGGATAGGCGCCCAGCCCGAAGACCGCGACGCCGCCGAGGGTCCCCAAGGGCTGCACGCTGCAGCCTTCGGGGCAGGCGCCGGTGAGCTGCTCGGTGCCGGCCGGCGTCCCGTCGCTCGCCCAGAGCTGGGTCGGCGAGGAGCCCGCCTCGGCGGTGAAGAGGACCTTGGAGCCGGCGGTGAAGAGGTTCGCCGGATCGGAGGGGCTCGCCGAGCGCTGGACGGCGGTCTCGATGTCGCGCGCGAGATGCGCCGCCTGCCCGGCGAGGCCGCGCGGCAGGGCGAGGAGCGGGAGGAGGAGCGCGAGGGCGCGGGCGGCGCGGAGTCTGCGGTTCGTCATCGTTCGTCTCTCCGCTCAGAACGCCCCGGTGTCGGCGACGCTGGCGAGGTTGCCGCTCGGGTTGCGATAGGTCTTGACGGCGCCGGTCTGGGTGTCGGTCACCGTCAGGCTGTACTCGACGGAGGAGAGGGCGCCGTAGAAGAGCCAGAACCTCTGGTTGACGGCGCGGCCGTCCACGACCTTGGTCACGACCTCCACGTTCGCCGGGTCGAAGAACCAGAAGGTGCCGGTATCGGCGGTCAACGGCACGGCGGTGCCGGTGCGGCCCTGGAAGTCCTTCCACGCCGCCGTCACCGCGAAGCGGCCACCCTGGAGGCAGAGCCGTCCCGGCGTGGCGGCGCAGTCCCCGGTGGCGGCCGCCGGATCGGTGCGGGCCGACACCAGGGCCGCCGCGGGCCGCGCGGTGCGCCGGGTGCCGGCGGCGGTGCCGTCGCTCGCCCACAGCTCGGCGGAGCGGTCGCGGTAGCCGAGGTAGTGGACCTTGCCTCCGAAGGCGACGAGCGCGCTGGGCGCGAGGCTCAGCCCGCCGACCGCCCGCGTCCCCGCCGCCGACCCGTCGGTGCGCCAGAGCGCGCAGGCGTCGAGGGCAGTGCAGTTGAGGAACAGCGCGGCCTGGCCGAACGGCACGAATCCGAGGGCTTCGAAGGACCCGGTGAGGGCGAAGGTCCCGCGGCGGGTGCCGTCGGAGCGCCAGAGCTGGAAGTTGCCGCCGCCGGTGGTGCGGGCGAACAGATAGAGCAGGCCGCCCATGCCGCGGACGAGGTAAGGGGAGGGATTGCACTGCCCCGCGCAGTCGTCGAGGAGCCGCTCGGCGCCGCTCCCCGTCCCGTCGGTCACCCACAGGTTCTGCGGGTCGCCGTAGCGGTCGCTCGTCGTGAAGAAGATCCACGATCCCACGGCGAGGAGCTCCGACACGGTCGAGTCGTTCGACAGCGCTCTCGGGTCGACGTCGCGCACCAGCGATGCCGGCTGCGCGGCGGCCGGAGCCGCGAGGAGCGGGAGCACGAGACACCACCAGAGCGCCATCCCGGACCATGTCCGTCGAGCCATGTCGAGCCGCCTCCGAGCGAGAGCTAAATTCTCTCACATGCGAGTGCCGTCCCCAGCCGTTCCATTTCGGCCGGTGGCACCCTCGAAGACGAGGAGGGGCAGGCGCTCGAGGTCGGAGACCCCGTCGCGGGCGCCGACCTCGACGGCGGCGATCCGCGCGGCGCGCGCCTGGAGGAACGCCCCGAGCTGGCGCGACCAGGCGAGCGAGTAGGGCACGTCGTGCCAGCCGCCGGGGGAGCGCGGCGCGGGGGGAAGGGGAGCCGCGGGCTCGCCGGGCCGCGTCAGGTGGACGCCGCCCACCACCCAGACGCGGTGGCCGCCGGCGAGCGCCGCGCCGGCCGCCTGCAGAACACCGTCGATCGGCCGCGCCGAGCGCATGCGCTCGAGCACCAGGTCGTAGCGGTGGAAGCGGTGGTCGGCTAGGGCGGGGAGGGTCTGCCAGGGTGCGGGTCCACTGTAGTACCGCGCGAAGCTCACGCCGCAGGACCAGGGGTTGACGATCACGACGTCGCGGGGGTCGGCGTGGGCGGCGATCGTCCGGGCGATCGCGTCGACGTCGGTCGCCCGGACCTGGACGGCGGCCCAGGCGGGGAGGGCGAGGACGGCGCCGAGGGCGAGGGCGGCGGCGAGGCGCGCGGCGCGCACGCCTGGCAACGGCGCGGCGGCGGCGAGGAGCGGGTCGATGGCCGCGGCCGCGAGCGCGGCGAGCGGCAGGACGTACCAGGGGCGCGGGGTGTAGTGGAGGATGGCGAGAAAGAGCCCCTGGGCGGCGGCGGCGAAGGCGAGCGCGAGGAGGACGAAGAGCGCGCGCTCGCCGGCGGCGCGATCGTCCTCCCGATCGTCCTCCCGATCGTCCTCCGGTGCCGCGGCCGGCCGGCGCAGGCGCCAGACCGCGCCGGCGGCGGCGAGCGCCAGGGCGAGCAGCCAGACGCGGGCGAGCGCCGTCCCGCCGAGGGCCTCGACGAGCGCCCTCCACGCCTCCCGCGGCGCCACCGGGTAGGTGACGACGGCGCTCCAGCCGCGGGCGGCGGAGAGGGCGACCCGGTAGGGGAGGAGCGAGGCCGCGATCGCCAGCGCGACGCCGGCGACCGCGGCGGCGTCGCGCCGGCGCCCGGTGCGCAGGTGGACGGCGACCGCGGCGGCGGCGAGCGCCGGCACCAGCGCCGCGTTCTGCAGCAGGCAGTGGACGGCGAGGAGGCCGGCGGCGCCGGCCGCCAGCAGGAAGCGGCGCGCGGCGGCGGAAGGCGGGGCGAGCGAGCGGCCGAGGAGACCGAAGGTGACGACCAGGAGGACGCTCCCCAGCCCGTAGCCGCGCAGCGAATCCCCGAAGCGGATCGCCGCGGCGTCGAAGCCGAGGAGGGCGACGCCGAGGAGCGGCAGGTTGCGCCCGAGCAGGTGCGAGCTTCCCCAGAGCGCGGCGAGGAGGGCCAGGCCGGTCGCGAGGCCGAGGGCGCGCAGCGCGGCGTCGCCGTCCCCCGCGAGGGCCACCCAGCCGCGGACGAGCGCCGGGAAGAGGGGCGGAAAGGCCTCGTGCGGAAAGGTGCGCAGGACGTCCGCCCAGCGCGGCTGGGTGGCGAGCGCCACCGCTCCCGCCTCGTCGCGCCACAGGCCTCCGGCGCGGAGCATGCGCTCGACGTGGAGGACGGCCGCGGCGAGCGTCAGCAGGCCGGCGGCGAGCTGCTCGCGCTTGCCGGTCATGGGCTCGCGACGCGGCAGAGCCTAGGCTGGCCGCCCGCCGGCCCCTCTCATCGCGGCACGGCGGGGTCGGTGAAGACCGCGTCGGGAACGCTCGCCGGGACGGCGATGTCCGACAGCTCGAGCTTGGCGTCGCCGCCCACCTCGACCCGGTGGGGAGCGAGCTCGATCGAGCCGTAGCGCTGCCAGCCGGTCCAGTCCCAGACGCCCGGCGGATCGGTCGGCTTCATGCTCTCCAGCACGTAGCTCCAGCGGTCCATGAGATGGGTGTCGCGGTTGATCCAGGCGGTGTAGTGGTCGCCCGGGGTGAGGCCCACGTGGTCGAACGAGAGGGTGAGCTTGTCGTAGCGCTTGCCGCCGATGGTGTCCTCGCCGCCATAGGCGAGATGGACGCCGGGGTCCTTCATCTTGTAGGGCATGAGGAGCCAGTAGGTGTCGTTGACCCAGGTGCCGTAGCCGAGCTCGAGCATCTTCTTGAGGTCGTCGCCGGTGGCCTCCTTGCCGTCCTGCCAGGCGCGGCCCTCGCGGGTGCCCAGGTTCTCGAGGACGACGAAGCTCTTGCCGTCGCGGGTCTTGCCCTCGACTCGGTGGCGCCCGGTCGAGCGGTCCCAGGTGTGGGTGCGGCGGCCGGCGAAGGTGAACCGCAGGTAGCGCGTCGCGTCCCAGGCCTCGCGCCCGCCCAGCGCCTGCATCTCCTGGGCGGCGATGGCGTCCGCCTTGGGGTCGGAGACGGCGGGCGCCGGGTCCTCGGCGCGGAGGCCGGCGGTGGCGAGCGCCAGGCCGAGCGCGGCGGCGAGCAGCAGGACGGCGGCGGACGGACGGCGGGCGAGGTCGGATCGCATGCTTGGCTCCTCGTGGGCTCCGGTCGGAGCGGAGGCGGGATTGTCGGTCATCCGCGCTTTGGCCGATGCTAATACAGAGCGGGATAGGATGGGCCATATGCCCGCGCCCGGAAACGACCCGCCTCCCGCCGCGTCGTCGCGGCCCCGCCGCCGCGGCCGCGGCCCGGCGGTCCTGTTCCTCGTCCTTTTCCTCGCCGCCGGGCTCGGCGCGCTCTACGTCTGGATGGCGCTCTCCTATTCCTATTCCGACGGCGAGCGCGCCGGGTACCTGCAGAAGTTCTCCCGCAAGGGGTGGATCTGCAAGAGCTGGGAGGGGGAGATCGCGATGGTCAGCCTGCCGGGCACCCCGGCGCAGATCTTCGCCTTCACCGTGCGCGACCCGGCGGTGGCGGCCGGCCTCGGGCGCATCATCGGGCAGCGCGTGGCGATCCACTACGAGCAGCACCGGGGCGTCCCCACCTCGTGCTTCGGCGAGACGGAGTACTACGTGACCAGCGCGCGGCCGGTCCCGCCGCAGCCGTGAGCGGACCACTCCCGCCGGCCTGCGAGCACCGCCACCGGTGGGGCTCTAGCGGAGCCGGTCCCCTAGCGTAAAGTCCCGCGCGGTGCTCCCCCTCGCCCGCTTCGCCATCGCCCGGCCGCGCGCCGTCCTCCTTCTCTTCCTCGCGGCGACCGCGGCCGTCGTCCCCGGCCTCCTGCGCCTCGACCTGCGCACCGACGGGGCGGCCATCTACCCCGCGGGCGACCCGGTCGTCCGCGCGACGCTCGCCGACCGCGAGACCTTCCAGGAGACCGACCAGGTCATCCTGCTGGCGACCGCGCACCGGCGCGGCCCCCTGCTCGCCTCGCCCGCCGGTTTCCGCTTCCTCCACGCGATCGTGGCGCCGCTCCAGGCGCTGCCCGGCCTGCGCCCCTACGGCGTGCGCTCGCTCGCCACCCTGCTCGATCCGCCGGCGCGGGACGGCGAGCCGCTCCACGCCTTTCTCGACCGGATCCCGGACGGCGGGCCGGCCTTCGCTAGCCTCCTCGCCAGGATCTACCGGACGCCGCCCGCCTCCGGGCTCTTCCTCTCGAAGGACGGCACCGCCGCCGCGGTCTACCTCCTCCTCGAGAAGGGCGCCGCGCGGCGGCCGCTGATCGACCGGCTCGAGCGCTGGGTGGCCGCCTCGCGGGCGCCGTTCGAGCTGCGGGTGACCGGCCCGGTCGCCGCCGAGGCGGTCCTCGGCGAGGCGGTCCTCGCCGACCTCGAGCGCCTGGTGCCGGCGATGGTCGCCGCCGTCGCCCTGCTGCTGGCGCTGACGCTCGGCACCCCGGCCGGCGTCCTGATCCCCCTGGCCCAGGTGCTGGCGACCCTCGCCTGGACCCTCGGCCTGATGGGTTGGCTCGGCGTGCCGGTGACCCTGGTCACCACGGTGATGCCCGTCCTCCTGATGGCGATGGCGATGACCGACGAGATCTACCTCCTGGAGCGCGTGGAGGGCTATCTCGCGGCGGGCCGCGAGGGTGCCGCGGGCGGGGCACTGGACCCGGACCGCTCGGCGGTACGGCGCGCGGCGGCGGCGGCGTTCGCCGAGCTCGCGACGCCGCTCGTCCTCATCTCGGCGACCACCGCCGCCGGCTTCCTCTCCTTCGCCGGCGACGCCATCGCGCCGATCCGCCACCTCGGCCTCTTCACCGGCCTCGGGCTCCTCCTCGGCATGCTCTTCACCTTCACCCTGGCGCCGGCCCTGATCGCGACCCTGCCGCCGCGCTGGCTGACGCGCCGGCGGAGGTCCGCGACGCCCGAGCCGGTGGCCCACGAGCACCTCCTCGCCCGCCGGCCGCGGGCGGCCGCGGGAGTCGTCGTCGCGCTCGCCGCCCTCGCGATCCCGGGGCTCTTTTGCCTGCGCGTCCAGGACTCCTGGATCGACAACTTCGACCCGCGCTCGCCGCTGGTCACCGCCGAGCGCGCCTTCAACCGGGAGTTCTGGGGGAGCTATCGCTTCGACGTCGTCCTGGCGGGTGTCAGCGGTCTCTTCTGGACGCCGGAGGGCGTGGGGCTGATGGAGGGCCTCGACCGCCTAGCCCGCCAGGCGCCGGCGGTCGGCGGCGTCCTCTCCTTGGTGCCGCCGTTCGAGCTGGCGGCCCGGCTGCGCGGCGGTGCGCCGCCGGTCTCCGCCCTCCCGGCGGCCGAGGTGGACCGCGTGGGCGCCTACGTCGAGATCGTCCAGAAGTGGATCGACCTGCGCGACATCCTCACCGCCGGCGCCGATCGCGCCCGCGCCCGGCTCTTCCTCCGCGACGCCGACTACGCCAAGGGCCGCGCCCTCGCCGCCTACCTCGAGCGGCGCCTGCCGCCCCTGCTCGCCCGGCTGCCCGCGGGGAGGCGGGCGGCGGTCCATTTCTCCGGCGACGTCCCGGTGGCCCTCGCGGTGGTCGGCGGGATCGTCCGCGACCAGCTCCGCTCGATCGGCTGGACGGCGGCGCTCGTCGCCCTGCTGCTGCTGGCCGCCCTGCGCCACCCGCGCCTCGCCGCCGCGATCCTCGCCCCGGTGCTGGTCGCGACCCTGCTGCTGTTCGCCGCGCTCGGCTACGCGGGCGTGCCGCTCGGCATCGCGACCAGCATGTTCGCCGCCTTGAACCTGGGCGCCGGGGTCGACTTCGCGGTGCAGTACGCCTACGCCTACCGCCGCGCCCGCCGCGCCGGCCTGGACCACGACCCGGCGATCCGCGAGACCCTGGCGACCACCGGCCGCGGCCTGCGCTGGAACGCCCTGGTGCTCGCCCTGGGGATCGCCGTCCTCGGCCTCTCGGGGCTGAAGCCCAACCGCAGCCTGGGGCTCCTCCTCGCCGCGGCCATCGCCGTCTCCTACGCGGCGACGGTCGCGCTGCTGCCGGAGCTGCTGCGGTGGACGGGGCGGAGAGCCGTCGAGGTGACTGAGAGCCGCTGGAACGCGAAAGGCGGAGGCCGGTCGCCCGGTCCTCCGCCCTGGTGAGCGGCGTTGGCGTCTGCTAGTTGAGGGTGTCGGAGACGAAGGCGCGGCAGAACGTCTTGTTGATGGCGAAGGCGCGGGGCTGGGCGGTCGCTCCGGCCGAGGTGCCCGAGAGGCCCGTCGAGGCGGTGCAGTCGGTCGGCGGCAGCGTGACGTGGCTGTGGCTGGGAGCGGTGTGCGTCCCCGGCGCCGGCGGGAACGACGGCGCGCTGGCCGCGAAGCCGGCGTAGAAGTTCGAGTTGCCGGCCGTGGTGTAGTCGTTGGTGCCGTTGCCGTCGGCGTCGACCCCGATGCCGGAACCGATCGGCGTCACGCCCTTGCTGCTCGGGCTGAAGTTGCCCGAGCCGCCGGTGCGCGTCCAGCCGGTGCCGGTCGAGGAGAGGGAGAGTGAGGGGCAGCCGCTGGTCACGCCGCAGTCGATGGTCACCACGTCGTTCGAGTTGCTGACGTTGGTGAAGATGAGCTTCGGCACGATGGTGAACGAGGAGGTGAAGGTGCCGCCGTCGGAGTTGGTCGCCGTGATGCTCATCGTGCCGGTGCTGCTCGTCGCCGTCGAGAGGTTGACTTTGAGGCTGTAGGTGCCGTGGTTCGTGATGGTGACGTTGCTGTTGTCCGAGACCAGGCGCACCGCCCGCACCGTGAGGTTGACGTTGACGGCGGCGCCGCCGATGGTGGCGGTGGCGTCGGTGGTGCGGCTGACGATGGTGTCGATCGAGCCGAGCTGGCTCGAGCTGAGCGGCGAGCCCTTGAGGTTGACCACCGAGCTGCCGCTGATCGCGCCGCCGGGGAAGGCGTTGCTGATCGGGTAGCTCGCGAGGTCGAAGTTGGTCAGGCCGCCGCCCTGGGTGACCCAGCCGTCGTCGCCCTGGGAGACGGTGATGGTCGTCGCGGCGGCGGGGAGGGCGGCGAGGGCGAGCAGCAGTGCCGCCGCTCCGATCGTGATGCGCTTGGTATGGCTCATGGTCCCGGTCTCCTGTGGTGAGGGCGGGAGGGTCCGCCCAGCATTGCGATGGAGCCTAGCCGGCCGGGCCGGGCTCCCACTTCTCCCAAATTGCTCTTCTGCGCATGAGCTCATCAGCGGCTTCCGGCGGCGCTGGGGAGAGACCCTCGGGGATCGCGCCCGTCTCCGCCGTCGCCAGCCCGAGCCGGGCGAGGGCCGCCGGGTTCCTGCCGAGGAGGAGCGGCAGGCAGGTCAAGAGCGGCGGGTCGGTGGCGCGCGGCCGGCGGAGGATGAGGTCGGTCGTGCCGCGCACCGCGCCGCCGGCGACGGCGATCTCGTCGGCGAGCGAGCCGGCGAGGAAGTCCGGGTGGTCGCGGAGGAAGTTGTCCCACAGCGCCGCGGGCGACGCCACCGCCGCGGCCAGCAGGTGATAGGTGCCGTCGGCCACCCGCTCCAGGGCGAAGGGCCCCGGCGCGCGGAGGAGGGCGCAGGCGGCCGGGAAGCCCTGCGGCGCGCGGGTCGCGAAGAGGCCGACGAAGATCAGGCCGGCGGCGCCCGCCTCGGCGCCCCAGGCGATCCGCCCCGCGACCGTGGCGCGGCCCGCGGGGATCGGGTGAGCGCCGGCGCCGCGGCCGGGCATGGCGAGGCCGCCGGGCAGGCGCAGGCGCCCCGGGGCGACGCCGATCGTCTCGGTGAAACGGCGGGTGAAGGTCCCCAGGCTGTTGTAGCCCGACTCGTAGCAGACCTCGGTCACCGGCAGGTCGGTGGTGAGCAGCAGGCGCACCGCCCGCTTCAGGCGGATGGCGGTCAGGAAGCGCCCCGGCGACAGGCCGGTGGCGCGCTGGAAGGTGCGCAGGAAGTGGTAGGGGCTCGAGTGGACGGCCTCGGCGAGGTCGCGCACGGAGAGCGGCTCGCCCGCGTGGCGGTGCATCAGCTCGATCGCCCGCAGCACGGCGGCGGGCTCGGCCGCCTCGGTCTCCCGAGCCGTCTCTCGAACCGCGGAAGCCGCATCAGGGTCCAGCTCGATCGTCGGTAGCGTCGCGATCACGGATCACCTCCTATGTGCGGAGTGCGTTCTTCCAGGGGAAGAGCGGACAACGGGCCCGCGCGCGGCTGCTACACTGGCCAGCGGACCTCCGCCGCGGAGCGGCGGCGCGGGGAACGGGACAGGGAGGCGGGAGGAAGATGGACGGGAAGGTCGAGGCGAGCGGCACCACCAACCGGCTGGCCGGCGAGAGCAGCCCCTATCTGCTCCTCCACCGGCACAACCCGGTCGACTGGTACCCGTGGGGGGAGGAAGCCCTCGCCCGCGCCCGCCGCGAGGACAAGCCCATCTTCCTCTCGGTCGGCTACTCGACCTGCTACTGGTGCCACGTGATGGAGCGGGAGTCGTTCTCGAATCCGACCATCGCCGAGCGCATGAACCGCGACTTCGTCAGCGTCAAGCTCGACCGCGAGGAGCGCCCGGACCTCGACGAGGTCTACATGGCGGCGACCCAGATCCTCACCGGGCACGGCGGCTGGCCCAACTCGGTCTTCCTGACCCCCGATCTCAAACCTTTTTACGCCGGCACCTACTTCCCGCCCGACGACCGCCACGGCCGGCCCGGCTTTGCCGCCGTGCTCGCCGGCCTCGCCGAGTCGTGGGCCGGTCGCCGCGCGGACATCGAGGAGCAGGCCGAGGAGATGGCGCGCGCCATGCGCCACTACCTCGAGGAGCGGGTGCAGCCGGCCGGCGTGCCCCCCGGTCCCGCCGCCGCCGACCGCGCCGTCGAGGCCCTCGCCCGCCGCTTCGACCGCGAGCACGGCGGCTTCGGCGACGCCCCCAAGTTCCCCACCCCCGCCAACCTGCTGCTCCTGCTCGAAGTCGCCGGCGAGCACCCGGAGGCCGGCGAGATGCTCGCGGCGACCCTGGACCAGATGGCGCGCGGCGGCATCTACGACCAGTTGAGCGGCGGCTTCCACCGCTACTCGACCGACCGCGAGTGGCGGGTGCCCCACTTCGAGAAGATGCTCTACGACAACGGCCTGCTGCTCGAGGTCTACGCCCGCGAGCACGCCCGCACCGGCGACCCCGAGACGGCGCGGATCGCGCGCCAGACCGCCGCCTTCCTCATCCGCGAGATGTCGGCACCCGAGGGCGGCTTCTGGAGCGCCATCGACGCCGAGACCGCGGGCGACGAGGGGGCCTACTACGTGTGGACGCGCGAGGAGATCGTCGCCGTCCTGGGCGAGGAGGACGCCGCCTTCCTGGCGCCGCTCCTGGGGTTCGCCGGGGCGCCGTCCTTCGAGGGCGGCCGCCACGTGCTCCACCTGCCGGAGCCGCTCGCCGAGCTCGCCCGCCGGCGGCAGCGGTCGCCGGCGGAGCTCGCGGCGGAGATCCGCCGGCTGGCGGACCGCCTGCTCGCCGCCCGCGACCGCCGGCCGCGCCCGGCGACCGACGACAAG
>Ga0307470_10000639_pt1 | contig 15763 bp, 6 predicted proteins | sample atmos_gasesAM3C__FD_204565 | JGI IMG/M metagenome (GOLD analysis project Ga0307470, IMG submission 204565) | Hardwood forest soil microbial communities from Morgan-Monroe State Forest, Indiana, United States - atmos_gasesAM3C_05 | ecosystem: Environmental > Terrestrial > Soil > Temperate forest... | reverse complement strand
GCCGCCGAGGTACAGCTCGCCGACGGCGCCCATCGGCACCGGCCCGAGCTGCGACCCGAGCTGCGGATCCAGGAGCAGGATGCGGGCGCCCCCCCAGGGCCGCCCCAGCGGCACCGCCGCGGCGACCGGCGGGTCTCCCGCCCTCCCCAGGGCGCAGAGGGCGCTGGTGATCGTCGTCTCGGTGGGGCCGTAGGCGTTCCACAGGCGCGGGTGCGGCCCCACCGCCGCCAGCCAGTCGACCGCCCGCTCGGGGAGCGCCCGCTCGCCCCCCACGACGACCAGGCGGAGCGACTCCGGCAGCGCGATCTCGCCGCGCGCGAGGTCGGCGGCGAGGGTGTGCCAGTAAGCGGTCGGCAGCTCGAGGACCGTGATGCCCCAGTCGCCGCAGAGCGCGACGAAGCGGGCCGGGGAGCTCGTCATCTCCTCGCTGCGGAGGACCAGCCCGGCCCCCGCCGCGAGGCAGGGGAGGATCTCCTCCAGGCTGACGTCGAAGCTCGCCGAGACGAACTGCAGGACGCGGTCGCGCGCGCCGATGCCGTAGGTCGCGACGGCGGCGGGGACGAACCGCGCGAGCGAGCCGTGCTCGATCTGGACGCCCTTCGGCCGCCCCGTCGAGCCCGAGGTGTAGATGACGTAGGCGACGTCGCGGAGGTCCGGCTCGGCGGCGGTGGTGGTGGTGGCGGTGCCGGACGGCCCGGCGACGGCCTCGTCCAGATCGACCACCGGCGCCGCGAAGCCCGCGAGCCCGGCGGGCAGGCCGCCGGCGTGGACGAGCGCCGCGGCGCCGGAGTCGGCGAGCATGTAGGCCAGCCGATCCGCCGGCAGCGTGCGGTCCAGGGGCAGGTAGGCGGCGCCCGCCGCCAGGATGCCGAGTAATCCGACCACGAGCTCCGGGCTGCGCGTCGCAGCGAGGCCGACGACGCCCTCGGACCCGACGCCCAGCGCGCGCAGGCGGCCGGCGAGCGCCGCGGCCCGGCGCTCGAGCTCGCCGTAGGTCACCACCCGGTCGCCCTGGACGATCGCCGTGCGCTCGGGGGTGCGCGCCGCCTGCGCCCGCACCTGCTGGTGCGCGAGGACCGGCGCTCCATCCGGCTCCGAGGAACCGCCGTCGCTCCACTCGAGCGTGACCTGATGGCGCTCCGCCGGAGAGATCAGCGGCAGCTGCGAGAGCCGGGCCTCCGGGTCCGCCGCGGCACCCTCGAGCAGGGTCGCATACTGGCAGAGCCAGCGCGCCGCCGTGGTCGCCGCGAAGAGGTCCGTGGCGTATTCGAGCTCGACGAGAAGGCCGCCGCCGGCGGCCTCCGCGGCTCGATCCGGCTCCTCGACGTCCATGGTCAAATCGAACTGGGCCGTCGTCCGCGCCGCCAGCCGCCGCGGCCGGAAGCGCAGACCGCCGCTCTCGGCGCGGTCGGCTCGCGGCGCCTCGCCGGCGCGCTGCAGCGCGAGCATCGCCTGGACGAGGGGATTGCGGGCCAGGTCGCGGTCGGGCCGCAGGTCCTCGACCAGCGCCTCGAACGGCAGGCCCTGGTGCGCCAGGGCGTCGAGCGTCGTCCGGCGCGCCGCCGCGAGCAGCCGGCTAAAGGGCAGATCGCCGTCGAGCCGGAGGCGCAGCGCCAGCGTGTTGACGAAGAAGCCGATCAGCGGCTCGACCTCCGGCCGCGTGCGGTTGGCGACCGGAGCGCCGACGAGCAGGTCGCGCTGGCCGCCGAGGCGCGCGAGGAGGGTCGCGAAGGCCGCCAGAAGGACCATGTAGAGCGTCGCCCCCTCGCGGCGCGCCAGCCGGCGCAGGCTCGCGGTCGCCGCCGCCGGGAGGCGCAGCGTGCGGAGGGCGCCGCGGAAGCTCTGCACGGCCGGCCGCGGGCGGTCCGTCGGCAGCTCGAGGGCGGCGGGCGAGCCCGCGAGCTGCCGGCGCCAGTAGAGGAGATGGGGCGCGAGCCGCTCCGCCGACCCGGCGCGCTGCCAGACCGCGAAGTCGGCGTACTGGACCGCGAGCTCGGGGAGCGGCGACGGGCCCCGATGGGACCGCTGGGACCGATCGGCGGCGGCGGCATAGAGCGCCGCGAGCTCGGCGGCCAGCACGCCCTCCGACCAGCCGTCGTAGACGATGTGGTGAAGGAGCACCAGGAGCCGGTGGTCCGCGGGCCCGCGGCGGAGCAGGCGGGCGCGGAGCAGCGGGCCGCCGGCGAGTTCGAAGGGCAGCCCGATCTCGACCGCTTCCAGGCGCTGCCGCTCGGCTTCGCGGAGCGCGGGCGCGAGCCCGCCGAGATCGACCGCCGGCAGGGGCACCCGCCGCGGCGCCAGGATCTCCTGCCGCGGCTCGCCGTCCCCCGCGACGAACCGGGTGCGCAGGATCTCATGACGGCGCACGATCTCGGCGAGGCCGGCGGCGAGCGCCGCGGGGTCCAGCGGACCGTCGAGGTCGAAGGCCACCGCGAGGTTGTAGTTCACCGCGCCGGGCGCCAGCCGGTCGAGGAACCACAGGCGCTGCTGGGAGAAGGAGAGCGGCAGGGCGCGGTCGCGTGGCGCCGCCGGGATCGGATGGCTCGGATGGCTCGGCGGGCTCGGCCCGGCGCCGAGGGCCTCCTCGACGCGGCGCGCGAGGGCGGCGACCGTCGGCTCCTCGAAGAGCTGCCGCATCTCCAGCTCCACCGCGAACGCCCGGCGCAGGCGGGAGAGCACCTGCGTCGCCGAGAGCGAGTGCCCGCCGAGGGCGAAGAAGTCCTCGTCGACGCCGATCCCGCGCTCGGCGTCGAGGCCCAGCACCTCGAGCCAGATCCCGGCGACGATCTCCTCGACCGGCGTGCGCGGCGCGGCCCGCGCGGCGGGCGCGGCCGGTGTCGGGCGGCCCCCCGGCGGCGGCAGCGCCCGGCGGTCGACCTTGCCGTGCGGCGTGAGCGGCAGCGCCGGCAGCGGCACGAAGAGGGACGGCACCATGTAGTCCGGCAGCCGCTCGCCCAGGAATGCGCGGAGCGCGTCTTCGGAGGCACCGGCGCCTTCGGAAGCCACGACGTACGCCACCAGCCGGCGGTCGCGCTCGCCCTCCGGCTGCGCCGGTTCCGCCGTCACCACCGCCTCGCGGACCATCGGGTGGCGCAACAGCGCGCTCTCCACCTCGCCCAGCTCGACGCGGAATCCCCGCACTTTGACCTGGTGGTCCCGGCGGCCGAGGAACTCCAGCGCCCCGTCGGCGCGCCGGCGCGCGCGGTCGCCGGTGCGGTAGAGCCTGCCGCCGTCGGCGAACGGGTCGGGGACGAAGCGCGCCGCCGTCAGCTCGGGCCGGCCGAGGTAGCCCCGCGCGAGGCCGGCGCCCCCCACGTAGAGCTCGCCGGCGCACCCCAGCGGCACCGTCTCCAGCTCCTCGTCGAGCAGGTGAGCGAGGCTGCTCGCGATCGGCCGGCCGATCGGCACGCGCCCCGCGCTCGTCCCGCCCCGCAGCCGGAAGCAGCAGCTGAAGGTGGTGTTCTCGGTCGGCCCGTAGCCGTTGATGAGCTGCAGGTCGGGGAGCGCCGCGAGCGCCCGTTCGACGTGGGCGGGCGACAGCGCGTCGCCGCCGGCGAGGAGCTGGCGCAGGCCGGCGAACCCGGCGAGGCCGTCCTCCACCGCCAGGTGGAAGAGGCCGGCCGTCAGCCAGAGCGTCGTCACCCCGTGGCGCGCGACCGCGGCGGCGAGCTCGGCGAGGGAGACGGGGCGCGGCGGAAAGAGCGCCAGCCGGCCGCCGTTGAGCAGCGGGCCCCAGAGCTCCAGGGTCGCGGCATCGAAGGGCATGGGAGCGAGCTGGAGGAACACCTCTGCCGGGCCGAACGCCGCGTAGCCCGTCTCGCGCACCAGCCGCACCACGGACCGATGGCTCACCTCGACGCCGTTCGGCGTCCCCGTCGATCCCGAGGTGAAGAGCACGTACGCCAGGCACTCCGGCGGCACCTCGTCCCCGGCTTCCCCAGCATCAGAAGCTCCACCCGGCGCCGGCGCGACGCCGCCGAAGGCGTCGAGGTCGAGGCGCGGCGCCGTCCCCGGCAGATCGGCAAGAAGGCGGCCGGGGCCGACGACCGCCGCCAGCGCGCCGTCCGCGACGAGGAGCGCGAGGCGCTGCCGCGGATAGGCGGGGTCGAGCGGCACGTACGCCCCGCCCGCCTTGAGGATCCCGAGAACCGCCGCGATCATCTCGCCCGAGCGCTCGGCGCAGAGCCCGACCCGGTCGCCGCGCCGGACCCCCAATCGCCGCAGCGCGCCCGCGATGCGTCCCGCCCGCCGGTCGAGCTCGCCGTAGGTGAGGCCGCCGTCCTCCCACGCCACCGCCAGCGTTTCCGGCCGCGCCGCGGCCTGCTCCTCGAAGAGGCGGTGCAGCGAGCGCGGCGGGAGGTCCGCCGCGGTGTCGTTCCACTCGACGATCGTCTGCTGCCGCTCGGCCGCGGAGGCGAGCGGCAGCCACGCCAACGGCAGCTCCGGCGCCTCGACTCCATGGCAGAGCAGCGCCGCGCAGTGCGCGAGCATCCGCGTCGCCGTCGTCGCGGTGAAGAGGCCGGCCGAATATTCCAGATCGAGCGCCAGCCCCTCCCCTGCCCCGCTCTCCGTCGCCGCCAACGCGAGGTCGAGACCCGCCGTCGCGCCGGCGCCGAGGCGCCGAGGCGCCAGGCGCAGAGCCCCGTCCGCGCCCGGCCGGACGGCCGCAGTCGTCGGCGTGACGCTCCGCAGGGCCAGCGCCGCCTGGACCAGCGGGTGCCGCTGCGGATCGCGCTCCAGCCCCAGGCCCTCGACCAGCGCCTCGAACGGCAGGTCCCGATGGGCGAGGGCGGCGAGCGCCGCCTCCCGCGTCGACGCCAGGAGCGAGCGGAAGCCCGCCCGCCGGTTCACCGCCGACCGCAGGACCAGGGTATTGCCGAAGCAGCCGATCAGCCCCGCGGTCTCCGGCGGCGACCGGTTGGCGATCTGCATGCCGATCAGCAGATCCTCTTGACCGCTGTACCGCGCGAGGAGCGCCGCGAGCCCCGCCAGGAGCACCATGTGGAGCGTCGCTCCCTCCCGCTGCGCCATCTGCCGCAGGGACGCCGCCAGATTGGGCGGCAGGAGCAGCTCGCGGCGGCCGCCGCGGAAGCTCCGCGTCGCCGGCCGCGGCCGGTCGGTCGCCAGCTCGAGCACGGTGGGCGCCCCCGCCAGCCGCCGGCGCCAGTCGGCGAGCTGGCCCGCCAGCGCCTCCGGCGGCCAGGCGCGCTGCCATGCGGCGAAGTCGGCGTACTGGATGGGGAGATCGGGGAGAGGCGTGGGGCGCCGGTCTCTCGCGGCGGCATAGAGGGCCGCGAGCTCGGCGAGCAGCACCCCTTCCGACTCGCGATCGTAGACGAGGCGATGCAGGGTGAGGAGGAGCGCGTGCTCCTCGCCGGCGAGGCGCACCAGGGCGGCGCGGAGCAGGGGGCCGCGCGACGCGTCGAAGGGCCGGCGGCCGGCCGCGGCGGCCAGCCGCGCCAGCTCGCTCTCGCGGCGCTCCCGCCGCAGACCGCCGAGGTCGACCCGCGACAGGGGGAGGGAGCAGGCCGCAGTAATCTCCAGCCCGGGCTCCAGCCGGGACTCCTGCCGGGGCTCGCCGTCCATCTCGACGAACCGCGTGCGCAGCACCTCGTGACGGCGCACGATCTCGGCGAGGCTCGCGGCGACCGCCGCCGGTTCCAGCGGACCGTACAGGTCGAAGGTCGCGCAGACGTTGCCGGCCGGGCTGCCGGGCGCCAGGCGGTCGAGCCGCCACAGCCGCTGCTGCTCGAACGAGAGCGAGAGGCCGGCGCGGCGGCCCTCTGCCGCGATGCGCGGGACCGCGGCGCCGCAGCCTGCGCCCGTCGTCGCCCGACCAGGCACGTCCGGCTCCGCGTCGGCGCCCGCTGAGGAGGACCGGGCTGAAGCTGCTGATTCCGTCAAAAGGGTCTCTCGGAAAGGTCAGGAACTCCTGTGCGAATCGGCGGCGCAGATCTCTCTGCCCGAAGCGCAGCCGGCGAGGTCAGCGGTCTCCTCTTTTAAAGAGGGTGCCGCCCTCCAACCGATCGTGACAATGAGCGGAGCGCACGGACGCCTCCCTCCGCGCCGGAGCGAGGAGGAGGAAACCTCAGCGAGGCGCGAGGGTCGCCACGAAAGCGAAAGTCCTAACGCCGCGCGCAAGGCAGGCGGCTCGCGCGGAGGCGCATCGATGCCCCGGCGCGGCGCGGTCTTTCCCTGAGACACCGATCCGCATCGCCGAGACATTGCCGCGTTGAGGCCGGCTACGCGCCAGAGCCAGAGATTCCGCCGCGATCTCCCGGTAGCTGCCGCATACTCCCGGGACTACGCGGCGCCTCCGCGAGACTCTGTCGCAATCTACGTGGAGGCGCCGCGTCTTCGGCATAATTTGTCGCTGGAGCGTAATGAGCTGCGGCAAGACCTCCCGTGGGAATCTCAGAACTCCAGAGTCGCTGCAATGTAGGAAGGAATTGCCGCAAAGAGAGCGAGATCGGCGCAAGCTCCGGAGCCGTCGACGCGATCGTGGTCGATAGTGTCGCAATCTGCCGTACTCTGCGGCGATATCCGAAGGCAACGAGCGCGACAATCTTTCCAGAGAGTGCTCCGTCATCTGGCCCTGACGAGGCGTCATCCGCCAGCGCTGCCGCGATGTTTGTGGAAATCGAGCCATCACGTCTCGACGGTGAGCTGTCTCGTGCGATGTGCTCGCGAAGCACGGCTGTATGCATCGGAAGTCGCGGGAGATCGCGGCACACTCATCTCGGCCGATTCCGGCGCCACGGGATACTGCCGCGATACGCCGGGAGTCGACGCAAAGGGATGGGACCTCCTGGCTTCGAGCCTGCGCGGTGCTCAGGAATCGAGGAAGCGGCGGGCTAGCCGGTTGAAGTTGGTGTCCACCGACCGGATGAAATCGACGTCCAGGTCCTTGAGGTAGCGCTCCCAGGCGACCTACTAGCGCGGGACCACTCTCCAGGTCAGGCCGGGCCGACGTGGCGCACCTGGCCGGCCTTCACGCTATCGAGAGCCTCCCGGATCGCAGGGACAAGAGGCAGCAGATCTTCCAGTTTCGTGGTACGCGCTCTCAACAGAACAATTCCCAGTTGGAAGGTCGTGAGAGGCTGTTGGTGGGAAAGATTCTGGTCTGCGGTCACAAAGAAATCGAACTCGGATTCGGCGAGTCGCAGCAGCTTCCCGTTCTTGATCCCGGCCCAGCCAACCTCTGCGACCGTATGCACCTCGTGGCCAGAAAGCTCCCGCTTGAGCAGCCGCGGCAGGTTCTCGTCGAGGAGGACGCGCCTCACGCCACGTGCGTCAGCAGAGCCCGGGTCGCCTGATCGAGGAACGCGTTGACCTGCTCTCGGCGTACGCTGGGGAAGTTGTCCAGAAACTCGTCAACGCTATAACCGCCCTCGAGATAGTCGACCAGCGTCTGCACGGGCACCCGGGTGCCTACGAACACGGGTGTTCCACCCAGGATCTCGGAGTCTGAATGGACGACGCTACCATCGGCAAGGGTGACTGGGCGATCTTCAGGCATGGGACGCCTCTCACGGTCTCTCGGTAATGTATCACGCCGGGATATGCCCGGCCCGGGAGGGGGCGAGCGAGCGGTTCGGCCCTGGCCTCGCTCCTGCTGGGAGACAGCCGCGAGCTCGACCGGCCGCGGTGCCGCCGGCCTTGACTTGCCGGCGGCGCCTAATGAGGCGGGCTCAACCTGGTGCGGCGGAGCAGGACGTCGCCGCATCCCCTCCGCCCCCTCTGCGGATCGTGCTGGTCGCGTCCGCCGGGTCGCTGCCGCCGTCTTCTTCGTCGCCGTCGAGGACTCCGTCCTCGTCGCGGTCGATGCCGATGCGAACTCCTGAGCCCGGCGGGGTGCAGGTGTAGGTCAGCTCGCCTCCTTGCTGCCGGGCGCGCTGCCGCAGGGCGGCGTCGGAGAGTGGCGCGTCGCACCGCCGGTTGCCGAGGAACCGGTCCGCGCCGACATCGTAGAGATAACCCTTCTCGCCCTGGCCCTGCCCCTGACCCCGGCTGCTGCCGCCGCTCTTCACCACCAGATCGCACTCCCCGGCACGGGCGCGGTCGATCAGGAGATCGATCCGGGCTCCCACGGCGGCTCCGTTGTCCTGGGTGAGCGTCGTCTGCTGCCCGACGATGGGTGCCAGGTTGCTGTCGAAGGCGAAGATGAAATCTTCGACCTGCCGTTTCTGCAGCTCGCCGGCCGGCCCGGGCAGGAATCCGCCGGGCGTGGTCGGAGACTGGTCGAAGCCCGCCCCGTTGGTGGTGATGCTGATGAAGTTGAAGATCGTCGGGGTGGCCCCGTCGTGCGTGAAGCCGAAACCGCGGACCTGATCGCCCAGGAAGGCGTCGCTGGTGGGGATGGTCGGTCGGGTCTTCAGTCCGAACATGCCGACCTTCTGGTAGGCATTGCGGAGGTGCGGGATCTTGAAGGCTTCCGTCCCCCCTTCGACGGTATAGCGGCCGTCGGTGCCGAAGAAGCCCGGCGCGGCGACGCCGAATTCCTTGTTGGCGCTGGGATCGAGCGCATGGCAGGACGTGCAGGTGCCCAGGCTGGTGAAATCGGAGAAATGGTTGAGGAAGAAGTCGCGCCCGGCCTGCTGGCTCGGGGTGAGCTGGTTGTCGAGCCTCCTGATCGGGTTGGGCGGATAGGTGAGCTGGAGGATGAAGGCGGCGAACGCCTCCATGTCCTGGTCGTCGAGCGGTCGATCGCGCCCCAGGAGGTCGGTGAAGCCGGCCTGGAACTTCCTGAAGGCCGCGACCTCGTCGAAGGTGCCGCTGTCCGGCTGCGCGCTCGGGGCGTCGTTGCCGCCGGTGCGGTCGCCGCGCCAGTGCATCGGCCCGTGGTTCGCCATGCCGCGCAGGCTCTGCGTGGTCATCGGTCCCTTGAGAGGGTGATGGGTGTCCAGCAGGCCGAATACCGCGGGAGCGACCTCGAACGGCCCCGGGATGGGCTTGACCGAGCCGTCCGGATTGCCGAGGTCCCAGGCCAGGCTGTCGAGGTCGCCGGAGACATGGCAGCTCGCGCAGGAGGAATCCCCGTGGCTCGAAGAGAGCGACGCGTCGTAGAGGAACGGGCGCCCGGCGACGACGCTCGGCGGCTCGGGATTGTGCATGGCGACGTGCTCGATCTCGGCGCCCGAGACCGTATCGACGACCGCGATCGAATTGTCGAAGCGGGCTAGCGAGTACAGCCGGTGCGCGTCCTCGTCGAGCACCAGGCCGGTCAAGCCGCCGCCGGAGACTTTGATCTGATCCGAGACGCTCGGCGCGAAGGTGCCGTTTTCCAGCGCCTGGGTGTCGAAGACGCCGATCTTCGACGTGCCGAGCGTCGCGACGTAGAGGGTTTTCCCGTCGCTGGTGACCGCCATCTGCTGCGGGAGAGCGAGGCTCTTGTCGTTCTCGGCGTTCGGGATCGCGTCGCAGCAGGCGGCGTAATGGACGTGTTTGTTGAGGTGTCGCGGAGCGACGCTCCCCCCCGGGCCGAGGACGGTGATGCGGCTCTCGTGGAGGTGGCCGCGGATGCTGTGGCCGGCGAAGGTGCCGGGCCCCTCGAAACGTTTTTCGTTGTCCGCCTCGGTGTTCGCGACGTAGACCTTCCCGTTCGCCGGGTTGACCACCATGCTGTAGAGGATCGTGCCGACGCCCTGGTAGTACCCGGCGGCTCCGGCGAGCTGCGCCGGCGGATTTCTGTTCGCGTCGAGGACGAAGACGTCCTTGTCGGGCAAGGAGAACCGGATCTGGTCGTCCCAGGCCCGGTTGAGCTCGTCGACCCAGTGGGTGCCGTTGAACCTGACGATGAGCCCCACCTCCGGCTGCACAACGCCGGCGGCGTTGGTGTTGGGCGCGGGCAGGCCCCCCAGGGCTTCCCCGCCGTTGGGGACGAACGCCTCGTGGACGGTGGTGGTGCGGTTTCCGGAGTGGAACGCCGCCGCGTAGACCCTGCTGCCGTCCGGGGAGACCGCCAGGGCGCGCGGCGTGTCGCTGAACAGGGTGATGATGGTCGCTGGCGTGCCGGCGAGCGTGGCGCCGAGATGGTCGGCGTCGAAGACCCAGACGTCGGCCCGGCCCACGCCGGGGGTGGTGAGCTGTGGATCATAGGGGACGTTCTGGCCGCGGTGGGCCGTGGTGATGAAGGCGCGCTTCTTCCCCGGCCCGGCGAAGACGACGTCGCGCGGCTCATCGCCGACGAGCAAGGTGCGCACGACGCGGCCGCCATGACCGCCGCCGTCCAGCTCGACCACGCTCACGCTGTCGGAGAGATGGTTGACGACCCAGACTTCGGTGTCGCTGCGCGCCGCGACGGCCACCGGCTCGAGGCCGACCGGGATCGAGGCGCGATGCTCCAGGCCGTGGCCCACGATGCGGAAGACTTCGAGGCGGCCATCCGGCGTATTGGCCGCGAAGAGGAGCTTCCCGCTGGGCGACAGCGCCAGCGGGCGGACCTGGCCGCTCTCGAACAGCGTGAAGCGCGATGGGGCCGCGGTGGATCGGGCCATGGCCGGCTGGAAGGCGGCGCGGGCTCCAGCCCCCAAGGGCAGCGCAACGACGACAGAGGCGAGGACTGACAACGAGGCGGTCAGCAACAGGACGGAACGGCGTACGAGGTACGACGTAGCCATGGGGGGCCTCCTTGCGGAGAGGGACGTTGCCGAAAGATCTTAACACCTAGAACTCTGGAGGATGCCGCGGGGTCGCTCTTGGCCGGTCCCACCTTTCCGGGCGGGCCGCGCATCCTCTCTAGGGAGGATGCGGAGCGCCAAAAGATCATCTCTAGAGAGGATACCCATCGGCGATCGAGGTCGCTATGCTGGCTCGGTCAATCCTGCCAGCGCACGACGCGAGGCGCTCGTGGAAAAGGAGCAAGCCATGCGCTCGGTTCATCAGAACCTACGTCTGTTCGTCATCGCCCAGGTGTTGGGCCTCGGAGCCGGTCTTTCCAGCGCCCAGGCGGCGGGGGCCCCGTCGGGCTCGTTGATCGTGAACGGGAGCTTCGAAGATCCCGTCGTCGCCGGGTCCTTCCAGCTCTTCAGCTCGATCCCGGGGTGGCAGCCCACGGGCTCGTGCGGCGACATCGAGATCGACCGCAACGCCTTCGGTCGCGCCGCCGATGGCAACCAGTCCGTCGAGCTGAACACGACGTGTGTGAACGGGGTACGCCAGGTGGTTGCGACGACGCCCGGCGCCTCGTACTCGCTGGCCTTCGCCTTCGCGGCCAGGCCGGGCACCACCGCGGCGCAGAACCGGATGGACATCGGCTTCGACGGCCTGGCCGTCGACCAGCTCGGCCCGCGGGCGCCCGCTGCGGGGCTCCAGTGGTCCGTCCACCAAGTCGAGGTCACCGCCACCGGCTCGTCGGCCACGCTCAGCTTCCAGGGGACGGACCCCACCGCCGGCGATGGCGTCGGCACCGAGCTCGACTTCGTGTCGCTGGTCCCCCTGGTGCTTCGTGCGGATCCCTTGACGAAAATCCCCGAGTCGCTCGCTCTGCTCGACGTTGTCTGTCCCAGTCCGAGCGTGTGCATCGTCACGGGTTTCGATCCGACCTTCTCCGACGCCACGGTGACCGTCATCACCGATGGCATCCCCGGTCCCACGCAGGTCATCCCGGATGCCGCTCTGGAGGGCCTGACCTGCGTCAGCCCCACCTCGTGTTTCGCCGTCGGGACGAGCCACGACGAGGGCGCCCTCGCGCCCATCACCAACGGCGTGGTGGGCCCGCTGCAGGCCGTGCCCGGGACGGTCGTCCTCTACGACGTCGCCTGCAGCAGCGCGGCGTCGTGTGTCGCGACCGGCTTCTTCTTCACCGACGGCTTCCCACCGGACCCCTCCCACATCACCGCCGTCGTCGTACCGATCACCGGCGGCATCGCCGGTCCGCGTCAGCCCGTGCCCGGCGCCGGGGTGCTCTCGCACGTGTCGTGCCCCAGCGCGACCTCGTGTTTCGCGACCGCGAGGACCACCGACAACCAGGGCGTCCTCGTGCCCATCACCAACGGCGTCGCAGGTCCAGCTCAGGTCGTCGCCGGGACGGACTACCTCGTCGACATCGCCTGCCCGAGCCCCAGCACGTGCGTGGCCGTCGGCGGGAGCCCCTCGTTCACCGGGAACCCGATCGCCGGCTTCGTCGTCGCCATCACCGACGGCACGGCGGGGCCGGCCCAGTTCATTTCCCCCAACGTGGTCCTCGGATCCATCGCCTGCACCGACGCCTCCCACTGCGTCGCTGTCGGCGCCGACATTCCCGGCTCCGAGGGCGTCGTGGTGGCGATCGACCATGGCGTGGCGGGCCCGTACCAGGTGGTGCCCGGAACGGGCCTCCTCTCGAGCGTCGCTTGCTCCACCTCGTGTGTGGCGGTGGGCTCCGACAACAGCTTCAACTTCGGCGCGATCGTTCCGATCTCCAGAGGCGTCCCCGGCTCGGCCCAGTACGCAGGCGAAGCGGGTAGCCTGATGGAGCTCGCGTGCGGCGCGGGGGGCTGCATGGCGGCCGGAACAGACCCCTCGTTCTCGACGGGCGGATTCCTGGCCATCCGGCCCGCGGCCGCCCCGACGATCTCCACCCTCGCGTCGCCGTCGGTCCCCGCAGGCGGCCTGATCTCCGACTCGGCGACCCTCACGGGAGGCTTCGCGCCGACGGGCAACGTGACCTTTACCCTGTACGGCCCGGGGGACGCTACGTGCTCGCACGCCCTCTGGAGCGCCACGGTGCCGGTGGGCGCCGGAGGCGTGAGCGGCTCGGGCGACATCGAGGTGGGCGCCGCCGGGACCTACAACTGGGTGGCAACGTACAGCGGAGACCTCAACAACCTCCCTGTCAGCTCGCAGTGCGGCAGCGAGCCGGTGGTGATCACGCCACCGCCACCCGATTGCGCCAACGCCACGGCCAGCCCGAACCTGCTCTGGCCGCCGAATCACGAATTCGTTTCCATCCAGGTCTCGGGTATCGTCAATCCGGCCCCCGGCGCGGTGACGATCACGGTGACCGGCATCTTCCAGGACGAGCCGGTCCAGAGCTCCGGCAGTGGCAACACCAGCCCCGACGCCACCGGCGTCGGCACCGGGAGTCCCTCGGTGCGTGCCGAGCGCGATGGCGGCAACGATGGCCGGGTCTACCACATCGCCTTCACGGCCACCGGAGCCAGCGGTAGCTGCACGGGCAGCGTGACGATCGGAGTGCCCCACGACCAGGGGCACAACGGCGGTCCGGTCGATCAGGGCGCGCTGTACAACTCGACGCTGCCGTAGCAGACGGCGATCCTCACCTAGAACCCAGGGCAGAAGGGCCCACCGCAGAAGGAGAACTGATATTCCCACAGGCCGTTAACGCATTGGTACCGATCCTTCGGAGTCGACTGCCCGTCCGGGCAGCTGCAGGTGGGGCCGGTGGACACGGTCCTGAACGTTCCGCTGGTGCAACAGGCGGCACAGTACGTGGTTTGGTTGTCGCACGTAACGTAACCCGGCCCCGTCGGACAGGTCGCGCTCTGGTTCACGGCGTTGCATACGCTGCCGCTGCACGAAACGGGGAGGTTGAAGACCCCGCAATCGGCGGTGCACACTGAATCGGTGTGGCCGCCGCCGGGCCGCTCCACCGCGGCCGAAGCGCTGGAGCATAGTGCCGGAGCGTGGAGTAGGGGTGGTGTGGCGAAGGCGCTGGCGAGGACGAAGACGCTCAACAATGCGGTCATGACGACACCTCCTTCGGTCCCGGTGCCGGCGTGGCGTCGGGAAGCTCTACAGGTGATGCACAGCGTTGAAACCATATTGCATGTACTTAAGATACATTGGAGGTCTCGGGTCGTCAAGATATGGCGTGCCTCCTGCGGCGCAGGGGTGGTGTGCCAGGGTTTTTGACGAGATCGAACCGGGCGCGGTCCCAGGGGGGGCCGCGCCGCGGGCCTCCGCCTTCCCCTAGGAAGGCGGCGGCGCCGGCGACGGGGAGGCGATCCGGGCCTCCACCCGCGCCGCTTCCGCCGCCCGCCCGGTGGCGCGTAGCAGGTGCGCCCAGTTGGCGAGCGACGAGTCCCAGTTCTCGTCGATTTTCCCCTGCCCGCGCAGCGCCATCAGCCGCCGGTAGAGGGGCTCGGCCTCGGCGTATCGCCCATGCTTGAAATGGTGATCGGCCAGCACGGCGATCGCCCGCACGAGCTGCGGATGGCCGGGCGCCAGAGCCCGTTCGTCGATGGCCAGGGCGCGCGCCAGCAGCCGCTCTGCCGTGGCATCCTCGCCGAGGGCCGCGCGGGCTAGACCTAAGTTCAAGAGCGTCTTGGCGAGGCTCGGGTGCTCCGGGCCGTAGACTCTTTCGGCCGTCGCCGCCAGCCGCTCCAGGAGCGCCGCCGCCGCCGCCGGCTGGCCCCGGCCCTGGTGCAGGAGCGCCAGGGCCTCGCGGCTGCCGGCGAGGTCGAGATCGTCCTCGGGGAGGGCCGCCTCGCGGATCGCCAGGGCCCGCTCGAGGAGCGGCTCGGCCGCGGCCGTCCGCTGGCGGGCGAGGGCGATGCCCCCGAGGTTGTGCAGGACCTTGGCCACCCGCGGATCGCGGTCTCCCCACAGCCGCTCCTGGATCCCGAGCGAGCGCCGCAGGACCTTCTCGGCCTCGTCGAAGCGGCCCTTGACGGCGAGCGCGATCCCCAGGTCGTTGAGCACATCCGCCACCTCGGGGGTCGCGGGTCCCAGGCGCGCTTCGCGGATGGCGAGCGCCCGCCGGAGGAGCGGCACGGCGTCGCCGTGGCCGGAACGCTGCGCGAGCGTGCCCAGGTGCAGGAGGGTCTCCGCCACCTCCGGATGGTCCCCGCCGCGCAGCCGCTCGCGAAGGACCAGCGCCTGGTCGAGCAGCGGCCGGGCCTCGGCGTAGAGGCCGAGGTTGGTGTGGATGGTGCCCAGGGTGTCGAGGAGCCGCGCCCGCAGGAGCGGCTGGTCCTGGAGCTCCCCGCCGAGGCGCGCGGTGCCGCGCCGCAGCAGCTCGCGGGCGCCGGGCAGCTCGCCGCGGGCCTGCCGCGGATCGGAGGCCTTGAAGAGGCCTTCCAGGAACCGCGCCACCGCGTCGGCCCGCTGGGCCTCCTGCTCGGCGCGCCGGGCCTGGAGCGCGGTGGCGGCGAGGCCCGCGGCGAGGGCCAGGATCACCAGCGCGACGGAGGCCACCAGGCGCCGGTGGCGGCGCACCAGCCGGCCGAGCTGTTGCAGCGCGCCGGGAGGGCCGGCCTCGACCGGCTCGCCGCGCAGCGCGCGCCTCACCTCGCGGGCCAGGGCGTCGACCGTCGGGTAGCGCTCTGCGGGATCCAGGGCGAGCGCCTTCAAGGCGACGCGGTCGAGGTCCCCGGCGAGGCGGCGGGCGAGGCGCCCCGGGTCGTCGAAACCCCGCCGGCGCGCCACCTCGCCCGCCGCGGCGCTCTCTCGCGCGCGGAGGCGCCGGCTGGGCGGCGGCACGTCGCCGCGGCGCACCGCCTCGATCCATCCCGCGATGCCCGCGATCCCGGCCTCTCCGGGCGCGACCGGCACCGTGCCGGCGAGCAGCTCGTAGAGCACGACACCCAGCGAGTAGATGTCGCTCGACGTCGTGACGGCTTCGCCGCGCACCTGCTCCGGGCTCGCGTAGTCGGGTGTCATCGCCGGAAACATCGTCGTGCGCGTGCTCAGGCCGTCCGGCGCCAGGATCTTGGCGATGCCGAAGTCGAGCAGCTTCGGGACGCCGCCCGCCGTCACCAGGATGTTGGCCGGCTTGAGATCGCGATGGACCACGAGGTTCTGGTGCGCATACTGCACCGCG
>Ga0307470_10000638_pt1 | contig 15804 bp, 15 predicted proteins | sample atmos_gasesAM3C__FD_204565 | JGI IMG/M metagenome (GOLD analysis project Ga0307470, IMG submission 204565) | Hardwood forest soil microbial communities from Morgan-Monroe State Forest, Indiana, United States - atmos_gasesAM3C_05 | ecosystem: Environmental > Terrestrial > Soil > Temperate forest... | reverse complement strand
CCAAAGCTTGAAACGTAAATAGGGCGATCCGTGACTCGCCCTTTGCATCACGCGGTACGCTAAAGACGTAGTCGTCATGAATCGACATTTCGGGTGGATAGTGAAGAACGAGGCTACCCTCGCTAAACTCCTCTCCCATGGCAAGCGTAGGATTCGTCAGCTCCGTAGGTTGTAAGCGTACGATGCCAGAAGCTCGAGGTGGCGTCGGGAACAATTTGACGCCCAAAGTGATTTTCTTGATGTCAAACGAACGTTTGCCGATGTTCTTAACGGTTATCCCAAACACCGCAGTGCACCGATCCTTGTCGATTGGGATCCAGTCCAAAGTCGACTCATATGCGCCACGTTCCTCTAGGGACGGAGCCTCGGCAACAAAGAAACGGCTGTAAGCCCACCATCCGGCAACAATCAATGCGATGATCTCGACTCCAGCTTTTGCGATATCTACCCACTTGGTCAGGGCATCTGGCGGAGTGGCCCAACGAGCAGTCAGCTGTCGTAACTGAATTCGCAAAGTAGAAGGATTGATCACAGGTTTCGCCTCCTTTAGAGGAGGGTCGCATGTGCGAAAACCCCTACCCTTCGGTTGCCCGCCACCGTCAGATTGGGTTGTGGAGAGGCACACGGTGACTTCAACGCCGGTCAGACTAGGTCGCGCCGTCGCTGGTATTGCCCGCCTAACCCTTCGTGATCCACCCACCACCCAAGCACAGATCCCCGTCGTAAAACACGACGGCCTGCCCCGGTGCGACCGCGCGGAGTTTCTGCGCGAACTGGACCTGCGCGCGGCCCTCGGCCAGCGGCGTCACGGTTGCGGCGATGTCGGCGGCGCGGGAGCGGACGCGGGCTTGCACTTCGATGGGGCCGGAGGGGGCGATGCCGCTGATCCAGTGGACGCGCTCGGCGTGGAGCTCGTCGCGCTCGAGGTCGGAGGCTTCGCCGACGGTCACTCGCTTCGTGAAGGGGTTCACGTCGACGACGTACATACGGTCCGCGGTGCCGCCGACCTGCAGGCCGCGGCGCTGGCCGATCGTGAAGTGGTAGTAGCCGTCGTGGGTGCCGAGGACGTTGCCGTTGGTGTCGACGATCTCGCCGGACGACTCGCCCGGGTTGATGCCGGCCTCGCGCTCGACGATCGCGGCGTAGCTGTCGGTCTGCGGGACGAAGCAGATCTCGTACGACTCCTTCTTGCGCGCCACGGTGAGGCCGGCCTCCTCCGCGACGTCACGCACCTCGGGCTTGGTCATCTCGCCGAGGGGGAAGAGGGCGCCGGAGAGCTGCTCCTGGGTCAGCTCGAAGAGAAAGTACGACTGATCCTTTTCGAGATGGAGCGCCTTGCGGAGCTCGAAGCGCCCGTCGGCGTTGCGCGTAATGCGGGCGTAGTGGCCCGTGGCGATTTTCTCCGCGCCGATCGCTCTCGCCTTCTGGTGAAAGAGGTCGAACTTCACGTGCGTGTTGCAAAGCACGCACGGGCTCGGCGTCAGGCCGCTCAGGTACGACTGCACGAAGGGCGTGATCACCTTCTCGTGAAAGTTCTGCTCGAGGTTCAGCGTGAAGTGCGGGATCTCCAGCTTCCAGGCCACGCGTCGCGCATCGGTGAGGTCATCGATCGTGCAACATCCGCCGTAGGTTGTATCGGCGTTGGTGAGGTTGTCGTACATCTGCATCGACAGTCCGACGACGTCGTGTCCGCTGGACTTGAGGATGTACGCGGCGGTCGACGAGTCGACCCCGCCCGACATGGCGACGGCGATTTTCAAGGCCTTTCGAGAAGCGCCCGCTGCGAGTACGATATTCCGCGAGGCACTTATCGTGCATGCTGAAGACCTCGTGGTCCAAACAAGTGAGGAACCCGACAGCAAACGTCCCTTCTGTGTGCTCGTCGTCGATGACGATCCGAGCATCCGGCGAATGATCGTGGCGGCGCTACGCCGCGACGGTTACACCTTTTGTGAGGCGCCCAACGGAAAGGAAGCGCTCGACATGATGCGAAGTGAGCATCCGAGCGTCGTCGTCCTCGATCTGATGATGCCGGTCCTTTCCGGCTGGGACGTGCTGCAGGCGCGCGAGCTCGAGCCGAAGCTGAAAGAGATCCCGGTCATCATCATCAGCGCGAATCGGGCACCCGAGGTGGCGACGGCGGTCGACAAGGGCATCTGCGCGTTTTTGCCGAAACCGTTCGACATCGGCGCGCTCAGCGCACTCGTTCGAAGCTGCCTGGCGCCAGGAAGCTCTTCGAGCGTCCGCGCGACGCCGATTGACGAAGCGGAAGCGCCCCGCTGAGCCGCTTGATGAAAATTTTGAGTGGAAAGTGACGACGTTCACATCCAGGATCTCGATTCCAAATAAGAAATGACGACGATGACATCGAGGAATGACAACCTCGAACAAAAGATGTCATCGATGACATTCAGGATGCCGATTTCGCTTAAAAAATGTCATCGATGACTTGCAGGATGCCGATTTTGGTTAAAAAATGTCATCGATGACTTGCAGGATGCCGATTTTGGTTAAAAAATGTCATCGATGACTTCCAAGATGCAAAATTTGCTTAAGCGATGTCATCGATGACTAAAAATATGTCATCGATGATCCCAAGGATGCAAAATTTGCATAAAAAATGTCATCGATGACCTCCGGGGATGACAATTTCACATCCAAAACGACGACGTTGACATCGAACATGACAACGTCGAGATCGGTGGTATCTCATCAAAGGGCCAAGCCTTTCTCTTTACTGAAGGAGCGCGCCTGGCGCAAAGTCCGGATCCGCGGTGCCTACGATTCATCTGCGGTTTCTTCACAACCTCTGAGCCACGAGTGCCTGATACCATTCGCTCTCCATGTCCTGGGTCTGCATCATCATGGGGAGCGATTCGGATGCCGAGGTGATGTCGCAGGCGTGTGCGGCACTCGATGACGCCGGGGTTCCCTACGAAATGTCCGTCGCCTCGGCGCACCGGAGTCCGGAGCGAACGAAAGAGGTCATCACGGCCGCAGAGCGCGACGGCGCCGCGGTGTTCATCGCAGGAGCCGGAATGGCAGCGCACCTGCCGGGCGTGGTGGCGTCCTTCACGACGAAGCCGGTGATCGGTGTGCCGCTCGTGGGTGGTGCGCTGCAGGGGCTCGACGCGTTGCTCGCGGTCGTTCAGATGCCGCCGGGGATTCCGGTAGCGACGGTTGCCGTTGGGGGCGCACGGAACGCAGGCATCCTCGCGGCGCAGATCATCGCGCTCACGGATGAGGCGCTGGCTTCGCGGCTGCGTGAGAAGCGGGCGTCGATGGCGGAGGAAGTTGCTCGGAAATCTGCGAAGGTTGAGCGCTCGACGCGGTCGGTCAGAAAGGCTTAACCACAAAGACACAAAGGACACAGAGAAGACCTTTGTGATCTTTGTGCCTCTGTGGTTCAAAACATGTCCCACGATCACAGCCACAACGGCCAGATCTCACGGAAGCTGCTGATGGCATCCGTCGCCACGGGAGTGTTTGTCGCGGTCGAGCTCACCGTCGGCATCGCGGCCAACTCGCTAGGCCTTGTCGGCGATGCGCTGCACAACATCACCGACACCCTCGCGTTGCTGCTCGCTCTCTTCGCGGTGCGCGTGGAGCGGCGGCCGGCGACGAGCGCGAAGTCGTATGGATGGCATCGCGCCGGCGTCCTGGCGGCGTTCATCAACGCTGCGGCGCTGGCGGCGTTCACGATCTTCCTGTTCGTCGAAGCGATTGCCCGGTTGCGCACACCGGCCGCGGTGAACAGCACCGCCATGCTCTGGACGGCGGCAGCAGGGCTCGTGCTCAACGGCGCGATCACGCTCTGGCTGCGCGAGCACGGGCATCAGAATCTCAACATCCGCAGCGCCGTCCTGCACATGCTCGGCGACGCCTTCTCCTCGGCCGGAATCATCGCCGCAGCGCTCCTGATCCGATCGACCGGCGCGTTGTACTGGGATCCGGCGGTCTCCATCGCGATCGGTGTGCTGATTCTCTGGAGCAGTTGGGGCATCCTGCGGGAAGCGATCAACCTGCTACTCGAAGGGACCCCGGCTGGTATCGATCCTGATGCGGTGACGAAAGCGATCGCGTCGTTGGACGGAGTCGATGGCGTGCATCACCTTCACATCTGGGCACTGGCGCCATCGCGCCCGGCGCTGTCGTGTCACCTGATGGTTGGCGACATTCCGCTGCGCTCGACCGGCAATCTGCTGGCTCAGGTGAACGAACTGCTGGAGCGCGAGTACGGCATCGGCCACACCACCGTGCAGTTCGAGTTCGCGACTTGCGACGTCGACGATCCGTACTGCGTGCCGTACAGCGAGGCGAAGTAGCGCTACTTCACTCTTGCGCGCAGCTCCGACTCGTGCGCTTTCGCACGATCGAGCGCGGCCTCGAGTGCCTGGACGACTGCGCTGGCCGAGGCAAGCAGCGATTGGAGCTCGGCTCGTTCGGCGCCGGGATCGTGAATCTCCGCGGCGCTCTCACCAAACGGATCGCCTGCCTGATCAGGCTCCGGCTCCACCGTCGCCATCGCGCCGAACGGATCCTCTTCTTCGGCGATGGCCACACCGTCGTACGACTCGGGCTCGTATTCGTGAACCTCGAACGGAGAAACCGCCATCGTCGCCTCGGCATCGAACGGAGCAGACGGTGGAGCTGGGGGTTCCGAGGATGGCGTTGTTTTCATCGAAAGCTTGGGAGTGCCGGCAGACGACTGCGTAACGCCCGACTTCGCCGACATATCCGGCGCGGCCAACTCCGGCTCCTCGTGCAACGTCGTATCGACGTTCCTCTTCAGGTTATCGAGAATCCGCGTCACTGCCGCACGCAGCGTGGCCGTGACGCCAGTGCCGTTGATCGCAGACGCTTCGACAGCCGGCGCGCCGTTCGGGTTGAGGTAGGCATTCATCTGATCGACCGAATCGACGTTCGGGAGATCGCGCTTGTTGTACTGCAGAACGAGAGCGATCTTGTCGGGATCGATGCGGTTGATCCGAAGGTTGGCTTTCAGATTCTCGAAGCTATCGGTGTTGGAGTCGCGCATCGACGACTGGGAGTCCGCCACGAAGACCACGCCGTCCGCGCCGCGCAGAACGAGCTTGCGCGTGGCGTCGTAAAAGACCTGGCCGGGAACGGTGTAGAGCTGGACGCGTACCTTCTGCCCCGCGATCGTTCCCAGCTCCATCGGCATGAAGTCGAAGAAGAGCGTCCGGTCCGTCTCCGTCGACATGGAGATCATCTTCCCCTTGTTGTCGAGCTTCGGATTGCCGTAGATCTTCTCGAGATTGGTCGTCTTTCCGCACAGACCGGGCCCGTAGTAAACGAGCTTGACGGTCACCTCATTGATCGCTTTGTTGATCAGGACCATGTTCGCAGCCTCCCGGGGCGGGTGAAGCTTACCGGATTGCGGGGAGTGGGGAGTGGGGTGTAGGGAGTGGTAGATGAAGCGCGGCCGGCTTCGTACGGAGAGACGGTTCATCTCCTGCCCCCCACTCCCGACTCCCACACCCCACCCCGCAACCTGATATCTTTTTCCCATGTCCCGCAAAGAGCTATTCGAAAAAGTCGCGCTGGAGCAGATCATCGGAGTTGTTCGCGAGGAGAGCGTGGAAGCGGCGGAGTCGGTCGCCGAAGCGTACGCGCGCAACGGCATTCGGATCATCGAAGTGACCCTGACCACGCCGCAGCCGTTCGAGCTCATCTCGCGCTTTGCGCAAACGTACGCCCCACTCGACGTCGTGATCGCGGCAGGAACGGTCCGCAATTCGAACGATGCCGCACAGGCTCGCCGCGCCGGGGCGCAGCTCATCGTCTCGCCGCACACCGACCTCACCGTGATCGAGTACGCAAACGAGCACGATTTGCTTTCGATCGCCGGTGCGGGCACGGCCACCGAGATCATCCGCGCGTGGGAGGCAGGTTGCGACATCGTCAAAGTCTTCCCAGCGCTTTACCTCGGTGGCCCGGACTACATCCGCACGCTGCGCGGCCCGATCCGCGATGTTCCGATGCTCGCGGGTGGTCCCGTTCCGCTGGACACGATCGAAAACTATCTCGACGCCGGCTGCATGGCCGTGAACCTCGGCGCATCGTTAGCCGTGCCTGATCTCGTCCGCTCCGAGCAGTGGGAGGAGATCGGACGCCGCGCTCTTCTGGCCACATCGATCGTGCAGTCGCGCAACGTCGACGTCGAATCGGATTCCTACGTCCACTAAATCGTGAGTGGTCTACTCCAGAAGGCGTACCTCGTACCCGGGCAGCTGCACATCCTGCTCGGTGCGGACCGCAACGCCGGCTGGGCTTCGCTCAAGGCGAGCTACGAGGCGGTCGGCCGCGAGATCGAACGCTCCGGCGCCGAATTGATCCTGCTCTATTCGACGCAGTGGTTCTCCGTCATCGGTCACCTCTTTCAAACCGATCCCAATCCGACCTGGACGCTCGTCGATCAGAACTGGTACGAGCTCGGCGAGATCCCGTATTCGTTTCGCGTCGATCCCGGTTTCGGCGCGCTCTACGCCGGCATCTGCAAGGACCTCGGCATGCAGACAGCGACCGTGGCCTATCACGGCTTTCCGATCGATACCGGCACGGTCGTCGCTCTCAAACTGCTCACGCCGAACAACGCCATTCCGGCTTCGGTCGTCTCGTGCAACATCTACGCGGAGCGCGACGAAACGCGCGCGCTGGGCCGCGCTGCGCGAACCGCGATCGAGCGCTACGGCAAGAAGACCATCGTCGTGATCGTCTCGAACCTCTCCAACCGCTTCGAAGTAGGCGAGATCGATATGGCGCACGACCGGATCTCGTCGTCGAAGGACGATGAGTGGAATCGCAAGATCCTCGAGATGCTCGGCGAAGGACGCCTCGAGGATGTGGCGCAGGTGGCGCGCGAGTTTGGCCGCGAGGCCAACGCGGACATGGGGTTCAAGGCCATCTGGTGGCTGGCGGCGCTCGCTGGCGAGAACAACAAATACGACGGCAAGGTGTGGGATTACCAGCCGGTCTGGGGCACCGGCAACGCCATCGTCGAGCTGACGCCGAATCTGAACAAAGAGCTCGATTTCGAGAAGGAGTTCGATGAAGGTCCGGTCGAACAGGGCACAGGGCTCGAGACGCACAACGTGACCGAAGGAGGTCCGGATGTTCACCGGGAGAGCGAGATGACGTCGGACCCAGGCGTCATCACGGGTGTCAGCGAACGGGCAGTCGAGCCTGATTTCCGAGTCGCGCAGGTGAAGAGCAACACGGTCATGACATCGCGCGCAGCCGCGCCCGTCGGTGCCTATCCGCACGCCCGCCGCGTCGGCGATCTCCTGTTCCTTTCCGGCATCGGGCCGCGGCGGCCGGTGACGAACGAGATTCCGGTAGGCATCGAGGCGCAGACGCGCGCCGCCGTCGACAATGTTCGTGTGATTCTCGAAGAGGCCGGCAGCTCTCTGGAGAAAATCCTCGATGTGACTGTCTATCTGACAGACATGAAGCGCGACTTCGATTCCTTCAACCGCGTTTACGCGGAGTTGCTCGGATCGATCCAGCCCACACGAACCACCGTTGGCGTCGACTCGCTGCCGACGCCGATCGCGGTGGAGATGAAGATCATCGCGGCCGCACGATGACACTCATCGACATCTCACCGGTGATCGACGCCACGATCAACGTCTGGCCGGGCGACACTCCGTTTGTCCGGACGATCAATAGCGACATGCACGCGGGCGCGAACCTGACACTGAGCGACGTCCGGACGTCGCTGCACGTCGGTGCGCATGCCGACGCGCCAAGCCACTACCTCGCCGGTGGACCTGACATCGCCGCGCGCTGCCTCGACTACTACCTTGGGCAGTGCGTCGTCGTACACGTCGCCGTTGCGCGCGGCGAACGGATCACGCCCGATCACCTTGCGGACAAGATTGACGACATCCACGTGCCGCGCGTCCTTTTCCGAACAGGCACGTTTCCCGATCCCCGCCACTGGAACAACGACTTCGCCAGTCTTTCGCCGGAGGTCGTCGACGATCTTTATCACCATGGCGTGCGGCTTATTGGCATCGACACGCCATCGGTCGATCCGTTCGACTCGAAGGCCCTCGAGGCGCATCACGCCTTCGCCTGGAACGACATGGCGATGCTCGAAGGTCTCGTGCTCGATGGTGTCGATGAGGGTGAGTACGAACTGATCGCGCTGCCGCTTCGCATCAAAGGGGGAGACGCGAGCCCGGTACGCGCAGTCTTGAGGACGCTGTGAGACGTTCATACGCCTTGATGAGCCGCTCCGCCGCGCGCGCGTAGCTGAATTCCTGCGATTGCTCGTAGGCACGCAGGCGAAGCTCCGCGATGTCTCCACGGGCAATGGCCGCGACGTTCTGCGCCGCAGCCTCGGGAGTGGCGGCGCTCGCGATGAGCGCGTCACTGAGGTCGCCGAGCAACGCGGGGATTCCAGCGATCGGAAAAGTCACCGGCACGACGCCGCAGGCCATCGCTTCGAGCACAGCGCGATGACCTTCGTCCGATCCGCGAGCGGTGAAGAGAAGAATGTCGGCGGCGCGATAGTGCTCGGCCAGATCGTCCTCGTGATAGCCGGCCCAGATCACATCGATCGCAAGCTTCCGCGCCAATGCTTCCAGCGCAGGGCGATGCTCACCGTGACCGACGATCATGAGCCGCGCGTTGGCGATCTCGCGGCGCACGAGCGCATACGTGCGCAAAACGTCTTCAAAACCGCGGTCCTTCGACAGCTTACCGATTGCCATGAGGAGCAAAGTCTCAGGGCCGAGGCCGTAGTGCGAGCGGACGTCGGGTCCGTCGGGTGTGAACTGCCGCTCGTCGAGGGGAGGTGGCGTGAAGATTGGGTTCCGGCGCTTCACCGGCTCCATCGCCGCGAAGGAATCGTTGTTGACGAAAATCCCGTCCGTGCGGGCGATGAGCCATCGCGTGAACGGATCACTGCGGAGGACGCGAGCCGCGTGGAAGGTTCGGACGATGACCGGCCCACTTCGGCGCGCGGCGAAAAGCGTCAGCCAGTGATCGTAGGTGAGATGCGCGTGAACGACGTCGAAGCGATGATGTTCGATCAGCCGCGAAATGGCGTCGGCGGTGCGCAGGAACGACCACGGATTCTGCGCTTTGCTGATGAGCGGATGGGCGAAGTCGTGGTGCCCGATCTTCTGCTGGAGCTTGTAACCGCCAACGTAGGCGTAATGCGCATCGACGCCGGCCTGGCGCAGCGCCTCCGCCTCGGCAAATGCCGGAGCTGCTGCGCCTGTCCATCGGTTGCCGGAAGCGAGGTGGAGAACTTTCATCGTTGCGTGTCGCAGAGTGAGGACCACGCATCCGCGCGACCTCGCAACCGCGAGACCGCGATGTTACACTCCGCGCCGTCATGGCCATCCAGCCCCAGCTTCTCGAGATTCTGGCGTGCCCGATCTGCAAGGAAGAGGTGCGGCCCGTGCCGCTTTCGGAAGCGAAGCGAGTGACTGTTCGCGACAAGTTCCGCGACAAAATGCGGGGCGAGGAGCTCGTCGTCGAAGAGGGGCTGCAGTGCGTGAAGTGCCACCGCGTCTACCCGATCGTCAGCGACATCCCGGTCATGCTGGTCGACGAAGCCTTCGAAGAAGCGTGACGCCACGCCGTGTTCCTCAAGCGTCGGCTGGACGTTCCTGAAGAAACACCACTCCCCGTCGCGCTTGCTCTTTTTTTCTACGTTGGTCACCTTTTCTGCGCCGGCTGGGTAGCCTCGTCGGAAGTCTTCGCGTTTGCTACGACAGCGACGATTGGCTGGTGTCTCTGGCGGCGTCTCCTCAAGCCGTCGTTCCACATCCTCTACGTACCGCTGGCGCTGTACGGGTTGGCGTCTACGGTTTCTGCGCTGGTTGCGGTGCGCGAAATCCATTCGTTCGGCGAGACGGCGTTGTGGGGAAAGATGATGCTCTTTCCGGCGGCGCTGATCCTGCTCCGCAATGTCCCGCAGGCGCGATTCACGGCACTGCGCATGGTCCTCGTCTTCGGTGCGATGGCGTCATCCATGGGTCTGGCCCAATACGTCACTGCCGGGGGCTTTCGCGACCTCGAACATCGCATCACCGGTCCGACCGCACACGTGATGACGTTGTCCGGGCTACTGTTGCCGGTGGCGCTGACGTTCATCGTGCTCTGGATTTATGAAGCCGGAAATCTCTGGCTACTCGCCGGCGCGGCTGTGACGAACCTCGCCCTTCTCATCACCTTTACGCGCAGTGCATGGCTCGGATGGATCGTTGGCATCGCCGTGCTGCTGATCCTGAAGTGGCCCAAGGCGCTGGCGTGGGCAGTTCCCGTGGCGATCGTCGCAATCAGTTTTGCGCCGCTGCCGCTGTTCAGCCGGGTGATCTCGAGCTTCGACACGCGGCAGTCGTCGAACCTGGATCGGATTCGCATGGCCGAGGCTGGCGTCGAGATCATCAAAGACTATCCGGTGTTCGGCGTAGGGCCCGCGAACGTCAAGGAGATCTACCCCCTTTACCGGAAGCACGATGCGCCGCGCTTCCGTATCCCGCACCTGCACAACAACGTGATCCAGCTTCTCGCGGAGCGCGGCGTGCTGGCCCTTCTCGCGTATCTCTTTCTGCAGGGACTCTTCCTTCGAGAATGTGCACGCGCCTGGGGAGGGCCGGCCACGAAATACGCGGAGATCGGCGTGGTGGTCGTCGCCAGTCTCGGAGCAGCCGGGATGTTCGAGTTCAACTTCGGCGACACCGAGGTCTTCTGGATCATGCTGGACCTCTTCGCGATCGTTATCGCCTTCACCGAGCGGCCTGAGCAGTCGAATGAACCCCGTCCCGCCGTTGTTCCGCCGGACGGTCCGTAACCTTTCCGCGATGGCTACGTCGAAGAAGAGAGGACGGGCGATGAAACACTTGAGCGAACCGGTCCCCGCCGTTGTTCTGGACCGTCTGTAACCTTTCCGAAATGGCTACGTCCAAGAAGAGAGAACGGGATATGAAACACCTGAGCGATGAGGAGTTGATGAGCATCGTTCAGGCGGGTGATTTCTCTCCCGCTTCAGAGCTTTACGATCGTTATTCAGGTCGAATTTACAACTTCGCGTACCGCTTCCTGAGAAACAGCGAATCGGCCGAAGACGCGACACAGGAAGTTTTTATGAAGATGATCAAGCATGCAAATCAGTTTCATGGCGACGCCAGGTTCTCGACATGGCTTCTCGCGATTACGGGCAACCTATGCCGTGATTACCTGAGAAAAGCGGAGAACAAAATGAAGAAGGAAGGGGAGGATGTGCTGATCACCCTTCCGGCGCCGGCCGAGCGCTCGCCGCATCGGAATCTCGAACGGCAGGAAGACAAGAAAATGAACGAAAAAATCATCCAGGAAGCGCTGATGCTGCTCCCACCGGATCAGCGCGAGGTCGTTCTGCTCTCGCGTTTTCAGGGGCTGACGTATGCGGAGATCGCGCAGGTCGCAGGCTGTTCCGAGGCTGCGGTCAAAGCGAAAGCCTTTAGAGCCATGGATTTGATGAAGAAAGCATTCGCTGGCGATTCCCGAGGAGGTGACCAATGTCTGAATGTGGTGTGATGTCAGAAAACATGCCGATGCTGCTCACCGAGTCGCTCGACCCGGCGCAGCGCGAGCTCACGCATCAGCACATCGAAAGCTGCGCTGCTTGCGCCAGCGAGTGGTCGGCGATGAAGGAAACCTGGCAGATTCTGGAAACGCTGCCGACAGTGGAAGTGCCGGCTCGCGTGAAACAACGTTTCCTCGCCGAGATCTCCGCCGCTTCCGCGGTTCCGGCGAATGTCGTTCCTTTCCGGCGCCGTAGCGCCGCGCGCTGGCTGGCCGAGGCGGCAGCAGTCGTGATCGTCGGCGGCAGCGCGTTCTATGCCGGACATCGCACCACGCCGCGGATTGATCTGACGCCGGCCGATGCGCGTGTCACGGCGATTCAGCCTTACTCGATCGCCGAATCGCGCGTTCTTCCGGCCGCATCGATCAGCCCGACGATCGAAGGCCGGCCTGACATTGAGAACGTTCAGTTCAGCGACGCGTCGCCGTCGAATCAACAGATCGGTGTCTCGTTCGACATCACGTCCCACGTGACCGTCACTGGCAAGCCGACGGACAAGAGCATGGTTCGCCTGCTGCGCTACGTTATGGAGAACGAGGACAAGATGTCGCCGTCGCGCTCGCGCGCCATCGACTGGGTGCGCGCAACGTACTCACGGGTCGACAATCCTGACCCGGAGATCACCGAGGCGCTGGCCAACGTGCTGCGCAACGATGAGCACCAGGGCGTGCGTATCAAGGCAGCGGACACGCTGCAGTCGATGCAGTCGGCGATGACCGACGGTACGCGCGACGCACTCGTCGAAGCACTCAAGAACGATCCCAATCCCGCGGTGCGCGTCAAGGCAGTCGAGGCGCTCGCGAAACTTGCCCGCAGCGGCGCGGTCCTCGATCCCGATATGGTCGACACGCTGCGCAAGAAAGCGGCGCAGGGTGACGAAAACGTCTATGTTCGCGTCAAAGCGGCAGAGGCATTGAGCAGCATTCAACCAAGATGAAACCAACCATTCGAATTCTCATCGCTGTCGCAGCGCTGTTGCCGGCGACACAGCTACTGGCGACGGTGTTCCAGCCAACCAACCGCGTCGTGCGCCAGCTTTCGATCGAGCCGGGGGGGTCCGTCTGGATCGACAATCCGTTCGGCAGCATCGACGTCATCGGCGGCGAGGGCAGCTTGATTACGGTTACGGCTGATCGCTCGATCGTCGCCTCGGACGCTGCATCTCTGAAGGAAGCGGCAGATGCCGTGGTCATCGTCTTCGAGGGCGACTCGAAAGTCCGCCTGATCCGCACGGTGATGCCGGCATTGCGCAATGCCCACGCCACGATTGATTACACCATCCGCGTGCCGAAGAACGTCGCCGTGAAAATCGGTTCGAAATCAGCGGACCATATCCGCGTCTCGCACATCACCGGCAGTGTGACGGTCAACGGATTCGCGGGCACTGTGATCATGGAAGACGTCAGCGGCGCCTCAGCGCTCAACGTCGTCAACGGCCGGGTCATCTACGACTATCAGCAGAACCCGATCGCCAAAGCGGATGTGCAGGCGGTCAACGCCGACATCGATGTCTATGTGCCGGCATCGGCGAAATTCGAATGGCTTGCAGACACCATCAATGGCGACATCCTGACGACGTTCCCGATTCGCGGGCCGCGTTTCGTCGGCACGGTTTTTCGTGGCCAGATCAACGGCTCCGGCGGACCGACGATCAACACGGCGACGATGATGGGGCGGGTTCTTCTGTTGGCCAAGGGATCGAACGCGGGTCAGGCATCTTCCGTGCGGCTCAACCCAAAGGAACACCGGCCGGCACCGGGCGATGTAATGCTGGCTCCTGCGGTAAAGATTCAATTGCCGTTTCATGATGGCGACTGGCCCTTCGTCGCGTCTGTTGCCGATATCGCCATTGGGGAAATTCGTGGCAATGCTCATATCCAAATCGGCGCCGGCGAAGTGGAGTTGGGCGCTGTGTTTGGCCAGTGCTACGTAACGCTGATGGGCGGCCCCCTGAACCTCGGCGACGTTACCGGCTTGCTCTCCGCGCACACCGGCGCGGGAGACATCCTTGTTCGCGCGGCGCGTATGGGCGGCGAGGTTTCGACCGACGGCGGACTCATTCATGTGGTGTACTCGGGCGGGCCAATAACGCTCCGTTCCGGCGGCGGCGACATCATCGTCGGGCAGACGTCCGGTGCGATCGACGCGCAGACGACCTCCGGCGACATCACCATCACAGGCGATCCCAGACATCGGACCCTCAAGATTGGAGCTCGCACGATGCAGGGCAATCTGATCCTGAACGTCAGCCCCCGCTTCGGCGCCGACATCGACGCTACGATCGTGACGTCTGATCCTGATGTGAACGAGATGCACATCGACTTCACCGGCCTCACCGTCCGGCGCGAACAAATCGGCGCCAAAACGCGCATCCACGCAACCGGCAAAATCAACGGAGGCGGCGAGCGCGTCGAGCTCTACGCCGAAGAAGGCGATATTCACATCTCCGCGCAGACGATCACCCCGGTGCGGCTGGCAAATCCGCGGCGATAGGTTCCACGGCATCTGGAAGAGATAGCAGGAGTGGCCCTCGAGTCGATGATTCCCATGTAAAGTTTGACTATGCGAAAGGAGTCCCTGCGTTGCCGTTGTCAGCGGGCTGTTCGTGCACTTGCCGAAGTGTCTCAAGCACCTCCCGTGGAGCAGAAACGACAACCGTTGCGCACTGCTCGGGCGTTAGTTGGTTCTTAGAGGCCTGGATGATTCCTCCTCTCAAGAACCGTTTGTCGACTTCGTTAGTTAGCCATTTCGCACCGCCGACACCTACTAGGAATGCTCCGGCCAGAGCGGAAAAACGCAGCGTCGTCAAGGACTGACCCTGAAGTGCGGCGATCTCGATGCCTGCACCGGATCCATAGAATGCCCATGACGCGAACGCGGCGAACGCTCCGGTTAGGACGTTGCCGATGAAGCCAGGGCACCATATTGCGTCCTGCAGTTTTGGTAGCACTAAACCGTCTTCGGTCATTACCGCGTTCGCAAAACCGCCAATAGCGCCAGCGATGCTGATGAGCGCCGCGCAAACCCACGGGTTCATGTTTTCTCCTTCTGTTCACAGCTCAAATCGGTCTTGTACACAAGGAGAGACCTGGCGCTCGTGAATCCCTACCTCGAATTTAGGTGTTTCCGATAACGCTAACCGCGGATGGGGCACATTTTGACGGCTTCGAAGTGGCTTTCAATCCTCTGATCTGGATTGAAGAGCCAATGTGGCTCTCGCCGCACTCTGCCGACGCTGGATTGAAGCCAGAGAAGACTTCTGCCCTACGCCTTATTCGCCGTGCGCCGCCGTTTCGCGTGAAGCCGGTCGATGAGCTTCGTGGTGGAGCGGATCTGCTCGAGGATCTTCTCTTCGAGTCCGGCGCCCTGCGCTTTGAAGCTTTTGGCTTTGCGGAAGACCTGGCGGGCACGGTCTTTCTGGCCGCTTTCGAGGAGGGCCATGCCGAGGTGCATGAGGTTTGTTGCGGTCGGGCCGAGGTCGGCGGACTTCGTCAGGAAATCGACCGCGTTGTCGAACTCGCGGCGCTTGAAATAGACCCAGCCGAGCGCGGCGAGCGGGAACTGCTTCAGCTCCTTCGGTGAATAGCGAAGGGCGAGCTGCGCGGATTCGAGCGCTTCGTCGAGGCTCTCTTCCATCTCCGCAAGGTTGTAGGCCTTCTCGTAGTAGGCGATCGACTTCGCGTAGTTGGATGTGTAGTCGCGCAGCATTTCCTCGAGCGCGCGGTTCGCGTCCTTGAAGTTTCCCTCGGCACGAAGCGCTTCGACGAGCGTCGTGTACGCAGCGGCGGCAACGACGTCGGTCGGCCGCTGGCGCAGCACCCGCCGCGCGGCCGCGATCGCCTCGGTATTCATCTCGAGGTGCGAGCAGAGAAGCGCGTAGGGCATGAGAATGCTGGTGTTGTCGGGATCGACGGCTGACGCGCGACGATAATGATCGAGCGCTTCGATGTACTTGCCGCTCGTCGCCAGCACCTCGGCATTCTTGAACTCGTCCGCGGCCGGACCTTCGAGCGGGATGTGCCCGGAGATGCCTTCGTAGATCTTGACGGCCTGCTGGTACTCGATCTTGTTCGGATTGAGCTCCAGCGCTTCCTGGAAGCAATCGATCGCTTTGCGGTTCCAGTTGCGGTCGAGATAGCAGAGGCCGAGGTGATAGATCGCTTCCTCGTACTCGGGGTCGAGCTTCAGCGCGGATT
>Ga0307470_10000637_pt1 | contig 15808 bp, 13 predicted proteins | sample atmos_gasesAM3C__FD_204565 | JGI IMG/M metagenome (GOLD analysis project Ga0307470, IMG submission 204565) | Hardwood forest soil microbial communities from Morgan-Monroe State Forest, Indiana, United States - atmos_gasesAM3C_05 | ecosystem: Environmental > Terrestrial > Soil > Temperate forest... | reverse complement strand
GGAAACGCGCGTCCAATTCCGCGGCGCGGACGCGGCTGGTGAGATCCACGCCGCGGCGTTCGCTCACGATCAGCCCCGCTTCTCGAAGAATGCGGTAGTGCTGCGAGCAAGTCGATTTCGGCATGGCGAGTCTCAACTTCAGCGTCGTCTCCGTGCAATTCATGCCGGCCGGGGCCTTCAGCAGCTTGCTGACTATCCCCAGGCGAATCGGATCGGAGAGGGCGTGCAAAATGCCGGCAACCGACACTTCGTCGATGTGCGGATGCGTGAGAGGACGCGCCATGGCCGCAAGGATAACGCAAAACTTGCATCCGTCATAGTTCCATAGTTCAATAATGATGAACTAGTCGGCGGCCAGGACTCCGGCCGCCGCATCCACACGGAGCCAATATGACCACCTTATTCGACCCCATCAGACTCGGCGATCTGACGCTTCCGAACCGCATCATCATGGCGCCCCTGACGCGCAGCCGGGCCGGCGCCCGGCGCATCGCCAATCGTTTGATGGCCAAATACTATTCCCAACGCGCGTCCGCCGGGCTCATCATTTCGGAAGCCACCGTGGTCTCGCCGATGGGGATCGGCTACGCCGACACGCCGGGTATCTGGTCGCCGGAACAGGTCGAAGGCTGGAAGCTCACGACGCAAGCCGTGCATGAGGCCGGCGGGCGAATTTTCTTGCAGTTGTGGCACGTGGGCCGCGTATCCGACCCGCGTTTTCTGGACGGCGCGCTCCCGGTGGCGCCGAGCGCCGTCGCCGCCCAAGGCAACGTCAGCCTGATTCGCCCGCCGACGCCCTTCGTTACGCCGCGTGCGCTCGATCGCAAGGAAATCCCCGGCATCATCCAGGCCTTTAGGTCGGGGGCCGTGAACGCGCAGCTGGCCGGTTTCGACGGCGTCGAACTGCACGGTGCCAACGGCTATCTGCTGGATCAGTTTCTGCAAGACAGCACCAATCTACGCACCGACGACTATGGCGGTTCGCTCGAGAACCGCGCCCGGCTGATGCTGGAAGCGGTCGACGCGGCCATTTCCGTGTGGGGCGCCGGGCGAGTCGGCGTGCATCTGGCGCCCCGCGGGGATTCGCATTCGATGGGCGATGCCGATTTACCGCGCACCTTCGACTATGTCGCGCGCCGTCTCGGCGAGCGCAGGATCGCCTTCATCTGCGCGCGGGAATACATCGGTCCCGACCGCATCGGCCCGAAGCTCAAAGCGGCGTTCGGCGGCGTGTACATCGCGAATGAAAAATTCACCTACGAGACCGCCGAGCAAGCGGTCGAAGCGGGCGACGCCGATGCCGTGGCGTTCGGCAAGCTCTTCATCGCCAATCCCGATCTTCCCGAACGATTTGCCTCGAGGGCGCCTCTCAACGAACCGAAGGTGCCGGAGTTCTATGCCGGCGGCGCGGCGGGTTATACCGATTATCCAGCCCTCTCGAGTCAGAGTCCCGACTTGAACGTGAGCCAGGCGCGCGTGAATGCGCGCGTCTCTTCCGGCGTGTAGACTCGCTGCAGCTCGAACCGGTTGCGGATCTCCGGCGGCGGATAGATCAACGTGTTGTTGCGCACGGCCGGCTCGAGCAACGGCACCGCCGCCGCATTGGCCGTGGCGAAGCCGATGAAGCGGGTGACCGAGGCCGAGATCTCGGGCCGCATGACGAAATTGATGAACGCGAGGGCCGCGGCCGGGTTCGGCGAGTCGGCCGGGATGACAATGTTGTCGATGTAGAAGGGCACCATCTCGCGGGTGAACGAGTATTCGATCTTCACCTTGCCATGAGTCTCGTTCACCATTCGGCGCGCGACCATGGCATCGCCGGAGTAGCCGATGGCCAGGCACAACTCGCCCTCGGCGAGCTGCTGGTAGTAGCCCGCGGTGGAGATTCGCCGCAAATAGGGTTGGACTTCCTGCAGCTTGGCCATCACGGCGTCGAGGTCGCGCTTGGCGGCCGAGAGCCGCGGCTGCCCAAGATAGCGCGACACCATGGGCAACACGTCGCCCCATGAGTCGAGCATGCTGATTCCGCAACCGGAGAATTTGGCGGCGAGATCCTTCTTCAGAATCATGTCGAGGCTGCCGATGGGCGCGTTCGGCATGATGGCGAGGATCTTGTCGCTGTTGAAGATGAGCCCGGTCGTTCCCCACATCCATGGCACGGCGTATTGGTTGCCCGGATCGACCGACGTCAACAGCCGCATGATTTGCGGGTCCGCATTGCGTGCGTTGGGAATGCCCGCGAGGTCGAGTTTCCTCCAGAAGCCCTTGGGAATTTCACGCGCAAGTTCCGGCGACGCATTCATGGTGACGATATCGTAGTTCGAGTGGCCGACGGACAAGATGGTCTCGGCCGTCTCTGGGGAATCGAGCACGGCGTAATTGACGTGGATTCCCGTCTCGGTTTGGAACTTCGCAATGAGGGCGGCCGGGAAATATTCGGACCACGCGTAGATATTCAACGCCTTCGCACGATCCGCCGCCGCGGCGCAGCTCATACCCAGCCATAGGCTGATGCCGAGCGCCGCGACTCGAGCCGCCTTGCCTGGTGCCGTCATGCCCGTGCCGCCGTACATTGCCATCCGCCGCATGATACAGGGCGGCCCGGTGTTCGTATGAAGGGGTCGAAGCGGCGCACGACTGGAAGCGCGGCGCGGCTCACATTTTCTTGGCGTCAAACTTTTTTGATCTGCGCTAGTCTCATGCACGGCACTCGTCGTGGCAATGGGAGACCACGGATGGCTTCACGTTTCTTTACAATCGGCTTGGCGGCCATACTCATGACCATGGCGGCCGTCGCGGCCGTCTCGGCATTGCGGCACCCTCATCTGCGGCCGGGCGCCGCGCCCGGCTCCGCCCGCCTGCACGCATTCGGCAGCCGCGGTGCGCAGCAGCGAGGGAGCGCCGCCGGCGCCAAATTCGACGGTGCGCTGGCGGATCTGTCGCGGCATGCGGCGCTGGCGCGCCCCGGGCATGCTCTCGAGGATTTGCGCTCGCTCGCCCCCGCCGTGCGATTCAAACAGACTGCCGCGGGTGCGGCTCCGCTGGTGCTCGTCGACGCGGTCACCCGCGGCGACCCGCAGCAATTGCAAGCGGCCCTGGTCGCATTGGGACTGCAGCATCCCTCGCTATATTCGAACGACGTCAGCGGATGGCTGCCCGTGACGCAGCTCGACGCCGCCGCGGCCCGCGCAGAGGTTCATGCGATTCGCGCGGCGATGCCGCGCACACGCGCCGGCGCGACGACGTCCCAAGGCGACTTCGTGCAGCACAGCGACGTCATGCGCTCGGCCAACTCGCTCACGGGTGCGGGGATCACGGTCGGCGTGCTCTCGGACAGCTACGACTGCTACGCCGTGTATGCGCAGAACAATGTGCCCGCTGCGGGCGCCGCGGGCTATGCCAACAACGGATTTTCCGCCGCGGCGGCCGCGGACATATCGACCGGCGATCTGCCGTCGAGCGTCAATGTGCTCGAGGAAGCGGACTGTATGAACTACGGTGCGCCCCTGCAGCTGCCGTTCGGCGACGAAGGCCGCGCGATGCTGCAGATCGTGCACGATGTCGCGCCCGGCGCGAGTCTCGCGTTCCACACCGCGGAGAACGGCGAAGCAGATTTTGCGAGCGGGATCGGCAAGCTGGCGGCGGCAGCGTCTGCGGGCGGCGCGGGCGCCAAGGTCATCGCCGACGACGTGGGCTACTTCGATGAGCCCTTTTTTCAGGACGGCATCGTGGCGCAGGCGATCGATGCCGCGGAAGCACAGGGCGTCGCGTATTTTTCGGCGGCGGGCAATGACGGAACGCTGGCGTACGACAACACTGCGCCCAGCTTCAGCACGGTGTCGACCACCGCTCCCAATGCCGGTGAACATCTGCTGAACTTCGACGCATCGGGCGCCACGACGACCACCTCCCTGCCGGTGACCATCGCCTCGCTGATCCCGGGTGAATACGTTGCCATCGTGGTCGAGTGGGATCAACCCTACGTCACCGGCGCAGCCAACAGCGGCGGTGCGACCAGTCATATCGACGTGTGCATCACCGGCGCGTCCGGCACCGACGAAATCACCGACTACGCCGGCAACGCGGCGGCCTGCTCGGGCGCCAATGCGACGGGCGGGGATTCTTACCAGGTCATGATCGTCGGCAATCCGGCCAATGCGGCCGGCAACACCGCGGCGGAGACGCTGAATATCGCCGTGGGGCTGGCGGATGGCACGGCCGCGCCCGGACGCATCAAAGTCGCGGTGGAGGATGATGGAGCGGGCAGTACCATCAATGCCTTTCAAACCAACGGCGCGACTCTTCAAGGCCATCCCGGCGCCGCGGGTGCCGCCGCCGTGGGCGCCGCGTTCTATTTCGATACGCCGGCCTGCGGCACCTCTCCGGCGACGCTCGAGTATTTCTCATCCGCGGGCGGTGCACCGATTTTATTCGATTCCTCCGGCGTCCGTCTCGCGGCGCCGGAGGTGCGTCAGAAGCCGGACTTCGTGGGTCCCGACGGGGGCAACGACACATTCCTGGGCTACACCCTGGCGAGCAGCGGGGTGACCGGGGGCAAACTCGATACCACGACCGCCGCCTGCCAGAACAACCCCAGCTACCCGAATTTCTTTGGTACGTCGGCCGCGACGCCGCATGTGGCGAGCATTGCGGCGCTGATGCTGCAGGCCAATCCGGCGGCGCCGCCGGCGGAAATTTATCAAGCGCTGCGCACCAGTGCGTTGCCGATGTCATCGCCGTCGCCCAACGTCGACTCCGGCTACGGATTCGTGCAGGCCGATGCATCGTTTGCGCTCATGCCGCAAGTGGCGCCCGCAGTGCCCACGCTCACGCTGGCCGCGAGTTCCCTGGTCGTCGGCAGTTCGACCACGATCACATGGTCGTCGATCGATGCGACCGGATGCACGGCTTCGGGCAGCTGGAGCGGCGCGCTGGCGGCGGGCGGTACGAAGACCCTGAGGCCCGCGGCGGCGGGAACGGATACCTATTCGCTGACTTGCGCCAACTCGGCCGGTGCTTCGCAGGCGAGTACGGTGAACTTGACCGTTACGCCGGCTTCCAGCGGCGGCGGCGCTCTCGATGTCCTGGCGCTGCTCGGCCTCGCGGGTGTCGGCGCCGCAAGGATTCTTCGTTTGCGGCCGCGCGTGCTAGGCTAGCCGCGTGGAATGCATAGCCGTTGGAAAGAAATCGATTCGATGGGGCGGGTTCGGCGGCGGCGCCGCAGCGTTGACTGCCCTCCTGGCACTCGCGGGTGCGGACCGCGCGCACGCCACGGTGTATACGCTTTCGAGTCCCGATGCGACGGTGGTCGGAGAGGACCAGACCGTCGAGACGGTCTATGAAGACACGCTGTACGATCTCGCAAGAAAGTACAGTTTGGGGTCCGAGGAATTGATTCGAGTCAATCCGGGCGTCGATCCTTGGTTGCCGGGCGCCGGCAAGAAGCTCACCGTCCCCGGCCGCCACATTCTGCCCCCGGGACCGCGAGAGGGAATCGTCGTCAATCTCCCCGAGCACCGGCTCTATTACTACCCGAAGCCGAAGCGCAACGCTCCGATCGAGGTGATCACCTACCCGGTCAGCATCGGCAAGATGGATTGGCGCACGCCGCTGGGGACTACCCGCGTGATCGGCAAGCAGAAGAATCCGGTATGGTATCCGCCGGAATCCGTCCGCAAGGAACACGCCGAGGCGGGCGATCCCCTGCCCGCGTCCGTGCCGTCGGGTCCGGACAATCCGCTCGGGTTATTTGCCATGCGTTTGGCGGCGGGCAATGGTACTTACTTGATCCACGGCACGAATAACCCGATTGCCGTCGGACTCGCGGTGACGCATGGCTGCATCCGCATGTATCCGGACGATGTCGCCGCACTGTTTCCGCTGATTGCCGTCGGCACGCAGGTCCGTCTCATCAATCAACCTGTAAAGGTCGCGTGGGTCGATGGCGAGCTGTTGTTGGAGGCGCACCCGCCGGTGGACGCGCAGGGGCAAAGCTTCGAACCCGACATCGATCAGTTCGCCGAGATGCTGCGTACGGCGGTGGGCGATGCCACAGTGGCCATTCACTGGGACTATGCCCGGGAAGTACTGCAGAAAGCGGATGGCGTCATTGCCACGGTGGCGCTCGCCGCGGATGATCCCAACGTCCCGGAACCCGCGCCGGCACCTGCCGGCGACCCGGCTCCCGCCGTTCCGCCGCCCAGCGAGCCGGCCAGCGACAGCCGCTAGGCGCCGCAGCTCGCGGCTACGCGCACGTTCGACAAATAGTGCCATGGCGACTCACCCAACGGCGCGCGAATCGACCCGGGCAGCGCATCATCCAGCACCGTCCGGTCGATGGGCAACGTTGAGCGCATTGGGCGTGGTCTTCGGCGATCTTGGCACCAGCCCGCTGTACTCCCTGCAAACCGTGGTGCAGGCCGCCGGCGGGCAATTCACACCGCACAGCGCACTCGGCGTGCTCTCGCTGATCGTGTGGACCTTGATCGTCACCATCTCGATCAAGTACTGCCTGTTCGTGATGCGCGCCGACAATCACGGCGAAGGCGGAATTCTGGCGCTGATGTCGCTCATCGGCGCAAACGGCTTCGTGCCCGGCTTCAAGATCTTGACCGGAATGGGATTGCTGGGCGCGGCTCTGATCTACGGCGACGGCGTCATCACGCCGGCCATTTCGGTGTTGAGCGCGCTCGAGGGCGTCAACGTGGCGACGAGCGCGTTCAAACCGTTCGTCATGCCGATGGCGGTGGCCGTTCTTCTGTGCTTGTTCGCTGCGCAGCGCTTTGGAACCGAGAAGATCGGCCGGGCCTTCGGACCGGTGATGATGCTCTGGTTCATCGTCATCGCCATGCTGGGGGCGGCCTCGATCCTGCGCCATCCCGGCGTCGCTGCGGCGCTCGACCCGCGATATGCCGTTCGGTTCATGGCCGGCTCGGGGAGCGCCGGCTTCTTGGTGCTCGGCGGCGTGTTTCTGTGCATCACGGGCGGCGAAGCGCTGTACGCCGACATGGGTCACTTCGGCAAGGGACCGATCCGCAGTTCCTGGTACGGCATCGTGCTGCCGTCGCTGCTCTTGAGCTACGCCGGACAGACTGCATTCCTGATCGACAAGGGAACGGTCACGGGCAATCCGTTTTTTTTGATCGCGCCGTCCTGGTCGATCTATCCGCTGGTGGTGCTGGCAACTCTGGCCACGATCATCGCCAGCCAGGCCATCATCACCGGTTCGTTCTCCATGACGCGCCAGGCCATGCAGCTCGGCTGGCTGCCGGGAGTCGCGATCCGGCAAACGTCGGATCGAATCTACGGTCAGATCTATATTCCCGTGGTCAACTGGCTGCTGATGATAGCGACGCTCGCGACGACGTTCGCGTTCGGCAGCTCGGACCGGCTGGCCGGTGCCTACGGCACGGCGGTGTCGACCACCATGCTGCTGACCAGCGTCCTGCTGTATCGGGCCATGCGCCAGGTGTGGCAGTGGCCCGTCGCCGCGGCGGTTGCCGTCGCCGGCGTCTTCCTCATCGTCGACGGAAGTTTTTTCGCGGCGAATCTCTGGAAGATAGCGGAGGGCGGTTGGCTGCCCTTGAGTTTCGCCGCGGTCCTGTTCGTGATCATGACCACTTGGCGCGCGGGCTCCGAGGCCATACGCGCAGCGCTCATGCAGCCCACCGACACCCCGGACCGGTTCTTGTCCGATCTCGAGCGAGGCGTGATCCCGCGGGTGGCAGGCACCACGGTCTTCTTGACGAGAAGCACGCGGAAAGTGTCCGGACTGATCATGTCGCATGTGCATTTCACCGGAGTACTGCCGAAGAACGCCATCGCTCTCAACGTTCAATTCGACGCCACGCCGCGAATCACCGGCGCCCACTGCACCGTCGTCGACCAAGTCGGCGAAGGACTATGGCATCTGGTGGCGCGCTTCGGCTTCTTCGAGATTCCGGACTTGCGGCGGGCGCTGCGCGACGCTCGCGGCCTCGATGCTGCGGTGGACTTCGACACGGCCCTGTTCGTGGGGACACGCGATCTCATCGTCCGCAAACCCAAGGGCGCCAGCATGAGAGGCTGGCGTCTGGCACTGTTCGCGTTTCTTTACCGCAACTCGGTGAAAGTGGTCGATCGGTTCAATCTGGCCCCCGAGAATGTGATCGAGATTGCCAGGCAAATTGCGATCTAGTATCACGCTGATCGGCGCTCTGATCGTGGAAGATCGGGCCAGGATCGTGGAAGATCGGACTATCTTGGGAGTTTCGCTCGACCAAATCCTGGAACACGCTCAACAGACCCATCACCAGCGCCACGCCGAACGCCAGCAGCAACAAGACGGTAACGAGGATAATCATGGCCGGCTCCGTGATTGCCGCTGCATGGAGAACACCGTTGCGTCGAGAGACCCTTGATTGTGCTACGAGGACGCCTTGTTTTGGTGTAGGAGAAACGCTGAAAGGTTTGTCAGACTGCTGGGTTTGGGCCGATCCCCGGCAGTACGCGGCCTTGTGCATCGCCGAAACCGATGCGCGCAGCACCCGGCTTTTCGCACCAGCCCTGAAAAATGACGCTGTCGCCGTCCTCGAGAAAGCTACGGGATTCATTGCGACCCACCGCTATGGGCCGGCTGCCCCCGGCGCTCAATTCCAGCAGCGAGCCCGCCTCGCCGGGTGCCGGCCCCGACTGAGTGCCGGTCCCCAGCAGATCGCCGGCGCGCAAATCGCAACCATTGATGGTGTGGTGAGCGACGAGTTGGGCAATCGTCCAATAGGCGTGCCGGAAACTCGTCGACGAGAGGCGGTGCGGAGGATCACCCCGTTCGCGCATGGCCGCGGTCTCGATCAGCGCGTCGAGCCGGATATCGATTGCCCCGGCATCGCGGTTGCGCGGCGAGTTCAAATAGGGCAAGGGTGCGGGGGCGTCTTCGGGCCGTACGAAGGGCACGCGAAACGGCGCCAGCGCCTGCAGCGTGACGATCCACGGTGAGATCGTGGTCGCGAAATTCTTCGACAAGAAGGGACCCAAAGGCTGGTATTCCCAGGCTTGCAGGTCGCGCGCCGACCAGTCATTGAGCAGGCAAATGCCAAAAATGTGCGCCTCGGCATCCGCCATCGGAATTGGCGCTCCCGGCGGGTTGCCGACGCCGATGAAGACGCCGAGTTCGAGTTCGTAATCCAGCCGCTGACTCGGGCCGAAGCTGGGCTGAGCGGCGCCCGCCGCAAGGCGCTGTCCCTGCGGTCTGCGGAAAGTTTGCCCCGACACGCCGATGGACGAACTGCGGCCATGGTACCCAATGGGGATCCAGCGGTAGTTCGGCAACAAGGGATTGTCGGGCCGCATCATTCGGCCGACCGCGGTGGCGTGATGGATCGAGGTGTAAAAGTCGGTGTAATCGCCGATGTGCGCGGGCAGCGTGAATTGCGCATCGCTCTGCGCCACCAGGCACTTGCGCAGGCCGGCTTGCAGCTTCGATCCTTCCCGCAGGGCGCCGAACAGGGCGTGCCGCACGGCGCTCCAAACCGCCGGCCCAAGCTGCATCAGCGCGTTGAGCGAAGTGCCGCCGCCGGCACGGATCCCATCGGCGGCCTGCGCATCGAACAGGCCCAGCCGGTCGAGGGCGGCGAGATCGACGATCTGATCTCCGATCGCCACGCCGCCGCGAAATTGCTCCGTGCCATCGGCGCGCCGAAACACGGCGAAGGGCAGATTTTGGATGGGGAATGCGCAGTCGGCCCGGTTGGCCGAATCCACCCAGCTGCAGACCTGCGGATCGTGCGTCTCGTCGAGCAGGGTGGGGTCGATCACGGCCGAGCCGGGTTGGGGCACCATTGCGTTCACTTCTCCGGGGCAGCAAAACTTTCAGTCTATTATATTGAGACAACCGAGTCGCGAACTGGACAACAATGATCAAGGTGAATCAACCGGGTCGCGCGGCTCCTGCGACGGACGACTTGAAAGGCCGCATCGTGTCTTTCATGAGCGGCGCCTCCACTGAAATCACGCCCTCGGAGGAGAGCCGCCTGTCCGAACTCAAGTCCGTCCTGCCGGCGAGGACCGCCGTCTTCGTCGCGCATACGCCGAACGCCGGGTTCGGTCAGGTGATCCACGCCGCGCTCGCGGTGCGCAGCGCCGGGTTTCTCGCGGTGCCGCACATCGCGGTGCGGCGCGTCCCCGATCCGCAAGCGCTGCGCGCCGGCCTTGCGGAACTGGTCGCCGGAGGGGTCGAGGACATTTTGCTGATCGCCGGCGACGCGCCGCGGCCAATGGGCGAGTTTTCCGGCACTTTGGACATCCTCGCGTCGCGGATCTTGGAGGAAACCGGCATCAGCCGCATCGCAATCGCCGGACATCCGGAGGGCCACAGCGCGGTAGCCTCCGCCTCGTTGTGGGAAGCGCTCGAAGCCAAGCAGGCATTCGCCGAGCGCACCGGCGTGAGCATGCACATCGTCACGCAGTTCGGACTCGATGGCGGCGCCTTCAAGATTTGGGCACGCGAACTCGTACGCCGGCGAATTTACTTGCCCGTGCGCGTCGGTATCGCGGGTCCCGCCCCGATTGCAAGGCTGCTGCATTTCGCCATCCAATGCGGCATCGGCGCATCGATGCGCGCAATGATGCGCAATCTGAGCGCAGCGGCCCAATCTTCGGACCTGGCGACCAGCCCGGATCAACACTTGCTGAGCCTCTTGTCGACGCCCGTAATGGCGCAAATTGCCGCTCCGCATTTCTTCGCATTCGGCGGCGCGTTGGAGACGGCGCGTTGGATGCAGAAAATAGCCGCCGGCGCCTTCGACATCGACGCGGAGGCCGCACGATTGGTGATCGGGGACTGATCGCCGCGCCTCGACGGGAGCGGGCCGCCGCCCTGCGCCGCACGGTCTGCGCCGCGCTGACAGAGTTTTGGGAGTTTGGCCTACAGAACGCGGTCGCGAATCGTGGACAATCGCCCGTCATGGACGAGAAGCGGGAAACGGTATTGGCGGTGCACGGCAGTGCCGACGGGTACTGGTACATCGGCGCCGGCCGAAGCATCGCCGAAGGTCCCTACCGCAATCCCGATCAACTGCTCAGTGTGGCGTCCGACCTGCTAGCGGCCGAGCCTCACTGGCGCATCGACGTGTTCGATGCGGCCGGGAACAAGATCATCAGCTACAGCAGCGAGCAATTGAACGCCGGGGATTTGCACCCGCTGCGCTGGCAGAATCGATGGAATCCACTCGCACACGGCTCGACGCACTGAGCGGCTGCGGCATCGATCGGCTCAATCCAAGGCGTGCGGGCTGAGAAAATTCAGGAGCGGCCGGCCTCCGCCGGCGTTCTCGGCGACCACTTTGAGCGCGACCAACGTGGGCGTTGCCAAAATAATGCCTGCGGCGCCCCAAAAAAGTCCGCCGAACCATAACGCCAGGAATACCAGCATGGGATTCAATCGTAGCCGCCGCCCGACCAGCAGCGGCTGAACGAATTGTCCTTCGATGGTGGCAAGAGCCAAAAAGCTGGCCGACACCGCGATCACTCGGCCCAGTCCGTCGAAGGACACGATGGCCACCACCGTCAGCACGATCAGCGTGGTCGTCGAGCCCACGTACGGAATGAAGTTGAGCACGCCGGCCAGGGTGCCCCATAGGAATGGGTTCGGCATGCCGCACCACATCATGGCGAATGCCGTGGCGAATCCCAGTCCCACGTTGATCAAGGCGGTGGTCGCGTAAAAGCGGCCGACCTCGCGGCGCACCTTCTCGATGACGTCGATGATGTGGGCGGAATTCAGGTCGCTGGCGAAGGCCGAGGTCATTCGCGCCAACATCGGCGGACCGCCCGCCAATAGAAACAACGTGAGTATGATCACGGTCACGCTGCTGAGCACGGCACCGCGCGTCGCATCGAGCAGCATCACGGGCCCGCTCTCCTCCGGAGCGACCACCGCCGGCTGCGGTGCCGCATGCGTTGCGCTGCCGATGTTGCCCGCGGAGTTTCGCAGCTCCTCGAGCCGGCCGATGATCTGTTCCACCGGCCGAATCTTTCTCTCGATGACTCTGAGGGTATGGGGAGCGGCCGCGAACCACTGCTGCGCGGGTACCGAGACGAAATTCACCAACGCGGCAAAGATTCCCAGGATCGCGATCATGAGCACCGCGGCGCTGACGCTGCGCGGCACCCGCCAACCGTACAGAGCCTCGACCGGGCTGGATAGAACGAGCGCAAAGAGCAGCGCCAATGCGACGGGTACGAACGCGACGTGCCCCCAATACAACAACAGGCCGATGGCCGCGGCCGCCAGCAATTTGACCGCAGCGCCTCTCCGCACGGCGGTTCGCTCGGCGGGTACCTCGAGGCTCACTTCGCGCCGCCCACGGCCCTGGCCAACATCGATCCCCTCATTGAATTCTCGTTTTGCATGCGGTTCACTGGGCAGCATAACGGAACCGGCGGGAAATCCAATGCGGACGCGATCATTCGCGAGCGCTCGAGTTACACCAAACCTCGAGATTATGCGATGCTTCTCCTCTCCAAGGGGTCAAAAGGCCGGAATATGGCAGGTGCGAGTTTTCATTGGGACGATCCTTTCCTGCTCGACGGGCAGTTGACGGACGAAGAAAAGATGGTACGAGACGCCGCGCGCGACTATGCGCAAGGCCGGCTCGCGCCCCGCATCGTCGATGCCTTTCGCCGCGAACACACCGATCCCGCCATATTCAAGGAGATGGGCGATTTGGGTTTGCTGGGCGCCACCATTCCCGAGGAATACGGCGGCGGCGGGCTCAACTACGTGAGCTACGGGCTCATCGCGCGCGAGATCGAGCGCATCGATTCGGGATATCGATCCATGATGAGCGTGCAGTCGTCGCTCGTGATGCTGCCGATCGACCGCTTCGGCACGGAAGCTCAAAAGCGCAAATACTTGCCGGCGTTGGCGCGCGGCGAATCGATCGGATGCTTCGGCCTGACGGAGCCGGATCATGGATCGGACCCCGGCAGCATGATCACGCGTGCGCGCGCCGCCGCCGCCGGCGGCTTTCGGCTGTCCGGAGCCAAGACATGGATTTCCAATAGTCCCATCGCGGATGTGTTCGTGGTCTGGGCAAAAACCGACGATGACGCCATTCGCGGCTTCATTCTGGAAAAGGGGTGGAAGGGTCTGACGGCGCCGGTCATACACGGCAAGGTGGGACTGCGCGCTTCCACCACCGGCCAGATTCTCATGGACGATGTGTTCGTGCCGCAGGACAATCTATTGCCGGGCGTGGCGGGCCTGAAAGGGCCGTTTACCTGTCTCGATTCGGCGCGCTACGGCATCTCCTGGGGCGCGCTCGGCGCGGCGGAGAGTTGCTGGCATACGGCGCGGCAATATGTCCTGGATCGAAAGCAATTCGGCCGCCCGCTCGCCGCCAATCAACTGATTCAAAAAAAGCTGGTGGACATGCAAACCGAGATCGCCTTGGGCCTTCAAGGATGTCTGCGTCTCGGGCGCATGAAGGATGATGGAACCGCTTCGGTTGAAGTCACCTCCATGCTGAAGCGCAACTCCTGCGGCAAGGCGCTCGACGCGGCGCGCGCCGCGCGGGACATGCTGGGAGGGAACGGCATTTCGGACGAATTCGGGGTGATTCGCCATCTCGTCAATCTCGAAGTGGTGAACACCTACGAGGGCACGCACGATATTCACGCGCTCATTTTGGGGCGCGCGCAGACCGGCATTCAAGCGTTTACCTGATCAAGGCAGCTACCTGATCACGGATATCCCGGGGACCCGGCACCCGACACGCGAGGGACCCGAAAGGTCGGCTTCAAGCTCAGATCCCACTCGATGCTCGCGGAACCTTCGGCGCTCACGGTGATCCGCCGGGCCGTCGTCTCTTCACCGTGCTCCATGCTCGGATGCCAGACGCGCACGGTGTACTCGCCGGGCGGGATATCGACGATGGTCGCCCTCCCCGCCGCCTCGGTCTTGGCGAAGAAGGGGGTCTCGGACACATAGATGTAACCCACCATCCAATCATGGATGTTGCAGCCCAGGACCACGATTCCCGGCTTGTCGAACACGACCGGCGGCGCGTCCGTACCGGAATACAGGGGCAGCTCGAATTTCTTCGCCGGGGAGAAGGAATAGACCTGATGGCGGATGTGGTCGCTGTTGGGAAACCGCACTTTCGATCCCATGAACACCGGCTTCACGTAGGGCACGAACTGTTTGTCGACTTGATCGACCGCATCCGGCGGGGGTTTGGCGCGCTGCGCAGCCTTGGGGTCCGAGGGCGTGGCTAGGACCACTGCATCCGCAATGAGCTTTCCGTGATGATCCTTCACGAGCACACGCAACTCGGCGGCGTGTCCGGGTGAGGCGCCACATAGCAGAATTAGACCAGCCGCGGACGCGAGGATTCTGTTCATTTAGAAGCGGTAGTCCCAGGTGATTTCCGGCACGGACTTCGTATAGCTGTTGCCGCCGTCGCCGTGCGTCTCCAAACGCTCGAATCCGCACCCCAACAAGCTGTGCGGAGTCGGAGAGTAGTTGATTCCAACCCTAAACCCAAAAGTTGTCCCGGTGAGCCGGTACGCATAGGCTTCCGGTCCAAATGCCGGATCTTCCGCCAGCGCCAGGGAGGCGTGGTAGATTTTCGCGCTGCGCGCGGTTGTCGACTCCACATCGCCGTGGCGGCCCAGCAAGCCGAGTGCAAAGAAGGTGCGTTCGCCCAAGGAATACTCGACGTCGACTGCGACGTTGTGGCTGCTTTGGCTGAACGCATCGCCCGATAATCCGGGCACTTCTTCGGCTTGGGCACGTGCCGCCCGGCGCTCGAACGCGTATTCCATCCAGAGATTCCAGCGCTCGTCGAAACGCTGCCCCGACGCCAGCGTCGCGCGGTAAATCCAGGCGTTGCGGTAGCTGTCCTGGTAGTCCGAGCGCGCCGCCGATACCCCGATCCGCGCCCAGGGGGCGAAGGCGCCGAGCCCCCATTTCTTCTTCAGCGCGAATGCTCCGTCCACGGACGCATTGCTCAACCCGGTGAGTCTGTGGAATGACTCGCCGCCGAGGTCGCCCGCCACCGTCACGCTATAGCTGTCGCCGAGCGGGAATAGCTGAAAGATCGAGAGCCGGGCGCTGACAATGGAGTCTGCGACGATGTCGCGCGAGGATTGCGCGTTCCCGACGTTGTTGTCGTGGCGAACACCGGCCTCCACGCCCGGCGTCCAATCGCTGCGTGCCGCGTACGGTATGGCGCTCAGCACGATCAGGGCCGCAAGCGGGCCACGGGTCGCCGCAGATCGCTGGCCGCGTTCCCACGCATGCCCTGCAAGGGCATTCCGTTGCACATGACGTCGCACGGCTCACATTATGCAGTGTGCGGCGGCCGAGCGTACGTCCACCTGTCGGCGCCGTGCCGCGACAGGCGGAGGTCGCCCGAACGCCTAGGGCGCCCGCAGGTCCTCGAAGTTCTCCGCCGCCTTGCGCACGTCGGGCGGAAAATCTGACATATCGAACACTTGCCGGACTTCGATGACTTCGTTGTCGAGCGCCGGGCAGCGCGAGGCCCACTCCAGCGCCTCCTGTCTCGACTTGACCTGAATCATCCAGTAACCACCCAGCACCTCCTTCGATTCGGCAAACGGTCCGTCCGTCACCGTCGGTTTGCCGGATTTGAACGAGATACGTGCACCCGTCGACGGCGGATGCAGTCCGTCCAACGCGACGAGTACGCCGGCTTTCTTCAGGGCTTCGTTGTACTTCATCATCGCCGATACATGCGCGGCATCCGGCACGGTGCCCGGCGGCGCCGTTTCGTACCCCTGGGGTATCATCAGCATCATGAATCGCATG
>Ga0307470_10000636_pt1 | contig 15813 bp, 15 predicted proteins | sample atmos_gasesAM3C__FD_204565 | JGI IMG/M metagenome (GOLD analysis project Ga0307470, IMG submission 204565) | Hardwood forest soil microbial communities from Morgan-Monroe State Forest, Indiana, United States - atmos_gasesAM3C_05 | ecosystem: Environmental > Terrestrial > Soil > Temperate forest... | reverse complement strand
CGTTGTCGGGTCACCGACAGCGGCAGCCTCGATGGCGTTCAACTCCTCGGGAGCCGCGCCGAACAGCTTGGCTTCACCGGCCGGGCTTTTGATGTATTTGGAAATCTCTTGGCGCACACGGTTGCCAACATTTTTGCCCGAGTGTGCGGTCGCCGCCGTGGTGAGCGCAGTATCGATGGCGTCGGTGACACCTTCACCGGTCTTGAGCGCGCGCCAATTGCCGCGCGCGTCGGCGAGCGTCTCGCGCAGATTGGCAAGGTCTTGCTGCGTACCCTGACGCAACGCGCCGCGCGGCGGGTTGGTCATGTAGGTGTCGAGAATATCGATGGCTTGCCGACCGGCCGGGCCGTTCGCGGTGCCGACACCTTCGGGCAATCCTTTCAACTGCTGGCGCAGCGTGTCGAAGTCCGAGGCCGTGACCGGGCGCATGCCGCCGCTCGGAAACTCCCGATGAAAGCGGTCGAGCGTCGAGAAGACACCCGGCGCCTTCTCCGGGGAGAACACCGCGCCATACCTCGGGTTCGGCAGAACGGATTGCGCCGTCCTGACGTAGTCGCCCATCGCGTCGGGATGATAGACGAGCGGCGCCTGTTCGATGGCGCGATAGCCGGCCGTCGCCGTGTTGCGCAGTTCATCTGCGCTCGGCGTCACGAACCCGCCGGGCTGTGCGACGCCGCGCTCCGTCTCACGAAACGGCGCGGCGAACGCAGGGGTCACCTCGGGCACGCCCCGCAGCGCGCGGCGCGCGGCTGTCGCGAGCGGAATGGTGCCGAGAGCATCGAGCGCGGCGTGGCCATAGTTGCCGCGCGGCAGATCGTAGGTGAGGTCACCGGCCGACAGCACGCCACCCATCGGCGTCAGACTGCTGCCGATGCCGACGAGGCCTTCGGACATATGACGTGCGCGATACGGCTCCGCGCCCAGCGCCATCAGGACGTCTTGCCCTTTCGATTTTGCCCATTCCGTCCACGACTGCGGATCAGCGGCGCGCAATTCGCCGAACGGCTTGTTCAACGTCATGGGCGGCGGCGCGGGTGCGTCGGGCGTGCCGCCGACGAACTCGTTGAACCGGTTGCCGCCCTGCGGCGTCACCCGGATGCGCGGCGTGTTCGGGTCGATGGGCACGTCCTGCCGTGGCACCGTGACCGGTGCGTCGGGCGTGCCGCCGACGAACTCGTCAAACATTCCCATCACTGCACTCGCTTCAGCAAAATCCTCCGCGCCAGCCCGGGCGTCGCAAACGCCTTGTCAAACTCCACCAGCGCGTTGGGGTCGTCCTTGTGTTCGATCAGTTTCTGCGTGGCCGCTTGCGGCACGATTTGCTCCATCGTCGTCATCGGCACACCGATCACGCCGAAGATGTTGCGCTGGCGGTCAGGATCGTTGCCCGCGTACGTCAGCAACTTGTTCTGATGCGCGACGGCCGTTGCGATGTTGATGCGCTCGATGGCATCCATGATGCCCTTGATCGAATTGCGGTCGAGCGTGATCTGACCGCCGCCGGCCTTTTCCGCCATCTGGATATCGGCGTTCGAGATTTGCGCGCCACCGACCAGCGCCTGCCGCATCTGCGCAACGACCGGCGCCATGAACGACCTGAACTGTTCGGTCGCCGGCACGCGCGGGTCGGCCGGGAAGCCAGCCGCCTGCAACAGTTTCGACGTCGAGAGCCTGATCTCGGCATCGGAGCCGGTGAACGCGTTCTGATCGATCAGCGCGCGGCGCGCATTGACAAGCGCCTGCGTCGCGCCCGGCAATCCGACGACGTTCTTCTGGCTCTCGGCAAGCTGCGCCTCGAAAAACTTCGGATCGATGCCACCGAGGCGGTTTTTCAATTCGTCCTGGCGCTGCTTGTCTGCCAGTTCACTCTCGCCTTTGCGGAGGTTCAACTCACGCGTCGGCGTATCGCGTGCGAAGGTGTCCCACGCGGTCTGCTGCTGGTCGTAGAGCGCGCGCTCGGCCTTGTACTTGTCCATGCGGCGCGCATCCGTCTGCGCACGCAGAGCCTGCCCGAACTTGATTTGCTCTTTCGCCAGATCGCGGATGGTGGGGTCATCCGAGATCATCAGTTGCCGATGGCCCCACGCCTCATGCGGCGTGATCGGCGCCGGCACCGGGTCTGCAGGCTTCACGGGCGGCGTACCAAAGCCCGGCGGAACGGGCGTCCTGCCGACCGAGGGGTCGGGCTTCAGCGGCGTCGGCGGTTCAAGCGGGCCGGGAATGCCGGCCGGCGCGCCACCGGCCTGCGCAACGCGCACCGGCTGGATGTCGCTGGTGATCGGCGGATTGCTCGCAGCCTCGGGCGGCGCCACGGCGTTCACGCCAATCGACGGGTCGAGCGATGCGACCTGAACCGGACTACGCCCACCTTCGGCTGAAGTCCCAGCCTCCAACGGCGGGGCCTGTTGGGGCCCCACGTCGGTAGGGTTTGCTTGCGGCACCCCCCGGGCCGTCACGGCACGCGCGACTGCGTCGCGACCACTGCTCGCGCCGCCGAGGTGATAGTCCTCCGGCATCTGCGCGTTGGGCATCTTGTAGTAGCTCTGAATTTTCGCGGCGGCGTCCTGCGGGCCGAGGCTCGGGTCGACGTTGTTGACCGCGAGATTGCGCGGCGGCGCGTTGCCGATGCCGGCCACCATGCGCGCGCCAGTCACGCCGCCCTGCTGGTGCATCAACGCAAGCTCGGAGAGCGTCGGCGCGCGGCCGTTGATATCGATGAAGGTCTTGGCGTTGTCGCGCGTCAGTTTCTGCACAGCCTGCACCGAGGCATCGACGTCGGTGCGATTGTCGGTGCCGTCATCGCCGAGAAGGCCGTACTGCTTGCCGGTGCCGCGCGTGAACTGGAACGGACCTGCCGCGCCGGTCGGCGACACACGCTGCCCACCGGTCGGGTCTTCGCGGCCGGCAAGCTGCGCGTAGTAGCCGCGCATGGTCTCGTCAGGCTCATAGCGTCCAATCGCGTCGCCGACCTCACTCATTTTATTAAGGCGCGGCTCAGGCGTTGGCGTCGTCGGGACCGTCACCGGGACCGTAGGCCCGTCTGCTGCCGTCGTCGGCGGGGGCGTCACCGCATTCGCAGCGGCCGGCGCGGTGTTCACCGCGTTAGAGACATCGCCGATAACCGGCGCGCTGCCGGCCGCCTTGAGTTGCTGCTGGCGGTAGGCCTGCTCCATCTGCGTCAGACGCCGGTCGTTGATCACGTCGCCCATGGCCTCACCGAAGTAGGTGAGACCCTCGCCGAGCGTTTTCGGGTAAGGCTTCTTCTGTCCCGCCAATGCTTGCGCGATGGCGCGACGACGCTGCAGCCCTTCGTACGTGATCCCCGTGTCGCCACCGAAGATGTAGCTCTGCGGCTTGGCGGGGTCGAGATTGTCTACTGCCATCACGCTGCCCTCAAAATCGAACCCATCACGCGGCTCGGCTCGATGTATTTCACGCCCTTGCGCGTATGCACCGCGCCCGGGTCAACCTTCTCGACGTCCTGCGCCATCGGGCCGACGTGACGCGTGCTGTCAGGGTCGTCCTTGTAGCTGTACGAATAGATCGGGAGCTTCTTGTCGTCGGCCTTGCTCGCCGCGAACACGGTGCCGATGCGATGGATATTCTCCTTCGTCTTGCGATCCGATTTCAGATAGGCGCCACCGAGACCGCCAGCCAATCCGAACAAGCCGCCCATCAGGCTGTTGAAGTTCTGCGACGACTGTTGATAGTTGCCGAGTTGCTGGCTGAAGTTGGTGTTGATCAGCCCGGCGATATCCGTGGTCGGAATGTTGCTCTTGTTGGTGTTGACGAACTGCGGGTTCTGCACTTGCGAACCCGACATCAGCGACGTCACCTCGTTGATCGGCTGATTGCGTTGCGCGTACTGCTCCTGCAGCCACTGCTGGCGCGCCGCGTCCTGCGCCGCGATCTGCTGCTGCTGGCGCTGCTGAATTTGCGCGGCGCCGGCATTGTAGAACTGCGCATCCAGCGCATCCTGCGAGTAATTCTGCTGCTGCGCCTGATTGCCGAATTGCGCGCGCGAATACTGCTCCTGAAAGTCCTGCTGCTGCGCGGCGTTCTGGAAGGCAGCGCGCTGCGCTTCCATCTCGGTCATGCGCTGCTGCTCTTGACCGGCGGTTTGCGTGATGCCGAGACGCGTGTCGGTCAACTGCCGGCCGAACTGATCCATCGCGGCCTGATAGGCGGGACTTCCGATCTTGATACCCTGATCGGACAGGCGCGCTTCCAATGCGCCACGGTCACGCTGCAGTTGCGGGTCCATGCGCGCGTAAAGCGACTGCTCGACCTTGTCGCGATCCGCGCTGAAGTCGTTGGCGCCATAGTCGCGCGTCACCGGGCCACTATCGGCGAACGTCCCCACCTGCCTGCTGCCGTCGCCGTAACTCATCTTCGGCTGCGGGACGTTGCCCAGCGTCGAGGGGTCGCCGGCTGCCGGCGCGCCCGAGATGTTGATCGGCTGACCGAGCAGGTTCTGCAGCATCCCGCTCTGGTTCGCCGCCAGTTGCGCGAGATTGGTCTCCGACTGGACACCGAGGTTGCTGATGTTCTGTTGCGCGGGCGACAGCACCTGCGTCGCCGTGAACCTCGGAACGTTGTAGGTCTGATTGGTGGTCGGGTCGGTCCACGAATAGGTGCCGGTCGGATCGTAGTAGAGCGCGCCCTGCGGCGTGATCTGATTGGTGTTGTTCAAAAACGCATTGGCCACAGACGTGCTGACGTTCGTCCCCGTCTGCGCACCAGCGGTGGCAATCGGATTGGGTGGCGTCGGCGGATCGTCTTTGAACAGCCCCACGGCTCACTCCATCAATACTGCCGGCCCGGCATCTGCTGTCCCGGCATCTGCATCGGCCCAGCGCCGCCCGTGATCGCGGGCGGCATCACACTCGACATCGCGCCCGGCACTGCGCTCGGCTGCATGTTCGGCACCGCGCCCGGCATCGACGCCATACCTGGCGCGCCAGTCGCCGCTTGCGGAGCAACGCCCGCCGGCACGCTCGACATCGCAGGACGTGGCGCTGTACCCGCACCGCCGGGCATCTGCATCGGCGGTTGCGGCATCTGCGCCTGAGGCGGCGGGGTCTGAATGTTCATCAGCGCTTGCGTGATGCGGTCGCGCGCACCACCGTCAATGCCTGCCGGGTTGCCGTACGCCATCACGCTGCCTCCCTGTGTTCATCGATTGCCGGCCGCCGCCTGAACTTGCACTGCTCCCACGCCTCGCGCGTGAACAGGCAGAGCACCGCATCGCGATCAGGGCCCAGCAGGCGCGGCACCGTGACGAGCATGTGTCCGATGGTCGCGAGTTGCCGCAGCACGCGCTCGTCGTCGGCTGACGTCGTGTGCAGCACCATCTGCGCGCCGATTTGCTCGAACGGATATTCGTACATGCGGCGCAACGTCTCGCGCGTGCGCCAGCGAACGTTCGGCAGCGCCGCGACACTCATCTCGATCACGCCCGCGTCGGGGTGCCAGTTGTGATAGACGATGCCGGCGATGAGCCTGCCGTCGTCATCGATCACACCAATTGCCTTGCACCGGCCGAACCCGCGCTCACGGCACGCCGGGATCATCTGCGCGACTGCGTGCGCGATGACCTCGTCTTGCCCGTAGACGTAATCAATCATCACCAGCCACCGCCGCCGCCATCGCCACCGCCGCCGTCGCCGCCACCATCACCGCCGTCGCCACCATCACCGCCGTCGCCGTCACCGCCGTCACCGTCGCCATCGCCAGCGTCGCCATCGCTGTCGCCGTCGCTGTCAGCAGCGTCAGCAGCGGCATCGTCGGCGGCGTCTTGCGCGGAGGCAGCGGCAGCGTCCGCCGCATCAGCAGCCGCATCGTCCGCTGCGTCTTGCGCCGCCTGCGCGGCACTAATCCCGCCCTCCGTGATGGCGCTGGTCGGGCTGGCGAGGTCAGTGGTGAGCGCGGCGTTGCTGGTGATCAGCCCGCCCATGATGCTGCTCTGCGGCCCCGGATCAGGCGCAGTGTTCTGGTCCGCTTCGTCGGCCGCGATGTCGTCTGCCTCGTCCTGCTCCGCCTGCGTCGTCGCGGCAGTGCGACCGGGACTGAGCGCGTTCGAGATGGCGACCGCCTGAGGCGCCGTCGCGCTCATGATGCCCGCCATCATGCCTTGGTGCGCCGCCTGCGTTGCTGCCGCTTGGTCGTGCGCGTCCTGGATGGAAGCGGGAGCAGGAGCGGCGGGCGCGGTGGGAGCCGACACCGGGTCACTCGACATCACATCGTTGACCCCGTGGATGCCGGGGGCGTTCGCCGCGACAATCGAACCGGTTTGCGACTGCGCCGCGTTCGCCACCGACTGGCCAATATCGCCGAGGTTCATGCCGGCCGTGCTCGTCCCGGGGTTCGCACCCGAGATGGCATCCGCCGCCGAGGCGACGCCCGCGACGCCAGCACCGAGGCCACCCGGAGCGCCGCCGGGGCCGCCGGGACCACCGGGGCCGCCACCCGGGCCACCCGGGCCACCCGGGCCGCCGCCGGGACCGCCGCCGGGACCGCCGGGACCACCGCCGGGACCACCACCGGGGCCGCCAACGCCGCCGGGGCCGCCACCGGGGCCACCAACGCCGCCCTGACCCTCGCCCGCGCTGCTGCCATCGTGGTCGGCCGCACCGCCACCGCCGCCCGCGTAGACGGACGAGGGCGAGCCGATGCCGGCGCCGAACTGCGGGCCGGCAATGGGGAACGCCGACGCGCTCCGCGTGGCTTCTTGGGCCATCAGCGCTTTCGCAATCGCCGCGCGGCGCGCGTCCGCGTCGTAGTCTGTGCCCCACGACCACGCCTGCAGCGCATCGCGGTCGACCATGCCGCGCGGATCGTCGCCAAAGAACGGAGACGGCATGCGCAGCGCGTCGACCTGATCCCGACTGGTGATCTGCACCATGCTCACGCGCTCCTAAACGTTGATGCCGGCGCGCTCGTAGGTCGCGGCGATTGCGACCAACTCGACGTCGGGTGTTGCCTGCTGCGCGACAGTGATCTGCACAATGGGTGCGTGGCTAAAGCCGCTCATCCCGACCGACACCCACATCGTGTTCCGATTGACGTTCCTCGACGGCGCCGGCTGATCCCACTTCGCGTGATCCCACTTGCCCTCATCCCAAAGGTCGGGAACGCCGGGGTCGGCACCGGCCGGCGGCGGCGGCGGGATCGTGACGACAAAATCCGTTGTCGCCGTGATCTGCGGCAGGAACGGCTCGCCTGCGGGCGCAGTGAAAATCGCGCGCGCCTGATGCCACACGACCTCCTGCGAGCCCGCCTGAAACATCTCCCAGCCGCCGACCATCGTGGCGATATACGGCAAGCCGTCGTCGTAGCCGGTGCGGTTGGCCTGCATGACGATGCCGCCTTGCGTGCCGAAGAACAGATCGCCGCGCATGCGCAGGAAGCACATGGCGTCCCAGCCGACAGCGCGTGCGAACGCACCCGTCGTGTTGTTCATCGCGAGGCAGTACCGATGGCCGGGAAGCCCGCCGGGAAACGTGATGAAGTTGACGCCCTGTTCGTCCCACTTCTTCATCGTCCAAGCTTGGCCGCGCTTGGCCAGCACCTCGTCGCGCCACATGCGCTTGATGGCGCGCGTGATCAATGCAAGTTCAAGCTGGCCCGCGCTCTTGGTGATCGCCTGACTGATGGGCACGATGCCGTCGACCGTCAGCACCAGAAGATCGCCGCCGACGTTGTCGTGCGCGTTCATGCCGAGCGGCGGGCTGATCTGATAGCGGCCTTCCTGGCGCCAGTTGTTCGGGTCGGCAGGATTGCTGCCGGTGAAAATCAAAATCTCGCCTTCCGACGTTCCGATGACGAGCTTGTCGTCAATGCCGTCGCCGGCATCAATCGACCAGCTTGCCAAGAACATCAGGTAGCCGCCGTGCGTGGCGGCACCCGAGAGCGGGATTTGCGTCAGCGCGCCGCCGATGCTGTCGATGCCGAGGTACCAGATGTTCATCGATTTCGTTTCGATGAAGAACAGCCGGTTGCGATACTTGCAGACGTAACTCAGGTTCCGACCGACCGCGACGTTCGAGCCGACCGGGCCGGTGATAAATCCCGCGCCGTCCGACGCACTGTTGGCGGTCCAGTAGGTCGGGTGCGCGGTGCGATCCGCCGCGAAGGTGCCGGCCGCCGCGCTGGTGTGGTCAACCGTGTTCTTCCAGAAGGTGCCATCGGTCGTGTCTTTCGCCGTCGCGCCGACGACATAGTGGAAGCCGTTCGCCCACGCCGTGATCGTGGTCGGGTCGAGCACAGCCCAAGTGGTTCCGTTGAAGCGCAGCGGAGCGTCGCCGGTCTCATTGACCGCGATCAGGAAGTAGCCGGCGAGGTTCGCAAGCTGGCTGGCGCAGTAGTTGCCGCTCGTCTGCCCAGACTTCACCAGCGTCGGCGTGCTGCTCGTCACGTCGTAGAGTTTGGCCGCGTTGGCGGCGAACATGCGCTGCTGATTGCCGCTGATGTATTCGAACCCGGAAATAATCGGCGTCGTCTCGGGCAGCACGCACCAGCGCGTGCAGCCGCCGCGCAACTTGATGCCCTTCATCGTCGGAAACCAGTTGTCCGAGACGATGCAGGCGCCCGGCCCAGTGAACGCGTCGTTCTCGTGCTGGATGATGCCGCGCGTCGGCGCCGGCAAGGTGGTGATCTGCAGTTGCTGCGAGAACTGCGGCTGCACCGGGACGCGGCGGAATGCTGCGCTCTGGCTCATGACGGCACCTGCCACGGGTAGGCGACGCGCGCGGCGAGCGAGGAGGAGACGCGATCAATGATGATGGGTGACGGGCTGTCGTTGCCCATCGCGATCTGCAGCGCATCGCCGTAGGTGCCCATGTCCTCGGCGTAGGGCGAGCCCTTCTGCGCCTTCCACTGCCAGATCATGCCGAGCCTGAGCAGCCGCTCATCGAGCCGATAGCTGTCGCCGTCAGCCAGAAATTTGTCGCCGAAGCCGCCGCCCGCGAGCGCAACGCAATTGCGGTCGAGATACGCATGCCGCGCCGTGACACCGACGCCCATCACGGGCGCGATGTGGATTTGGCCGCCGTACATCGTCCACTCGCCCCACGGGCTGAACCACGCCCGAATGCGACGCTGCAGCCACTCGTCGGTGTCGGGAAAGAACGCCATCGGCTGCAGCGCCGAGGTTGAGCGCCACACGCTGCCGGTCAGCAACATGCGCTTGAAGTTGCTCGGGAGGTTGAACGCCTCGGTCACGCCATCGCCGGTATAGGTCGTGGACAGCTTGAGCACATTCCACTCGCGCGTGTCGTAGGCCATGCGTTGCGCCATTTCGTTGGCGAGCGCGACCATCTCCTGCATCGTGCGGTTCGAGGTGAGCGACGCGAACACCGAGGTCGGCACCTGAATGCCAACCACGGCGCACACCTCCTTCACCACCTGCAGGATCGACATTCATGCTGCCTTGTTGGGCCGCGCATCCATGGCCATCCGCAGCAGCGTCTTGCGATTGACGTTGCCCTGCGGCGTGTGACCGGTGTGCGTCTTGATGAAGTCGCGCAACTGGTCCTCGGTCATGTCATCGAACTCGCTTGTCGCCTGCTGCTTCTTCACAGCCGCCATGTCTTCCTCAAGCACGGCGTTGCGCGCACGCAGCGCGTCAAGCTCGGTCTGCAATTGCAGCGTCGGCGCGTTAGTCTTGGCCTCGGCGATGTATTCCATCGCGCGGTTCTTCAGATCGCGACCGCCCTGGCCGAGGTTCTTCAATTCCTGTCCATCGACATGGGCGAGCGCCTCGACCGTGTAGATGTTGAGCGCGCGAAGCTCGGCGCGGCGTCCTTCGGTGAGGAACGGCGCGTGCGAGAGCGGCGTGCCGGATTTGGTCTGCGCCACATGCTGCTTGAACTGCTGATACTGACGCGGGAAACGCTCCGCATAGGTGACTTTCACCTGACCGCCAGTGTGCGGGTCGGTGGCCCAGTGCGACACGGCGGTCGCCGGGAACGGCGACATCGAACGCGAGCCGGGAAAACGGATTTCGCAAATCTCGACGTCATCGAAGATCGGGCGGCCTTCAAGCACGGTCTTGGCGTCGTTCTGGATCGCGAAGTTTTTGAACAGCACCAGCAGCGAGGCATCAGGGTCGTTGTTTTGCATTCTGCTCTCCGTTGATCGGGGCCTGAGGCCGCGCGTCGCCGGGCTTGTCCAAAGCGGATCAGCGAGGTGCGGCCTCAGGAGGCCTCGTGCGGCGGGTGGAAAGGCACCGCACGAGGAGGCTCATCAGGTCGCCGGGTTGCTGTCGTAGAAGCGCCAGTTGAACAGCGGATTGGTCTGGGTCAGTTCGCCCATCCAACCGATGAACTGCGCGATGGCGTCCTTATCGATAGGCATCATGCCGTCGCCATCGAACAACTTGTCGAAGTTGCGGTTCGGGTGATAGCGCAGGCGGAAGCAATCCGTGTTGAGACCGAACGTCGTGTTCGCCGGCATGTTCGAGCCGATGCCGCCGTCGAGAACGATCTCGGCGCGCTTGCCGCCGCCGATGTATTCGACCGCCGAGAACCCGAGCTTGCCGAGCGTCGTCTCGTTGGTCTGACGCTGGATCGCGACCGTTGCGGCGTCGTATGCCGCGTAGTGCTCGGGCGACATGATCAGCAAATCGGCGTACTGACGTCCGCGCGACTGCTTGGTCATGATGTAGTTGAGGAACGGCCGGATGGTGGTCGCGTTCACTTGGGTGCCGATGGCGGTGACGACCGTCTGCGCGTCGAATGTCGACGTGCGCCAGATGTTGGCGCTGCCACGGTCGATGCCGCCGTAGATGCCCGAGTTGGTGACGATGGGCACGGCGGTCGCGAGACCGGTGAGTTGCTTGCCGCCGTTCGCGGTGCCGTCCGCATAGAGCGCCACGTCCATGGTGTCTTCGAGCGCGCGCTCGGCGGCGTCCATGTAGGCGTCGTAGACGTCCTCAAGCTGCGCCTCGCCTTCGTTGTTCAGGATTTCCTGCATCGACAGGATGACCGGCACGACCACCATCTTCGGATCGAAGTAGGCGTCGTTGAACAGATCGATGGCGGGGTTGAGCAACTGATCGTAGCCCGAATACCACTGCGCAATCTGCTTGCTGATCTGCAGCGTCTGGCGAATGCGCGGGCCCGAATAGGTCTGCCACAGCCCCTTGCGCCGCATCACCGCGAGCAGCGCGTTGTTGTTCGAGACAAGGTCTTCGTAGCTCGATGAACGGTCTTCAATCGCCATCGACAGGATTTGCTGGTACGCCGCGTTGGTGTTGATGTTCGGCATGATTGCCGCTCCACTGCGAACAGGTTCAGATCAATGCGAGCAGCCGCGCATACGCGCGCTGGTCACGGCGATGTCGGGTCTGAGCCGTCGTGGAGTGTGCGGGTCTGAGCCGCGCGTGGTCGTTCTAGAGCGAGCCGCTCACACGTTTGATCGCGCTCGCGATAGCTTCACGCCGTCCGGTCTGCTTTCCAGTTTTGCCGCGCGACGTCCCGTTTGAGGGGCCAGCGTCGGGCGCGCCATGGATCGAGCGGTCGACGTTCCGTTGCGGCTGAGTGCCATTGCCGTTGCCGTTGGTGCGGGTTTGAGCCGCACGAGCGGTGGCGGGCCGAAGCCTGTCAGCGCGCATGTACGCGGTGTCGATGTCGAAGCCGAGTTTGATTTCCTGCTCAATCAGGTCGGCAAGCTCATCAAACCTCGGGTGCCTTCCATCTTCCGCGTAGCGGTCGATTGCCGTTCGCGTGTGTGCGAACTGACGCTCATACTGCATCTCCTTAATTCCCGACGCAAGCGTGTTCACCATCTGGTGCAACTGCCCGATCTGTTGGCTCTGCGCATTTTGCGCATTCTCGCTTTGCCTCAGCTTGTGCTGCTCGGGCGACTGATTGAGGATGTGATACGCGACGTCGCGCAGCGTGAGCCGCTCGCCTTCGGGCGTACGCAGGTTCAGATTGTTGACGATGATGTCGAGCCCACCGACCACGTCAGTGCGCAGTTTCTGCTCCATGCCGACGTAATTGTTGAGCGCGCGCTGCAGCGTCGTGCCGTGCTCCTTGGCCATCGCCTCATAGGGCCGAATGGACTTCATCGTCTCGTGGTCGTTGCGGTACCGGTTGAAGCCGGCGGCGAACTCCGAGTGCATGCGCTGGACGTCGGCGCGCACGCTCTCGGGCGTGGTGTGCCAATCGGCCTTGGCGCGCTCGGTCATGCGCGGCGGCGGATTGCGATAGGGTGCGGTCTCAGGCAACTGCGTCAACTGCGTCATTTGACCCTGTTGCCTTGTATGCCCGGGTTGCTGGCCTTGACTTTGCTGTTGACCGCGCTGCTGCCCTCCAGCCTGCTGCTGACGCGGCTGCTGCTGTCCACCGTTGCCTGCGTCGGTCCTCGGCGCAAAGCGCCCTTGGTCGCGCGGCTGATCGGTGGGCCGCTTGCGCAGGTTCAGCGGCTCGGGCTTCTCCTTCTCGGGCTTGGTCTCCTCGGGCGGCTGATTGTGCCCGATCTTGGCCTCGGCGGCCTTCGGCGGGTTCGCCTCGCGCGCTTTGGCGAACGCGCGCTGGATCGCCTCGCGCCGGCTTTCCGGCCGATGCTCGGAGCCGCGCGGCTCGACCGTCTTCTCGGGCGCCTGCGAGCCGACCGGCTGCGGCGCCGTGGTCGGGTTCGGATTGATCACGACCTCGTTCGCGGCCGGCGCATTCTGCGGCGGCGTTGCGTTCGGGGCGACGGTCACGTCGGACATGGTTCAACTCCTGCTCGGCCGCTCGCCTGCGCGATAGCGCGCGACGGCGCGCCGGAATGTTTCGCGGCGCTGGCGTGGCGCCTGTGGCGCGGCGGTGGCGCGCGTCTTGGGTTTCGGTTTCTCGTTCCCCACCTCGATGAGGCCATGTGCGCGCCCGACAGCGCGAAACTCGCGCTTGCTCGTGTAGTAGCGGCCGTCGACCTGTTCTGTCGGCGGCATGGTGTCCGAGATCACGTAGGGCCGTGGCAGGTCAGAGCGCGCCACGGGTGCGTTGTTTCGCGCGACCCTGAACCGTCCCGGCGCAACTTCGATCAGGCTATCCATCAGAGCGGCCCCGCCGAAACGACGTACACGACCGGCAATCCCGGCTTGCCGACCACTTGGGTGACCGCGATGCCGCGACCGTTTGCGGCCTCGCGCACCGGCAGGCCGATGCCGGTCGTTGCCGTGACGTTGACAACGGGGAGCCCGCCCGCCGCGACTGTTACGACCGGTATCGCCATGGTGATGTCCTCCTTTAGCGATGCCGCCTGCGCGCGTCCCTGCGCAGAGCCGCGATCACGTCGTCCTTGTTGCTGGCTTGGCTGGTGTCGACGCCACGGCTCGCGGCGAGACCGTCCAACTCCGCGCGCGTCATCCGCTCCAATTCAGCGTCTGACGGAAGCTCCTGCGTTTCATGTGAAACACTGGCTTGCGGTGACCTCGTTTGACCCTCGTTGACCGGGCTATCCGGCGCAACGTACGAGCCGGGCGGTTCATTGATGCTGGGCAAATCGCCGGTGCTGTCCTGCGGCGCGGCCGGGACGTTCGGGTTCGTCATCGTCTGGCGCGGATCGTCGTCGGGCCAGCGCGGATCGAGCGGCCCTTGGCGTGCGGGCTGTGGCGGCGAGGCCTCGGTGCGTTCGTGCTTCTTGTCGGTCATGCTTTCCTCCTTACGTGAAGACCCAGTTGGTGGCGGCGGTGGTGATGGCGCCGGCCGTGACGACAGTCACCGGCAGGTTGCCGGCGGTGGCTTTCTTCGGTGCCGCTGCGACGGTCAGCGAAGTCTTCGACACGTACACAGTCGTCTGCGCGACGCCGTTGACGTACACGACGGACTGCGGCGTGAAGTTGGTGCCGGTGACGGTGAGCGCGGAGTTGCCGGCGCCCGACGCGACGTTCTGCGGCGCCAGGGTGGTGATGGTCGCGGCGTTCGTCGGCGTCAGGCTCGACGCGTGGTCGCCGTTCGGCGAGGTGGTGTAGCTGCCAAGATCGGACACCGCGACGGTCGGACATTCGGCGCGCGAGCCGGGCGCGACGACGCTCACCTCGGTGCCGGCGCCCTCGTAGGGGTTGCCGCCGGCTGACGGCGTGGCGAACAGCAACGGGTTGCCTGCGGCGCCATCGTCAATCGGCGCCAGCCCGTCCGTGGTCGGCGGACGCATGCCCTTCTGGCCGGTGAAGTTGGTGGGCGGCGTCGGGCCGTCCGGGGTTACCGTCGTCGCGCTTTGGGCCATTTGAACTCTCCTCGCTGTTCAGTTAAGTTGACGTCCATGGAACTCGAACAGACCATCGCTGCCCTGATCGCCCGCAAGTACGCCGCGCCCGAAGGCTCGGCGGAACGCCGCTTCTTGGTGCGGCAACTGACCGGCCTGCGCTATTCGCGCGAGGAGGCCGGCGGGATCATCGAAGACCTTGACCCACACGACTGGGCCTCGACGGTGCGCGTTCATCGGTCGTAACGCGACTGGTCGGCGAGCGCGCCAAGTCCCATGGCGCCCGGGATCGCGTACATCGGGATTTTCCCTCCGATCAAACCGCGCCGCACAATCTCGTCCTTCGGCATGCCGGTGAGACGGTGCGTGCGCTCGATGCTCTCGTTGATGGTCTGGATGAACGGCTCGCCTGACGCGTACTTGGGGTCTTTCAGGTTCTTGAAGCCCGACCACGCGACGTCCTGAAAATTCTGCGGCTGCACGCCCGCCTTCCGCGCCTCCTCGCCCAGCACGCGCTCGTAAAGCCCGTACGTATTGTCAGGCGGGACAGTTTTGCCCGGCGTCATGCCCGACACCATCTGCTCATCCATCGTCGCCGCGCCGCGATTGCCGGTGAAGTTTTGCGCGAAGTTGTGCCGCTTCGGATTGGCCTCGCCCAGCGCGCTGAAGCCGCCTTGGTCGAAGAATTTTTGATGCTGCGCCATGTTGCCGGTCGCGTAGCGCCCCCCGATGGGGAACGGCATCTCGTACGCCGCCTTCGGATACGGCAGATCGTTGGCGCGCAAATAGTTGCCGTACTGCGCCATCAGCAGGTTCGTCTCCGGGTTGGCGCCGCCCGTCGTCGCCGACATGCTGGTCGCGATGTGATCCTGAAACGCCTTGCGCCCGGCCTTCGGACCAAGCTCCTTCACAAACTCCTTCTCGACCTGCCCGAGCGCGTACCAGTCTTTCGTGTTCGGCATTTCGGTGCCGCGCTGATACGCCGCCTGCAGCCGCGCGCGTGCTTCATCGCTGCCGACGCTGGCCATGTACTTGTCGACGGTCGCCTGCTTGGCCGGCAGAATGCTCGTCGTGTCGACGTTCGGCGGATAGTTTTTCGGATCGACGTGGAAGCGCTTGGCCGGATCGAAATACGGCTCGTAACCGTTCTCGCGCATGTCGGCGATGATGCGCGCGCGCTCCTTGGCAAAAGCATCGGCCTGCGGCGTGTTTTGCTTGGCCAGATACTCCTTGCCGCTTGCCTTATCGATCTGCATGACCGGCGGGCCGACCTCGGGGTAACGCTCGGCGTACTGCGGGAATTTTGCCGCCTGATCGGCGACGCTGCCCAAGCGTCCGCCAGCGATGCCAACGCGCGCGGGCCCCGTCATCGCGAGCGGCGCACCGACACCGAGCATGCCGAAGCCCGTGCCGCCGCCCCAAGCGGTCTCCTCCTCGGGCGAGAGGCCTTCTTGGTAGGCGCGCCCGGGGGTCTGAAACCAATCGCGCAGGCCGGCGCCAATCTTGCCGGTGATGCGCTCGAACTTGCCTTGCGCGTAGGGCGACGGGTTCATCACCGCGCCGGTCAGCGGGTCGATTTCGTAACTGCTTTGATCGGCGAGTGCGCCCATTGTTTCG
>Ga0307470_10000635_pt1 | contig 15844 bp, 11 predicted proteins | sample atmos_gasesAM3C__FD_204565 | JGI IMG/M metagenome (GOLD analysis project Ga0307470, IMG submission 204565) | Hardwood forest soil microbial communities from Morgan-Monroe State Forest, Indiana, United States - atmos_gasesAM3C_05 | ecosystem: Environmental > Terrestrial > Soil > Temperate forest... | reverse complement strand
CTCGCTCCTCTTCGGCGCCGCCAAGGTGGGGATGGACGTCGCCGTCGCCTCGCCCGCTGGCTATCAGGTGAAGCCCCACTACGCCGACCTCGCGCGGCAGGACGCCGCGGCCGCCGGCACCCGCGTCGAGCTCACCGACGATCCGCAGGCCGCGGTCGCCGGCGCCTCGGCGGTCTACACCGACGTCTGGGCGTCGATGGGGCAGGAGCAGGAGGCGGCCGACCGCCTGCGCGCCTTCGCCGGCTTCACCGTCGACGAGGCGCTGATGGCCGCCGCGCGGCCCGACGCCGTCTTCCTCCACTGCCTCCCCGCCCACCGCGGCGAGGAGGTCTCGGCCGGGGTCGCCGACGGCCCCCAGAGCCGCATCTTCGACGAGGCCGAGAACCGCCTCCACACCCAGAAGGCGATCCTCCTCTGGCTGATGGGCGGGGTGGCGATCTAGTCGGGACCGATCTGTGGGACAGGCCCTCGGTCTCTCATCCCCCCTGTAGGGGCGGAGCTTGCCTCCGCCCTGGTCCGGGGCGCGTAGCTGAGCCTGTGGCCTCCTGCGGTTGCGGGCGGAGGCAAGCTCCGCCCCTACAGGACTTCCATCTCTCTTCGGGTCTTGCTTGAGCTATGCCTTGGTGCGCCGGCGAGAGCCGCGGGCCCGGGCGGACGGTCGGCGCGCGGGCGGAGCCGGAGGCGTCGGGCTCTCCGGCTCTTCGGCGGCCGGCTCCATGATCTCGAGGGCCGGCGCACCGGCCTGTGCACCGGCCTGTGCCTCGGGGGCTCCCGCCTCCGCCGCCTCGTTCTCCCCGCCGGCGGCGCCGCGCCGGCGCTTGCGCCGCGGGCGCAGGCCGAAGCGGATGAGGTCGACGCTGTCGCCCCCGTAGGTGCCCTTGAGGAGCGCGCGCAGGCGCGCCTCCATCTCCTGGCCGCGCTCGACGGCCTCGCGCAGGAGCTTGATGTTCGTGCCCATCTGGCTGCGCAGGATGTCGTGCTGCCAGAGCCTCTGCTTCACTTCGGCGAGCGCCGCCTCCAGCTCGCTGCGGCGCACTTCGACGAACGGCTCGCAGCCGTGCTCGGCGAGCGATCGGGTGAGCACGCTCCAGCCCTGCATGAGATCTGCGTACGCGATCTTCGACACGGCAGCCCTCCGGGTTCCCGTTCTGGGAAAGCGCGAAGTGTACACGAACGTATACGTCAGGTGGGCGAGGGTCGCCCTATTTTGGGGAGCTGCTCCCCAAAATAGGGCGCGGCGCGCCCAAAACAGGGCGGCGGGCGCCCCGGATAGGGGAGCACCAGCCCTGAAAAGGGCGACAGGTGCCCCGAAAAGGGGAGGGGCTGCCCTATAGTGGGGAGCGCTCGCCCGAGAGAGGGGAGCAGCCCCCCGCATTAGGGCCGCACCCGCCCTCTTTTGGGGGACGCCTCCCCGAGATTGGGGGCGAGCTCATGGCGCCTCCCCGGCGAGGGCCGCGAGGAGCGCCCGCCAGGCCCTCCCGCGGTGGGAGATCGCGTCCTTCTCGGCGCCGGCGAGCTCGCCGAAGGTCCGCGCCCCTCCGTCAGGCCCAAGATCCGGTAAGAACACCGGGTCCCAACCGAAGCCGTGCTCGCCGCGCGGCGGCAGCACCAGGCGGCCGGCGGTCTCCCCAGAGGCTACCACCGAGCGGGCGCCGTCTGTATAGAGGAGAGCGCAGCGGGCGACGGCACGGGTGTCGCCCAGGGCGGCGGCGGCGCGCGCGATCCCCACGGCTCCGACGGCGTCGAGCATCCACTTGACCAGCGGGCCCGGGAAGCCGTTCAAGGCGGCGAGGCCGAGGCCCGCCTCCTCGACGACCAGCGGCCGGCCGAGCCGCCGCCAGGCCTCGGCCGCCTTGGCGCGGAGCACCTCCTCGAGGTCGAGCGATTGGATCTCCGGCAGGTCGATGGCGACCGCCTCGAGCCCGTCCCCCGCCAGCCGCCGGGCCTCGGCGAGCTTGCCGGGGTTGCCGGTCACCAGCACGAAGGGCGGGCGGCGATCGGCGATCGTCGGGCTCACGCGTGGCCGGGCGCGGCGTCGTCCTCGGCCAGGCGGCGCAGCTCGGTGATCAGCTCGTCGACCTGGCGCCGCAGCTCGCCCTCGTCGCCGCAGTTGTCGATCACCCGCTGGGCGCCGGCGCGGCGGGCCGCGCCGTCGCCCTGGGCGAGCAGGCGGGCGCGCGCGGTCTCCTCGGTCATGCCGCGGGCGACGGCGCGGGCGAGGCGGACCTCGGCGGGAGCCTCGACGGTGACCACGCAGTCGAAGAAGGGGACGTAGCCGGCCTCGACGAGGAGCGTCGCCTCGAGCACGACGACGCCCGCCGCGCGGGAGGCGAGGGCCGCGAAGCGGTCGCGGACCAGAGGGTGGATGGCGCGCTCGAGCGCCCGGCGCGCCGCGGCGTCGGCGAAGACCCGGTCCGCCACCTTGCGGTGGTCGACCGCCCCGCGCTCGTCGAGGACCCCGTCCCCGAAGAGCCGGCGGACGGCCTCCGTCCCCGCCTCGCCCGGCGCGTAGAGCTCGGCCACCAGGCGGTCGGCGTCGATCACCCGGAAGCCGGCCTCGGCGAGCCAGCGGGCGACGGTCGACTTGCCGCCCGCCATGCCGCCGGTCAGGCCGACGCGGAGGGTCCGGCTCATCGCGCCCCTCCGGCGGCGATCTCCGCCGGCGCGAGGCCGGGGAAGCGGGGCGGGAGGCCCTGGCGCAGGCGCGCCGCGGCGAGGGTGTTGACGAGGAGCATGGCGACGGTCAGCAGGCCGACGCCGCCGGGCACCGGGGTGATGGCGGCGGCGACTCGGGCGACGCGGGTGAAGTCGACGTCGCCGACGATCGTCGAGCCGCGGCGGGCGAGCTGCTCGCGCCGGCCCTCGTCGCCGGGGAAGAGCCGCTCGACGAGGGCCGGATCGGCGATGCGGTTGATCCCCACGTCGACGACCACCGCCCCCGCCTTGACGTGGTCCGGCCCGAGGAGGGCGGGGCGGCCGACGGCGGCGACCAGGACGTCGGCCTGGCGGGTGACGGCGGCGAGGTCGCGGGTGAGCGAGTGGCAGACGGTCACCGTGCAGCCGGCGCGCAGGAGGAGCGCCGCGGCCGGCTTGCCGACGATCGCGCTCCGCCCGACGACCACGGCGTGGCGGCCGGCGAGGGGGATCTCGCGGCGCTTCAGCAGCTCGAGGATGCCCGCGGGGGTCGCCGGGACGAAGCCCGGCTGGTCGAGCCAGAGCCGCCCGACGCTCACCGGGTGGAAGCCGTCGACGTCCTTGTCGGGGTCGACGCGGTCGAGCGCCCGGCGCTCGGAGATCTGGGGCGGCAGCGGGAGCTGCACCAGGATGCCGTCGACCGCGGGGTCGGCGTTCAGGGCGTCGATCGCCGCCGCGAGCTCGGCCTCCGCGGCGCCCGCCGGCAGGCGGAGGACGCGGCTCGCGATCCCCACCTCGGAGCAGCCCCTGGCCTTGCTCCCCACGTAGACCTCGGAGGCGGGGTTCTCGCCCACCAGGACGGCGGCGAGGCCGGGCGCGCGGCCGCCCGCCGCGAGGATCTCGCGGACCCCCGCCGCCACCTCGGCGCGGAGCTCGGCCGCGAGCGGCCGGCCGTCGAGGACGCGGGCGCCGGTCATGGCTCGCGGGTGCCGCGGTAGAGGCAGACGATGCCGCCCGAGAGGTCCGCCCACGAGAGCCCGGCGAACCCCGCCGCCGCCATGCGGTCGAGGAAGGCGCGGCGCTGGGGGAACTCGAGGACCGAGCTCGGCAGGTACGAGTAGGCCGAGCCGCGGGGGGAGAGCAGGCGCCCGATCGCCGGCAGCAGGCGGCGGAAGTAGAAGAGGTAGGCCGCTTTGAGGAGCCGCGCCTGGGGGATGGCGAACTCGAGGACGACGAGCGGCGCGCCGGGCCGGAGGGCCGCCGCGAGCTGGCGGAGGGCGGCGTCCAGGTCGGCGACGTTGCGCAGGCCGAAGGAGACCGTGGCGCCCGCGAAGCGCCCGGCGGGGAAGGGGAGGGCGAGGGCGTCCGCGGCGAGAATGCCGGCGCGGCCGGCCCCCCGCGCGGGCGACCGCCGGAGCTTCGGCGCCGCGATGGCGAGCATCGGCACGCAGAAGTCGGCCGCGGCGACCCGCGCGCCGCGCTTCTGGAGGGCCGCCGTCTGGTCGCCGGTGCCGCAGCAGAGATCGAGCACCGCGTCCCCCGGCGCCGCGGCGAGGGCCTCGGCCGCCCGCCGGCGCCAGACGACGTCGAGCGAGCCCGAGAGCAGGTGGTTGAGCAGGTCGTAGCGCGGCGCCACCCCCGCGAACATGTCGCGGATGGCGCGGCCCGACTTGTCGAGGCCCGGCTGGTCGAGAACCGTCTCCTCGAGATGGACCCTGGGCGCGCCTCTCATCGCCGGGAGTCTAGCGCGTTCCTGAGAGCGCCAGCGGTGAGGCGACGCGGTGCGACTGCGCAACCAGCTTAGAGGGAGCTGGTGAGGCCTCCGATCGCCTTAGCTGAGCACCTTCGAGTGTATGATCCCAAGAGCAATCTCTTTGCGATCTCCGACAACAGAGGACAGAGGATGCCCAATAGACCTCGCAGAAGCTTCAGCCGCAATCGTGCTCTAGCAGATCCAGTCGTTATGCGAGACGAGCTGAGCGCGATGGCCGAGCGAGTCCAATATGGAGGCAACCCGGAGCATAAGCGAAACCCCGGGGATTTTGGCCTCACACCACCTTCTGCCCCCCGCGCTGACAAGACGCTTTGCGACGAAGTCGGCATCTTATCGAGATCGGCTGCTGTCTCGGCGCTTCGTGCCGGCGTGCGCAAGGGATTGATTAGCCGTCAGAGGCGCGGCGAATTTCCGCAGCACGTTTGGTCGGTCTCGGGAGATGGAGGTGAGGTCGTGCTCGAGGCGCAACTTGAGAACCAGGAAGCCGGCACCTATCACGGCTATCCGATGTCGGCAGAGGACCCATTTCGTGAGATCGTCCTGAGAGCCTGGAAGACTCGATGAGCACCTTTGAGATCGTCGTGGCTCACTGGCTCGCCCGCGAGCACGGAGATGCCATTGCGCGCGCGACCTTGGGTCAATTGGAGCTGAGAGTTGGTGATCGCTCTCTCACGCTGTTGGAGGATCGTCTCGCCCGCGCGAATCGTCCGTTCGCGAACCTCTCTGCCTACGACCTCGCGATGTGGTTCGCTACTAACTGGTGGCGTCTGCGCTGGGAGCCGCAACGAGCAGATGCCGACTGGAGGATGGCCCACTCGCTGGCAGCCGTCGGCGCCGGATATGTCTGGCCCAATATCATTACGTTCAGCGATGGTGATCAGATCTCGCTCGAGTCCTACCCGACCGGGGGAGCGAAATGGGAACCTGTACGGTACCTGGAACGTTGGGATTGCAAGTTGTCCGCTGCGAAATTCGAAGCGGCGATCGATGCATTTATCGAAGAGGTATTAGCGAGGCTTGCTGGGTGCGAGATTTTCACGACCGAGCTGCATACTGCCTGGCAGGAGCTCCGAGCCGAGCGCAGCGAGGCAGGTATTGCATCCATCCGAAAACTCGAGGCGCTTCTGGGCTTCGACGCAGGAGCTGCTCCGGATAAGATCATCGACGACCTCCTTTCAGAGGCAGAGAAGGATGGTCGCACTGCGATCGACGAGATCGCCGCGGGTTTTGGTCGTAGTGCTCCTCAAACCATCAAGGAGGTCGCCGAAAGTCTAGACCAGCATGGCATGCAGCTGCGGAGCGATTGTGTAGAGGACCTGGCCAGCCGGCACGGAGCCTCGGCGACCGGAGGGTTGCCATGGGAGCGAGCCTATGAAGCGGCGCATATCGCTCGAGACATGTGGAACCTGGATGGGAGGCCGGTACAGGACGCAGAGCTGACCCAGCTCGTCGGTGCGGAGCCACGCTGGATGAGCGAGCCGGCTTCAGCGAGCGTGCCGATGGGTGCTGGCAAGTGGACATCGCCCAGCCGGGAGACTTGGCGCGTGGTCTTGAGGTCGCGCGTACGGGTTGCTCGGCGCTTCCAGCTCTGTCGTTTGATTGGCGATACCTTGATAGCGCCCAGGGGCGAGCTGCTCCTGCCTGCTACAGATGCCAAAACAAGCCGGCAGAAGTTTCAGCGCGCGTTCGCTCAGGAGTTTCTCTGCCCCTTCGATGCGCTACGAGGAAGGCTTCGTACCTCCGTACCCGGAGATGAGGACATCGAGGAGGCTGCGGAGTACTTCGAGGTTTCGCCCCTGGTGGTTCGCCATACCCTGGTCAACAAGGGCATTCTCCCCCGTGATTCAGCCTCCGAGATCGGACAGGGTCCCCGGGGACCCGGGGGACCGTAGCCAGGTGCTAACCAGGTGCCAGGGTTCCTCGCACCGAGGGACACCCGGCCGCACCGGCGATCCGGGCTCGCGCTACCGGACCGGGCAGGGCGCCGGCGGCGGGGCGTTCGCCTGGCGGCCGACGCGCCGGTCCATCCACTCGAGCACGGTGAGATAGGTGAGCGGGGCCTGGAAATGGAGGTTGAGGACGTGCCCCGATCCCGGGATGGCCACCGCCTTGGCGCAGGCGTCCGGCGGGTAGAAGCTCGGCTCGTCGGCGAGGCTGCCGGAGGCCGAGCAGGTCGGCGGGTCGCAGAACGCCAGGTCGGAATCGCCGACCACCACGAGCACCGGCACGTGAATCCCGCCCGACAGGCCGAGGGCCGGCAGCGCGGTGGCGAGCTCGGCCGTGGTGGTCGTCTCCTTGGTCCGCTCGTCGAGCGCGAAGACCCGGGGGTCGTAGAAGGGCGCGTTGTAGAAGATCGTCCGCTTGCCGGGGAGGGTGGTGAGGTAACCGTCCGGGATGCTGCGGCCCGCGAAGAGGGGATCGAGGTTCGCGGGGTAGAAGTCCACCGCGCTCTCCCCCAGGACCGGCGTCACGTTGTGGGTCAGGCCGGTGAGAGCGACGCCGTCCACGTCGCCGTAGGTGGCCGCCTCCTGGATCGAGACCAGCGACCCCAGGGAGTGGCCGACGAGCGCCACCCGCTCGGCGCGGACGCGGCCGAAGGAGGGCGTCGCCAGCTCCCCCCCGCGGAGGGCCTGGACGATCTGGTGGACCACGTAGGCGTTCGCCGCGATGTCGACCGCCGCGGCCGGCGGGTGATCGCTCGCGCCGATCCCGATGCGGTCGACGTTGAGCACCGCGTAACCCGCCGCCGTCGCCCAGCGCACGTAGGAGTAGAGCTGGGGCTCGAAGGGCCAGTCCCAGTAGAGGTGGCTGTAGGTCGAGCCGTGGAGCGCGATCTGGACCGTCTTGTGCCGGATGCCGCCCTGGGAGCAGAGGAGGCCGAAGACGTGGTGGAGCTGGGCGTCGCCCGGCGAGAGGCTCACCGAGAATGACAGCTCGTCGCACTTCGGCGCGCCCAGATCCGCCCCCGCAGTCGGTGGAAGGAGGGCGCAGACCGCCATCGCACAGAACGACCCCACGAACCGGTATGTCCTCGTCATCGTCTTCTCCCTTGACCTCGAGAATGCATCCGCTCGAGGATACATCCGATCGCCGTCGGAGCCCCTGCTCCCATCCTCACCTCCTGCACGGCGAGCCAATTTCGTCACTGGTCCCTGGAGAACGCGACCTGGCCTCGCGCGTGTTTGACTCCCCTGAGGCGGCCCGGTAGGCTCCGCGAGGTCGCAGGGGAATGAGCCAGATCATGGCGCGCAGGATGAGATCTCCGCTCGGCCTGGCGCTCTGCGCGGCGGCCCTTACGCTCGGCTGCTCCCGCCGGCTGGAGCCTCCGCCCGCTCCCGTCGCTCCGGCGAAGGCCGCCCCCGCGCCCGCCCGGGGGAGCGGGAGACGGCCTGCGCCCGCCCCGGAGATCGCGGTCGAGCCGCACGACCGGATCTACTTCTTCGTCGTCCGCGGCGAGGGGGGGGCGAAGGAGGTCGTCCTGACCAGCCGGCTCGGCCCGCCGCTCGCGATCCGCGGGGTGGCGAGCGACAACCCCCTGTTCCAGGCGAGCGCCCGTCCCCTTGAGCCGGGCCGGCGGTTCCGCGTCCAGGTGACGCTCGACCCGCGGGCCGCCGCGGGCCGCCACCAGGGGACGGTGCGGGTGGCGACCGACAGCTCCCGCCACCCCGCGGTCGAGATCCCGGTCCGCGCCGAGATCCAGGAGCTGGTGAGCGCGGTGCCCGACCACGTCTACTTCGGGCTCGTCCGCGCCGCGGACCTGGGCCAGGAGGTGGTGTCGCGGCGGACGGTCCTCGTCGAGCGGCACCGCGGGAAGGGCTTCCGGCTGCTCGGCGCGGCGAGCGACCTCCCCTTCCTCGACCTCGCGGTCGCGCCCCAGCGGGGCGGCGAGAGCTACCTCGTCTCGGTGCGGGTCGCCAAGGCCCGGGCGCGGCGGGGCAAGCTCGCCGGCACGCTCGTCCTGCGCACCAACGACCCCGTCTTCCGCGAGCTGAGGCTGCCGGTCACCGGCACCATCCTGTGACGGCCGCGCGACGGGCGAGCCGGGGCTCAGTCGCGCGGTTCGAAGCGGAGCTCGGGGTCGTAGCGAGGAGGGCGGCGCCCGCACCCTCTGGCAGCTCGTCCAGGGCGGCACCGCGCTCGCTGCAGGACGCCTGGACCCGGCGGGTAGTGGGGGCGGCGTTGGCGCGCACGCAGGCCGACCTCCGCGCCGTGCCTTTGACGTCGGCCGTGCTAGCATTTGTCTTTAGCTCGGCAAGTTGCGCCCGGGTGGACAAGGAGGGGTCGGGGGTTGCGCTGGCGGCAATGGCTAGTCTCAGCAGACCCGCAGCGGCGGGGTCCCCCGCCTGCGGCCGCCGCGGCGTCGTTCCAGCCCATCCGGCGCGAGCGGCTGATCGCCGGCTGCCGCGTCGCCCTCTCCATCTCTTCGCTGGTCGCCCTCTGGCTGGAACCCTCGGAGCCGGCGCGCTTCGCCCGCCTCGCCTACCGGCTGGTGGCCGCTTACGCGATCTTCTCGCTGCTGCTCGCGCTCTGGGCGTGGAGCGCCAAAGCGACGCCGGCCGCGCTGCCGCTCCTCGTCCACGGGCTCGACCTGGCGCTCTACTGCGTCATCATCTTCGTCACCGAGGGCCCGACCAGCCCATTTTTCCTCTATTTCGTCTTCGCCCTGGCGGCGGCCACGGTGCGCTGGCAGGAGCGGGGGACGCTGTGGACGGCGATCGTCGCCCTCGGCGCCTTCCTGGTGATCGGGGTGTCCTCGGCCTGGCGGCTCCCCGCGGCCGGCTTCGAGCTCAACCGCTTCATCATCCGCGCCATCTACCTGGCGGTGCTGGCGGTGCTCCTGGGCTACGTGGGCGCCTACGAGCACCGGCTGCGCGCCAGGGTGGCGAGCCTCGGCGAGTGGCCCGCGGTGATCCCGACCGAGGCGCCGGGCATGGTGCGGGCTCTCCTCGAGCACGCGGCAAAGGTCCTGGCGGCGCCGCGCACGATGCTGGTCTGGGAGGAGCCGGAGGAGCCGTGGTGCCACGTCGCCCTGTGGTCGGGGGGGGAGCTCGACTGGCGGCGCGAGGCGCCGGACGCCTGCGCGCCGCTCGCGCCCGGCGACCTGGCCGAGACGGCGTTCTTCCTGGCCGAGCGGCCGGTCGGGGACGCTCCGCTGCTCCTCATCACCCCCGGCGGAGCCCTGCCCTGGTCGGGGGACCCGGTCCCCGCCGGGCTCCGGGCCGGCTTCGGCCTCGGGGCGGTGCTCTCGGTGCCCCTCCGCGGCGAGAGCCTGGCGGGCCGCTTCTTCGCCCTCGACCGGCTCGACATGACCTCGGACGAGCTGGTCCTGGGCGCGATCGTCGCCCGCCAGATCGCCGTGCAGATGGACCGCCTGGCGCTGTTCGAGCGCTTTCACCGCGAGGGCCTGGCGGAGGAGCGGATCCGCCTCGCCCGCGACGTCCACGACGGGGTCGTCCAGTCGCTGACCGGCGCGGCGCTGCGCCTGGAGTCCGCCCGCCAGATGCTCGGCCCGGAGCCCGAGGCGGCGGGCCGGCTGATCGAGGAGATCCAAGACCTCCTGCTCTTCGAGCAGCGCGAGCTGCGCGAGTTCGTCGGCGACCTGGTGGCGGCGAGCTCCGGCCCGCGGGCGCGGGCCGCCGGCCTCGCGGAGCGGCTGCAGAAGCTCGGCGAGCGCATGGCGCGCCACTGGGACCTGCGGGTCGAGCTGCAGAGCCGGCTGGGCGAGGCGGTGATCTCGGACCGGCTCTCCCACGACGTCTACCGCCTGGTCCAGGAGGCGCTGGTCAACGCCTCGCGGCACGGGCGGGCGTCGCAGGCGACGGTCGAGCTGGGCCTCGACGGCGACGGGGTCCTGATCACGGTGGCTGACGACGGCTGCGGCTTCCCCTTCCATGGCGACTACGACTTCGCGACCCTCACCGCCGCGAAGCTCGGTCCGGTCTCGCTCAAGCAGCGGGTGGCCGCGCTCGGCGGGTCCCTCGAGATCGCCTCCAGCGCGGCGGGCGCCCGGCTGGAGGTGAGGCTCCCCCGCGGCACCGAGACCTAGGATGGCGATCCGCCTGGTCCTGGTCGACGATCACCCGCTGATCCTGGACGGCCTGGAGCAGCTCGTCCGCCTGGCGGGCGACCTCGAGGTGCTCGAGCGCTGCGTCTCCGGCGAGGAGGCGCTGCGGGCGGTCGAGGCGCACCGGCCGGACGTCCTGGTGCTCGACATCCGGCTGCCGGACCTCGACGGCCTCGCGGTGCTGCGCGAGCTGCGGCGCCGGCGGCTGTCCACCCGGGTGGTGATCCTGACCGCGGCGTTGAACGAGGACGAGATGCTGGAGGCCATCCGCCTGGAGGTGGCCGGCGTGGTCTTGAAGGAGATGGCGCCGCGGCTCCTGGTCCAGTGCCTGCGCAAGGTCCACGCCGGCGAGCAGTGGATCGAGAAGCGCTCCGTCCGCCAGGCCCTGCAGACCATGCTGCGCCGCGAAGCGGGGGCGCGGGAGGCGGCGAGCCAGCTCACGCCGCGCGAGGTCGAGCTCATCCGCATGGTCGCCGAAGGGCTGCGCAACCGGGAGATCGCCGAGCGGCTGCGCATCACCGAAGGCACGGTCAAGGTCCACCTGCACAACGTCTACAAGAAGCTCCAGGTGGAGAACCGCGTCGCGGTGCGGCGCTACGCCGAGGAGAAGGGGCTGATCTGAGGGAGGAGCGCCGTGTCGGTCATCCGGCGCGTCGGCTGGGACGTCGAGGGCGGCGCCGTGGGGCCCGGCGGTCCGGGCCCCACGGGGAGCTGATCAGAAGGCGAAGGCGACCTGGTTGTTGATGGCGTCGAAGGCGTCCTTGGCGAGCTGCTGGGTGGCCTTGACGTTCCCGTACCAGGTGACGCCGCCCAGGTTGGACTGGCTCGCGGCGTAGGTGATCATCTGCAACGTGGTCAGGTTGGTGGCGCCGCCAAAGGCGGCGCTCGCGTTCTCGTAGCTGCCGCTGCAGGTGCCGCCGCTGCCGTCGATCATCCTGCAGACCAGCGTCAGGTCGATGGCGATCCCGCCGAGCGGCGCGGGGGCGCCGATCTTGTTGCCGCCCAGGCCTGGGTCGCTGAAGTAGACGTCTAAGGAGGTGGCCAGCATCTGCGCCTTGAGCATGGGGTTCATCGAGGAGCCGGAGGAGTTGGCGGCCTTGATGACGTTGGTCACGTAGGTGGCCACCTGAGCGCAGGTCGCGGTCGCGCTCAGGTCCTGGTAGGGCGCGAACTGGCGCAGCCAGGTGCCCGAGTTGCAGATCCCGCCGGTCGCCGCTCCGCCGGTGAGGATGCCCTGGCCGTTCTTGTTCTGCCAGAAGCCCATGGTGAGAGCGCCGGTGGCGGCCGTCACGCGGCAGACGGTGACCGTCCTGCTGGCCGATCCCGTCGTCCCCGTGGTGTTGGTGGTGAACGTCGCGGTGTTGGTGTAGCTCACGCACAGCGGCGGCGCCGTGGGGGCGGGGAAGGTGAGCGAGTAGGTCAACGCCTTCGGGCTGGGATCGGTGGAGCAGACGGTGCCGAGCGATCCGAACAGGCTGTCGCTCACGGTGACGCAGCCGTCCACGACGTTGGTGGGAGCGGTGAAGGCAAAGGGCGCGGTGCCCTGCGCCGAGCCGTCCGGCGTCGAGAAGGCGCTCTTGTCCCAGGTGGCGGTGGCGGTGTTGATCCCGCTCGACGGGCTCGGAGCCGAGGCGTAGGTGCAGGTGTACGGCAGCGACACCGATCCGCCGGCGGGCACGCTGACGCCGCTGCCGCCGGTCACGGCGCAGCTGCCGCCGTCGTTGACCGCATCGGTCAAGTTGGCGGTGATCGCCTCCCAGTCGTTGGGGTTCTGCACCGTGATCGTGCCGTTCACCTGCCAGTTGCTGTCCGTGCCCGCGTCGTGCGTCACGCTCACGGTGTAGTTGAAGGTCGCCGTGTCGGTCGCGTGAACCAGGTTCACCTGGGTCTTGTCCACGGCCTTCGCGATGCGCCAGTGGAACGTCCGCGTGAACGACGTCGCCGCCGTCTTGCTCACCGCGAGGTCGAGCCCGACGCAGACCTTGACCGTCTGGCCGGCGGTCTGCCCGGTCTCCACGATCCTGGCGGTGTTGGCGTAGCTGGTGCAGGTGCCGCCCACGCCGGAAACGGTATGCGAGTAGGTGTAGGTCGCCGAGGCGAAGGGCGGCGCATCGGTCGCCGTCAGCGTCCCCAGCGTCGCGGGCGTGCCGTTGAAGGTGTCGGTGATCGTGACCGTCTTGTTCACCCCGGTGGTCGGAGCGGTGAAAGCGAAGGTCTTGGTGCCCGTCGCGGAGCCGTCCGGCGTCGAGGCGGCGCTCTTGTCCCAGGTGGCGGTGGCGGTGTTGGTGCCGCTCGACGGGCTCGGAGCCGAGGCGTAGGTGCAGGTGTACGGCAGCGACGCCGAGCCGCCGGCGGGCACGCTGACGCTGGCGCCGCCGGTCACGGCGCAGGTCCCGCCGTCGTCGACCGCATCGGTGACCTTGGCGGTGATCGCCTCCCAGTCGTTGGGATTGTGCACCGTGATCGTGCCGCTCACCTGCCAGCCGCTGTCGGTGACGCCGGTCTGGCTCGCGCCCACCGTGTAGTTGAAGGTCGCGCTGCCCCCGCTGGCGATGTCGACGGTCGTCTTGTCGACGTTCTTGCTGACGTTCCAGTTGTAGGTGCGCGTGAACGATGGGGTCGCCGTCTTGCTCAGGGTCAGGTCCTCGCCCACGCAGACCTTGACCGTCTTGCTGGCGGAGCCGGTGGCGCCGCTGGTCTTGGCGGTGAACGTGGCGGTGTTGTCATGGCTGGTGCAGGTGCCGCCCGGATCCCCGCTGAAGGTGTGCGCGTAGGTGAACGCCTTGGGGTTGTCGTCGGTGTCCACGCAGGCCGTCCCCAGCGGGTTCGCCGGAGCGTTCGGGTCGGTGACCGTGACGCAGCCGTCGATCGGGTTGGGGGAGGTCGGGAAGGTGAAGAGGAGGGCGAAGGAAGCGCTGCCCGCCGTCAGCGAGCCCTCGGGCAGGTCCTGGGTCGGCCAGGTGATCCTGGCGGTGTTGGTCTCGGTCGGGTTGGCAGGGGCGGCCGAGTAGGTGCAGGTGTAGGAGACGGCGACCGCGCCTTCTCCCGGCACGCTCAGGCCGGTGCCGCCGGTGACCGTGCAGGTGGCGTTGGGGTCGTCGACCGCGTCCGTCACGTCCACTCCCGTGACCGGGTCGGCGTTGGAGTTCTGCACGGTGATCGTGCCTTTCACCTGCCAGTTCTTGTCGGTGCCGTCGTCGTGGCTCACCGTGACGGTGTAGTTGAAGGTCGCGCTGCCGCCGCTCGCCTCGTCGATCGTGAGGTGATCGACATCCTTTTTGATGGTCCACTTGTACTCGCGGTCGAAGCTCGGAGTGGCGTCCTTCATCACGTCCGGCGGCGCCGGCGCGTGCTGCACGTGGAAGGCGTCGAATTTGCACTGCTTGGGGCTGGTGGCCCCGGCCTCGCAGATCGCCAGGATGAACACGCCGCCCTGGTTGTCGGTGTCGTCGTAGGGCAGGAGCTGGATGATGTTGTTCGGGATGCCGCTGTTCGGGGCGGTCCCCAGAGCGTGGGTGCCGCTGTAGGCGATGACCCCCCCGGCCAGCGAGAAGGTCCGATTCGAGACGTCGTCGCCCGTGCCGTCGTCGCCCGCCGTGCCCCCGGCGACCGTGTCGCTCAGGTTGCCGGCCGCGCCGTCGATGAAGCCGCCGTTCTGCGAGCCCGGCGTGAGCACCGCGAAGTAGTACGTGCCGTCGGGGAGCGCGCCCGCGCCCGACGCGGGACCGCCGCTCATGTACACCTTGTCCTTGCTCGTGTAGTGGTTGCAGTCGACGCCGTTGGGGCTGTCCAGGCAGCCCAGCGCGCTCTGGTCGAAGGTCGAGTAGCCCGCCCCGAACGCGGGGGACGCCAACACCCCCAGAAAGCCCAAAGCCAGAGCGGTGCCGAGCACACGTCTCGCGGCGAGGCGGCGCGTGCAGGCTACTGCTGTCGCACTCTTCATAGCGGTTCTCCGTTCTCTCAGTCTTGGAACCCGTGAGAGTCTTCTCGCCGTAAGCTATCAGCGCCCCTCCCCTGGCACTATCCAGCGAAGGACAGATCTTCCTACTACTTTCGATATAGTCGTGCGCCAGTGTTATAAGGATATTTAGAACAGTGCGGGCGGTTCTCGAGCGCTGACGCCGCAAGGTCTCCGCCTGCCCCGCCGGGCGCGGGCGGAGCCTTCTGGGCGCTCGTCGTCGTGGCGGTGAATTCCAGAGACCCGTCGGGGCTCCGGGTGGCGGTGTACCAGCTACCGATCCGTGGCGTGCGCCACGCGAGAGCGGCGCCCCGCCAGGCGGGCGAGGGCGGCGGGGACGTCGAGCCGGCTCGCGCCGCTCGCGCCGGCCCGGCCGCCGAGCGCCTCCTCGAGCTCGGTCACCGACGAGTCCGGACGGCTCGAGAGGAGGATCGCGGCGGCACCGGCGGCGAGCCCGGCGGCGAAGGAGGTGCCCTGGGCGCGGACGTAGGTCGAAGGGGCCAGGGGGAAGGCCGTCACCAGGTCCTCGGCGGGGGCGACGAGGCGCGGGAAGACGGTGCCGCCGCAGCGGCTCGGCCCCCGGCTGGTCTGGGCGAAGAGGGCTCCCGCGCGGGTCGTCCCGCCCACCGAGAGCGCGCTGGCGCGGCCGGGGAAGAGCCGGTCGTAGTTGGCCGGCGAGCGGTCGGTCGCGGGGGCGGGGCCGCGGTTGCCGGCGGCGAAGACGGGCAGGATCTCGGCGGCGCGCCAGGCGTCGACGATGCCGGCGAGGGAGCGGTCGCAGCCGTCCGCGGGCAGCAGCCAGGCGCCGATCAGCACGTCGGGGCGGGCGGTCGAGAGCATCCAGTCGGCGCACTCGGTGAGGAGGACGTTGTCGTAGCGCCCCTCGGGGAGGCCGGCGCAGGCGACCCAGCGGGCGGCGGGGGCCATCCCCAGGGTCATCCCGGCGCGGTTCTGCCCGACGGCGCAGGAGAGGACGCCGGTGCCGTGCCCGAAGCGGGTGTCGCGCGGGGCCGCGCTGCCGCCCGCCGGATCGAGCCAGGAGCGGGGGCCACCCCGGAAATTGCCGCGCAGCTGCTCGTGCTGCGCGCTGGCGCCGGAGTCGATGGCGCCGACGACGACGCCCCGGCCGTCGAGCCCCCGGCGCCAGGCGCGGTCGGCGCCGGTCGCCGCGATCGCCCAGGAGGTGCGCTCGGCGCCGGCGGCCCCGGGGGCGGCGTCGTCGAACGCGAGCGCCGTCTCGGCGGGCGCGGTCTCGCCGGCGATCGCCGCCACCTCGGGCCGGCGCGCGATCTCCCGGATGCCGGCCGGCGTCGCCTCGACCAGCAGCCGGTTGACCACCGAGAAGCCGCGGTAGCGGCCGATCCGGCCGGCGCGCCGCAGGCGCTCGAGGAACGGCCGCAGGTCCCCCTGGCTC
>Ga0307470_10000634_pt1 | contig 15875 bp, 11 predicted proteins | sample atmos_gasesAM3C__FD_204565 | JGI IMG/M metagenome (GOLD analysis project Ga0307470, IMG submission 204565) | Hardwood forest soil microbial communities from Morgan-Monroe State Forest, Indiana, United States - atmos_gasesAM3C_05 | ecosystem: Environmental > Terrestrial > Soil > Temperate forest... | reverse complement strand
CCTCACTGCGCGTGACATCCACGTTCATGATCCGGGAGCCCTTGACCAGTATCTCTGGAATGCCCGCCGCATGTTCTGAATCGTCTTCGGCGGCATTCGGCTTCGGATTTTTTTTCGTCTTATCCGAATCGCCCGAAGACGTTGCGGAATCGGGTTCTGAAGATTGGGTGCGCTGCGCCGGCGGTCCCACCTCCTTGCCGGGCGAAGGCGCCGGCACACTCGCGTCGTTGACCGATGTCGACCTTGCATGCGCCTTCGGCGTTGAAATCAGCATCGCCCCGGTAGAATCGATATTGACGGTAAGCGGCGTTCCGGCGAGCAACTTGGTCAGGGCTTCTTCCGCCGACAAACTCCCGCTAACGCCCTGGGTCTTGAAGCCCTTCACTTGTTCCGGCCGATAAACCAGGTCGGCACCGGATTGCTTTGCAAGCATCGTCAGTGCCGTAGAGAGATCGCCGGCTGGAATATTCACCAGGTGTTTCGGCGAATCCGCGATCGCGGTTGCAACGAGTGATAGCGTGAAAGTTACGGCAATTAGGAACGATCGGACGGTCTCGGCCTTAAGCATTCAGAAGTATCCTCGTGGAGTTCTAGTTTTTCTTCACCGCTCATGATCCTAAGACGAGCGGAGCTCGAGGAACCCCCCGTTGATGACTACTGCGCCGTCATAATGATCTCGTCGCCGTCCTGCTCCATCCGAAGTGGATATCCTTGTTGAAGCAAACGAACGAATGCGTCCGCATTCGTTGAACGAAAGCTTCCGGCCACACGCATGCCGGCAATTATTGGATCGCGAATGATTATTTTGCGTGTGTTGTAGCGATTGAATTCGGCGACCGCATCGGCGAGTGTGACATCGCGAAATACGAGGACGCCGCTTCGCCAACTCAAGTAATCTTCTGCTTCCGATAATGGCTTGCTTTGCAACAGCACACCCTCGTCGGTTGCGCGTGCAACCATGCCTGCCGAAATGGGCTTGAGAGTGCCTTGGCCCGTACCCATGGCGGTTTCCACACGTACCGTCCCTTCGGTGACAACTATGCGCACGTCGTTGGCTTCACGTAGCACGGAGAACTTGGTTCCTACCGCGATCACTCGCTTGTTGCCCACACCCACGACGAACGGTCTATTGGGATCTTTCGCAACCTCGAAAAATGCTTCGCCGCGCTCGAGCTCGACTTTGCGCTCGGTGCCGGTGACGGCGAAATGGATTTGACTATTGGTGTTCAGCGTGACGAGTGAGCCATCAGACATGGGCACGGAGGCGACCCCACCCACGGGCGTCGAGAAATTTTGGCCTTGCACCAAGTTGACATGCAACGCATGGAAGCCGAACCCGACACCCACGAGAATACTGGCAGCCAAGCCAAAGCGGCGGGCAATGCGAGGAAACCTCATGCCGACCGCGTTTTTGCGGGTACTTGGGACAGTATTTGCCTCCTCTTCGTCTCTGGAGAAGCCTCCCATGCCTAAGGACTCCGGCTGCTCCGCACGGGTTTTTTGATCGAAAAACGGGGACAGAACCCACTGTCCCGGGGGCGGAGGCTTACCTGACTGAATCCCCGCGCCGAGCGCGGTGAGGCGCAATGCTTCTTCCCATGCACGCTCGATCCTTAGGTAAGCGATGCGATGCAACGTCGACACGTTCAGCCACGCATCGAACGCGCGTTGGTCCGCTTCGCTCCAGTTTCCCGAATCGCGCTTGGCAACCCAGTCCCCGGCGGCTTCGTCAATCTTGATTGTGCTGTCCCTGCTCACCGTCATGCTCCAATTTCAACCCCGCGTGACCCGCGCTTGCGGCAGGCCATTCGCCCGCGTTCATATATTCGGCAAGCAAGCGACTTCCCTTGGACACTTGTTTCTCGACAGCTTTCTCCTGAATGCCCAACCGATTCGCTACCTCCTTTTGTGAGATGTCCAACACCCGTCGCATCCACACTATTTCGCGGCACCTCGGCGGCAGCCGGTCGAACGCAAGCGCCATGCGCTTCAAGTCCTGGCGCGCGCTCACGCGCTGCTCGGGCGAGATCTCATCTACTAAGACGTTCAGCGCGTCAATATCCCCCGTCGACTCGATCGACACCACACGCTCCCGCCGCACCTTGTCAGTCATCAAATGATGGGCAGTCGTGAATAGGAACGATCGTGCCGAATGAGGTATTGCGATCATTGCCGCTTCGTAAACTCGGGCGAAAGTCTCCTGCCGTAAATCGTACACTTCGTCGCGTCGCGGCCACGCTCGCATCAAGTAACGCAGCAATGCTTCCTCATGAATCAGGATCTCGTCCTTGAACCAACGATTGAGCGATTCTTCCACCCTGCGCACATTACAGCCGAATGGCAGGCAGATGCGGATTGTTTTAGGCAGGCAGAAGAAATGTCGGGTATCTCGGTCTGCATAGGGGGGATCAGCCCAAATTATTCGTCGCATGGTCTGCGATCGCGGTTTCAGCTGTCGCGTGGGATGGCGCGCCGACGCAGCACAAAGGACGAATTGCCATCGAAAGCCAAGCCTTCAATCCTGAAGTCATGATGCCTGCTCGCACCGCGCTCATGCATAGACAAAAGTGGGCGCCTCGCTGGAATCGAGCGGGTACACCGGGCGCCGTAGGTGCCTGTAGGGCAGCAAGGCAAGATTGCTGGAACAGGGGCCCGGGGTATCGACATAATAGGAGGCGACGGAAATCGGGTCATAGGCCTGCCGATGTCCTACCGCCGCCTTGACGCCGATCCACTTGAAACTCTCCGGATCGATACCCTGGCTTCGGAATTGACCGAGATCGAAGGGCGGGGTCTTATGGCTGGTGAGCAGCACCGTTACACCTGCCGAGCGCACCACTGCACACGGACCCATGTCGAAGCCGGAGCCGGTTGCAGAAGCCAGATGATTGCTCGGGTCTTCGAAGCGGAACGCACCGCTGCCGCGAGACAGCAAGGTTGCTTCCACCTCGAGCGGACCCATATCCAATGACCACCCGCGGCCGCCGATTGCAAGCCGCGCCGATCCTCCCGGCGGCACGTTTTCCAACCGAGCCACCGATTGCGGATCATTGAGCGCGACCAATGCTCTCTTCGCGCGATGCGCAATCAAGGCGCGTAAAATACCGGTTCCGTCCCCCGGGGCTCCGCCGCCTATATTGTCCGCGGGCTCGATGAGGAGGATTGGACCTCGCGCATCGGGCGGAACGCTCGACAGCACTGCATCGGGCGTCGGATACGTCACATCGCAGCGGCTGCGCAATCGCCACGCGAGATCCGCGCCGGCCTGCAGATGCCCGCGGACCACCCCGGGTGCCGCGTCGGTGACGACGCTGAGTGTCAGGCCCGATTCTTGTGTGTCGCCGAATGAAAATCCTGCCGCGACGTTGTATGCCCATATCGCCGGGTCGTCCGCCTCGATGCTCTGCGCGAGCTGCGTGAGCGAGAGCATCGGATCGGACTGTGTGCCGGTCGCGGGCGGCGCGAGGATAATCGGCACGCGGCACCAGCACATGCGCGGCGTGTTGTGGGCCTGCAGCAGGCATCGCTGCAGCAACTCGGTGGCTCGTCCGGCGGTCACTTTGGCATCGGTGTGCGGATTCTTCCGATACGTGAGCAGCCCGTTCGCCAGGGCGCACATGCGCTCGCTGACATTGGCATGCAGATCGAGAGTACCGATGATGGGAACGGTTTCCGCGCCGGGCAAAGCCCGGACCCGCGCGAGAAACATCCCTTCGACGTCGGCGATGGATTGCGTGCTCATGGCGCCGTGCAGGACGAGAAATATCGCGTCCACGCCCGTGCTCAGTTCGGGCCCGGCGCGATTGACGAATTCGCGCCAGAATCCTTCGAAGACGGCATCATCGACAAGGCCGCCGGCCAAGCCCATCGCGCTTATCGTCGGTACGACCTCCCATCCGAACCGGCGCGCCGCCGTAAGAAATCCGTCGGTGGGAGATCCATCGCCCTCTTTGGCGAAAATCTCGGCGGCACGTGCGACTTCGAAGTCCGCCCACGTGGTCCGTTCCGAAAGGAAGGAATGTGTCTCGTGGAACAGGGCGGCAAAGAGGATGCGCGGTTTCATGGATGCTCGATGCAATTACAGCTCGCCGAGCGCCGCGTCCGCCGCAGCCAGGGTTGCCTCGATGTCCTCCAGCGTGTGAGCCGCCGACACGAACCAAGTTCCACGCGAGGTAAGACGCACGCCGCGCCTCAACAAGGCCTCGATGAAGGCTTTCAAGGGTGCCTCGTGCGCATGTTTGAACGAATCGTAATCGTAAACCTCCTTTTGGTCGGTGAACGAAGTGTTGAAAACACCGCCCACGCCGGCGACGTACAGGTTGACCTTGCGCTTGCGACCAAGCTCGCGAAGTCCCGCCATCAGTGCTCGGCCGGTGCTGTCGATCTGGGTCATTACGTATCCGTCATTCTCCGACAGCACCCGCAAGGCAGCGACGCCCGCAACCATGCTCATGACGTTTGAATTGTAAGTGCCCGAGTGATTCACCTTGCCGCTTGCGATCAGCGCCATGATGTCCGCTCGGCCCGCCAACAATGCGAGCGGGATGCCGGCGCCGATCGCTTTGGCAAATGTCGACAGATCGGGCTTCACATCGAATAAGCCCTGCGCACCCGCGAGTCCGAGCCGGAACCCCGTGATGACCTCATCGAATATAAGGACCGCTCCGCAGTCGTCGCATAAGCGGCGCACGGCCTGCAAGTAGCCGGGACGCGGCAGGATGGCGCCGGTATTGCACATCATGGGTTCCATCAGCACCGCGGCAACCTCGTGTCCCTGCAGGACGAAAACCCGCTTCAGGGCCTCGACGTCATTCCAGGGCAGGACGAGAAGTTCAGCGACGCTTGAAACAGGCTGGCCGAGACTCTGCACCTGCGGCGAAAATTCATCCGCCCCTGCGCCGTCCATCGACCTGGCTTCGTTCGCCAATACGTTGTCGAACCAGCCGTGGTAGTGGCCTGCGAACTTGATTATCTTCGTGCGCCCGGTGAACGCTCTGGCGACGCGAACAGCCGCCTGCACCACCTCCGAGCCCGTCACGCCGAATCGAACGAGCTGCGCGGAGGGGATCAGGCGCTGAACGAGACGGGCGAGCTCGAGCTCGGCGGGATGCTGGCCTGCATACATTTGCCCGAGCTCCAGACTGTCTCTGACGGCAGCGACCACCGCAGGGTGCGCGTGCCCGAGAATCGCCGGGCCCATGCCCATGGCGTAGTCGATATACGTGTTCCCATCGATGTCGGTGAGTTGAGAGCCGCATGCACGGGCGAAGCAAATCGGCGTACCGACGAGCCGCACGTTGCTGTTGACGCCGCCCGCGATAACCTGCGCCGCTTGCGTTTGATAATGACCCGACTTACTCAAGGATCTTTGTCTTTCGGCCACGTCCACCCCCCAAAGTAATCAGCCTGCCGGCAAGGCTGCGGTCTCGGCTTCGACCCGCTCGTCGGCATTCACAAGGAGCCACAGGGCGGCGGCTGCGAACGCGAATGCGGTACCGACGGCAAACGCTCCATACCAGTTGCCATGGCTCGTCAACCACCCGACAATCGGGATGCCGACCACCCCGCCGAGGTTGCCCCAGGTGTTGAGCACGCCGCCCGCAGCCATCGTGTCGGCGCGCGCGATCGACATGTTCGCCGCCCAGTACGACCCCTCGTTGGATTCGACACCGGCGAATGCAAAGGTCAGTGCAATGACTGCCAGATAAGGATTCGGCGCACGTATGGCGAGCAGTAACAAGATGCCGACCAGGGGCAAAGTCACGAGGGGCACGATCCGATATCCCCAGCGCGCACCGTGGCGCGTCGCCAAACGGTCGGCGAGCTCTCCGCCCAGCCATGCGCCGACCGCGGCTCCGATGGGAGGAATCGCGGCGAGTGCACCGCCTTCCAGAGCACTCATATGGCGCTCCTGAGCGAGGTAGAGAAACGACCAGTTCATCAGAAGGTAAAGCTCATAGTTCATGCAAAGATAAGAGGCTGAGAGCAGCAGCACATTGCGGTTCGCGAGAATCTTCAGGAATCTCTGCACGGTCAACGGCCGCTTCGGCTCGTTCGCGTGCGATCCGAGCTCTGCAAGCTCCGTCGGCGTGACGGAGGGATGCTCGCGCGGGGTGTTGCGCCCATACCAGCCCCAGAGGGCCGTCACTAGCGCGGTCGGCACCGCGACCCACAGAAGCGCTCCTTGCCAGCCGAAGGATGCGGTCAGCCCGACGATGAGCGGCGGGGTCAGGGCAATCCCCAAATCTGGTCCGCTGGAACTCAAACCGTTGACGATACCCCAGCGATTGACCGGGAACCACGCTTCGAATAGGCCGGCGGCCACGGGGCTGACCGGCGAATGGGACGCGCCGAGCATCGCCTGGATCAGGATCCAAGCCACGAACAATGCCGTTCCGGAAAGGAGCACCGGCAGAAGCGGAGTCGCGATCGTCGCAACGAAGCTGACCACTCCGATGAAAACAAAGGTCGATCGCGCACCGATGCGCTCGCCGAACACGCCGGCCGGAATTTGCAGTACCGTGTACGCGACCGTATAGGCCCACATCATCATTGCGAGCTGCATCTGGGTGAGATGGAACAGCGGCATGATGCGTTCGGCGGCAATATTGATGCTCGTACGCTGAGTGTAAGTGAGCATCGGAAAGAGGAACATGAAAACGAATATCCACCAGCGGATGCGCAGCCGCGTGTGCTTGACGGTCGATGTCATGCCGGTGACTCGCGTGATCAGCGCGGACGTGCAATGACCGCGACACAGTCGATTTCGTATCGCAGCTCCTGGGTCAGGCAGTGCGTGATAGTGGTGCGCGCCGGATATGGCGCGCGAAAGTACTCGCGATAGAGGCGGTTGAACGCCGCGAGATCTTGCGGATCCCGAACGTAGTTGCCCGTCCTCACGACGTGGACGAGATCGCTCCCGGCGAGCGTGAGGATCGCCGACAAGTTTTCGATGGAACGGCGCATCTCCTCCTCGAATGTTCCCGGGACGATCGCTCCCGTACGATCGACAGATGCCTGTCCCGATACGAACAGCAGATCTCCGACCCGAACTGCTGGACTGAACGGCAGGTGCGATGAGGGCATGTCGGGGTTCGTTAAATATTCGATCATTGCGTTGGCTCCGTGCAGCTCCATCACATCGCTCGCGGCGCGGCTCGCAGGGTGGTCGCGCGTGAACTCTCGATCGAAGCAATCTCGCTGAGCAGCATTTCGGCAAACTGCTTGGTCTGCGCCTCCTCGAGCCGTGCGGCCGGCGCCGCGATGCTGATTGCTGCTTGCACGACGCCGCCGATGAAAACCGGAGCTGCGATGCAGCTCGCGCCGACCTCGTTCTCCTCGCGCTCGACCACCCAGCCGCGGCTCCGGCAATCCGCCAGCGCGGCATCCAGGGCGTTCGCGGTGACGATCGTGTGCTCGGTGAAGCGCTCGAAGCGCCCTAATCGATAAAAAGATTCGATGACCGCGGGTGCCTGGAATGCAAGAAGAGCTCGGCCGCAGGCGGTCGAGTGATAACGGGCGGATGTGCCCGCGTACGACGAGACGCGGAGGTTATGGCTGCCTTCGAAACTCTCGACGATGAAGGCCTCGAGAGGCCGCGCAACGGCCAAGTTCACGGTCTCGCGCGTCAATGCACAGAGCCTGAGAAGGGCCGGCCGCGCGAGCGCTGCCACGTCAAGATGCCGCTCGACCTCGCGTCCAAACGCGAGATTGCGCAGACCCAGCCGGTAGCCCCCCAACGCCTCTCGATCGACCAAACCGACGCAGACGAGACTGTCGACCAGGGTGAAGGCGGTTGTTTTCACCAATCCGCAGGCGCGTGCTATTTCGTGCAGTTGAAGCACACCGCTGGGCGCAGTCCGCAACGCCTCCAGAATCGCAGCGATTCGCCCAACCGATTGAATCCGTGGCCGCGATCCGGTATTCGAGAAAAGTGACGCATGATTGTTCGACATTGTAGGATAGAGAATCTCTCTAGGAATCTGCATTTAATCGGCTGCAAGCATTATAGACAGGCGATACAGAAAATGCCATAGTAACTCCATGACTTCGGTAGATCTGATCGTTCTACAATATAGAACGACATTGAGTATGAGGAAAGGCAGCAGGACTTCACGCGGCGGCGTCGGGCTTTCGCGGGGGCGGGTGCATGTTGCTGCTGAATGATCCGGCCGCCGATGTACTCGTAGATGCAGCCACCAAGGGAATTCCCTCTCTTGCCCGACCGTTGCCTTTGAGCGAGGTCGGCATGCAAGGGTGGAATGTACTGGCCGGCGATTGCCCGTTGCCGCTCGCCGTCATTCGAACGGACATCATGGCGTCCAACAGCGCATGGATGATGTCGTTCGCGGGCCATCATGGTTTGCTGCTCGCACCGCATGGCAAGACCACCATGGCGCCCGCGTTGTTCGCGCGCCAGCTGGCAGATGGCGCCTGGGCGATGACGGTCGCTACCGCGCAGCAGCTGCAGGTTTGTCTGCATGCCGGGATCCGTCGCATCCTTCTGGCGAATCAGCCCATCGGACAGTCCGTCGACACCTGCTTCCGCGCGCTTTCGCGCCATCCTGATCTCGAGCTGTATGTGCTTGCCGATAGCCTGGAGGGCGTGGCGCTGTTAGCAACCGGCGCGCGACGTACGCCGGCTGCCATTCCCTTGCGAGTACTCGTCGAGGTGGGCGCGATGGGCGCGCGTACTGGTGTCCGCGACGTCGCCGGCGCACTGGCCGTTGCAAATGCCGTCTCCACTATTCCCGGGTTGGTCCTCTCCGGCGTCGAGGCCTTCGAGGGAGTACTCCCCGACTCCGGCGCTGTGCTGGCATTCATGACGCGTATCGTCGAGACCACCCGCGCTATCGATGCGCTCGGCCTGTTCACGAGCGACATCGTGCTCTCCTGCGGCGGCAGCGCGTTCTTCGATCTGGTGGCTTTGGGATTCCAATCGCTCGCGCTATCCCGTCCCGTGCTGCGGGTACTGCGCTCAGGCTGCTATCTCACGCACGATGAGTGGGGATATGCCGTGGAATTTGAACGGATCCAGCGCGAACGGCGCGTCTACTTGCCCGAGGGTAAGCTGCGGCCTGCGCTCGAAGTGTGGTCCTACGTGCAGTCGCGGCCTGAACCGGGAAAGGTACTCCTGACCATGGGCAAGCGCGATGTGGGACACGACACCGGCATGCCGCATCCAACCGCGTGGTTCCGCCCGGGCAGGATGCGGGCGCCGGCGGTGATGCCCGCGGGCTGCTCGATCGGGGCGCTCAACGATCAGCACGCGCACATGGTGGTGCCGCAGGACGCGCCCTTCGCGGTCGGCGACATGATCTCCGTGGGCATCGGGCATCCCTGTACGACCTTCGAACGCTGGCAAATCCTGATGCTCGTGGACGAGCAGCTCAACGTGGTCGGTGCGATCCGCACTTCTTTTTAGCTACCGCAACGCGCAGGTGCATATGAAAGCAGCATCGATTTCTCACACCCCCCTCAGCGATGTGCATCAACGACCTTTTTTGACGGGCGTGTCGGCCAAGGTACTGGGCCTCTTGCTGTGTTTTCCTGTCGCTTCAATGGCCGCAAAGGCCGGAGTCGATTCTGAATACAGCGCGCGCCTCGATCGAGTGCTGTCGCAGACCCCGCTTATCGATGCGCACAATGATCTGCCGTGGGAAATACGTCTGCGTTACAAGGGCAACCTCGACGCCATCGATCTGAAGTCCGATACCTCGGCCGCCCCCATCCCGTCGGGCCTCGATCCCTCCACGACCGGCATCCCGCTGGTGACGGACATACCCCGGATGCGCGCGGGGCGCATGGGCGGTCAGTTTTGGTCCGTGTATGTGCCCGTCGAGATGAAGGGTGACGCGGCCGTTGAGATGGCGCTCGAGCAGATCGATCTCGTGAAGAGGATGAGCGCGCGCTACCCGGCGGATTTGGAGATGGCTTACACGGCAGCCGACATCCTGCGTATTCACAAGGCTGGAAAGATTGCTTCCCTGATCGGGATCGAAGGAGGGCATCAGATCGACAATTCGTTGGCGGTTCTTCGCGACATGTACGACTTGGGGGCGCGGTATATGACCTTGGCCCACTTTTCGAACACCGGGTGGTCGGACTCGGCGACGGACGTGCCCCTGCATCATGGACTGACGCCCTTTGGGGTCGAGGTCGTGCGAGAGATGAATCGCCTGGGGATGATGATCGACCTGAGCCACGTGTCGGTCGAAACCATGAAGGCCGCGGCCACCGTCAGCGAGGCTCCCGTCATGTTTTCGCATTCCTCGGCACGCGCGATCGTAGATCATCCGCGCAATGTCGCCGATGACGTCCTGCGGCTCGTTGCCGAGCGCGGCGGCGTCGTGATGGTCAATTTCTATCCCGGATACGTCTCCGAGAAGCGCCGACGCTGGATCGCCGATCGGGCGGGTGAAGAGGCGCGATTGGGCGCAACCCCGCCCTTTGGCGGACTCTACGTCGGTCAGCCGGTGCAGGCGAAAGGAGCGCTCCTAGTGTGGGAACGGGAGCACCCGAAGCCGGTCGTCACCCTGAAGGACGTAGCCGATCATATCGACCACATTCGCAAGATTGCCGGCGTCGATCATGTCGGGCTGGGATCGGACTTCGATGGAATGGAAGATGCCCCGGTCGGACTGACGGGCGTCAATCACTACCCTGCGCTGCTCGAAGAACTCATGCGCCGCGGTTGGACGGATGCGGACATCGCGAAGGTTGCCGGCGGCAACATTCTCAGAGTCATGTCCTCGGTCGAGCGCGTTGGCGCCAAACTGCGCGATACGCGCCCCCCTTCGCAAGCAAGCATGGCGGAGACGCACTAGGCATTCCCATTAGCATGGGGCCACCCAACGCGACATGGCCGAACTGATGTGCTTCTCGAGCGGTGCCGTTACCGAACGTATTGGCAACCCAGCGGGGTCAAGCCTAGAGGGCCAAGCGCTCGTGCTGCGAATTATTAGTCGACGTAAAGAATCAGGGAGACAACATGACCATTTATTTGCATAAATCACTGGGACTGGGCGCCCTTCGATGCGGTATCGCCGTCGGGTTCATCCTTCTCGCTTCGCGCACCGTCGCTGCGGATTCCCCGGCCAGCAATGCCGAGGCAAGCGGGAACGCGCTCGAGGAAATCGTCATCACTGCCGAAAGACGCGAAGAGCGGCTGGATAAAGTACCGATAAGCGTGACGGCGTTCTCACAGCGAACGATGGATGATCTTCACATCCAGACATTCGCAGATCTCGCAACAATAGTTCCTGGACTCTATGTGACTACGGCGGAAGCCGGGAATCAAGAAAATTCGGATGTGGCCATTCGCGGGATATTCAGCGGAGGCAATGCGCCAACCACTCAGTTCTATATAGACGAAACGCCAGTGGCGATTCGCACGTTGCCAAGTGCAGGACCCTCCGGCAGCCCACATCCGTTAATTTTCGACTTGGACCGGGTGGAAGTGCTTCGCGGCCCGCAAGGGACGTTATTCGGATCCAGTGCGATGGGCGGCGCCATTCGATATATAACGCCTCAACCCTCGCTGCACGATACGAGCGGTATTGCCAAGGCCGAGGTCAGCTTCACAGACGGGGGTGACCCCAACTATGAAACAGGCGTAGCGTATGGGGCGCCGGTCGTAGATGGCAAGGCTGGATTCAGGGTCAGCGGTTGGTTCCAACAACTGGGCGGCTTCATTGACAAGGAAGACCCCTTCACGGGGGAGATCACGAAGCGAAATGCGAATTCATCCAATGCGTATGTCATCCGACCCGCTTTCACGGTCGCGCCGACAGATGATCTAAAGATCACGCCGGCGTTTTTTATGCAGCATTCACATCAATTGAATCCGAACACGTACTGGCTGAATTTCCTGCCCAATCCCGAGGCGGGATCTCACGTATCTGGTGCGATTCAAGAACCCTACACGGATGACCTTAAAGTCGCGAGCCTTGCGGTAAAGTACGATATCGGTGGCTTGAACTTCGTATCGGATACTTCCTATCTCGATCGTAAAACGTCGGCTGTCGACGATTTTACTCATGCAATTGAATACATATTGAGCGGCAACGTATTTGTTCCGGGCCTGGCACATTCCTATAGCGACTACTTGGCCGATGCATCATTCACCCGGGCGTGGTTGCAAGAATTCAGATTGTCGTCGGAGGATCCAGCTTCTCGAATAAATTGGGTCGCGGGACTTTATTATCGTCGCGCCGTTCAGGGGGTGCTGCAATATCTCCCCGGTAGTATCAATCCGCTTACAGAGGCGATTAACGGTCAAACATCGACGCAATTTCTCGGCAATCCTGACTACGTACAAAACGGACAAGTCTATAATGCCTTAACCGACTTTCAGGCCACCGATATTTCCGAAGCGGCTTTCGGAGAGATAACTCTTAACATTACACCTCAACTCAAGGCCAATCTGGGCTTGCGATATGAGCATGCGGTCGTCGAACACCAGACGCAAATTACCGCCGGGCCTCTCAACGGTGTTACTTATGTGAATGTCGTCGGCGCCGACCAGATCGGAAACCCGGTGACTCCGCGGTTTGGATTGACTTATCAATTCACTGAGGCCGATATGGTCTATGCGAGCGCAGCGAAGGGCTACCGAGCTGGCGGAGGAAATGGCGCGGGCGTTGTTGGTAATCCTCTTTGCGATCCATCTTTGAGCGCGTTGGGCCTGACGATTGCTCCGGCATCTTTTAATTCGGATAGTTTGTGGAGTTACGAGGTCGGGTCAAAAGACACTTTCTTTAACCACAAGCTTGCTATTCAAGCGAGCGTTTTCTTTATTGATTGGAAAGATATTCAAACGGTGGTTAACCTTCCATCGTGTGCCCAAGGGTTTACGGCCAACCGCGGCAAGGCAATCAGCCGAGGCTTCGACCTTCAAATTGCAGGGATAATTGCTGACGGACTGAAGGCCGGCGCCAACGTCGGCTACACTGACGCCTACTATCCAAACGCTGCGTTCGGCGCGCCGAATAACGGAGTTACACCAATTCTTAATGAAGCCGGCGATAAGCTGGCGAACGTAGTGCCGTGGACGGCATCCGCTAATTTGGAGTATTCCCGACAGATAGATGCTCTTTGGCACGATACACGAACTTATTTTCGCGTCGACTATCGTTGGCTCGATGGAGCAAACAGGCTGAATTCCCAGATTGCAGGCTACGACCTGTTGATCGGTCCTTACCAAAATCCGGCCTACAGCATTTTGAACGTGCGAGTGGGAGTACTCCATGGCGGCTTCGACATATCCGCGTTCGTCAACAACGCAACCAAATCTGATCCGAAGCTTAAGTATTACCACGATGCGTCGGGTGATCCGTTGATTTATTCCAGCGCGATCCAGCCGCTATCCGCAGGATTCACGGCATTTTATCGCTTTTGATGAGTCTTTCCGTGTTCCGGGTCAACTCGGGTTTGGTAGGCTTCTACATAGGGCAACCGATTTGAGTGTTGTGGCCTGCATGGTCGTGCAAGGGTGTTTTATGAAGTTCGGCCGAAGCCGGTTCACAGCGTTTGCCTTCATTGCGGCATTGGGTTCAACGGGTATCACCAACGGGGCGGCCTTCGCGCAGCCCTCAAACCAGGGTCCGGCACGTGAGGTAGTTGCGGCGGCATGCGACAGCATGAAATCGACAGGGTCTAGGAGAGCTTCGGATTTCTCCAGAATTCCGGATGCTCCGACCCAGATTGACGAAGCGACAGTTGTTGAAGCGAACGGCAAGGATCCCGAATACTGCCGGTTACGCGGCTATGTCGCACCGCAAGTGGGAATTGAGCTACGGCTACCAGTGAACAATTGGAACGGCAAACTTCTCGAAGTGGGCACGGGTGGCTGGGCCGGATATATGTTTATGTTTCTCTGCGACGGTCCGTTGCGCAAGGGCTACGCATGTATTTCTACCGATATGGGGCACAAAGATGGGTCCGGACAAGCCCTTTGGGCGTTCAATAACTTACAGGCTCAGGTTGACTACGGCTTTCGCGCAACGCACGTGACCGCATTAGCCGGCAAGGCCATTGTGGCAGCTTTCTATAAGAGGGCACCGGTCAAATCGCTGATGCTGGGATGTTCGACCGGCGGTTACCAAGGAATCGTCGAATCTCAGCTGTTTCCTTGGGATTTCGACGGCATAGTGGCTATTGCGCCCGACATGACCAGCGAAGCGGACGTTAGCATGCGAATCGTATGGTACGTCCGCGCCTTTACCAACGCCGATGGAAGCCCGGTGTTCGGACCAGCGGATTTGCGTTTGCTGCATGATGCGGCGCTTGCACAATGTGATATGACCGACGGAGTCCGGGACGGCATAGTAGGCGATCCCTTAGGCTGTCAGTTCGACCCAACCGTGGTGGTGTGCCGAGCCGGTAAGATGACTGGCTGCCTTACGCCAAAACAAGTCGATGCGGCAAAGAAAATATACGGAGGTCCGAGGAATTCGAAAGGGGAACCGATATCTACTCGGGGGGTGTTACCTGGCTCGGAGCTCGAATGGGGAGGTTTTGACGATAGCTATGCTCCTGAATTCTTCAGATATGGTGTCTACATGATGTCGCGCGGCCCTGATTGGCAAATGCGTGATTTTGATTTCGATCAAGATTATAAGAGACTCGGCCTCGCTGCTATTTACTCAGACAACAATCCGGACTTGCGAAAATTCAAGACGTCTGGAGCAAAACTGTTAGTCGCACAAGGCGGAAATGATACCGCTGAAATACCCGGCGCCGTTTTCGACTATTACGATACGGTCGAGAGAACAATGGGAGGCGCTGCGGCCACAAAAGAGTTCTTTCGCCTGTTCGTTGTGCCTGGTATGAAACACTGTACAGCGGGCGACGGTGCTTTTGCCGTTGACTATTTGTCCTATTTGGAGCGGTGGGTCGAGATGGGCCAGCCGCCGGAAAAGCTGGTTGGTGCCCATGTGAACTCCAAATATCTACTCGATCACAGCGAAGAAGAAGAAAGGCGTAAGGGAAATGTTTGGCGCGCCGCATTTCGTCTCGTGTATCCACTGGACCCTGCAATTCCCGTGGATTTCACGCGTACTTTTTATCCCTACCCCCAGATTGCGAAATACAAGGGGAGCGGAGATCCAAACGACGCAGCGAATTTCGTACCAACAGAGCCGCAATTGTCGAAGCCTCCGTAAGCTGCCTGATCTGCTGGACAACGGCGGCTGCGATACGTGAAGTGCCTCGGCTGCGCGTGCGAAGTAGCGATGTTCAGCCACCGCGAGCACGTAGATAATATGGCGGAGCAGCATAACACCCGCTTCTACAAAGATGTTTATCGCGGCAATTGTAAAAAACTAGTCTTGGGGGTTATCGTGTAGGTACGTCAACCTTAGTTCCATCGCTTCCGGACGTGGAAGCCGGCGTCAAGCTCCTGATGCAACGTCAACACGGGCCGCGAGGGCTCCGTCAAGGAGAACTGATATGTCATCGAACCAGGAAGTACGTTCGTCGGTGGAGCGCAGGTCTCATGCTCGAGGCGAGTGACGTCCTGGTACTCGCGCGGCTGCAGTTCGCGTTCACGATCTCGGCCCACATCATCTTCCCCGCAATCAGCATCGGACTCGCGAACTATTGCGCCGTGCTCGAGGGACTGTGGCTGCGAACCGGCAAGGCGGTTTATCGCGAACTCTTTTTCTTCTGGTCGAAGATTTTCGCAGTCGGTTTCGGCATGGGCGTCGTCTCCGGTGTCGTGATGGCCTATGAGTTCGGCGCGAACTGGTCCGGCTTCTCCCGCGTTGCCGGTTCCGTCAACGGACCGCTGCTCTCCTACGAGGTCCTGACAGCGTTTTTCCTCGAAGCCGGTTTCCTCGGCATCATGCTGTTCGGCTGGAAGCGAGTCGGGGCAC
>Ga0307470_10000633_pt1 | contig 15887 bp, 16 predicted proteins | sample atmos_gasesAM3C__FD_204565 | JGI IMG/M metagenome (GOLD analysis project Ga0307470, IMG submission 204565) | Hardwood forest soil microbial communities from Morgan-Monroe State Forest, Indiana, United States - atmos_gasesAM3C_05 | ecosystem: Environmental > Terrestrial > Soil > Temperate forest... | reverse complement strand
GAGTACGCCGGCTTTCTTCAGGGCTTCGTTGTACTTCATCATCGCCGATACATGCGCGGCATCCGGCACGGTGCCCGGCGGCGCCGTTTCGTACCCCTGGGGTATCATCAGCATCATGAATCGCATGAAAGTCTCCTTCAGTTGCCTAGCCGCAAGGACGCGCGGAATTGGCGCCATCCGACATCAAGCGGTCCAATTGCAGCCGGATGTGGGCGGCTTCCGCCGCCGTGTTGGCGAGTGCAATCGCCCGATTGAAAGTATCGCGGGCTTCATCGACGTTCCCCAGGTCCCGCAGCAACGCGCCCTTGACCCCATAAAAGTAGAAGTAGCCCGACAATTTTCCGGCGAGCGGCTCGATGAGCGCAAGCGCGGCCGCCGGACCTTGCACCTTCGCGAGGGCGACGGCGCGATTCAGGGTCACGACCGGGGAGGGCTGTAATTTTTCCAGGGTTTGGTACAAGAGTTCGATTTGCGGCCAGTCGGTCTCCTCGGATGTCGCTGCACGCACGTGCAGCGCCGCGATGGCCGCCTGTACCTGGTAGGGCCCGGTTTGCGCGTGCCGCATGGCCTTGTCGATGAGGGCGAGTCCTTCGTCGATCATGCTGCGGTTCCAGAGACTGCGGTCTTGATCCTCCATGAGGACGATTTGCCCGTCGCCATCCAATCGTGCGGCGCTGCGTGAATGCTGCAGGAGCAGCAGCGCCGTCAATCCCATGATCTCCGCTTCGCTCTGGAACAGCCGCAGCAGCAGGCGGGCGAGGCGGATGGCTTCGTCGCACAATGCGAATCGCATGCTCGCCGTTGCGCCCGTCGACGAGTAACCCTCGTTGAACAGCAGGTAAATCATGGTGGAGACGGCGGCGAGACGGCGGGCGCGTTCCACCGCGCCCGGCGTCTCGAACGGCAGATTGGCGCGGATCACGCACGCTTTGGCCCGCGTGATCCGCTGCTCCATGGCGCTCTCGCTCACCAGAAATGCGCGTGCGATCTGCTTGACGGTGAGTCCGGAGACGATGCGCAATGCGAGCGCGATCTGCTGGGTGGCGGGCAGGTCGGGATGGCAGCAGACGAACAACAACCGCAGCAGGTCATCGCGATAGCCGGCGCTGTCGAGCCGCTCGACCAGCTGCTCCTCGACATCGTCGAGGTCCGGCAGCATCTCGTCGGGGGGCAGGGGTTCGAGTTTCCGGTCGCGCCGAGTGGCGTCGAGCGCGGCGTTTCTTCCCACCAAAATGAGCCACGCCGCGGGGTCGCGCGGCGGCCCGTTTTGGGTCCAATTCTTCAAGGCCCGCAGGCAGGCTTCCTGATAGGCCTCTTCCGCCGTGTCCATGTCCCGGAAGTAGCGCAATAGCGCGGCGATCGCCTGGGGGCGGGCGGATATCAATGCGGCATTGATCCACGCCGGGTCATGCATTGGAAATTATCATTCTCGTTTCCTCTTTCCCCTAGGACGATCCGGCAGTCCCTCAGCCGACATGCTACCGGCATCCGGTCTCGCCGAATCAACTCAACCGCGCCGCCAGGAAATCGATCAAGACCCGCAGCTTCAGGGGCATCTGGGCACGGCTCGGATAGTAGAGGTAGAAGCCGGGGAAGGGCGGACACCAGTCGTCCAACACCCGGATCAAGGCACCGCTGGCCAAGTCCTCGCGCACCAGGTCCTCCATCAAATGTGCGAGGCCAACCCCCTGTTTCGCGGCGGCTTGCATCAATGCATTGTCATTGCAGATCAACGGGCCGTCGACGTCGATCTCGAACTCCTGTCCGGCCTGGCCGAATTCCCATCGGTATATCACTCCGCTGCTGAACCGAAAGCGCAGGCAGCGATGCTGGTGCAGGTCGGCGGGCTGCCGCGGCCGGGGGTAGCGCTCGAAGTACTCCGGCGAGCCGACCACCGCGATGCGCTGCTCGCGCGTGGCGCGCACCGCGATCATGTCCTGACCCAGACGTTCGCCCAAACGGATGCCGGCATCGAATCCTTCGCCGATCAGATCGACGAATCGATCATCGGCGATCAGCTCGAGGCGAATCTGCGGATAGGCGCCGCAGAAATCGCGCAGCAGCGGCACGACGATGGTGGTCATGGCGAGGCGCGGCAGGCTGACGCGCAGCGTACCCGTGGGGGTGTCCCGGAGCTCATCGAGCTCGGTGAAGGCTGCTGTGAATTGGTCGAGCGCGGGTAGGACCCGCTGCAAGAACAGCGCCCCGGCTTCGGTGACGCCGACCCGCCGCGTGGTCCTATTCAGAAGGCGCATACCGACGCGGTCTTCGAGCGCTCGAATGGTCTGCGACAGCGCGGAGGGACTGACCCCGAGCGTGGCCGCCGCCTTCGAGAAACTCGCGTGCTGTGCCACACGTGCAAAGGCCGCCACGGCCGGCAGTTGCTCCGGACTCATGGATCGGGGGTTCAAACCTGCAATTGTGAAGCTGTACTTCATAAACCATGAAGATTGTCCCTATTTATTCGGGGAGTCGCAAGGCGCAGGATGGGTTGGTCCGACATCCGGCGGGCATTCAGTACGAAGGAGGATGGGCAAATGAAAACGCGTCAATTGGGAAAGCAAGGCTTGACCGTGTCCGAACTCGGACTCGGCTGCATGGGTCTGTCCGATTTCTACTCGAGCAGCGCTGCCACCGAGGCACAGGGCATTTCGCTGATCCACCGCGCGCTGGCGCTGGGGGTCACTTTTCTGGATACGGCCGATGTGTACGGTCCGCACACCAACGAACGCACCGTCGGCAAGGCATTGCAGGGCCGGCGCGATTCGGTCGTGCTGGCCACCAAATTCGGCATCGTCCGCGAGCCTGGCACGGCCGCCCGCGGCGTCAACGGCAGCCCCGACTACGTCCAGGCTGCCTGTGAGGCATCGCTCGAGCGGCTCGGTGTCGATCACATCGACTTGTACTACCAGCATCGTGTCGATCCCAAGGTTCCGATCGAAGAGACGGTGGGTGCCATGGCCCAATTGGTCGCGCAGGGCAAGGTGCGGTATCTCGGCTTGTCCGAGGCCGCTCCCGCCACGCTGAGGCGTGCCCACAAGGTGCATCCGATCAGCGCGCTGCAATCCGAGTATTCCTTGTGGAGCCGAGATCCGGAGGATGAAGTACTACCCACCGTTCGCGAACTCGGCATCGGATTCGTGCCTTACAGTCCGTTGGGCCGCGGGTTTCTCGCCGGCCGATTCCATAAGTTGGAGGATCTCGCGGCTGACGACTGGAGGCGCGAGTCTCCCCGCTTCCAGGGGGAGAATTTCGCGAAGAATCTGGCGGTTCTGGAACAGATCAATCGCATCGCCAAGGAGAAGGACTGCACCCCCTCGCAGTTGGCGCTCGCGTGGCTGCTGGCGCAGGGTGGGGATATCGTGCCGATTCCTGGAACCACCAACGCGGCTCGCTTGGAGGAAAACCTGGCGGCGACCCGGATCACTTTGAGCAAGAACGAGCTGCAACGCATCGAATCGGTTGCGCCTCTGGGAGTCGCGGCGGGGCAGCGCTATCACCCGGGCATGATGCAGCTGCTCAACGGCTGAGCAGCCTAATCGCGTCTTGGCCGCTGTTCGCCCTGAGTAATCAGATGCGCGCTGCGGCTGCCGGTGGCGTATATCCACAGCCAACTCAAGGCCACGGCAAGGCGATTGCGCACGCCGATCAAGAAATAAATATGGGCCAGTCCCCATACCCACCAGGCGAGCCAGCCGCGCACCTTGATCCAGCCGAAATCGATGACCGCCGCGCGCTTGCCGATGGTGGCTAGATTGCCGGAATGCTGGTAGCGGAATGGCCGCTGCGCGCTGTTGCCGCGAAGGCGCATTTTGATGGTGCGGGCCACGTGCGTGCCCTGTTGTTTCGCCGCGGGGGCGATCCCCGGCACGGGCTTGCCGTGCCAGGCATTGATGGTCGCGGTGTCGCCGATGACGAAAATCTCCGGATGCCCGGGCGCGGTCAGATCGGGTTCCACGAGGGCGCGGCCGGCATTGTCTGCCGGCAGTCCCGCCCAAGCGGCCGCAGCCGATGCACGAACACCTGCGGCCCACAGTATGACCTTCGCCGCGAGGGGCTGATCGCCGTAGATCACCCCCTGGCCGCTGCATTCCCGCACCGCCTGCCCCAGTTGAATTTCAACGCCCAACCGCTCGAGCGACGCATGGGCGTAGGCGGAGAGATCCTCGGTAAAGCTCGGCAAAATTCGCGGACCTGCTTCGATCAGCACCACGCGAGCCTTGCGCGTATCGATGTGCCGGTATTCCTCGGGCAGATTCTGATGCGCTAGCTCGGCGATCGCGCCGGATAATTCCACCCCGGTGGGACCGCCGCCGACGATCACGAAGGTCAGCAGCGCCGCGCGGAGCGCCGGGTCGGCCTCGCGTTCGGCGCGTTCGAAGGACAACAAGACTCGCCGACGGATCGTCGTGGCGTCTTCCAATGTCTTGAGACCCGGCGCGTAGGGCTCCCACTCGTCGTGGCCGAAGTAGGCGTGGCGAGCACCCGTTGCCAATATCAACGTGTCGTAAGCCACCGTGCCGCCATCTTCGAGCAGCACTTTGCGATTCTCGGTGTCGACCCCCGTTACCACGCCCAGAAGGGTGGTGACCTCTTTGCGTTTGCGCAGCAAATGGCGGACCGGCCAGGCAATTTCCGACGTTGCTAGTGTCGCGGTGCCGACTTGATACAGCAGCGGCTGGAACAAATGATGATTGCGCTGATCGATGATGGTGATCTTGACGTCGGCACCGGCCAGACCGTGAGCTGCCGCCAAGCCCCCGAATCCGGCACCGACAATGACCGCATGGTGCGTCATGAGCGCTCCTAAGATTTCGGCGCCTCTGCCGTGCCCACAGCATAACCGGCGGCGACCCAGGCATCGAGTCCGCCCAGCAGCGGGCGGACCCGCTTGAAGCCGTGATTCATCAAGACCTTGGCGACGCGCGCCGCCGACGCTTCGCTCGGGCAAGTGCAATATAAAATGATGTCCCGGTCGCGGGGCAGCTCCTTGAGCTGGCGGGCGACGTCCTGCAGGGGAACGTGCAGGGCGCCGGGTATCCAGCGCGGCTCGAGCTCGCGCGCGGTGACCGACCGTACATCGATGATGACGGGCGCGGCGCCGGCCTGAATGAGTTCATAAAGATCGGCGACGCCGATTCGCGCCATGCGCAGCATCCGGTAGAAGCGGCGCCGCTCCCACCATTTGAATGCGATGTAGGCGGCCAGCAGGATCAAGACGCCGGCGCCGGCAGCGCTGCCGATTGCGCTCACGTGCTCCAGCAACCGCCCGATTTGCGATTTGAACAACATACCGGCGCCGAGACCGGCCCCAACCCAGAGAACGGCGGCGCAGGCGCTCAGAAAAACGAACCGCAGCCACCCGATACGCATCGCGCCGGCCATCGGCGGCGCGATGATCGAGAGGCCGGGAACGAACTTCGCGATGACCAGTGAGTTGATGCCCCAGCGTTCGAAACGGCTCTGCGTTTGACTGACGCACGAATCGGGTTCCAAGGAAACCTTGCACAGGGTCTTCAGCACTCGAATGCCGTACTGCTGTCCGATCAGGTACCAGCCGCAGTCGGCGGCGAGGCAGGCAATCACCGACCAGAAGAACAGCGTCAGCAGCAGCATCTGTCCGCCCGCGGCGACGGCGACGGCGCCGGCGACGATCAACGTCGGAACCACCGGCACGGGCAGTCCGATCTGGTTGAGAAGCACGTTGACGACCACTATGCCTACGCCATATTGACCGAGGGCGATGACGAGTTGGTGCGCCAAGGGATTCGACCGGTCTAAGGAGCGGTGAGCGTGCGCGCGCCGCGAAGCGCGCCGGCGGTTTCCGACTGGCGTTCGATGTTGGGCAGGAACGCGGCCACCATGCCGAGCAGCGGCAAATAAGCGCAGATGCGGTACACGAACTCGATTCCGTGTTGATCGGCGAGGCCGCCGAGCACCGCCGCGCCGATGCCGCCGATGCCGAAGGCGAAGCCGAAGAAGAGTCCCGACACGGCACCCACCTTGCCGGGCATCAGCTCCTGTGCAAACACGACGATGGCTGAGAACGCCGAGGACAATATGAATCCGATGACGAAGGTCAGGGTGCAGGTCCACACCAAGTCGACGTACGGCAGGAGCAGGGTGAAGGGCGCGACGCCGAGGATGGATGCCCAGATGACGCGCTTGCGGCCGATGCGGTCGCCGATGGGCCCGCCCAGGAGGGTGCCGAGCGCCATCGCGAACAGAAACACGAATAGATAGATCTGGGCCGACTGCACCGATACGTGAAATTTCTCGATCAGATAGAAGCTGTAGTAGCTGGTGATGCTGGCGATATAGAAATATTTCGAGAAGATCAGCACCACCAGGATACCGATCGACCAAGCGACCTTGCGCGCCGACACCGGGTTCGGCACGGCCGGCCGGATCTTGGAGGCGCCGGGACGATCTATGTGCCGGCGTTTGTACCAGCCGCCCACTTTCGTCAGCACGGCGATGGCGAGCATGGCGGCCAGTGCGAACCACGCGAGACTCGCCTGTCCGTGCGGGTTGACGATCCAGGCGGCCAGCAGCGGTCCCATTGCGCTCCCCGCATTGCCGCCCACCTGGAAAATCGACTGCGCGAGACCGTGGCGGCCGCCCGACGCCAAGCGGGCAATGCGCGAGGATTCCGGATGAAAGATCGACGAGCCTGCCCCGATCAACGCGGCCGCCGCCAACACGCTCGCATAGTTGGGCGCAAACGCGAGAGTCACCATGCCGATCAGGGTGAAGCCCATGCCGACGCTGAGCGAGTAGGGCTTCGGGTGCTTGTCCGTGTAGACGCCGATGACCGGCTGCAAAACGGAAGCGCAGATCTGATAAGTGAGCGTGATCACGCCGATCTGCACGAAACTCAGGTGGAATTCGCCCTTCAGCAGCGGATAGATCGCCACGATCAGCGACTGCATCATGTCGTTGAGAAAGTGCGAGAAGCTGATGGCGCCGAGAACATTGAAGCGCGTTTGCGTCTCTTGCGCGGCCGACGGCGGCGCGGCGCTCGGTGCGGCGGCGGTGATGCTCTTTTCCATAACTCGTACCCTACTAGCTACTTCGTCAACTGTCCTGCGAGAATGCGTCGATGGACCGCTTCGCACCCTATGTCTTTCTCCGCGACCTCGCGTCTCGCTGGGACGTGCTGGCGTTCATCGTCGTGATCGGCTTGATCGCCTTTCTGGGCGAGACGTCGCGGGGGTTGTTCGCCCCCCTGTCGCAGCTCGAAATAACGCCGCTGTCGCTCGATCCCAGGCATTTGCCGGAATATGCGGCACGCACGACGTTCCGCATGTTGGCCGGGCTCGCGCTCTCGCTGGTGTTCACTCTGACATACGCCACCTGGGCCGCCAAGAGCGAGCGGGCCGGCAAGCTGTTGGTGCCGATCCTGGACATCCTGCAGTCGGTGCCGATCCTGGGTTTCATTTCCATTACCGTCGTGTTCTTCATGTCCTTGGCCCCCGGGCGCGTGCTCGGCGCCGAATTCGCGTCCATCTTCGCCATCTTCACCAGCCAAGCGTGGAACATGGCCTTCAGCTTCTATCAGTCGCTGCGCACGATTCCGGTCGAGCTCTCGGAAGCGAGCGAGTCGTTTCGGCTGTCCCCGTGGATGCGGTTCTGGCAGCTGGAGGTGCCTTTCGGCTTGCCGGCGCTCATCTGGAACATGATGATGTCGATGTCGGGCGGCTGGTTCTTCGTCGTCGCCTCGGAATCGATCAGCGTCGGACACACCACCGTCGCCTTGCCGGGCGTCGGTTCCTACATCGCGCTCGCCATTCAGCAGAAAAACCTCGTTGCCATCGGCTGGGCGATCGCCACCATGTTGATCGTGATTCTGCTGTACGACCAATTGCTGTTCCGTCCGTTGGTGGCCTGGGTGGACCGTTTCCGCGTCGAGCAGGAACCCGGTGTCCGCGTGCCCGATTCCTGGGCGCTGACCATGATGCGCCGATCGCGATTGATTCAAGGGGCGAGCGTGGCGTTTCATGCCGCGGTGCTCTGGACCAGCCGGGTGGTGAAGCGTACCGATGAACCGCTCGCCGCGCCGCCGCCGCCGAAGCGGAGTCTGGATCTTCTGTGGGTGTCGCTGGCGGTTGCGGCCGTGGTTCTCGGCCTCTGGCACATCGTCTGGGTGCTGATCAAGAACACGCCGCCGCGGGAGGCTCTCGAGGTGTGCGGACTCGCGATGCTCACGATGCTGCGGGTGTTCATTTTGATTGCGCTCGCGAGTCTGGTGTGGGTGCCGATCGGCGTGTGGGTGGGCATGCGGCCGCGCGCGGCGCAGATCGTTCAGCCCATCGCGCAGTTCATGGCGGCCTTCCCGGCGAATCTGCTGTTTCCCATCGCGGTGTACGGCATCGTCGCCTGGAAGCTCAAGCCGGACATTTTCTTGAGTCCGCTGATGATTCTGGGCACGCAGTGGTACATTCTGTTCAACGTCATCGCCGGCGCGTCGGCCATACCGGCCGAGATGCGCTACGTCGCGGCAAATTTTCGGGTCACCGGCTGGTTATGGTGGCGCAAGGTTGCGTTGCCGGCCGTGTTGCCGTTCTATGTCACGGGCGCCATTACCGCGTCCGGCGGGTCGTGGAACGCCGCCATCGTCGCCGAACTGGCGACTTGGGGGAACACGCAGGTAGAAGCGCGCGGACTCGGGTCTTACATCGCGGAGGCGACGTCCGCGGGGGACTTTCATCGCATCGTCTTGGGGATAGGCACCATGAGTCTGTTTGTGGTGGTCATCAACCGGCTGTTCTGGCGTCCCTTGTATTACTACGCCGAGCGCAAATATCGACTTACCTGACAGGTGGGGCATGAACGACTCTCCGCTACTGCAATGCAACGATGTGCGCAAGTCCTTCCCGAAGCCGGACGGGGCGGAATTGCTGGTGCTCGAGGGGATGAATCTCGAACTGCGGGAGGGCCAAATCGTCGGGCTGCTGGGGCGATCCGGTTCGGGCAAGTCGACCTTGTTGCGGCTCATTGCCGGGCTGTCGGAGCCGACTGCCGGACGCCTCCGTTACATGGGCCAGCCGATTTCGGGCCCTGCGCCCGGTATCGCGATGGTGTTCCAAAGCTTCGCCCTGTTTCCGTGGCTGACCGTGTTCGAGAATGTCGCGCTCGGTCTGGAGGCGCAGCGAATGCCGAGGGCGGACATTCGCAAGCGGTCGCTGGCGGCGATCGATCTCATCGGTTTGGACGGGTTCGAGTCAGCCTATCCGCGCGAGCTTTCGGGCGGCATGCGGCAGCGCGTGGGATTCGCCCGCGCGCTCGTGGTCCATCCGAATATTCTGCTCATGGATGAACCCTTCTCGGCGCTCGATGTGCTCACCGCCGAGACGCTGCGCACCGATTTCCTGGATTTGTGGGCCGAGGGCCGGATGCCCATCAAGGGCGTCATCCTGGTGACGCACAACATCGAAGAGGCCGTATTGATGTGCGACCGGATCTTGGTGTTCGGCAGCAATCCGGGCAGGATCTTGAGCGAGATCAAAGTGTCGCTGCCGCAGCCGCGCAATCGCCTCGATCCGAGTTTCCGCGAGCTGGTGGAGCGCATCTATGTGGAGATGACCGCACGTCCGCTGGGCGGCCCGAGCGCCCGTCAGGAGCGTTTCCCGGGACTGGGGATCGGCAGCGTATACCCTCGCGTGTCCTCGAACCTGCTGGCGGGCCTGATGGAGGCCGTTGCGGCCGCTCCCTTCAACGGCAAGGCGGATCTGCCGGAAATCGCCTCGGACTTGCAGATGGAGATCGACGAACTGTTTCCGGTGGCGGAAACCCTGCAGATGCTGCGTTTCGCGGAACTGGAGGGCGGGGACTTGAAATTGACCGAGGACGGACTGGCGTTCGCCCACGCCGAAGTCGACGAGCGCAAGCGGATATTCACGCGTCATTTGCTGAACTACGTGCCGCTGGCCGCCCATATTCGAAGGGTATTGGACGAACGCGCCTCGCACTCGGCTCGCAAGAGCCGGTTCATCGACGAATTGGAGGATTTCATGAACGAAGAGGCCGCGGACCAGACCCTGCGGGCTGTGGTGAGCTGGGGCCGATATGCCGAGGCCTTCGCCTACGATGACGAGAACGCCATGTTCAGTCTCGAGAATCCGACTTAGGGTAAAATGACGACCATGACCGAGACGGCGCCCTATCTGGACCTGCATGTTCCACCGGATGAGATGGTGAAATACATTCAGGATCTGATGACGCTGCCGCACGGCGAAATTGCCGCCAGCTCGGCGATGGCGCTGGCGCAACGGCATTGGGGCGGAGACACGCCGCTGGCGCGCGCCGCCCTGTTGCGCTGGGGCGCGCTCAATTTGGCGTTTCAAGACAAGCGCTTGGAGACCTGGACCGTCACTCGGGAGCACGACCGGATTCAGGTGCCGGCGGCGCTGGTGGCCGCCGCCGGAGTCGCTCCGTTGGTGATCGATAATGAGAAAGCGGTTTTCGACATTCCGGCGCTGCTCGATGCGACGTTGGAGTTTCAGCCGCCGGCGGGTCAGGCCTAACTCTTCATGACAACCGTTGCTCGGCCGGCGCCGAAGCCGCGCTTTAATGTTCTGCGCACCATCGCGCTCTACAAGATGGTGAAGGTGCTGCTGCTGCTGGCCCTGGCCTATGGCGAAGTGCGTCTCAGCGACGCCTCGCTCGCCGCCAAGTTGGTGAACTGGGCCTCCGCGCGCCCGTTGGGCTTGGAGCACGACGTCGCAACCCGGTTTCTCGAGTGGTTCAGCGGCTTGAGCGAATCACGCCTCCATGCGCTGCGGATGGTGACGTTGGCCTATGCGGCGGTATTTGCGACCGAAGGGATCGGTTTGTGGATGCAAAAGCGCTGGGCCGAGTGGCTGACTACGATCATCACAGCCTCCCTGATCCCGTTGGAGGTGTGGGAGGTGATTTTCAGGCCGACCGTCGGCAAGGCGGTGGTCCTGGTCGCCAACACCGCCATTGTCATATACCTTGCGTGGCACGTCCGGTCGAAGGGTAAACGCTGATCCGCGCGGGTTGCCGCCGGGTTTGTGAAATGATCTTCATCTCGGATGAAATGTCTGGATCCGGCGTATTCTCCGAAATGCTTGTCAATACCACCGTTTGGAGATCTCATGAATAAGTCCGGAACCTTGATTACCTCTGCGTTGTTGACCTTCGGCCTCGCCGCCGCCGCGATGGCCGCCGATATGCCGAAAGCTGCCGCGCCGATGGCCGCTGACGCTCCTGCCGCCGCCGCCCCCGCGACGGATGCGCCGAAGCCCGCCAAGAAGCACAGCAAGAAGAAGAAGAAAGCGGCCGCCGCCCCCGCGACGACCAAGTAACATTATTGGTATAACGCCCCGTCCGCCTCACGGCGGCCGGGGCGTTTTTTTGTCCCCTTAAACCGGGGTGCCACGTGCCACGATCGATGAGGGCGAATGCATGGATCCGGTAGTTGCGGTCAAGGCCTTGATCATGGGGGTTGTCGAGGGGCTGACCGAGTTCTTGCCGGTCTCGAGCACCGGCCACTTGATCGTCGCCGGCAGCCTGCTGAATTGGAACGACGAGAAGGGCAAGCTGTTCGAAATCGTGATTCAGTTTGCCGCCATTCTGGCGGTGTGCTGGCTTTACCGGCAACGGCTTTGGACAGTGGTCGCGACGTTGGCACGCGATCGGAAGTCGCAGCGCTTCACGCTGAATCTGATACTGGCGTTTCTGCCCGCGGCCGTACTCGGCGTCATCTTCATCAATACCATCAAGAAATATTTATTCGCCCCGGTACCGGTGGCGATGGCGTTCATCATCGGCGGCATTCTCATTCTTTGGATCGAAAGCCGGAAGCGAACCGCGAGAATCGCCGCCGTCGACGACATTCAGCCGCCGGACGCGGTCTGGGTCGGGTTTGCGCAGGCCCTGTCGATGATTCCCGGCACGTCGCGCTCGGGTGCAACCATCATGGGCGGTCTGCTGCGCGGATTTTCCCGGCCTGCCGCCACCGAGTTCTCGTTTTTCTTGGCGATTCCGACCATATTCGGCGCAACGGTGCTGGAACTCTTCAAAGCGCGCCACTCCATCCAAGTGGATGATCTCGCGGTCATCGGGGTCGGTTCGATCGCATCCTTCGTGAGCGCGGCGTTCGCCGTGCGCGCCTTGATACGCTATGTCAGCGGCCACAATTTCAAGGCTTTCGCCTGGTACCGAATCGCCTTCGGGTTCGTGATCCTCGCGACCTGGCACTTCGGCTGGGTCAGGTGGTAGCGGCGGGTCGACGGTTCCCAAAAGCCGCGGCGATTCCTTGGGTATACTCGCGCCGTGTCACAGGAAGCAGCGAGGGAACGGTGGGCAGCTTGACCCCATACACGGTCCAATCCGTCGACATCGCGCATCTCATCCAAGTGGCGTTGACGCCCATTTTCCTGATTTCGGCGATCGGCGTGACGCTCAACGTGCTGACCAGCCGTCTGTCGCGGATCGTGGATCGCGCGCGCGCCGTTGAGGACGTCTTGCGCCGGCCCGACCACAAACACGATGGACGGGACCTGCACGGCGTGCTCAGCGTGCTGGCCCGGCGCGCCCGTTATATCAACGCGGCGATTACCCTCATCACGCTGTCCGCGCTGTTCATCTCGCTCGTGGTCGTCATGCTGTTCGTCAATGCCTTCCTGCGCTGGGACTTATCCGTCTTCATCGCCTGCATGTTCATCTTGTCGATGTTGTCGCTGGCGGCGGCATTGTCGGCCTTCCTCATCGAAGTGCGCGTTGCGACCAACACCTTGCAAATCGGTATCGAGGCGGCCGATGCGGCCTCGCGTCACGAGGAGTGAGCGGGGGCGGGGCGCCGTTCGCGGACCGCGATCGGCACATTGCAGAGATCGATGCGTCCGGCCCGAACCTTGAAGAAATCCTCGGGCCGGTTGCGGCGCGATTCGATCAGCGCGGCGAACGCCGCCGAATCGGTGCGAATCACTTCGAGGTTGGATCGCTCCGGCGGGGGCACGTCTGCCGCAACAGCGATGGACTTGATCGGCAGGGGTGCCTCGCTCTTGGCATAAAAGCCCATGTCCTCGCTGCCGCGCGGCAGGGCGGCGAGCAACTCCATGCCTTTCACGACCCGCCCCACCAGCGCCACGTTGCGGTCCAGATGCCGCGGTGCATGACCGATGACCACATACATTTCCGCGCCGCTGCCGCTCCGGACATCGAGGTCGCGGCCCACGCCCACCATGCCGTAGCAGTGCGCCAACCAGGTGCGGTGCAGGGACGGCGAGCGCGCCGCCGGAAAGCCGCCGGAAAAGCCGACTTCGGGCGCGTACACATCGCCGTCGGGCAGGCGCGTGAACGGCATGTGCGCCGGCGTGGGGGAATCGAATTCCGGCGCGATCTTGCCGATGCCGGGTGGTATCGGGTGGCGATTGCCGGGATCCCCCCACTGCGCAACATAGTTGTCCTGCACGCGAATGATGGACAGGCCGTCGAAATACCTGCTCCGGGCGAGCATCTTGATATTGGCGACGTGCAGCGGCGCAAAGGCGGGCGTCAATTCGATGACCACACGTCCGCCGGGCAATTCCACGTACAGTGTGTTGTCCGGATCGAGCGGCCGCCAATCCGCCGGGCTCGCGGCGGCCAAGACTTCCGGCATACTGGGATGCTTGGCCTGCGGCGAGGACGCCGGTAAAAAGGCCAGCGCGCACAGGGCTAAAAACTTACTATTGAGCGACATGCGTCGAGTATTGCACAAACGGCGGAGCAGCCTCGCGGAGGGCGGAATGCGTGGGATAGTGGTCTCTTGCCTTGTGTTGCTTGCGTCGCTCGGCGCTGGCGTGGACATGGCCGTGGCGGGCGGTCAAGGCTATCCGGGGGGCGGGGGTCAGATGCCGGGCGGCAGGCCGGGCATGGGGTCCGGGATCCAACAGCCCGGCAACGAATCGATGAGCACGCCGGCGACCGAGAAACCGGACGCGGCCGCAAAGAAGGCCTTCACTGCGGGCGTCAAGTCATTGAATCGAGCTCGTGAATACGAGGAAGCCGCCGCCAAGGCGCCGAATCCGGACAAAAAGGCCGCGGCCCTGGACAAGGTCAGCGACGCCTACGGCAAAGCGCTGGATCAATTTACCGAGACATTGCGCAACAAGGGCGACATGTTCGAGGCCTGGAATTATGTCGGCTACATCCATCTGCGTCTGGGCGCCTATGGCGAGTCGATCGACGATTACAATCACGCGCTCGCCCTCAAGCCTGAGCTGCTCGAGGCGGTCGAGCACCGCGCCGAGGCCTATATGGCGGTCGATCGGCTGGACGATGCGAAGGCCGCGTACATGGATCTGTTCAACCATGCGCGCCCGCTCGCGGACCAACTGATGGTGTCGATGCAGAGTTGGCTCCAGAGCCACCGAGTGGCGGCGAACGGCATGCGCGCCGCGGATATCGACGCCTTCGACAAGTGGCTGCAGGAGCGCGGCGGGATCGCCAAGCAGACGGCCTCAGCGGCTGCGCCCGCTCCCGCTAGTCCGCAGTAGGCGCGGGCAGCGCCGCGGTGATGGCATCCATTTCCTCTTGCAGCCGCCGCACGCGCTCTTCGAGCTGCTCCACCCGCTGACTCAAGGTCGCGGTTCCCGCCGCGGATTCCTCCGCGGCGGCGGGTTCATCCACCGACTCCAGATGCCCGGAGAACAAGTGGGCGTAGCGCGATTCGCGCGCGCCGGGGGCTCTCGGCAATCGGGCGATGAAGGGACCGTCCTCGCGCGCCATCAGATTCGCGAGCGTGGCCTCGACATGGGCCGCATCGGTGAAGGCGCACATTCGATTGGTGCGTGCCCGCAATTCGCCCGGCGTCTGAGGTCCGCGCAGCAAGAGCACGCAAATGATGCCAAGCTCTTGCGCCGAGAATTTCAACGAGCCGAATTCCGTGTTGCAAAAACGGTGCTTGTACTTGGTGACGCGGCCGCCGTAACCGGCGGACCGGTCGCTGACCAGGTGCTTCTTCATCAGCGAATCCACCGATTGCTGCACCACGGATTCGGTCAATTCCACCACCGGGTCGCGATTGGTCTTCTGGTTGCACGCATTCGTGAGCGCATTCAGCGACAGGGGGTATTGATCGGGAGTGGTGACCTCCTTCTCGAGCAGGCAGCCGATTACGCGCGCTTCATTCGGGGTAAATTCAATATTCATGTGCTGCTTCCAAGTCGGCGCCGGTTGTTTTAGGGTAGCGCCCTCAACCGTTCACGTCTCAATTGCCCAATAGACCTAAAGGATATCCTTTAATGAAGACCAAAGCCGCCGTAGCCCTCGCCGCCCGTAAACCGCTGGAGATCATCACAGTGGATTTGGATGGACCCAGAGCGGGCGAAGTACTGGTGGAAATCAAGGCCAGCGGGGTTTGCCACACGGATGAGTTTACGCGTTCGGGCGCCGATCCGGAGGGCTTATTTCCGGCGATCCTGGGCCATGAAGGCGCCGGGATCGTCGTCGACGTAGGGCCCGGTGTGACCAGCTTGCGCAAAGGCGATCATGTGATTCCCCTGTACACACCCGAATGCCGGCAATGCAAGTCTTGCACATCGCATAAGACCAATCTATGTACAGCGATCCGCGCGACGCAGGGCAAGGGGTTGATGCCCGACGGCACCAGCCGCTTTTCCATCGGCAAAGACCTGGTACACCACTACATGGGATGTTCCACGTTCTCGAATTTTACGGTATTGCCGGAGATTGCCGTGGCGAAAATCCGTGAGGATGCCCCCTTCGACAAGGTGTGCTACATCGGTTGCGGAGTGACCACGGGAATCGGCGCGGTAACGCACACGGCCAAGGTGGAGGCGGGAGCCAATGTGGTGGTGTTCGGCTTGGGCGGCATCGGCCTCAACGTCGTCCAGGGCGCACGCATGGTGGGCGCC
>Ga0307470_10000632_pt1 | contig 15891 bp, 19 predicted proteins | sample atmos_gasesAM3C__FD_204565 | JGI IMG/M metagenome (GOLD analysis project Ga0307470, IMG submission 204565) | Hardwood forest soil microbial communities from Morgan-Monroe State Forest, Indiana, United States - atmos_gasesAM3C_05 | ecosystem: Environmental > Terrestrial > Soil > Temperate forest... | reverse complement strand
GTAGAGGATCCGGGCCGGCTTGATGACGCACACCCATTCTTCCGGTGCACCTTTTCCCTTACCCATACGAGTCTCGAGCGGTTTCTTCGTGATCGGCTTGTCCGGGAAAATGCGGATCCAGATCTTGCCGCCGCGCTTGACGTGACGGGTCATCGCGATACGGGCTGCCTCGATCTGACGCGCCGTAACCCAGCCCGCTTCCATCGCCTGCAGACCGAAGTCGCCGAACGACACCTTCGCACCACGAGTCGCCACACCACGACGGCGACCGCGCTGCTGTTTTCTGAACTTGACCTTCTTCGGCATCATCATGATGCGGTTTCTCCTGAGGGTGTCGGGGGTCGGGAGTCGGGAGTCGGAGAATTAGCTCCGCCTGCCGGCACCCGACGCCCGACGCCCGATCTCACTACTGCGGGCGCTTCCGCGACTTGGCTTTCGCCATTTCGCCTTTGAAAATCCATACCTTGACGCCGATGATGCCGTACGTCGTTCTGGCCAGCGCCAGGCCGTAATCGATGTCCGCCTTCAGTGTGTGCAGCGGAAGCCGGCCATCCTGGTACCACTCCGTGCGGGCGATCTCGGCACCGTTCAGGCGCCCGCCCACGCGGACCTTGATCCCCTTCGCGCCGAAGCGGAAGGCCGACTCCATGGCCTTCTTCATGGCGCGCCGGAAGGCGATGCGGCGCTCGAGCTGGGTGGCGATGTTCTCGGCCACGAGCTGCGCGTCGAGCTCCGGACGCTGGATCTCCTGGATGTTGATGTACACCTCGCCGTTGACCATCTTCTGCAGCTCGTCGCGCAGTTTGTCGACCTCGGCGCCCTTGCGTCCGATGATGATGCCCGGCCGCGAGGTGTAGATGTTGATGCGCATCTTGTTCGCCGTGCGCTCGATGTCGATCTCCGACACTCCGGCATGGGACAGCCGCTTCTTCAGATCGTCGCGAAGCTTCAGATCACGATGAAGCGTCTCGGCGTAGGCCTTCCCCGCAAACCAGCGGGAGTGCCACGTCTTGTTGAAACCAAGCCGAAATCCGTACGGGTTGACCTTCTGACCCAAGATAGCCTCCGTTACTTTGCGCGGGCGCGGCCTTTGCCGCCGCTCCGCTCGTTGACCGCTTTGACTTCGTCCGACACATGCACCGTCACGTGCGCCTGCCGCTTCTGAATGCGGTAGGCACGTCCCATCGGCGCCGGCTGGATACGCTTCTCGCGCGGCCCCTCATTGACGTAAATCTTCGAGACCACCAGTTCGTCGGTGTCGAGGTTCTCTTCCTTGCCCTCGGCGTTCGCAACCGCCGAGCGCACCAGCTTCTCCAGGTCCTTCGCGCACGTTTTCTTCGTGAAGCGCAGGATCTGCAGAGCTTCCTCGACCTTCTTGCCGCGCACGAGGTCGACTACGAGCCGGACCTTTTGCGGCGACATTTTCAGATACTTGAGAGTTGCTGTTGCTTCCATGATTGGTCCTCGTGTCACTTGGCCGCAGGCTTCGCGGTCTTTTCGACTTTCTTGCCGCTGTGGCCCTTGAAGGTGCGCGTCTGCGCGAACTCGCCGAGCTTGTGGCCGACCATGTTCTCGGAGATGTACACCGGCACGAACTTGCGCCCGTTGTGGACGGCGATCGTGTGGCCGACCATGTCCGGGATGACGGTGGAGCGGCGCGACCACGTCTTGATGACTTTTTTGTCGCGCTCGCGGTTCATCGTGTCGACCTTCTTCTGCAGGTGGCCATCGATGAACGGGCCCTTCTTGAGTGAACGTGCCATTACTTGGTTCTCCGCTTGACGATGAACTTGTTCGTCCGCTTGTTCTTGCGTGTCTTGTGACCCTTGGTCGGCTTGCCCCACGGCGTCACCGGATGACGGCCGCCCGAGGTCTTGCCTTCGCCGCCGCCGAGCGGGTGATCGACAGGGTTCATCGAGACGCCGCGGTTATGCGGTTTCTTTCCTGCGTGACGCGTGCGGCCGGCTTTACCGATCGAGACGTTCTCATGCTCGAGGTTTCCGACCTGACCGATCGTCGCGTAGCAGCGCACGTGAACCTTGCGCATCTCGCTGGAGGGAAGACGAAGCGTCGCCCAGTCGCCTTCGCGCGCCATCAACTGCGCGAATGCTCCGGCCGAACGGGCCATCTGCCCGCCCTTTCCTTCCTTCAGCTCGATGTTGTGAATCGTCGTGCCGAGGGGGATCTTGGAGAGGGGGAGGGAGTTGCCGACGAGGATGTCGGCGTCGGGGCCGGACATGATCGTCGATCCGACTTCCAGTCCGCTCGGCGCCAGGATGTAGCGCTTCTCGCCGTCGGCGTAGTTCAGCAGGGCGATACGCGCCGTGCGGTTCGGGTCGTACTCGATCGCTGAAACCTTCGCCGGAATGCCGTGCTTCTCGCGGCGGAAATCGATCTCGCGATACTTCTGCTTGTGGCCGCCGCCGATGAAGCGCGAAGTGATCCGGCCGCCCGAGTTGCGGCCGCCAGTCTTCGGCTTTCCTTTCGTCAGCGACTTCTCCGGCTTCGTCTTCGTGATCTCATCGAACGTGTGATGAGTCTGGAAGCGGATGCCGGCAGACGTCGGTTTGTAATTCTTGACAGGCATAGTGTCCTCTGTTTATCGCCTTGGGAAGCTAGACGCCCTCTATGAAGTTGGGGGCCTTCTGTCCCTCTTTGAGCCGCACGTAGGCCTTACGCCAGTCGCGGCGCTTGCCCTGATAACGGCCCATCCGCTTGATCTTGCCGCGGACGTTGAAGAGCCGCACTTCCTCGACCTTCACTTTGAAGAGCTCTTCGACTGCGCTCTTGACCTGAATCTTGTTCGCCTTCACGTCGACTTCGAAGGCCAGGATGTTGTCGCCGGCATCGCGCATCATCGTCGATTTCTCGGTGACGAGCGGGCGCCGGATGATCTGGTTCGCGTTCATGACTCGAGTGCCTCCGTCAGCCGTTGCAGCGCATCCTGGCTGAGAACCACGAAGCGTGAGTTGACGACGTCGTACACGGTGACGTGCAGCGCATCGACGAGCGTCAGCTTCGGGTTGTTCCGGGCCGCCAGCGCCAGGTTCGCATTCTCGAATGAATCGACGAGAAGCGCTTTTCCTTCGACGCCGATGCCGGTGAACTTCGCGGCCAGCGCCTGGGTCTTGGCCTCATCGACGGCGAGATCATTGAGAAGGACGAGCTTCCCTTCCTTGACCCGCTGCGAGAGCGCCGACTTCAGCGCGTTCTTCTTTTCCTTCGCGTTCATCTTGTAGGAGTAATCGCGAGGCGTGGGACCGAAGACCGTGCCGCCGTGACGATGGATCGGCGGGCGGGCGCCGCCCTGACGTGCGCGGCCGGTGCCCTTCTGCCGGAACGGCTTCTTGCCAGAGCCGCTGACTTCCGAGCGATTCTTGACCTTGTGCGTTCCCTGGCGAAGCGAGGCGAGATAGTTCCGCACCGCTTCGTGGATGAGATGCTCTTTGTACGGATAGGCGAAGATCGCTTCCGGAAGGTCGACCGAGCCGACCTTCTTGTTGTTCCAGTCTTTGATGTCGATGGTCGGCATGTTATTCACCCCGCTTCCCGTTCCTGGAGAAGCGAACGACGACGAGGCCGTTCTTTCCGCCCGGAACTGCGCCGCGGATGTAGAGCAGGTTGTTCTCTGCATCCACCTTGGCGACGCGGAGATTCTTGACCGTGACCTGATCACCGCCCATACGGCCGCCCATGCGCATGCCCTTCATGACACGCGATGGGAACGCCGAGGCGCCGATCGAGCCGGGAGCGCGATGGAACATCGAGCCGTGCGTGGCCCGGCCGCCGGCGAAGTGATGACGCTTCATCACGCCCTGGAAGCCTTTGCCCTTCGACTGGCCGACGACGTCGATCGAGTCGCCCGCCTTGAAGATGTCGACCTGTACGCGGTCACCCACGTTGGCGTCGCCTTCGTACGGGAACTCGACGAGCGTCCGAACCGGCGGAACGCCCGCCTTCTCGAAGTGCCCGCGCGCCGCGCTGGTGATCCGGCGGTTGGAGATCTTCTCGACGAGACCGACCTGAACGGCGTCATAGCCGTCCTTTTCGCTCGTCTTCTTCTGTACCACGAGGCAAGGGCCGGCCTGAATGACAGTCACCGGGACGAGTGCTCCGTCCTCGGCGAACACCTGGGTCATTCCGACCTTCTTGCCAATGATTCCTTCGATTGCCATGTCGTTCACCTTGGAACCCTTTCCCGGGTTCGTGTGTGCTATTTCCCGAACGCCTTGATCTCGACGTCGACACCAGCCGGCAGCTCGAGCTTCATGAGCGCGTCGACCGTCTGGGTCGTCGGCTCGAGGATGTCGAGCAGCCGCTTGTGCGTCCGCATTTCGAACTGCTCCCGCGACTTCTTGTCGACGTGCGGGCTGCGCAGAACCGTGTAACGCGCAATCTGCGTCGGCAGAGGAATCGGTCCCGCTACGCGGGCGCCCGTTCGCTTGGCCGTGTCGACGATCTCGGAGGTCGACTGGTCGAGAACGCGGTAGTCATACGCTTTGAGCCGGATGCGGATCTTTTCGTTCATCATGATTTCGGTGCCTTTAAAGAACGTAGGGCCGGGGGTGAGCCCGGCCCAGTCGATTACTCGATAACTTCCGTCACCGTTCCGGCGCCAACCGTACGGCCGCCTTCACGGATTGCGAATCGGAGACCCTTCTCCATCGCGATCGGGTGAATGAGCTGGATCGTGAGGGCCGTGTTGTCGCCCGGCATGACCATCTCCGCGCCCTCGGCCAGTGCCGCGGTGCCCGTGATGTCGGTCGTCCGGAAGTAGAACTGCGGACGATAGCCGTTGAAGAACGGGGTGTGCCGGCCACCCTCTTCCTTGGTCAGAATGTAGACCTCGGCCTTGAACTTCGTGTGCGGCGTGATCGAGCCCGGCTTCGAGCAGACCTGACCGCGCTCGACGTCCTTGCGCTCCACACCGCGGAGCAGCAGACCGACGTTGTCGCCCGCCTGACCCTGATCGAGCAGCTTGCGGAACATCTCGACTCCGGTGACGACCTTCTTGATGGTCGGACGAATGCCGACGATCTCGATTTCCTCACCGACCTTGACGATGCCACGCTCGATACGGCCCGTAACGACCGTGCCGCGGCCGGAGATCGAGAAGATATCTTCGACCGGCATCAGGAACGGCTTGTCGATGACGCGCTCAGGCATCGGGATGTAGGTGTCGACCGCATCCATCAGCTCCATGATCTTCTTGCCCCACTCGCTGTTGGCGTCGCCGCTCTCGAGAGCCTTGAGCGCCGAAACGCGAACGATGGGGATCTCGTCGCCGGGGAAGTCGTACGAGCTCAGAAGCTCGCGAACTTCGAGCTCGACGAGGTCGAGCAGCTCCGGATCGTCGACCATGTCGACCTTGTTCAGGGCGACGACGATGTACGGAACGCCGACCTGACGGGCCAGCAGGATGTGCTCGCGCGTCTGCGGCATCGGGCCGTCAGCAGCGGAGACCACGAGGATCGCGCCGTCCATCTGCGCGGCTCCGGTGATCATGTTCTTGACGTAGTCAGCGTGACCCGGGCAGTCGACGTGCGCGTAGTGGCGCTTCTCGGTCGAGTACTCGACGTGTGCGGTGGCGATGGTGATACCGCGCTCGCGCTCTTCCGGAGCCTTGTCGATCATGTCGAAGGACGTGAACGTCGCCGTGCCCTTCGAAGCCAGGACCTTGGTGATTGCCGCCGTCAGGGTCGTTTTGCCGTGGTCGACGTGACCAATCGTGCCGACGTTGACGTGAGGCTTGCTGCGATCGAATTTCTCTTTAGCCATCCTGAGACCTCCTGCTGGTTCGTTTCAGTTTCTTGCGTCGGCCGTACCGCTAAGTCCGGCCTACGCGGTTCAAATTCGTTGTGTCGTTCCTGCCGACTTGGCAATCACTTCGTCCGCCACGCTCTTCGGAGCCGGCTCGTAAGCGAGGAACTGCATCGTGTAACTGGCGCGGCCCTGCGACATCGACCGTACCTGTGTTGCGTAACCAAACATCTCCGACAGCGGCACGTGCGCCTTGATCACCTTGGCGCCAGCGCGTTCTTCCATCGCCTGGATGCGGCCGCGGCGGCGGGAGAGATCGCCCATGACGTCGCCGGCGTAGTCTTCGGGCGTGACGACTTCGACGTCCATGATCGGCTCTTTGAGGATCGGAGCCGCTTTGCGCGCCCCTTCCTGGAAGGCCATCGAGCCGGCGATCTTGAACGCCATTTCGCTCGAATCGACGTCGTGGTACGAACCGTCGTACAGGATCGCCCGCACGCCCGTCACCGGATAACCGGCCACGATACCGCGCTCGAGCGCTTCCTTGATGCCCTGCTCGACCGGCTTGATGAATTCGCGCGGAACCGAGCCACCAACGATCTCGTTGAGGAACTCGAATCCACCCTCGGGGATCGGTTCGAAGCGCATCTTGACGTGACCGTACTGGCCCTTACCGCCCGACTGCCTCACGAACTTGCCCTCGGCTTCCGACTTGCGCGTGATCGCCTCGCGATACGCAACCTGCGGCTTGCCGACGTTCGCGGCGACGCCGAACTCGCGCACCATGCGGTCGACGATGATCTCGAGGTGAAGCTCGCCCATCCCGCGGATGATGGTCTGGTTCGTTTCCGGGTCCGTGTGGACCTTGAACGTAGGATCTTCCTGCATGAGCTTCGCCAGTGCGACGCCCATCTTTTCCTGGTCGACTTTGGTCTTCGGCTCGATGGCGACGGCGATGACCGGCTCCGGGAACGTCATCGTCTCGAGGACGATTGGTTTGTCCCGGTCGCAGATCGTGTCGCCGGTCGTGACGCTGCGCAGCCCAACGGCGGCGCCGATGTCACCGGCCCACACTTCCTTGATCTCTTCGCGCTTGTTCGCGTGCATCTGCAGCAGGCGGCCGATGCGCTCGGAGTTGCCCTTCGTCGTGTTGAGCACCGAGGTGCCCGACTCGACGTGGCCGGAGTAGACGCGGAAGAATGCCAACTGACCGACGAAGGGGTCGGTCATGATCTTGAAGACAAGCGCTGCGAACGGCTCGGAGTCCGACGCTTTGCGCTCGATGAGCGACTCGTCGTCCGGATCGATGCCCTTGACCGGCGGGATATCGACCGGCGAAGGAAGGTAGTCGACGACGGAGTCGAGCAGAGGCTGCACGCCCTTGTTCTTGAACGCGGAGCCGCACATCACCGGCGTGATCTTCTGAGCGATCGTCGCTTCGCGGATCGCAGCCTTCAACTCGGCAAGCTCAATCGGCTCGCCGGCAAGGTACTTCTCGAGCAGCTCATCGTGCGTTTCCGCGATCGACTCGACGAGCTTCTCGCGGAGATGCTCGGCTTCCTGGCGGTATTCAGCCGGAATCTCTTCCGTCTCGTACTTCGCGCCGAGGGATTCATCGTTGAAGATCAGGGCCTTCATCAACACGAGGTCGATGACGCCACGGAACTTATCCTCGGCTCCGATGGGGAGCTGAAGAGCAACTGCATTCTTTCCAAGCTTGGTGCGGATCTGGTTCACAACGGCTTCGAAGTTCGCGCCGATGCGGTCCATCTTGTTGATGAAGGCAATGCGGGGGACGCCGTACTTGTCGGCCTGGCGCCACACGGTCTCCGACTGCGGCTCCACGCCGCCGACGGCACAGAAAACGCCGACCGCGCCGTCGAGAACGCGCAGCGAGCGCTCCACTTCGACGGTGAAGTCGACGTGGCCGGGGGTATCGATGATGTTGACACGGACATCGCCCCACATCGCGGTGGTGGCAGCCGAGGTGATGGTGATGCCGCGCTCCTGCTCCTGAACCATCCAGTCCATCGTCGCAGTGCCATCGTGCACTTCGCCGATCTTGTGGGTCCGGCCCGTGTAATAGAGGATGCGCTCCGTCGTCGTGGTTTTACCCGCGTCGATGTGAGCCATGATCCCGATGTTTCGCGTTTTTTCGAGCGCTACCTGACGTGGCATGACTGAGTTACCTTTTTTACCGGAGACGGTCAATCGGCGGCAAAGCTGACGCCGATTGCAGACGTACGCCCCGCGCATAAAGACGCGAAGCGCACCTCGTGATCATTCTTTGTTTTCCCGTTGCTCGGTCCGGAACCGCAGAACCTGTTCTGTGTTATCCGGTCGAGACGGAGCTACGGAAAGTTAAAAATCGGGGTTTGAAACTGCCCAACTTCGGACCTTAGGAAACCGGTAACGGTGACCCGTCACCAATAATTCTCGCGAACCAAAACTAGCCAAAACTGCTCACAAAACTACCAGCGGTAGTGAGCGAACGCCTTGTTCGCTTCCGCCATTTTGTGCGTATCTTCCTTCTTCTTGATGGCGTTGCCGCGGTTGTTTGCGGCATCCATGATCTCGCCGGCCAGCTTGTCCATCATCGTCTTCTCGCCGCGGCTGTTGGCGTACGAGATCAGCCAGCGAATGGCCAGAGCAGTACGGCGCGACGGCCGGACTTCGATGGGAACCTGGTAGTTCGATCCGCCAACGCGGCGGCTCTTGACTTCGAGCGCCGGCTTGACGTTGTCGACTGCCTTCTTGAAGAGCTTGATCGGATCGTCCTTGGCCCGGTCTTCGACCTTCTTCAGCGCGCTGTAGAACACGCGCTCGGCGACCGACTTCCTCCCCTGCGACATCAGGGAGTTGATGAACTTGGTCACGAGCTGGCTGTTGTAGACCGGATCCGGCAGGATCTCGCGTTTCGGAACTTCTCGGCGTCTCGGCATCTGGTTAGCCCTTCTTCGGGCGCTTGGCCCCATACTTCGAGCGGCTCTGCATCCGCTTGGCAACTCCGACGGTGTCGAGAGTACCGCGGATGACGTGGTAACGAACTCCCGGCAGATCCTTCACACGGCCGCCGCGGATGAGCACGATCGAGTGCTCCTGGAGGTTGTGGCCGACTCCGGGGATGTAGGTGGTCACTTCGATCCCGTTCGTCAGACGGACACGAGCGACCTTGCGGAGCGCCGAGTTCGGCTTCTTCGGGGTCGAGGTGTAAACGCGCGTGCAAACGCCACGCTTCTGCGGGCTCGACTGCAGCGCCGGCGACTTGGTCTTGTACGCGACTTTCGCGCGCCCAGCACTGACGAGTTGGTTGATCGTTGGCATTCTACCTATCCTTCTGAAGACACGTGGAGCGAGAGAGAACTCCCGCCAGGGGAAAAACCCGCGCACTCTAAGCGAGGGTTGCGGACTTTGTCAAGCCTGCCGGCGACCTAACGGCACTCCGGAACACTGTATTCCGAGCGGGCACGGCTGACGGCGTCCCTGATCTCGACCGGCGCTCATCAAGCAGCGCGTCCGCCTCTGTCCTCACGGTAATAGTGTCAATGATGCGGAGACAGGCCTGCGTCACCCTCGCGCCCCTCGGACGATTGCTTGACCCCTGTTGCATGCGAGGAGTTAGGACACCGTAGCTCAGCAAGAGCTCAGAGTTTCGGAGCCCCATTCTTCTCTCGTATGTCCTCCCACCGTCGCCACAGACGGCGTATTTCGTCGGGAGTGGTCGTGTTGATGTCGGCGATCTCACACCATTTCAAAGCGAGTACTCCCTTCAGCGGCCTTAGCGGGTGTTCGCCATCGGCCAAAGCCTCACGGATTGGGCGACGGGTGAACCTACTGACCTGCTTTAAGTAGATCGTTTCAATCTCGCCGTTTGGCATCTTTTCGTACGACTCAAACCGACCGTGAAAAAGTGCTCCGTCCTTCCCCTTCACGAATACGAAAGGCTTAAGGGCCGCCCACGGAAACATGGCTACGAAGGTTTCGTAGTAGACCAGCTTCCATGCCCAGAACACCGATGCGGCAACATACACCTTCATTCGCGCCCAGAAGCCCGATGGCGCGACGCTCGCCCTAACACCGGGATAGATACTCTCGTCCGCTGACGCGTAAATCCCGTTCAAGGCTCCTCGTCCGTAAGCAACACCGTTGATGAAAGTTATTAAGGTGAGAGCAACCACGTACGCAACCGGCCACATGAGGAAGTCCCAATCTGAGGCAGCGTTACTAAGTTGCGTGACCGACCGTTGGTCCGACAGGCTAAGCATCAGTCGCCAGTCAACGCCGGGAAACCCCCACCTCGCGTCGCTTCGGAGTGCGAGGTTGTGAAGAAAGCAGACGAAGTGGATTACGAGCCAGGTCTGAAGGTGGAAGACCCCGCTCGGGAGGATCGGCGCGACCAAGTCATCGAACTGCGATGAATTCTTTCGGCGCCCGAAGTCGACGTATCGTTCAGCCCAAGTCTTGAAGAAGGCATGCGGCAAATAGATCGCGAGAACGAACGCGATCAGGCTTGCGCCGGTCACTCTTCTTCGGCGGGCTCGATCACGGCCGCCCCGCTTTCAACAGAAGACACGACAGCTTCACCGGGTACCAGGTCAGCAAGTGGATGCACCTCGGACGACCCCGTCGATGCCTCAAAAAACGCGTTGAAATGAGGATTGGGAACTGCGTAAAACGCGTCGAAAAGCTTCTCAGCCGACATTAGGTCACCCTCTCAACTTGGCTCTCGGGATGTTGCAAGATCCCAAACTCACCAACCTACCCACGCTCACGATTCATCGAATTCGCGCTCTTCAGACCTCCATATGTATAGGTCCATAACCGTTGCACGTCACCTTAAATCGTCGTGAAACAATCACTTGTCCTCGAATCAGGACAAACTCACGACTGCCATTGTGCAAGTTTGTCGATGGTCGGAAGGCCCGACGGCCAGCCCGACGGTCAAAACCAGACCACGCGCTAGAAATCGACCCAGCTCCCCGCCTTCTCGCGTGAGGCCTTCTCGAAGAGGAACTGCGCCGATGCGAGGTCTTCGACGGCGAGGCCGAGTGACTTGAAGAGGGTGATCTCATCGTCAGACGACCGCCCCTTCGCCTTTCCGATCAGGATGTCTCCGATCTCCGCTCGGATGTGACCGTTGCTGATCGCTTCCTCGCGCAGCGCGAAGAGGTAGTCGCCGGCTTCGTTGATCGTCGATTCCCGCCGGTCGACGAAGAGCGACGATGCCGCAACCGTTGCCCCATCGAGCTCGCGGGCTACCGCGATGCTGGAACCGACGGCATTGATATGGACGCCGTCCGCGAGCCATTCACGCTTCAGGATCGGCTCGCGGGAGCTCGTCGCGGTCACGACGATGTCCGCTCCCCGAACGGCTTCTTCGACCGAGGCGACGACGCGGGCTCCTTTGCCTGCGAGGGCGGCAGCTTTCGCAGGCGTCCGGCTGACGATCCGCACATCATCAATATTGCGGACCAGCGGGATGGCTTCCAGGTGCGTTCGCGCCTGAACCCCGGCGCCGATGATCGCCAGCGTCCGGGCGTCTTCGCGGGCGAGCAGTTTCGTGGCCACGGCGGACACCGCGGCGGTCCGGATCGCGGTGATCGCCGAGGCGTTCATGACCGCGAGCAGTTGGCCGGTCTCACCGCTGTGGAGTAGGACCCCGCCGAGGTGGGTGTCGAGACCGATGGCAGGGTTGCCGGGAAAGACGCAGACCTCCTTGAGGCCGTAGTGAGGTTGCGGTCCGCCCCGATACGACGGCATCAGACCCAGAATCCCCTTCGCTCCCTCGCCGCGGATCATGCTTCGCAACGGGTTGTGTACCTCGCCTCGTGCCAGCGCACTCAAGGCTTCTTCCATCACCTCGATGCACTCGCGCATCGTAAGAAGGCGCTCGACGTCGTGTTCGCTGAGGATGAGTAGCTTTGTCATCGCGTGGGAGCGTACAGCCAATAGCGCTCGTCTGTCTTCTCGAACGGTTCGGCGGTGGCGTGCAGAAGGCGGAAGCCGTGCGCGGCCGGATCCGGCATCTCAACATTGAATAGCAGCAGCCAGGACCGCCCGTGAAAATGCTCCTGCGAACGCCTTTCCGCGACTGGATACGGAACATTGAGAGCACGCTCCAATGCCGCATCCCACTTCATGTAGGTTCCCTCTTCACCGAGCCCGGCATACCAGAATCTGGTTCCTGGCAACCATGGGAGAACCGCCTCCGCCTGCGTGAGGTTGTGCGCCGCGATCGGGACGCGGTCGAGCTTCTGATCGCGGATGAAACCAGCCATCTCCTGCGCTCCCGAGAACGGCTCGCGAGTGTCGGCGACCCAGTACTGCATCGCCACCAACATCGAGACGAGCAGACTGAGGTTCAGCGCGATCGCGGCCGCGGCAGCCCAGCGGCGATCGATCAACTCCGCCTCCCGATCACCGGCGATCCAGATAGCCACGATCGTCAGCAGCAGAAAAAAGCCGGCATGGCGCAGGCCGCCCAGCCAGACATAGGAGTAGAGGATCGCCAGCACGGACAGTGGCAACCAGAGAAAGAGAACGGCCTCGCGGGATCGGCGTATCGCGGCCGTGATGAGCAGCAACACCGCCAGTCCGATCAGGAAACCAACGCTGGTCGCAATCGTCGGCAGAAACGCGTTGCTGACCGTCCAGGCAAACGCGTCGCGATTGAAAACGCGCATCACTGCCTGCCGGGCCGGATCGGGCGGCGTCCGGACCTGCAGCCACGCGAGCAGCGCGCTCGCGGCCATGACCGCGGCAGCAATCAAGTCGCGAGCGCCGATCTGCTTCCTCTCGATCCGCTCGATCACGAAAAGCGCCGCGAACGTCCCGGCGATGAAGAAGCCCTGCGCGTTGCAGTTGAAGAGGAGCAGAAGAAGTAGCGCGAATGCGATAGGCCGCTCACGGCTGCGCCGGTAAAGTGCTGCCGCCGCAAACGTCAGCAACACCGTCAGCGCATAGCTGCGAACGATGACCGAATACTCGTAGGCCATGTAGTACGAGAACGTCAGCAGCGTTGCCGTAAGCCGTGACAGCGGCGATCGCGTCGCCAGCAACCAAACCCCAGCCGCGGCAATCGTCATGTGCAGTACTTTCTGGCTGGCGTAGGCGAGACCGAGTTTCGCCAGCGGCGCGAGACAGAGGAACCAGAGCGCGGGCAGTCCGGCGTAACGTGTCCTCGCCAGGATGGTCATCAGACCGGCATCGCGCACGTAAAGCCAGGGATCCGCCTCGTCGCGCCACGGCTCGTGATGAAAGGCCACGAATGAGACGACCGCGACGAACGCGGCCAGCAGCACCAGTGGGAAAAGCCGCGACGCCGGGCGCGTGGTGACCAGCGTCCGTGGATCCCAGTTGCCCTTCATCGCTCCGGCTTCCGTGCGTAAACTTCGATCGTCCCGCCGCGCCGCAGCAGCGTCTCCAGCATCATCAGCACAAACGCCACCGGCAGCAGGAAGATGGCGGCGATCGTCGTGGCAATCGTTTGCAACGGAAACTCGCGGATCCGGTGCGCCCGCGCCGCCGGCTCTTTCAGAATCGAATAGAGAAGGTCGTGCTCGAAAACGCGGTTCAGGAGACTCTGAATCCAGCCGTACGGATTCTGCTCGAGGCTGAAGTGCGCGACGGACGACATCCGGAAGCCACGCCGGCGCAGAGCATCGGTCAAACCGCGGGTCGAGAAATGGACGTAGTGCCGGGGCACGTCGAGATGAAACCACTGCCGCCCCGTCCATGCCGCTTGAATGCTGACGAAGTTCGGAACGGCGATGACGAGCAGCCCGCCGGGCTCGAGAATCTCCCATGCCCGATCCAACGCCTTCAGCGGATCGATCATGTGCTCGAGTGAGTGCCAGAAGACGACGGCCTTGAATTCGTCCGATTCGAACGTCTGGCTGAGGAAATCGCCCGTTCGCACATCGAGCCCGAGGACGTCGCGGGCATGCGAGGCGGCTGTCGGCGAAAGCTCGACTCCCACCGGCCGATACCCCGCCTTTCGCAGAAAGTGCAACGTGAACCCGCGGCCGCATCCGACGTCCAGCACCGCGCCGGGCCGCGTCAGCCGGCGGATGACGTCGACTCTGCGCCGCCGGAACCAGCGTGTCATCCTCTCGAAAAGAGGATTGAACCGGACGTTGCGCTCGCCGTAGTACGCCTTCGGATACCACGATCCGATTGCCGTCTCGTCAAGCGCCGGCCAGGTACGGGCCGATCCGCAGCGATCGCATCCGAGGATGGCAAAACCGTCGACGACGGAGTCGAACCGGTGCCGCGTCGGCGACCCGCATGCGAGACAGAATGCTGTATCGGGCGCCGCCACGGTCGCGCTCAGGCGTCCCGGTGCACGCTGTCCATCGAAAACGCCGGCAGGCACACCGCGATGTACTCCGCCCCCTCGGCGCCCGGAGTCGAGTACTGCACCCACTCCCCGCTGCGCGTGATGATGGCCTCGCCGGCGCCGACGTCGATCACACCCTCGCGCGTCGTCACTCGCAACGATCCGCGCAGAACGACCGTGTACTCCTCGAACTCCGGCGTCTGGCCCGGCTCGACCCACCCGCTCGGGCTCTGCATGCGCGCCACACTGATTCCTGCGCTCTTCGAGTTGACGCGCCCGATGTACTCCTCGATCCGCTTCGGTTTGTTACCCGCCGCTTCGATGACGGAAGGCTGCTTGATGTGCGTTGCCATCGGGGAAGTTTACCTGCTCCGGTTCTCCCCCTTCGCGGCTTCGCGTGATTCCGGTTTTTCACGCGAAGCCGCGAAGGCGCGAAGTGTTTGCCGCAACGGAAGGAAGAACGCGCTTGAGTGGCGCGGCCTGTTTCACCTCTTGATTACGATCAGAGAAATGGCCGCCGGATGCTGGCGTTTCACCTCAATCGGGTTTCCCCAGGCCGAGTCGTCATGCGCTTCGGCAATGACTCGCTCATCGATTAGCCCTTCCTGCGAAGTTGTCTCTCGCGCCCGAGCGAAAACTGTTCTCCCCTGAGAAGTAGCGGCCTTTGTTTTGCGCATAGCCAGATGTGGAGTTTACCGCTTCAACACATCCTCGATCGCTGCCAGCGCGCGCGGGTCGTTCTTCTGTCCCAGCCAGAAGGCGGCCTTCTTCCGCACGCTCGGATCGCGATGCGACTTCATCAGCTCGATGAGCATCGGAACCGATTCGTCGTCCGGAAGCTGCGACACGGCAAAGACCGCCTTGTCACGCACTCCCGAGTCGGGATCATTGTCCAGCGACGCGCGGATGGCTCCGGCGGCTTTGTTTCCCGCCTTCTGCGAGAGCCAGAAGATCGCCTGGCCACGCACGTGCGCGATCGGATCGTGTTTCGCCAGATTGATCAGCGCATCGATCGCGCCCGGCTCTTTCGACTGCGATAGAGCGAAGACCGCCTTTTCGCGCAAATGCTGCGAGGCCGAGGCCGACTGCGCAACGGCAAGAACGTCCTCATATCCGCGGCGTCCGCGCGTCTGTCCGAGCCAGAACGCTGCCTGACCGCGCGTTCCATCGGTAGCCGTGCTCGAGTTCAGAATCCGTTCGAGCTCCGTGGTCGCCGAGGCATCCGCATGCATCGCCAGCGTTGACATCACGGAACCGGAGCGACGTTCCGAGCCTCCCAACATCGACGCAAGCAGGGCCACGCTCTTCTTCGGGTCCACACCTTCGATCCACGTCACCGCGGCACCGTTCGCGTCGAGAGCGCAGTCCATCGAATAGCTTCGGACGCGCGCGATCTCGCCGTTCTCGACGCGGTAGACGATCGCAAAGACGTCGGATGACGCGACGTGCAGGTCGTCCCGATCGCTGCTGTTGAACGAGCTCCCATCGCGGTCGAGGCTGCACGTACCGCCCATTCGGTAATCACCGTACGTGTTGAAGCAGCACATGACGTGCTCGCTCTCGATCTCCGGCACGGAGTAGCCGATGAAGGCCGTCTTCGAGGCTCGAATCTGTGCGCCGAGGTCAGGGGAGGCGGCAACGGATGTGACGGTGGCGTGCAGGATGCGCGGTTGCTGCGCACCACCTGCGACTGCGAAAAGAAGGATTGTCAGAGCGATCGAGGCGGTTCTCATGCACGCTTAGACTGGCGCGCATCGAGCCGGTTAGCTATACTCCGCGGACTTTTCATGAGA
>Ga0307470_10000631_pt1 | contig 15892 bp, 13 predicted proteins | sample atmos_gasesAM3C__FD_204565 | JGI IMG/M metagenome (GOLD analysis project Ga0307470, IMG submission 204565) | Hardwood forest soil microbial communities from Morgan-Monroe State Forest, Indiana, United States - atmos_gasesAM3C_05 | ecosystem: Environmental > Terrestrial > Soil > Temperate forest... | reverse complement strand
GTCAGCAGGTCACGTTTTCCGATTATCTGCTCTGTCTCGAATTTTATCGGAAGCTCGACGAGAAAAAATTTTCCGCCCTCTTCGAGAAGGTGAAGCCCGTGGCCGCGCGCAATCCGTTCGATCTCGCGCTGCTCATGGATTGGCTAAACAAGAACGGTCTTGGCAGCGAAGTGCTGAAATGGATGGAGAAATTGCCGTCCGAGCTTACGACGAATCCGCCGCCGGCGATCGCCATTGCCGATGCGTTCGCCGAAGCGAAGAACTGGTCGCGCCTGAGACGCTGGACGCGCAGTGGGGCTTGGGGCGACGCGGAATATCTTCGGCTCGCCTATCAGGCCTACAGCTCCAAGCAAGCGCGCCAGACGTCGTCCGACGCGGAATTTTCTTCGCTGTGGCATTCCGCCGAGCGCGCCGCTGCCGAGCAAACCGATCGCGAGATCAACCTGGCGCGGCTCGCGTCGAAATGGAATTTGCCGGCGGAAGCGGAGCAGCTCTGGCTTCGGGTGGCGAAGGATGCGCCGATGCGCCGCGAAGCGCTGGACGCGCTTTTCAAAATCTATCGCGCCAATAACGATCTGCCGAGCCTCTACAAGATCGCGCAGAGACTCCACGAGAATTCGCCTAACGAACCCGCGCTCGCCGCGAACTATGCGCGGTTTGCCCTGCTCGTTGATCAAAATCCGGCGGACGGTCATCGTCTCGCGAAAGAGACCTTCGATCACGCCCCGAATGACGTGAATGTTGCCATGACTTACGCCTATTCGCTTTACATGCTGGGACGCACAGCGGAAGGCGTCGCGATCATGAACAAGTTGCCCGCAGCCGGCATGCACGATCCGCATGCGGCGGTTTATGCGTCTCTTCTTCTGCTCGATGTAAATAACGTGGCCGCCGCGCAGGAATACATTGCCGCAGCCCAGGCTGGCCCGATTTTTCCCGAAGAAAAGAAGCTGCTCGACGAAGCGCTTGCGAAAACAAAATCCACGGCAAGTCCGGCTCCAAGCGTGACTCCTTCATCGACGCCGCAGTAATTTGGAACCGGCACGCCCTCGTGCCGGTTTGAGTAGTCGCGCGTAATTCCACCGGCCCGAGGGCGGGCCGGCTCCATTTCAGGAGCCAGTCCGCATCGCTTTTTGCACGATCGCTGCCGCCAATTCTTGCGTCGCTTCATCGAGCGCGTTGTTCGCGCGTTGGAGTTTCCGCGCGTCGTGAGTCGCCAGTGCTTCGCGCACTTGCAGCGCTGCCGCTCCGATTTTTCCCTTCTCCAGCGGATCGATCGCATCGCCCATCTGCGCGAACGCGGCGTCCACCGCGCGCAGCATCTCGTCGGACTTCAACTTCGTTTCCGTCCACACCCGCTCACTCATGTCGTCGAACGCATGCTCGAGCGATTCCGCGATCATCGCTTCCACCGCTTCGTCGGACACGTCGACCGCGCTCCTGATCTCAACGATTTTTTCCGCGCCCGTTTTCGTGTCGCGCGCCAGAACATGCAGAATCCCGTTCGCGTCGATCTCGAATTGCACGCCCACGCGGGCCGCGCCCTTCGGAGCTGGTTCGAAACCAATCTCGAACTCTCCGAGCGACCAGTTGTCGCGCGCCATCTCCCGTTCGCCTTGCAACACTTTGATCGACATCGACCGCTGTTGATTCACCGCCGTCGTAAACATTTCGCCGGCCTTGATCGGGATCGTCGAGTTGCGGGGAATGATCACGTTCATCAGTCCTCCGAATGTCTCGATGCCCAAAGATAACGGCGTCACGTCGAGGAGCACCACGTCGCGCACCGCCCCCGACAAAATCCCAGCCTGGATGGTGGCGCCGATCGCGACCGCTTCGTCCGGGTTCTGCGAAGTATTCGGTTCGCGTCCGAAAATTTCCGCGACCAGCGTTCGCACCAACGGCATCCGCGTCATCCCGCCGACGAGAATCACGTCGTCGAGATCGGAAGGCTCGAGTTTCGCGTCAGCCAGCGAACGACGGCAATGCGCCCGCGTCCGCTCGACGATCGGCCGCGCAATTCTCTCAAGCGCGTCGCGAGTAAGGACACGATGAAAATTGTGTGCACCATCAAAGAAGGGGATGTCGATCGAGACCTCTTCCTCGGTCGAAAGTCGATGTTTCGCGTCGATTAACGCCTCGAGAAGCCGCGCGATGATTTCCGGTTTCTGGTCTCCGGTCTCAGCGATCGAATCGAGCAGAGCTCGATCGACGTCGTCGCCGCCGAGACGCGTGTTGCCGTTCGTCGAGAGAACTTCGAACACGCCGTTGTTGAGTTCGAGAATCGAAATGTCGAACGTGCCGCCACCCAGATCGAAGACTGCGATCTTCGAGCGGCTCTTCAACTTGTCGAGTCCGTAGGCGAGGGCCGCGGCCGTCGGCTCATTCACGATTCGCTCGACAACGAATCCAGCCAGCTCGCCCGCGTGTTTCGTCGCGTTTCGTTGCGCGTCATTAAAATAGGCGGGCACGGTGATCACGGCGCGCGTGACTTCATGTCCAAGCGCCGCTTCCGCATCGGTCTTGAGTTTGCCCAGGATCAGCGCGGAAATTTCTTCGGGCGAATAGGTCCGCTCGTTGATCGCGACGCTGACAACCCTGCCGGTCTTTCGCTCGAGCCGGTAGGAAACGTCCGCATCTTTTTCGCGGAGCTCATCGCCGCGCACACCCATGAATCGTTTGATGGAGTAAACCGTTTCCGCGGGTTTCAGGACACGCATGCGCGCGGCCGGCTGTCCCACGAGCGGAGAATTTTCCCCGGAAAGATGAACGACAGACGGCGTCAATCGCGCGCCGTTTTTGTCCGCGAGCAAGATCGGAAACCCAGCGTCCATCACGCCGATGAGCGAATTGGTCGTTCCGAGATCGATGCCAACGATTTCGTTCATGGCGAATTAATCTTTGTACGGATCAACGATGTCCCGACCAGCCATCGCGACGCCGAGCGGCGTGAGCGTGTGCAGAATCCGAATCGTGCCGGCATGCGCGGCGAGCACATCCGGCAAACGCCGGTAAGCCTGCGGCGCTTCATCGAGATCGCCGCCGCGCAATACGACGCCTTTGTTGGCGATCCATTTCATCATCTCATCGTGCCTGACGAGTCCTTCCTTTCGAATTCGTTTCCCGTTTACCTTCACGAACTTTCCCTTCGCCGCCGTGCGCGACATGATCCGTCCCGCTCCGTGGATCGTCGAGAACAACGCTTCCCGCGAGATCGCGGAATCGACGCCTTCGATGATCACGGCGTCATCGCCCATGCTGCCGCCGATAAATCCTTTCTGGCCCGGGAAAGCCGGCGTGGCGCCCTTGCGCACAACCCAGAACTGTTGGCCGTCGTGTTCTTCGCGCCACGCGAAGTTGTGATTATTGTGGACTTCCTCGGCGATGTTGGCGCGCAGGATTCCACGAACGACATGGCGCGCGACTGCTTCGCGACCCGCGTAAGCGTAACGGCCGGCCAGAGCCATTCCCGCGAGGTAATCTTCACCGAGCGGCGAACGTTCCTCGACGATGGTCGGCGGCACGTCCATTCCGTCTTTGCCGCCGGCCGCTTTCAGGAAATGCGTCGCCGTTTTGTGTCCGAGCCCGCGCGAACCAAAATGCACGCCGACCCAGATGCGATCTTCTTCATCAGCGAAAATATCGACGTAATGGTTTCCGCCCCCAACCGTGCCGAGCTGCTGCGCCGCCGTTTGTTTGAGATCCCGCATCGGCGACAATTCCCACGCCGGGTCGCCGAACAATTCGTGATCGATCCGCGTTTTACTTTTCTGTCCGATCCCGAACGAAACGTCGCGCACGACGTCGTTCATGATTTCTTCCATGGCAGGCGCGATCTGGGCGCGCGTCGCGTCCGTCCGAATCGCCAGGTTCCCGCACGCGATATCAAACCCTACTCCGGAGAGCGAAATCCTGTCCGTGTACGCGACGACGCCACCGATCGGTTGCGCGTAACCTTTGTGTCCGTCGGCGCACAAGACCGCGCGTTCGCCGCCGGCTTCCACGCATTTCTCGATCTGTGAGATCGTTGCCTCGTCGTGCTCGCCGAAGATTTTCGTTTTCATTACGTGAGCCTCCGCTCCGCGAGGACACGCCAGGCTTCGACTTCTTTGCGCGATGTTATTTCAGCCGGGCTAATCACCGCTTTCACGGTGTCGAAAGATACTTCGTCGAACGGCAGCGTGATGAAAGCGAGCAAGCTGCGTTTGGTTTCCTCGTCCATTTCTTTGTAAATCAGGCTTAGATGCGGATTCAGTTCATAATCACTTGGCGACGCTGAAGCGCGCCGCAAATCTTCGCTCAATTGCGCCAATGCAGGATCGGGCGCGAACTGAACAAACAGCGTCTTCGTGAATTCATCGGAGTATCCCAGTCCGCGAACAAGCAGCCGATAGGGACCTCGTCCCTGCAGCACTTGCTCTAAAATCTCTTCGGGACTTTCCGGCCCTGGGTTCGCGGAATGGATTGTTACATGCGGCTCAAAGACCGGCGCATCGAATCGGCCGGCGAGTTCTGCGATGAGCGCAACGCATTGACTACGCACCGGCTCCGCCGGACAAACCCAATAGGTGATAATTTGCGCTGGTGTCTCCACGGTAGTGACACACGTTCAACAAGGAACGGGCGTTTGGAAAGCGCCGCTCCTTGGATAACGTGTCGCCATGCCTACCAACGTTCTCGGCACCGAACTGCGCTGCTGTTGTCGCGATCCCATGACGGGATTTTATCGGGACGGATATTGCCGCACCGGGCCGGAGGATCTCGGGCTTCACACAGTTTGCGTCGAAGTCACGGAGGAGTTTCTCGATTTCTCGGTCCTGGACGGAAACGATCTCGTCACTCCGATGCCGGAGTGGGGATTTCCCGGGTTGAAACCGGGTGATCGCTGGTGCGTCTGCGTCACCCGCTGGAAAGCGGCGCTCGATCACGGTCGCGCCGCGCCGATCGATCTGGCAGCGACCCATTCATCCGTGCTCGAGTTCGTTGACCTCGAAGATTTGAAGGCACACGCGATCAAGAGTTGATGAAGCTGCCGTTTAGTTTCTTTCTTGCGCTGCGCTATCTCAAACCGAAGCGCACCTTCGTCTCCATCATCACTCTCATCTCGATGGTCGGAGTGATGCTCGGCGTTACCGTGCTCATCGTAGTCATTTCGGTCATGACTGGGTTCGACCGTGAGTTGCGACAAAAGGTGGTGGATTGGGACGCGCACATTTTGGTGAGCAGCGAAGATGTGTTGCGCGACTGGCGCGATCTGACGGTGAAAATCCGGAACACGCCTGGGGTGGTGGGCACCGCGCCCTATGTCCAGGGGCCGGTGATCGTCGAATTCCAGCACCAGCGCCTGGCGCCGTTGATTCGCGGGATCGATCCGGTGGAAGAAGAGAAGGTCGTGCCCTTAAAGAAATTTATCATCAAGGGATCGCTGGATTTAGAGAGTGAATCGGCGGTGCTCGGCGTGGACCTTGCGCGAAAGTTGCACATCGATGTCGGCGACAAATTGACGGTCTACTCACCGGGAAATCTCGGCGAAATCCTTGACGGGATGAAGGAACTGGAAAAATCGAAGGGCAACGACGAACGGCAGGCGATCGACAAGCTGCGTGAAGTCGTTCTTCCGAAAGAGCTGACCGTGACCGGTATCTTCGCGACCGGGCATTACCTGCACGACTCCGAATTCCTTCTCGTCCCCATCTATGTCGGTCAGGAACTTTATGGATTGGGAGACGCGCTCCACGGGATCACGGTGCGCACGGTCGACCCCTATGGGGCGGAGCGGGTGAAACAGGAAATTCAAAAGTTTCTTCAGCCGCCGCAGTATGCCCAAACCTGGATCGACATGAACAATCAGTTCTTCGAAGCGGTGCGGCTCGAACGGACAGTGATGTTTTTCCTCCTGTTTTTTATCATCATCGTGGCCGCGTTCGGGATCATGAACACGCTGATCACCGTCACCGTCCAGAAGACGCGCGACATTGGCGTGATGAAAGCGATTGGGGCGAACATGACCCAGATCATCGGTGTGTTCCTGGGGCAGGGGGTCATCGTCGGGTTGTTTGGGACGCTAATGGGGCTGGGGCTCGGAATGACGCTGATCCAGTATCGGAACGAATTTAGTAACTGGCTCGCGGACCGCTTGCACATCGAGATTTTTCCCAGAGCGGTCTACACCCTCGCGAAGTTGCCCGCCGAAGTCATCCCGATCGACGTCGCCAAAATCTGTATCGGCGCGTTTTTGATCTGCTGCATCTTTGCATTTCTGCCCGCCTATCGCGCCGCGCGGCTCGATCCGGTGAAAGCGCTGCGTTACGAATAAAATCTCGCCTATGAAAAGATTCGGCATCTTCACCTTGTTTACGGCGCTCGCCAGCTCGCTCGTGTTCGCTCAGATCGATCGAATCACCGGCCGGCATTTCGCCACGCGTTCCGAAGTGCTCGCGCGTCATGGAATGGTTTGCACGAGTGTGCCGCTCGCGACACAGGTAGGCCTCGATATTTTGAAACGCGGCGGCAACGCGATCGATGCCGCGATCGCCGCCAATGCAACGCTCGGCCTGATGGAGCCAGTTTCGAATGGAGTCGGCGGCGATCTGTTCGCGATCGTTTACAGCGCGAAGGAAAATAAGCTTTACGGTTTGAACGGCAGCGGCCGGTCGCCGCTCGGCTTGAGTTACGATCAAATGAAAGCCGAGCTGGCGAAGTTGAACCGGAAAACTATTCCGCCGCGCGGCATGCTTCCCATCAGCGTGCCGGGAGCCGTCGATGCCTGGAGCGAGCTCCACAAAAAATTCGGCAAGCTCAAATTCAGCGACGATCTCGCGCCGGCTGCGAAATACGCCGAGGAAGGTTTTCCCGTCACCGAGCTGATCGCGTTTTACTGGCATTTCGGTCCCGAGCTTTACAAGGATTTGCCGGGAGCGTTTCTCGAAACCTACACGCTCGATGGCAAAGGCCGGACGCCGGCGAAAGGAGACATTTTCAAAAATCCCGCGCTGGCGAAAACGCTGCGCTTGATCGGCGAGAAAGGGCGGGACGCTTATTACAAAGGCGAAGTCGCGGACAAGATCGACGCCTTCATGCAGGCGAACGGCGGTTACCTGCGCAAGATCGATTTCGAAAAGCACAGCTCGACCTGGGTCGATCCCGTGTCGGTGAATTATCGCGGCTACGATGTGTTTGAGTTGCCGCCGAACGGCCAGGGGATCGCAACCCTTCAGATCCTCAATATTCTTGAGGGGTTCGATCTCAAGGCGATGGGTTACAATTCCGCCGCGGCGCTGCACGCGATGATCGAAGCGAAAAAACTCGCGTGGGCCGATCGTGCAAAATTCTATGCGGACCCGGCGTTCTCAAAAATCCCGCTCGCTGGATTGCTCTCGAAAGATTACGCGGCCGAACGGCGGAAGCTGATCGATCCGATGCACGCCGCGAAGAAAATCGCGGCCGGAAATCCAGCGTTGAAAGACGGCGACACGATCTACATGTGCACCGCCGATGACGAAGGCAACATGGTGAGCCTCATTCAGAGTAACTATCGCGGTATGGGCAGCGGCATCGTCGTTCCCGGACTCGGTTTCATGTTCCAGGATCGCGGCGAATTATTTTCCATGGAACCCGGCCACGCGAACGTTTACGCGCCGGGCAAACGTCCGTTCCACACCATTATTCCCGGATTCGTGATGAAGGACGGCAAGCCGTGGGAAGCGTTTGGCGTGATGGGCGGCGGCATGCAGCCGCAGGGTCATGTCCAGGTGCTGACGAACCAGATCGATTTCGGAATGGGCGTCCAGGAAGCCGGCGACGCCGCGCGCTGGCAACACGAAGGCGACAGCGAACCGACCGGCGAAAAGCTGACGGAAACCGGCGGCTACGTGAATCTCGAGAGCGGCGTCCCGTATGAAACGGTGCGCGAATTAAAACTGAAAGGTCACGATATTCGTTTCGATCTTGGCGGTTACGGCGGTTACCAGGCCATCAAAGTCGAGATGCACGACGGCCAGCGCGTTTACGTCGGCGCAAGCGAGAGCCGCAAAGACGGGCAAGCGGCGGGATATTGAATCGCTGCAACTCCACACTAAAGCGTCTTCAGATATTCCATCAGCTCTCGCTTTTGTTCGGCGGAAAGCTTGGTGCCGAAATCATGGCCTGAATTGGAATTGCCTTCGCCGGTCGTGTCGAAAACGTAAGCGCCGCCATCGGTGTAACCCATCTGAGTCGCATCGTATTCCTGCGAGCCGCGATGGAAATTTTTTGCGCGCTGTGCCGGCGACGTCAGCAATTCCTGCATTGTCCGCACCGAGCCATTGTGCAAATACGGCGAACGCGCCCAGACGCCATTCAGCGTCGCGGCCCAATATTTCCCCGTGCTGCGAACGCCGAATTCCTTCGGCGGCTCGTAACCGACCGCTTCCAGCTGCGCGAGGAATTGGTTGAATCCTTCCGCCTGCTTATCGGTGAACACTTCGGCGCGCCGCGGATCGGTGCCGACATCGGCGATGGAATACAAACGTTTGTCGCTTTCCGGACCGCCATGACACGAGGCGCAGCTGTTTTGAAAATGCGTCTCACCGCGTTTCGCGGCCGATTTGTCGATCGCGAACGGATATTTCGGCGGCCGGATACTTTCCGACAAATCGGTCTGCCGTTTCACCGTCGCGAAATCGAGATCGCCGCGATGCCCATGCAACGGCGCGCCGAGCCCGAGCGATGCGAGGAGATTTCGCGAGATCGGCGATTTCGTGTTGCCGTCCCAATGGACCCACGTCCGTTTGTCGATGTCCCAGACGAGTCCGAATTTTATCGGCGCGTAGGGCTGCGGACGATTCAGCAAACTCGCCGAGAGAAGTCCGAACGCATCGTTGCGCCCAGGACCTGAAGCAGGCGGCGTTTTTTCCGGCGGTTGATCCGGAACATGAAGAGCGGCGCGGATGTTATGGAAAAGTTTCAGCATCGAATGCGAGACTTGCGGCAGATTTCCGGCGTCGCTCGCCAGCTCCAACTCTGCTGGCGCGATTTCGTGGAGGTCGCCGGCGGCAATGTCTTTCGCGCCTAACGGGTCCGCCGCCATCGTTTCCGTTATTTTTGCCTGTTGCGCTTCCCAGGCGGCGTCCAGGGCCGGGTTTGAAAAGTAAGCGGCCAGAAAAAGTTTCATGCTGGCGGGCTCGGACGTTTTGAACGTCGAGACGAGAACCGAGCCAAAGAACCCTTCGACGTTGAAGTGGCTCGTCGCACCGAGAATTCGAATCGGTTCTTTTCCGGCCGAATGGATCTGCGCTACGTGACACGACGCGCAGTTGATTCCGACCGCCGACAAATTGCCGAGGTGTTTCACCTCCGTTTTGCGGCTGAAACCGATCGGCCAGCCGAACGCCGGGTCGGGAATTAAACCGAGATAGGCGAGATCGGACGCGGGAAACAAATCGGGATAGATTTTGATGAAGGCGCGCAGCACGCGTTCGGGCACCACTTCGGTGCTCATCGATCCGTGAAGAAAAAACTCGAGATCGTCTGCGGACCATTTCGGAATCTGCGCCGGATCGATCTTTGTCTTAGCCGGTTGATCGGCAGCGGCGGCGAGCGTGAAGGTTGTCGCGACGATCGCGAAAGCTGAGAGGATTCTCTTCATCGCACGGCATCGTAGAAAATTGCGTTCGCCCATGTAAAGCAGTACAAGCGAAGCCACGTCGCATGGCGCATTACGAACCAACTTCGCGGCGGCCCATCGGAGAAGCCTTTCGATCGACGGCGCGTTACGCCACGGCGTTCTGCGTCCAATATAAGATTCATCCCGACGCGATCTCCTACGCGTCGGTGGTGGCGGCGGCTGCCGCGGCATTTTGCTTTTGGAAATCCGGATTCCATCCGCGGCTGCTTTTTGTCGCGCCGCTGTTTTGCTATCTGCGCCTCTGGTTCAACATGCTGGACGGGATGGTCGCGCTCGCTTCCGGCAAAGCGAGCTGGCGCGGCGAAATTCTCAACGATTTGCCAGACCGCGTTTCGGATGTCCTCATCTTCGCCGGTGTCGCCCATAGCGGCTGGATGAATCCGTTCCTCGGATATTGGGCGGCAATTTTCGCGTTGCTGACCGCTTACGTTGGGATGTTTGGACAAGCGGTCGGTGTTCAGCGCGAATTCAGCGGCGTGATGTCAAAGCCGTGGCGGATGGTCACACTCCACGTCGGCGCGTGGATAACGCTCGCGTATTTTTGGCGAAGCGGCGGCGCGTTGTTCCTGGGTAATTTCATGATTCTCGATTGGACATGCCTCATCATCATCGCGGGCTGCCTGCAAACGATCGCGCTCCGTTTGAAACGAATCATGGCTGCGCTGCGCGCGAAATCCGCATGATGTCCCCGCAACACGCGCTCCACGATCCAATTTTTCTCGCGTATGTCCGCATCATCTTCGTCTCTCTTGTCGTGGGCGGAATCGTCCTCGGTATTTTGCATTTCGGATTCAAGAAAGACCTCGGCTCCATCTGGAGCACCTACCGTTCGTGGCTCGTCATGGCGCCCGTCGGTCTCGCCGCGGTTTTCGCCGGACGCGCGCCGACCATTGTCGGCGTGACGCTGCTTGCGATTTTCGGCTTCAAGGAATTCGCGCGCGCGTCGGGTTTGTATCGCGACTGGTGGATGACCGGCGCGGTTTACTTGGGCATCATCGCGGTCGGCGTCGCGTCGCTCATGCCGCAGCCGAACGGACTGGAGCCCGGCACCGGCTGGTACGGACTCTTTGTGGCGGTGCCGGTTTTCGCCATCGCGTTGATTCTGCTCGTGCCGATTCTGCGCAATCGTGCCCGCGGCGAACTGCAACGGATGTCGTTAGGCATCGTCGGTTTCGTTTACATCGGCTGGATGTTTGGCCATCTCGGTTTCCTCGCGAATGCGGCGAACGCGTACGGCTACGTCATCTACGTCGTGTTCGCGACGGAGCTGAACGACATCGCGGCGTTTACCTTTGGACGATTGTTCGGACGCCATCCGTTGCGCAGCGAAATCAGCCCGAAGAAAACGTGGGAAGGCGCTCTCGGCGCACTCGTCGTCTCGATGATCCTGCCGTGGCTGCTGCGTTTTTCCTTTCCCGATTTCGGACCGTGGCAATTGATCCTCGCCGGACTCATCGTTGGCATTGGCGGGCAGCTCGGCGATCTTTCCATCAGCGTGATCAAACGTGACATCGGCACCAAGGACATGGGTGCGCTCATCCCCGGGCATGGCGGCATTCTCGATCGAATCGACAGCCTGATCTACGTGGCGCCGCTTTTCCTTCACATGGCGAATTACTATTCCAAGCTGCGATGAAACGCTGGCAATACGAGCCCGCCGCCGATCTCGACCAAACGCTGATCGAGCGGCTTCGGAATTTTCCCCGGCAACCGGATATGCTGGTCTACGGATTGCGCTCGCTGGTCGCGCTGATCATTCGCGGATTGCTCCGAACGTATTGTCGCTTCGAGATCATTGGCGAAGAACATCTCCGGAATAATCGCTCCTTCGTTCTCGTCGCGAATCATTCCAGTCACCTCGACACCGTTTGCTTGCTCGCCGGCTTGCCGCTGCGCCGGTTGCATCGCGCCTTTCCGGCCGCTGCCGCCGATTATTTTTTTAAAAGCGTGCCGCGCACCTGGATCGCGACGGTGATCGTGAACGCGCTGCCGTTCGCGCGCCAGACTCATGTGCGGCACAGTCTCGCGATCTGCGGCGAGCTCCTCGCGAACGCCGGCAACGTGCTCATCATTTTTCCGGAGGGAACGCGATCGAAGACGGGAGAGCTTCAGGATTTCAAGCCTGGCATCGGCGCGCTGGTTGCCGGACGCGATGTTGCCGTTCTCCCTTGTTATCTCGACGGCGCGTTCCGCGCCTGGCCGAAAGGAAAACGGATTCCGCGTGCGCGAAAGGTGCGGTTGATCATCGGAGCGCCGCGAAATTACGGCGCGATGTTGCCGGACAAGAATTCCAACGCAGTCATCGCCACGGAATTGCGAGACGCCGTGAAACAATTGGCGAATCAACATGCAGCCCGCTGAACGAACCATGTCGAGCTGGGATGGCGCCCAGCTTTTTTATCGCGCCTGGATTCCGGAAACGCCGACGGAAAAAGCGTTGCTGCTTTTCCATCGCGGCCACGAACATTCCGGACGCTGGTCGGAGTTCGTGGAGATGCTCGCGATGAACGATGTCGCGGTCTTCGCCTGGGATGCGCGCGGGCACGGACGCTCGGCCGGCGAGCGCGGCTCCGCGGATAATTTCGGAACGCTGGTGAAAGACGTCGACGCCTTCGTGCGTCATGTGCGCGATCACCACGGCTTCGCGATGGAGAACATGATCGTGCTCGGGCACAGCGTCGGCGCCGTGACGATGGCGGCGTGGGTCCACGATTATGCGCCGCCGATTCGCGCCATGATTCTGGCCACGCCGGCGTTTCGCGTTCGGCTTTATGTTCCGCTCGCCATTCCGTCGCTGCGGTTGAAACAAAAATTCATCGGACCCGGTTTCGTGAAGAGCTATGTGAAAGCGAAGATGCTCACGCACGATCCGGAGCAGGCCGCGCAATACGAGGCCGATCCGCTGATCTTCCGGCAGATCGCAGTCAACATTCTGATCGCGCTGCACGATGCCGGAACGCGACTCCTCGCCGATGCCGGCGCAATCAATGTTCCGACGCTGATGCTTTCGGCCGGGCGCGATTGGATCGTGAGCGTGAAAGCGCAGCGCGAGTTTTTCAACGGCCTGTCGTCGCCGAGCAAACGCATGCACCTTTTCCCCTCGGCGTATCACGCGCTGTTTCACGAGCGCGAGCGGGCGCGAGTCGCCGATCGCGTGCGCGATTTTGTCCGGGAACAATTCGCCGTTCCGTTGCGCCGGCCCTCGTTGCTCGACGCCGACAAGTACGGCCACACCTGGGAGGAATACGAGCAGCTCAAACTGCGCGGTCGTCCGCATTTCGCGTTGCTTCGCGCCGGGATGAAGACCGGAGGCCGATTGAGCAAAGGCATCGATCTCGGCTGGCGCACCGGTTTCGATTCGGGATTGACGCTGGACTACGTCTACGAAAACGAACCGCGTGGGCGAACACCGCTCGGCCGGATCATCGACCGCAATTACCTGAACAGCCCGGGCTGGCGCGGCATTCGGCAGCGGAAGAAAAATCTGGAAACGTTGTTGCGTAGCGTGATCGCGCGCACGCGTGCGAAAGGTTTGCCGGTGCGCATCGTGGACGTTGCCGCGGGTGGCGGGCGTTATCTCCTGGAAACGATGCGCGCGTTGCCGGAAATTCCGATGACGGCGCTGCTCCGCGATTACAAACCGGAAAACGTCGACGCGGCGCGGAAGCTCGCGGCCGAATTTGGCCTAACGAATGTGACCGTGGAGCTGCGCGACGCTTTCGATCGCGGATCGCTGGCCACGATCAGTCCGCGGCCAACGATCGCGATCGTGTCCGGTTTGTTCGAGTTGTTTCCGGAAAACGACGGCGTCCTCGAATCGTTGCGTGGATTAATCGAGGCGCTCGAGCCCGGCGGCTCTCTCATCTACACGAACCAGCCGTGGCATCCGCAGGTGGAATTCATCGCGCGGGTGTTGCGCAATCGCGAAGGCAAACCCTGGATCATGCGGCGACGAACGACCGCCGAGATGGACGAACTCGTGCGCGTTGCCGGTTTCGACAAAACGGAAATGGAAATCGACGAGTGGGGGATGTTCTCCGTGTCCGTGGCGCGGCGCGGAAGTAGAAATGGCGCCAATGGCGCGCATTAGAAGATCGACGCAGCTCGCGGCATCGATCGGGCTCTCGGCGCTGTTCGTCGTCATCTACGGCTGGTGCAACTGGTTCACGGCCCAGCGCGCGAATGTTCCTTCGTTGTTTTTCGAATGGGAACGCGCCATTCCGTTCGTGCCCCTGATGATCGCGCCCTACCTGTCGATCGATCTATTTTTCGTGTCGGCGCCGTTTCTGTGCCGGACGAATCGCGAGCTGGCGACATTTTCAAAGCGAATCGCAGCGGCAATTTTGATTGGCGGCGTTTGTTTTCTTTTGTTCCCGCTCCGCTTCGCTTTCGAACGTCCGCATGCTGCCGGCTGGCTCGGCGCGGTGTTCGATTGGTTCCGCGGAATGGATCAGCCCTACAATCTGTTGCCGTCGCTCCACCTCGCGCTGCGGACGATCCTCGCGGACCTCTATGCACGACATACCCGCGGAATTCTGCGCCACGCTTCCAATCTTTGGTTCGTCCTCATCGGGCTGTCAGCCGTTCTCACCTATCAGCATCACGTCATGGATGTCGTCGCCGGTTTCGCGCTCGGCGCCTATTGCCTTTATTTTTTTCCAGAGTCGAGCGCGCGGCTTCCTGTCGTTTCAAATCGCCGCGTTGGTTCGTATTACCTGGCGGGCGTTCTCGTGGTCACGGCGCTCATAATTTCCTGCTGGCCTTGGGGCGCGGTTCTTATTTGGCCGCTCGTGTCAATAGGCCTGATGGCTGCCGCTTACTTCGGTTTGGGTCCGGGAATTTTTCGAAAACAAGATGGCCGCCCGCCCTGGACAACTTGGTGGACGCTTGGTCCGGTCTTGTTAGGCCAGGAGATTTCGCGGCTTTATTATCGGCGGCAAAGTCGCGCCTGGGATGAACTGACACCGCACGTCTGGATCGGCGGCGTCTTGAGTGAGAGCGAAGCTATCGCTCTCGTCCGCCGGGGTGTCACAGCCGTTCTCGATCTTACCGCGGAATTTTCCGAGCCTGTACCGCTGCGCGCCGTTACTTATCGGAACATTCCGATTCTCGATCTGACGGCGCCGACGCGGGCGCAATTGGAGGAAATGATTTCTTTTATCGCGCGCGAATCGGAGACCGGGATCGTTTACGTGCACTGCAAAATCGGTTACTCGCGAACCGTCGCGGTCGCCGCCGCGTACCTTCTTCGCAGTGGTTCGGCAACATCCGTGGCGGACGCGGTCGATCTGGTTCGTCGCGTTCGTCCCCGCGTCGTTATCCGGCCGGAAGTGCAGGAGGCGTTGCGTGAATTCGAGGCGAGCGAATTCTCCTCGCGTCCCACCGTGCACTCCTCCAATAATCGGCGCCTATGAAATACAACGATTTGATCCAGCTCTACTTCGAGCGCACGACGGCGTTGCAGAATTATTGGACGCTTTACGTCGTCATCGTCGGTGGTTTGCTGGCGTTCGCATCCTTGCGCAAGCAACCGGCTGCGCTGACGACCCTCATCGTCTCGATCCTGTTCGGGCTATTCGCCTACGAAAATCTGGATGCGATCAAAGCGACCGCCGCACAGCGTCACGCGACTCTCGCCGCTATCAAACAATCGGACGCCGGCTCGACCGCGCCCGAAATCAAACCTGTTCGCGACCTGCTCGAGCCGACCCTGAATCCGGCCACGATCAGTTCGACTCAAACGACCCACCTCATTAGCGACGCGCTGACCATCGCCGCGCTCTGGGTAATGGAATTGCGACGTCGAAAAAATCTCGTTTTGAACGCGATCGCGTCGCAGCCGTTCCCGTGATTCATGTTCAAACTGCGTAACGTTATTCCTGGCGAACCTCCCGGAACGCTGCGGTCCCGGGACGAATCTGTTCGTCGAAAACCGGTCATCACGATGATCGAGTACGATCGAACGCGTCTGGAAAAGAAAGTGATCGAGGACCGCGAGGAATTACTTTCGCACCTCGACAACGAACGCGTGACCTGGATCAACATCGACGGGCTGGGGGACATCGAGGTTCTGCGCACGCTCGGCTCCCAATTCAATCTTCATCCGCTCGCGCTCGAAGACGTTCTCGATACCGCGCAACGCCCGAAGGTCGAACAGTACGACAACTATCTCTTTATCGTTGTCCACATGCTTTACCTCGATCGCGGTAGGGTGATGTGCGGCGAGCA
>Ga0307470_10000630_pt1 | contig 15918 bp, 14 predicted proteins | sample atmos_gasesAM3C__FD_204565 | JGI IMG/M metagenome (GOLD analysis project Ga0307470, IMG submission 204565) | Hardwood forest soil microbial communities from Morgan-Monroe State Forest, Indiana, United States - atmos_gasesAM3C_05 | ecosystem: Environmental > Terrestrial > Soil > Temperate forest... | reverse complement strand
GCGGATTCGGATCGGTGGTATACAGGCCGCGGGCGGCGAGCGCGAGCGCGCGCGCCATGTGTGCCTGGTCTGTCATTGCCTGGTCGGTCATTGGCCGTCGCCGTTTTCTTCATCGCCCGGCAGCAGCGGCAACTGATCCTTGTTGGTTTCGCGGCGCCGGCGGTGGCGCCGCAGTTGATCGATTTCGGTGCGAAACGCTTCGATGTCCTGAAAGCTGCGGTACACCGACGCGAAGCGCACATAGCCGACCTCGTCCAGGTGCCGCAGCTCCTCCATCACCATTTCCCCCACGCTCCGCGAAGCGATTTCCCGCTCCCCCAGGCTGCGCAGCTTGTGGCAAATTCTCGCCACCGCGGCCTCGATCGCATCCCGGCCGACCGGACGCTTTTCCAGCGCCTTCAGCATTCCTTGAAGCAGCTTGTTCTCGTCGAAGGGCTCGCGGCTGCGGTCGCCTTTGACCACCGTCGGCAGCAACAGCTCTGCCGCCTCGAAGGTCGTGAAGCGTTCGGTGCATTCCAGACATTCGCGGCGCCGGCGAATCTGCCGCCCTTCGCCCGCGAGGCGCGAGTCGATAACCTTAGTCTCCGTGTGGCCGCAAAAGGGACAATGCATGGGGAGTGCTCATTCCGGTCCCGGTTCGGACCGCTCCGGGGCTAGCCATACACGGGAAATCGCCGGCATATCTCCACCACCTCGGCCCGCGCACGCTGCACCGCCGATTCATCGCCTTTTGTGTCGAGCACATCCGCGATCCAATTCGTCAATTGCCGCACTTCAGGCTCTTTGAAACCGCGGGTGGTAACCGCAGGCGTGCCGATGCGCAGTCCGCTGCTGATGGCCGGCGGGCGCGGATCGTTGGGCACCGCGTTCTTGTTGACGGTGATGTGCGCGCGGCCGAGCGCCGCATCGGCGTCCTTGCCGGTGATGTTCTTGTCGATGAGATCGAGCAAAAACAGATGATTGTCGGTGCCGCCGGACACGATCTTGTAGCCGCGCTGCTGCAACACCTGGGTCATGACTCGCGCGTTGGTGACCACCTGCGCGGAATAGACCTTGAATTCCGGCTGCAGCGCCTCGAGGAAGGCCACCGCCTTCGCGGCGATCACGTGCATCAGCGGACCGCCCTGGGTGCCCGGAAAAACCATGGAATTGAATTTCTTGTGCAGGTCGGCGTGCGGCCGCGCCAGGATCAGGCCGCCGCGCGGACCGCGCAGCGTCTTGTGGGTCGTGGTCGTCACCACGTCGGCGAACGGCACCGGATTTGGATAGATGCCCGCGGCCACCAGGCCGGCGACGTGCGCCATATCCACGAAGAGGTAGGCGCCCACGGAGTCGGCGATGGCGCGAAAACGCTGCCAGTCGATGACGCGCGAATACGCCGAAAACCCCGCCACCACCACTTTGGGGCGATGCTCTTTCGCCAGGCTCTCCACCTGGTCATAGTCGATTTCGCCGCTGTCGGATTTGATGCCGTATTGATGGGCTTTGAACAGCTTGCCGGAGAAATTCACCTTGGCCCCGTGCGTCAGGTGGCCGCCGTGATCGAGGCTCATGCCGAGAATGGCATCCCCGGGATTGAGCAAGGCCAGGTACACGGCGGCATTCGCCTGGCTGCCGGAATGCGGCTGCACGTTGGCGTAGGCGGCGCCGAACAGTTGCTTCGCCCGGTCGATCGCCAGGGCCTCGGCGACGTCGACGAATTCGCAGCCGCCGTAGTAGCGCTTGCCGGGATAGCCTTCGGCGTACTTGTTGGTGAGCACCGACCCTTGAGCCTCGAGCACCCGGGGACTCGTGTAGTTCTCCGAGGCGATGAGCTCGATATGATCTTCCTGACGATTGCGCTCGTCCGCGATCGCTTTCGCGAGCTCGGGATCGAAGCCGGATATCGTCATTTGGGCGGTGAACATGACCTTCAGTCTCCGTGCGGTTAGCCGATAATTGTAGCCGATCCGGCCGGGGTTCCCTAGCGACCGGGGCGCAGATAGGGCGATTCGAGCCCGGCGATGGCGTGACAAGGCCGGGGGAGTCGCGGATAATCGGCACGATCCCCCGCGCTTTCGAGCGATTAATTCAATGTAGGTAATCGATGGCTCAGTTCATTTACACCATGAACCGGGTCGGCAAGGTCGTGCCGCCCAAGCGCATTATATTGCGCGACATTTCCCTGAGTTTCTTCCCCGGCGCCAAAATCGGCGTGCTGGGCTTGAACGGCTCCGGCAAATCCACCCTCCTGAAGATCATGTCCGGGGTCGACAAGGACATCGAGGGCGAGGCGCGCGCGCAGGCGGGCATCAAAGTGGGCTACCTGCCGCAGGAGCCGGTGCTCGACGAAACCAAGACGGTTCGCGAGGTGGTCGGCGAGGGCGTCGGCGACGTGCAGGGCTTGATCGACCGTTTCAACGCGATCAGCGATCGCTTCGCCGAACCGATGTCGGACGATGAAATGAACAAGCTCATGGAAGAGCAGGCCAAGATGCAGGACAAGATCGACGCGGTCGGCGGCTGGGAACTGGAGCGCAAGCTGGAAATTGCGGCCGATTCGCTGCGCCTGCCGCCCTGGGATGCGGTGGTGGGGAAGCTGTCCGGCGGCGAGAAGCGCCGCGTGGCCCTGTGCCGCCTGCTCCTCTCCAAGCCCGACATGCTGCTGCTCGACGAACCGACCAACCATCTGGACGCCGAGTCGGTGGCGTGGCTCGAGCACTTCCTGGAGGAGTACCCGAGCACGGTGATCGCGGTCACCCACGATCGCTATTTTCTCGACAACGTGGCCGAGTGGATCCTGGAGCTCGATCGCGGCCATGGAATCCCGTGGCAGGGCAATTACTCCTCCTGGCTGGAACAGAAGGAGCAGCGCCTGGCCCAAGAGGAACGCCAGCAGGACGCGCTCGCCAAGACCCTCAAGCGCGAGTTGGAATGGGTGCGGACCAATCCGAAGGCGCGCCAGGCGAAGTCCAAGGCGCGTCTGCAGCGCTACGAGGAACTGGCGTCGCAGGAATTCCAGAAGCGCAATGAGACGAACGAGATCTATATCCCGCCCGGCGATCGCCTCGGGGATCTGGTCATCGAATGCAAGAACGTGCGCAAGGGCTACGGCGATCGGCTGCTGATCGACAGCCTGAGTTTCAGCCTGCCGGCGGGCGGCATCGTCGGCATCATCGGACCCAACGGCGCCGGCAAGACCACGCTGTTCCGCATGCTTTCCGGCGTGGAAAAAACCGACGGCGGCGAGATCCGCCTGGGTCCCAGCGTGAAGCTCGCCTACGTCGATCAGTCGCGCCAGGCGCTCAACGACAAGAACACGGTGTGGCAGGAGATCTCCGGCGGCCTCGATCTCATCAAGGTCGGCAATTACGAAACGTCGTCTCGCGGCTACGTCGGCCGATTCAATTTCAAGGGCGTGCAGCAGCAGCAGGTGATCGGCGATCTGTCAGGCGGCGAGCGTAATCGCGTGCACCTGGCGAAGGTATTGAAGGCGGGCGGCAACGTGCTGCTGCTCGACGAACCGACCAATGATCTGGACATCGAAACGCTGCGCGCCCTCGAGGACGCCTTGGTGGCCTTCCCGGGCTGCGCCGTGGTCATTTCGCACGATCGCTGGTTCCTCGATCGCATTGCAACACATATCCTCGCCTTCGAGGGCGACTCCCAAGTTGTCTGGTTCGAAGGCAACTATCAGGAGTATGTTGAGGATCACAAGAAGCGCAAGGGTGAGGATGCCGCTCAGCCCCACCGGATACGCTACAAGCCCCTGGCAGGATGAGGCAACGACCATGTACATCACTCCCCAAAACGAACTGCACGTCGATTACCAGGGCATCACTCTCACTTGCCCTCACTGTCAAACGCTGACCCACCTCACTCCGGTGGCCGTGCCGACATTCGAGGATCTGAACCGGCGCAAGCCGAAGCACATCGGCGTGGTGTTCCGCTGCGATGCCTGCGCCGAGCCGGTATTCCTCAAGTTCGCGGCCAAGGCCTATACCGCCCAGCGGGTGGAACTCGCGGCGAATTTCACGGAAATCGAGCGCGCGCGCGAAAGCTTCCCACTGACCTATCTTCCGGAGGAAGCGGAGGGCCTGTTCAAGGAGGCGCTCAATTGCTACGCGGCCGGGTGCTTCAACGCCTTCGGGGCCATGAGCCGGCGCACCGCTCAATCGCTGTTCCGCGAACTCGGCGAACGCGGCAAGCTGGAGCTGTTCGATACGCTGCAGGAAATTCGCGGTCTGGCCGAACTCGACGACGACACCTTCGGCACGCTGCGCGCGGTGCTGTTCGGCAGCGACAGCGATCCCTGGCCGCATCAGCCGGACATCAATGCGGAGCGCGCCGGCATCCTGTTGGAAGTCATGCGCGATCTCCTGTATCAAACCTTCGTGCGCAAGGCGCGCCTGCTGCAGGCGGTGACCTTCCGCAGGTTCGTCGCCCCCACTCAGGTCGAATTGAGCTAACCCAAAAACACCCGCGCGTTGCGGAACAGGCGCATCCAGCCGCCGTCTTCCGGCCACTCCTTCGGCGACCAGGAGTTTTGCACCGTGCGAAACACGCGTTCGGGATGCGGCATCAGCGAAGTCACGCGCCCGTCGGCACTGCAGAGTCCGGCGAGCCCCAGTTCCGAGCCGTTCGGGTTGAACGGATACTGCTGTGTCGGCTGCTCGCGGTTGTCCACGTACTGCAAGGTGACCGAGCGCCGGGCGATCAAACTCGCCGCACTCGATCCCGCATCGAACTCCGCCCGGCCTTCGCCGTGCGCGACGACGATGGGCAGCACCGAACCCTGCATGCCGGCGAACAGCACCGACTGCGACGGCGGCACGCGCACCAGCGACAAGCGCGCCTCATACTGTTCCGACCGGTTGCGTACGAAGCGCGGCCAAGCCTCCGCCCCCGGAATGAGCTCCTTGAGCGCCGACAACATCTGGCAGCCGTTGCATACGCCCAGCGTGAAGGTCGCGTCGCGCGCGAAGAACGCCGCAAACTCCTCGCGGGCCAGGCGGTTGAACAGGATCGATTTCGCCCACCCCTCGCCCGCGCCCAGCACGTCGCCGTAGGAAAACCCGCCGCAGGCGACCAATCCGTGGAATCTTCCCAGGCGCACGCCGCCGTCCAGGATATCGGTCATGTGCACATCGTAGGCATCGAAGCCCGCGCGCACGAACACGGCGGCCATCTCGGTCTGACTGTTGACGCCTTGTTCGCGCAAGATTGCGACCGCCGGACGCGCGCCGCTCGAGATCATGGGCGCCGCGACGTCCTCGCCGGGGTCGTAGCTCAAGGCCGCGTGCAGGCCCGGATCGGCCGCATCCGTCAGCCGCGAGAATTCCTCGCGCGCGCAGTCAGGATTGTCGCGCATCTCCTGGATGCGGAACGACGTCTCGCTCCAGCGTCGATGCAAGTCGAGGCGCGATGCGGAATAAACCGCACGGCCGCCGATATGAACCCGCACCTCATCTCCGGCGAGCGGCTCACCGATGTCTCGGAGCAGCGGCGCCATTCCGTGGCGCGCCAGGATGTCTTGCACCTCAGGCATGCGCGCGGCGGATACCTGCAGCACCACGCCCAATTCCTCCGCAAAGCAGGCGGCAATGGGATCAGCCGGCCCGCCCAAATCGATGGCCAGTCCGCAATGGCTGGCGAAGGCCATTTCCAGCACCGTCAGCAGCACGCCGCCGTCCGAACGGTCGTGATAGGCGAGGAGCAGGCCCCTATTCTTCAACTCGCGGACCGCGGCGAACAGCCCGACCAGGAGATCGGGGCTGTCGAGATCCGCCGGCTCGCCGCCGTTCTTTGCGTGTACTTGGGCCCAACATGATCCTCCCAAGCGGTTCTTGCCCCCGCCCAAATCGATCAACAGCAGACGCGACGGCTGCGACAAATCCAATTGAGGCGTCAGGGTCGAGCGCGCATCCTGCACCGGCGCAAACGCCGAGATGATCAGTGAAATCGGCGCGACCACCGCATGATCGCCGGCCGCATCCCGCCACGCGGTCCGCATCGACAAGGAGTCCTTGCCCACCGGGATGGTGATCCCCAACGAGGCGCACAGGTCCACTCCCACCGCGCGCACCGTGGCATAGAGGTCCGCGTCCTCGCCCGGCTCGCCGCAGGCGGCCATCCAATTCGCGGACAGGCGGATATCCGTGAGACTGCGGATATCTGCCGCGAGAATATTGGTCAGCGCTTCGGCCACGGCCAATCGTCCCGAGGCGGGCGGGTTCAACACCGCCACCGGCGTGCGCTCGCCCATGGCCATGGCTTCGCCGCCGTAGCCGTCGTAACTGTTCAAGGTGACGGCGACATCGGCAACCGGCACCTGCCAGGGCCCCACCATCTGGTCGCGGCTGATCATTCCGCCGACGCTGCGGTCGCCGATGGTGATCAGAAACGACTTGTCGGCGATCGCCGGCAGACGCAGCAAGCGGTCCAGGGACTCGCCGATCGCCGCTCCGGCGGTCGACAGGTGCGCGCCGGCCTTCGGAACGGTCCGTACATCGCGGATCATGCGCGGCGCCTTGCCCAGCAACACCTCGATCGGCATGTCGACGGGCGTGGCCGACAACAGCGGATCGGCGACGAGCAGGCGGCCGTCGCCGGTGATCTCGCCGACCACGGCGTACGGGCAGCGTTCGCGCTCGCACAGCGCCGCGAACGGCGCCACGCTGCCGGGCGCGAGCGCCAGGACATAGCGCTCCTGGGCTTCGTTGCACCAGATCTCCATGGGCGACAATTCGGATTCGGCGCTCGGGATCTTGCGCAGGTCGATGCGCCCGCCGCGCCGGCTGTGCGCGATCGCTTCGGGCAAGGCGTTCGATAGGCCGCCGGCGCCGACATCGTGAATCAACAGAATCGGATTCGCATCGCCCATGGCCCAGCAGCGGTCGATGACTTCCTGCGCACGGCGTTGAATTTCGGCATTGCCGCGCTGCACCGAGGCAAAGTCCAGATCCGACGAACTCTGTCCGCTGCCGACCGACGAGGCCGCGCCGCCTCCCAAGCCGATCAACATCGACGGACCGCCGAGTACGACCAGCGGCGCGCCGACCACCACGTCTTTCTTTTCCACATCGGGCCTGCGCACATTGCCAAGCCCGCCGGCGATCATGATGGGCTTGTGGTAGCCGCGTATCACCGGGCGTCCCGACTCCGTCCCCGCCTGTTCGAAGGTACGAAAATATCCGCAGATGTTCGGGCGCCCGAATTCGTTGTTGAAGGAGGCGGCGCCCACAGGCGCGGCAATCATGATGTCGAGCGCCGAGGCGATTCGCTCCGGCTTGCCGAAGTCGCCCTCCCAGGCCTGCACCATGCCGGGAATTTTCAGATTCGACACCGAGTACCCGGTCAAACCGGCTTTGGGCTTGGCGCCGATTCCGGTCGCGCCCTCATCGCGAATCTCGCCGCCCGCACCGGTGGCGGCCCCGGGAAAGGGAGAAATCGCGGTCGGATGATTGTGCGTCTCGACCTTCATCAATATGTCGACGGGCTCGCGCTTACCTAAGTACCGATGCGTGTAAGGATCCGGAAAGAAGCGCGTGGCGCTCGAACCCTCGATGACGGCGGCATTGTCGCGGTAGGCGGAGAGCACTCCGCCGGAATTGCGCGCATAGGTGGCGCGGATCATCGCGAACAACGACAGGGGCTCATGCAAGCCGTCGACGATGAATTCGGCGTTGAAGATCTTGTGCCGGCAATGCTCCGAGTTCGCCTGGGCGAACATCATGAGCTCGACGTCGGTGGGATCGCGGTTCAGCTTGCGGAACGCGGCCACCAGGTAATCGATCTCGTCGCTCGACAGCGCGAGTCCCCAGTCGCGATTGGCCCGCGCCAGCGCCGCGTGACCGTCCGCGCCCAGATTCACGATCCGCAGCGGCCGCGCTGCAGCACCATGGAATAGACCTTTGGGATCGATCGAATCGATCCAGACCGACTCGGTCATGCGGTCGTGCAAATATGCGGCCAGCCGCCGCAGCTCCTCCGGCTGCAAGGGGGCCGTGGATTGGATGAAATACACCGTGCCGCGCTCCACGCGCTTGACGGCGTCGAGGCCGCAGACATGAACGATATCGGTGGCCTTGCTCGACCAGGGCGATTCGGTGCCGACGCGCGGCGTGACCAGCACCCGCTGACCCGGCTCCTCGCGCAACGCCGCCCGCGGGCCGTAAGTCAGCAGCTTGCCGAGCAAATCGAGTTCGGAATCGCCCAGCGGGCGCGACTCGTCGACGAAGTGCAGCCAGCGGCAGCTGAGCGCCGTGACGCGCTTGTCCTCCGCCCTGAGCGCGCGCAAGCTGTGATCGAGTCGAAATTGCGACAGCGCCGGCGCGCCGAACAGGCTAAACATGAATCATTCTGGCAGGCATACGGCTATTTGCGGGCGTTGGAATCTCCGCCGGGCGTGTACATGGGGACCGGGAACTGAGCGACGTTCGAACCCTCCAGAGCGACGATCTTGCTGACACCCTGCTTCTTGACCTCATCGATGCGCAGCACCGAATGCATGGGCAAGTAGGTGCGCTTTACATCGTTGAACTCGGCCTTTATCTTCTCCTCGGCCGGGTCGACGACCACCGTGGAGCGTTCGCCGAAGACCAGCTCCTCCACCTCGATGAAGCCGAACAGGTTGCCGTGACTCACTTTCCGGGCGTAGATCTCGTAAACCTTGCCTTGATTTACGAACTGAACTTTAAAAATGTGACTCGCGGCCATTTAGTAGGCTCCAAGCATTGCTAGTATTTCACCATATTATACGGGCACTTAGCGCAAACCTGTCGACCCGTGGGAGGGATTGAGTATGGCCTTGCGCTTACGCGTTGTCAGCGAACATTCGACCCGCCTCGGCGAGCAATCCACCAAGGTGTTCGGCGTGCACGGCGGCACCATCGGGCGTTCGACTGACAATGAGTGGATTCTACCCGACCCGGAGCGTTACCTCTCGGGCAAACACGCCCGAGTCGATTTTCGGGCCGGAACCTACGTACTGGTCGATACCAGTTCCAACGGCACCTACGTCAACGGCGCTCAGGTGCCCCTGGGCAAATACCACGACTACCTGCTGAGAGACGGCGACTACATCCGCCTGGGCGAATATGAGCTCCTGGTCAGCATCGACAAGAGCAATGACTTTCCGCCCGAGGAAAGCGCCATCGTGGCCTACGACGGACAGTCGGCCTCCTCGGCGGTCAGGAAATCCACCGCCAACGACCTGGGTGCGGACCTCGACTTGAGCCAGCTCCTGGAGCCCAGCGACCTCTTGACGGGCGATTCCGGAGTCCGTCCGCGTGACGCCTATGGTCAGGCCGTGTCCGGCCCCGCGGAGCCGCCGCACCTCGATTCCGGGGCCGACGCCGCCGGCACCCCCTGGCACATGATGACCCGGCCGCTCAAAGTCGAAGGCCGCAACGCCGAGGCTCTCAAACCCGAACCCGCAGCGATTCCCCCAGCGCGTACGCAAAGTCCCGTGCTGTACGACGGCGATTTCGACGTCGGATTGACCGCCTTCTGCCGCGGCGCCGGCATCGACCCGAGCGCCGTCACGACGGAGGCGCGCGGCGCGGCGCTGCAGCTTGCGGGCCAGCTGCTGCGGGAAGCCATCATTGGTCTCATGGATCTGAATCAGAGCCGCAACGAATTCCGCAACCGCTTCCGGATTTCAGCGCCGCCCAACGAAGGTCCGGAATCGCCGCTGAATGTTTCTCGGGGAGTCGACGAGGCCTTGGTCCGTTTGTTGACCACTTTGTCGACCCGGGCGGGGTCTGTCGAAGCGATTCGCCAGAATTTCCGCGAGCTCAAGGCGCAGAATACCGCCGCCCTCGCCGCCACTCGGGCCGCATTCGAGGAGTTCCTCGGACGCGTCAACCCCGCCGATCTGGAGGAACGCTTTGACCGAGCCAGCAAGCGCGGCGTCTTCGGATCGCAGAACAAGGCGAAGTATTGGGATCTGTACGCCGAGATGTTCGCGGGCATCGCGCAGCGTCCCGCCGACGGCTTCCCGCATTTATTCACCGAGACCTTCGCCAAAGCCTACGAGGCGAAAGTACGCACCCTGGTTCCGCCGCGGCGCAGCAGCTTCGGCGCCGACCGGGCGGGACCCGATCCGGATAATCAAGCGATGGGTGATCCTTAAATGATGCGCATTTCCGCGGAAACGCTGAGCCATCCTCCGCCTGTCGGCCGTCCCGACGTTTCCGCGGAAACGTGCGGCTCCTGATCGTTGAAGACGATGACATAGTCGCCGACGCAATTGCGCGCGGTCTGGCCGCGGCTCACTACTCGGTTCTCCGAGTCACCAGCGCAGAGGCTGCCCAAGCCGCACTCGTGAATGAGGAATTCGCGATGGCCGTGGTCGACGTCGGGTTGCCGGGCGCGGACGGCCTGAGCCTGGTGCGCCGCCTGCGCAGCGCGGGCAAGACGCTGCCCACATTGATTCTCACCGCCCGCTGCACCCTCAACGACAAGGTCAAAGCGCTGGATTTAGGTGCCGACGATTTCTTGAGCAAGCCCTTCGAAGCCGCCGAGTTGGCCGCACGCTGCCGCGCGTTGATGCGGCGCTCCTATGGTGCGACCAGCGGCATCATCAAACTCAATCGCATGAGTGTCGACCTCATCGGCAAGCGGCTCTGCGTCGATGATGCCGAAGTCGAATTGACGGCGCGTGAATGGTTGGTGCTCGAGTGTCTGGTACGGCGCATGGGATTGATCGTCTCCAAGGAACGCCTGCAGCAGGCGGTGGCCAGTCCCGACCACGACGTCACGCCCAACGCGGTGGAAGTGCATGTCTCTCGATTGCGGGCCAAGCTCGGCACCGCCGCCATCGTCCGCAGCCTGCGGGGCCTGGGTTACCGCCTCGAAGAAGCCAAATCCGCGTGACTTCGTCCATCAGCCGTCAACTGGTATTTTGGCTGGCGGTACCGCTCATGTTGTTGGCGCTGTGCGGCGCGCTGGTGCACTACTTCAACAGCGTCGCGCCGGGGGTGATCAGCAGCGACCGCCGGCTGAGAGAGGCTGCGAACTCCTTGATGGCCCATGTGCTGATCAAGGACGATCACGTAGCGATCGATGCCGGTGCCGGCGGCAAGCCTCCTCTGCCGTCGCCCGACTCCATTAAATATGCGCTGCGCGACGGCCAAGGCCGCCTGCTCGCCGGCGACGCGCAACTCCCCGCCGTCGTCATGAATAATGAGACCAGCCAGCTCTTTGCCATGTCGCAGGTCGATCGCCGCAGCCTGCGCACCCTCACCACACGATTCGACACCCGGGCCGGCGTGATTTTCATCAGCGTTGCGGATGCGCGGCCGGCCATCGAACCGGCTGCCCGCTTCGGATTCATGAGCACTCTCCTCTGGGACTTCGTGCAGTTGGACGTGACGCTGGTCCTGGTGTGGGTCGGCATTCAGCTGGGGTTGCGTCCCGTGAAGAAGCTGCGCGACGAGATCGCCGACCGCTCGCCGCTCGACCTGCGCCCGATCATGGAATCCTCGGTGCCGCGTGAAATAGCCCCGGTGGTCGTGACCTTGAATCGCCTGTTCGCGATGCTGCGCACCGCCGTGCAGTCGCAACAACAGTTCATCGCCAACACGGCGCACCAATTGCGCACGCCGATCACCGGAATGCAGGCTCAATTGGACTTGCTGGCTGCCGAACCCGCGGCGCAGCCGATCAAGGAGCGTTTGCTCACGCTGCAAGAAGGGATACGGCAATTGGCGCACTCCGCCAATCAATTGCTGACCTTGGCGCGGGCCGATCCCGCCGCGAACATTGCGGCAAAGAACCAGCCGGTGGACCTGAATGCCATCGTCGGCGAGGTCGTCGCCAAGTTCTTCGATCGGGCCCTGCAGGCCAACATCGACTTGGGGGTCGAGGCAACCTCGGTCAGCATCCGTGCCGATCCCTCCCTGCTCGATGATCTGTTGAGCAACCTGGTCGACAATGCGTTGAAATACACGCCCGCTGGGGGCAGCGTCACCGCCAGCGCCGGCGTGCAGAACGGAAAGCCCTTCCTCGCGGTGGAGGATACCGGTCCCGGTATCCCGGAGGCTGAGCGCCAGCGGGTGCGTCAGAGGTTCTATCGATCGCCGAATGCACCCGGGCATGGCAGCGGGCTGGGGCTGGCGATAGTGGATGAAATCGCGGGTCTCTATGGCGCTTCGGTGTCCATCGGAGCCGGGGCCAATGGGCTCGGAACCAAAGTGCTGCTGCTGTTTCCCTAAAACAACGTGAACACCCTCACAGTTTCAAGGATTGGCGGCGCGAGGTGAACCGATCGCCAGATTCGCGCAAGCTTGCCTCGGTAAGGTGCGCTCATGGCAAATCGGTCCAATGCAACGTTCTGCGGGTCAGCCGGCCGCCGGCGCGGCGCGCGCGGCTTCACCATGATCGAACTCATGGTGACCCTCACGGTGGCGGGCGTGCTGTGCGCTCTCGCCTTGCCGAACCTGCGTCCGTTCGTTCAGAACAGCCGCCTGACCTCGGCCTCCAATGACCTCCTGCGCTCGCTGTACATTGCCCGTGCCGAGGCGGTGAAACGCCAGAACGGCAACGTCGTGGTTTGTGCGACCGCAGATCCAACGGCATCCGATGCCACCATCACCTGCAGCTTTGGCGCGTTCAATGGCTGGTTCGTCTTCAATGACGTCAACCGCAATTGGCAGCACGACGCCGGCGAGGCGGTCATCGAAAAGCACGGCCTGCTGGATAGTTCGGTCACCGTCCGCAACGACGCCAATGGGATTGTGAGCTACGCACCGACCGGATTCGCGAACCTGGCCGGCGCCGAGTCGCCCAGCTCCAACATCGTTTTCTGTGACCAGCGCGGCGCCGTCCTCCTCTCCGGGACAGACTCGGCGGCCCGGGCGGTGCTGGTCGCCAACACCGGCCGCGTCCGCGTGACCAAGACGCAGACCGAGGTCGCGACCGCGCTTGGCACTACCGGGGGTACCTGCCCGTGAGTGTCCGGCTGCTTCAAACTGCGCGGCACCAGGCCCGAGGCTTCTCGCTGGTGGAAGTGCTCGCGGCATTGGTCGTGCTCGAGTTCGGCATGCTGGGTATTGCCGGCCTGTCCGCCCTTACCCTGCGCTCGGGAAGCGGCTCCATCGTGCGCACCCAGGCCATCAGTCTTGCCGACGATATCGCCGACCGGATCCGGGCCAACCGCAATGCCAACCTCGCCTACAACGGCGCCGGGGCAAACAAGGGCTGCGTCGGCACCGGGGTGGCCAACTGCACTGCCGCCGACATGGCCGCCACCGATCTGTATTTCTGGGGCCTGCAGGTGCAGCAGGCCCTGCCCTCCGGCACCGGAACCGTGACCGTCGCGGGACCGTCCCCCTTCACCTACCAGATCACCGTGAGCTGGGTGGAACAGGGCGGCACCGGCCAACAATATGTGTTGAATGTGCAGATATGAGCCAGTGCAATTCCAGCAAGCGGTCGCAGATCGTGGTTCGGCGCCGCCAGGCAGGTCTCAGCCTGGTCGAATTGATGGTCGCCATGGTCATTGGCCTGCTGCTCATCATCGGCGCAACCCAGGTCTACATCAACGGCCACGCCGCCTATAACGCCAACGAGGGTGTTTCGCGCATGCAGGAGACGGCCCGCTATGCGATGTCCATCCTCGAGCCCGACATTCGTATGTCCAATTACTGGGGCCTGGTCAAAGGCGCCAACTCCATCGTGTCCGGCCAGTCGCCGCAGACCGCGGCCTCCTCGCCCAACTGGGCGGGCGCTACCGCCTGCGGCAAGAATTTCGCCACGGATCTGAACACCAATCTGCAGGCCGACGACAACAGCTATCTGCTGACCTGGGATGGTTCGGCTACAGCCTATGCGGCCTGCAATTCGCTGAGCACGACGGACGTGCCCTCGGTGGTATGGAACACGAGCCCCATGCTGTCCAGCGACACATTGACCGTGCGGCGCGCGTCGGCGGCCACCAGCCCGTCGACCGCCAACTGGCTGCAGATCTGCTCCTCGCGGACCCAGGGAATTCTGATATGGGACGGAAGAGCCTGCGCTGCCGCGTCACAGCAGGTCAACAACCTGCTGGTCTCGGCGTACTACGTCGACAAGAATTCAAAGCAGCAGGTTGGATTACCCTCGCTGCGGCGCAAGACCCTGATATCTGCCGCCGGTAACCAGAGTGCCTTTTTCGACCAGGAGGTCATCGCGGGCGTCGAGGATATGCAGCTGCAATTCGGCATCGATCCAGCCTCACCGAGCACCGGCGTGGCCGCCCGTTATGTCAATCCCACGGACCTCAAGGCGGCCCTGGCCGCCAACGGACAGGTCGTCGCCGTGCGCGTGTGGCTGATGGTGCGATCGGACACGCCGGAATACGGCTTTACCGATACCAACACCTATACCTATGCGGATCGCCAGACGGCCAACGGGACGACCGGAGATCTGAGCGTCGCCGGCGCCGCTACCAAGGCCTTCAAGCCCTCGGCGGCCGCAGATACCGGATTGAACAGCGTGATGCATTACCGCAGGCTGCTCATTTCGCGAACCATCCAGGTTCGCAACGCGCTGGGGACGTGATGGAGACCCCTATGCCATTGCAAGCAATTCATTCTTCGAGGCAGCGCGGTGCCGCGCTCGTCACCAGCCTCGTCCTGCTGCTCGTGCTGACGATTCTGGCGGTCGCCGGCATCAATTCGGTCACCATGGAATATGCCATGACCGGCAACGAGCAGTTTCGCGCCAATGCCTTTACTGCGGCCGAAGCCGGAATCGAACAGAGTCTTGCGCAGGGCACATTCGTTCCAGGCGCAGTAGCCCAGACCATCACCGCGGCGATGGTCAATGCGCCATCCGATAAATACACCGCGGTGATCGCGCCAATGCTGCTTGGCGCGCCCCAGAATCCGCCGCTGTCATTGGGCGCCAGCATCGGCAAGATCTCGAGCTATCAGTTCGAAATCACCAGCACCGGCCAGTCGGTGCGCAGTGCGCAGTCCATAAACGTTCAGGGCGTAGCCGTGATTGCCCCCTATGACCCCAGTATCCCGCCCGACCCGCTGGGCTCCACGAAACAACTCAATTAGCGCCGCATCGCCGACTCTGATGGATGGAGAAACCTATGCAAAGCACATGGACATCAACTCTCGCCGCGCTGGTCCTGAGCGCCGCCTCAACCCTCGCATATGCGCAGCATCCGCCGATCACCGTCATGGAGGCGTCCGTGGAGACGAGCGCGAACATGGTGCATCTCCCGTCGACGGCGGGCGGCACCATCCAGGTGCTGGGCTGCCCGCAATGCCGGCTCCAATCGCTGCAGCTCGACGTCAATTCGAAATTTTTCCTAAACGGTAAGGAAGTCTCGCTGGCGCAGCTCAGCACCGAGGCGCTCAGCGGCGAAGGCAAACCGCTGACCATCCATTATCGGCTGAGCGACTCCATCGTTACACGCGTCGAACTCACCGTGCCGCAGCCCTAAACGCCAACATTCCCGGACGAGGCTACCTTATGCACACTCAAACGTTCCACCGCTCGGCAATACACCTGGGCGCCGTGTTGGCGACGCTGTTTTGCTCGCTGGCACTGGCTGACGACACCGAGATTTTTTTCAACAATCTCAACAACGGCGCCAACGCCAACATCATGTTCGTCCTGGACTCGTCGGGCAGCATGAACGACGTCGTGACGACGCAGAAGCCGTACGACTCCACGGTCACCTATGCGGCGGATACCTGCGGCGCGAGTTTCAGCAGCTCCAATGTCTACTACGGCACCGGCGGCAAGGTGCCGGCGTGCGGCAGCACCAAGAGCATTCCGGTGTCTTATTTCAACTGTGTCGATGCCGCCAAGGCGCTGGCCACCGGTGGGGGGACCACGGCTCCGGGTTTCTACAGCGGCAGCAATTTGATCCAGTGGGGTCCGCTCACGATCACGACCGGAAAGGGCAAGAACAAGGTAACCAGCACCGTTTATGAG
>Ga0307470_10000629_pt1 | contig 15952 bp, 13 predicted proteins | sample atmos_gasesAM3C__FD_204565 | JGI IMG/M metagenome (GOLD analysis project Ga0307470, IMG submission 204565) | Hardwood forest soil microbial communities from Morgan-Monroe State Forest, Indiana, United States - atmos_gasesAM3C_05 | ecosystem: Environmental > Terrestrial > Soil > Temperate forest... | reverse complement strand
TGGCCGCCTCTAAATACCGCCGGGCAGGAATGCCCGACGGGAGCAGGCAAGAATGCCTGCACTACTTTTTCACTCGAGGTCCCCGAAGACGTGGCCCCCAAGGGGCCACGCGCTCGAGGACTTGGTCAGCGCGGCGCCGCGATGACGCTGCCCGCGTGACGCGACGACGATCTACTGGTGCTGCGCGCGCTCCTTCATGCGAGCCTCGCGCTCTTCCTTGATCTTGCTCCACTGCGCTTTCTGGTCGTCGGTGAACGTTGCCGCGATCTTCTCTTCGTGGGCGCCGCGCAGTTTCGACATTTCCGCGCGGGCCGAATCGACTTTCGGGCGAAGAGCGTCGAGCTTGGCGGTGTCGTTGGCCTGACGTGCCTCGCGGTATTCAGCCATCGTTTTCTGATACGACTCCAGGAACTCGGCGTTGTTCTTCTGGAACTTCGCGTCCATCTCGTCGATCTGCTTTTTCTGATCGTCGGTCAGGTTGAGTTGCTGGCCATAGCGCTGCGTGAAGGTCTGGTTGGGTCCGCCCTGCTGGCCGCCGCCCTGCTGTGCGATCGCCGTAAACGCGAACAACAGGCTGACTGCCACTGCCAGGCTTGACCATCGAGTTTTGTTCATGCGTAGTTCTCCTTGCCGGCTGATACGAACGAAGGGCGCTTCCGCGTAATGGCCTTCACGATTCGACCGAACGCTACCGGCCCCAGCCTCAGGCTCGTTAGATGCACTCTTCTCGCGAATGGCCGGCCGATGCCATACTTGACGAGATGCCGGAGAGTTTTCCCGTGACCGCGTCCGATCCCCCTGCTGTGGCTCTGGAGCCGTCTGCGTCATCGGTTCAGGAACATCTGTTCCCGACGCTGACAGACGAGCAGGTCACGCGGATCGAGGCGCATGGGCGGCGCCGCACCGTAGCGCGCGGAGAGGTGCTCGTCGACGTGGGAGACAAGGTCGTTCCGTTCTTCGTCGTCGTCGACAGCGAGATCCAGGTTTTGCGGCCATCCGGCGGTGCCGAAACACTCATCGTCACACACCGGCGCGGGCAGTTCTCGGGCGAAGGCAACATGATCACGGGCCGCCGGTCGCTGGCGCGCATCCGTGTCAGCGAGCCCGGCGAAGTGATCGAGCTCGATCGTGAGCAGCTCCTCGCACTCATCCAGACGGACGCTGAGTTGAGTGAGATTCTGATGCGGGCGTTCATTCTCCGCCGCGTCGAGCTGATCGCGCGCGGCCTCGGCGATGTCGTTCTGATCGGTTCGGCGCATTGTGCCGGCACGCTGCGGGTGAAGGAGTTTCTGACCCGCAACGGTCATCCGTACGCCTATGTCGATCTCGATCGCGACGCCGAGGCGCAGGATCTGCTCGATCGGTTTCAGGTGAGCGCGCTCGATGTGCCCGTCATGATCTGCCGCGGCGACGCAGTGCTGCGCAACCCGTCCAATCAGCGGATCGCTGAGTGCCTGGGCTTCAACCCGGCGATCGATACGACGCAGTTACGCGACGTCGTCATCATCGGGGCGGGGCCGGCTGGGCTCTCGGCGGCGGTTTACGGAGCGTCCGAAGGGCTTGATGTTCTCGTGTTCGAGTTGAACGCCCCGGGCGGACAGGCCGGATCGAGCTCCAGGATCGAGAATTACCTCGGTTTTCCGACAGGCATCTCGGGGCTGGAGCTCACGGCGCGTGCGTACGCGCAGGCCCAGAAGTTCGGCGCGCAAATCATGATCGCGAAGGGTGCTGCAAAGCTGACCTGTAACCGGAAGCCGTACGCCGTGCAGATCGACGATGGGCAGCGCGTCCTGACTCGTGCCCTGATCATCGCCACGGGCGCCGAGTATCGCAGGCCGCCGTTCGAGAACGCCATGCAGTTTGAAGGCGCAGGGCTTTACTACGGTGCGACGCCAATGGAGGCGCAACTTTGCGTCGATGAGGAAGTCATCGTTGTCGGCGGCGGCAATTCAGCGGGGCAGGCTGCGGTGTTTCTCGCACAGAGCGTGAAGCACGTGCACATGATGGTCCGCGCGGAAGCGCTGGCAGACAGCATGTCGCGCTACCTCATTCTCCGCATCGAAGACAACCCCGGAATCACCCTTCACACGCGTGCGGAGATCGTGGCTCTCGAAGGAGAGCGCCATCTCGAACGGGTCCGCTGGCGCGACAACCGGAACGCCGCTGTCGACACCTACGACATCCGCCATGTATTCATGATGACCGGAGCGGCGCCCAACACCCAATGGCTCGAGCAGTGTGTCGCGCTCGATGACAAAGGGTTCATCAAGACCGGGCCGGAGCTCACGCCGGACGACCTCGTGACCGCAGGGTGGCCGCTTACCCGGCCGCCCTATCTTCTCGAGACGAGTCTTCCCGGCGTGTTTGCGGTCGGCGATGTGCGCGGCGGCAACATCAAGCGCGTAGCCTCTGCCGTCGGCGAGGGCTCCATTGCCATCGCCTTCGTCCATCAGGTACTTCATCAGTGAAAAGGAGTTCCCATGCCGGATGAGAGCTGTACACATATCGGTGCGATTAGCGCCGTCAAGCATGCGAAGAAACGCGAGTGCGAGGATTGCGTGAAGATCGGTTCCCGCTGGGTCCACCTGCGCACGTGCCAGGAGTGCGGCGCCACCCGCTGCTGCGACGACTCACCCAACCGGCACGCCAGCAAGCACGCACACGCGACCAGCCATCCGGTCATCGCGTCCGCCGAGCCGGGCGAGCGCTGGCTCTACTGCTATCCGGACGAAGCGTTCGCCGAGTACTGAATTTCTAGAACCGGTCACCACAAAGACACAAAGGTCACAGAGACTCTTTGTGTCCTTTGTGTCTCTGTGGTTGCCTTTGCTTCGGCGAATTGGTGGATGGTCTTCAGTGGGGCTCCGCGGCAGGAGCGCTCGTCGCCGGCACTCCAGCCCACGTTTTGATACTCGAGAGTAGTTGCGCCTCCGAGTCCGTCGTCTTGTCCTTCGTGCGCGCTTCCTCGTACACCTTCGACGTTTCCTCGATCTTCTCCTCGGCCACCTTGACCACCGACCGGGTCTGAACGTACGTCGTCCCCACGATGCCGATACTGACCACGCCGAGGATGATCGCTACGATCCAGAGTGCCTTGCGGCGCATCAGCAGGGCAACGGACGCCAGAACGATCCCGACCTCAGAGCCGAGTTGTGCCTTCTCGTAGCTCTCCTGCGCGTGAACGTGCGCGAATACTGCGGGGTCAAATGAGGCAGCCCAGGTCTTGGCCAGATTGGACTCCTTCAGATACCGCTCGACCGTCCCGGCCATCCCCAGAACGTCGTTCTTGTTGAGCGTGTCCGCACCCGACCCGAACGCCGTCGCGTGAACCTGTTGCAGCCCGATCACCGCGACACGATGTTTGACGTCCTGCGCGTGGTACTGCGCATGGGCGTTCGATTGCTCGACCAGCGCCTGCACCAGCTCCGTCCGCTCGCCGCCGACCTTCGCCGCGCAGAACGCCAGGAGCACCCCCAGCACCGCCATCGTGATCCCGATGTACGTCCCCAGCCGCGGGTCGCCATGACCACCGCCCTCATCGTGCCCATGCGCCGCATGACTGATGTGCTCCGTCTGCTCCATAGCGTCCTTCAGCTCCATGAGAATCCTCCGCGAAGTGTGAATTGGGAAGTGTGATTCTACGATGGGTCGGGTTAGCGGCCAGTTCCAACATCCATTAGCATTTGCACCATGCGCCGCAGGACGATCGAAACTCTGGCGATCGCGATTGCGATCGCCATCCTGTTCCCTGCGGCCAGAAATCGAGCTTCCCATCCGCCCGAGACACCCGTGATTCTGAACGCCACGCGTTCCTTCGAGATCACCGACAAATCGATCGTTACGTCATTTACCCTCGAACGAGTGCTCGCGCAATTGATCGAGCGGAGTGGCGTGAGCGGTCTCACCGCGGATCAGTTGATTCGGCGGATGTTCGACACGCAGACCCCGCGGGCGGGTGCCATGGATCCCGACGGTCCTCACTGCGACGATGCGTTGACGAACGGCGTGCCATCGTTCAACGGCTTTCCGCGCCGATGCCCGACGCCGGAAGCAAAACTGGCTGCCGTGCAGAATCTCGCCGGGCAATTCTTCACGCTCGGACTGATGAATCGTTTCGATCAGGCGCCGCCGGACGGATCGAACTGCGGCCAGTACCGAATGGTCTTCGCGCACCGGGACAGTGAGACGAGCGCGAATACGTTGGTGCGCCGCCATCTCATCTTCGAAGCCGTCCTGCCGAATCCGAATCCGCCCCTCGGTCTCGCTGCGTGCCGTCCGATCGCGAAGTTCTGGGCGGACCTGAGCGCCGTCGACTCGATGGATGAGCGCCGCGCGCGGCTCGAGAGGTTTTTCTTCCAGGGTCTCGATGGCTTCGCTCCCGTCGTCGACGCCGCGAACTTCGCCGATCCTGGCGGGATCCGCACCTTCGTGCAGTCGGCGGACGGTGTGTCGAACGTCAGCATCCGTTTCTATCAGTTCCGCCTCGCCAAGCAGTGCGGCTCTGCCGGTTGCACGCTTCGCTTCACTCCGGACGTCCTCGAAAACCAGCCCTTAGGACTCCTCTTCGATGGCACCAACACCGCGGCACAGGCCCGCGCGCTGCGCACCGAGTTCCTGAAACACGTTCCGACGCTGGCCATCGAAGATCTGAACCTGATGAACATGAAGCTTCCGAAGGACTACCTGATGGCCGAGAGCGATTCGCCCGGCACTCCGGGTGTCGTTTTCTTCGAGACTGCATTCGACAACGGAAAAAACTCATCCGATGGTGTTGCCTTCCGCGCGAACATCCAGTCGGAGCTCACGCTCGCGGGCAGCACTCTCACGCCGAACAACGTCATCGTGCGCGCCGAGGAACAGTCCTGCGCCGGTTGCCACGGATTCAACGGCGCAGTCCCCTTCGGCGGGAACGTCAAGCTCGTCATCGGTTTCCAGGGGAGCCAGATGATCAGCGAAGACATCCTGGCCGACGGAGAGGCCGGACCATCAACCCGCTACGGCATCGACCCGATCATCGAAAAGCAATTCATCCCCCACCGCATACAGATCCTCTCGGACTTCCTGCGCGACGGCACGCCGCCCGTGCATTCGCAGTAATGGAGTTGCTTCACTGCGCCGCTGCCGCTACCGGCGTAACGCTGACGATCACCTTCTCGGTCGATCGAATCAACGTGAGCGTGGACTCCCTCCCGATCTGCTCTTCGCTGAGGATTCGATGAAGATGATCGACCGAGGAGACAGGAGTCTCGCCATACGCGACGATGATGTCTCCTTCGCGCACACCGGATCGTTCCGCGGGACTCTTCTTCTCGACGCTGTGTACGAGCACGCCGCTTTCGACCGCCAGGTTGTAGAAACGGACGAGGCGGCGATGAATCGATACGCCCTGGCCGGCGACGCCGATGAAGCTGCGCGTGATGTGGCCGTCGCGGATCAACCGCGCCGCAACGAACTTCGCCATGTTGACGCCGATGGCGAAACAGATGCCCTGCGCCGGCCGGATCACCGCCGTATTCACACCGATCACTTCCCCTCGGGAGTTGACAAGCGGACCGCCTGAATTGCCCGGATTGAGCGCGGCATCGGTCTGGATGACGCTATCGATCAATCGCCCGCTCTGCGCGCGCATGGTGCGCCCAAGCGCACTGATCACGCCCGCGGTCACCGTGGTCTGAAAGCCGAGGGGATTGCCGACGGCGATGGCGATCTGTCCGGGACGAATCAAATCCGAGTCCCCCAGCCGGGCCGGGATCTGGTTCGGCGCGGAGACCCGAATCACAGCCAGATCCGTATGAGGATCGCTGCCGACGACCGTAGCCGTGCACCGAGTCCCATCGATGAGCGTCGCGTCGATCGACGATGCCCCCGCCACGACGTGGCAATTGGTAAGGATGAACCCGTCCGGCGTAAAGAGAAACCCCGACCCACCCCCACGCTCCTCCCCCCGCCGCCCCAGTTTCCTGACCTCGATGTTGACGACAGACGGCGTGATCCGCGCCGCCGCCGAGGTCACGGCGGTGGAGTAAGCGTCAAGAAGGTCGTCCTCGGCGGGGAGTGGCACCTGCGGCGGAGTCAGGTGCTCGGAAACAGAATCAGCAGAGAGAAAGTCGAAGTGGGATGCCATCTGTCCTTGAGAACAAACGCGCATTCCCGGTAGAGGGTTGGGCCTGGACTCTAGAAACGGACCGCCTTCTGCTTATCTCGGCTAAACTTCGATTGCAATGAAAAACACTGCTGCCCTACTCGATCAGGTTTTGAGCCTTCCGGAGAATGATCGCGCTGAGATGGCTGCCAGGATTCTGGAGAGCCTGGACCCGGAAGTACAGCGTGATGTGGATGAAGCGTGGGCGGTTGAGATCGAGCGGCGATGCGAGGCGGTTGATGCCGGCACGCTCACGACTTCTGACTGGAAGGATGTTCGCGCTCGCATCGAAAGAGACATCTTCGGACGTTGATGAAACCGGTTCGGCCGACTGCCGAAGCCGAGGCGGGCCCCCGGAATTGTCAGGATTGACCGCGGCATCGGTCTGGATCACGCTGTCGATCAGCCGTCCGCTCTCCGCGCCCATCGTGCGTCCGAGCGCGCCGATCACGCCCGCGGTCAGGGTAGTTTGAAAGCCGAGGGGATTGCCGACGGCAATGGCGATCTGGCCGGGACGAATCAAATCCGAGTCCCCCAGCCGGGCCGGGATCTGGGTCGGCGCGGAGACCCGATTCAGCGCCAGATCGGTACGAGGATCGCCGCCGACGAGGGTGGCCGTGCATCGCGTCGATCGACGACGCGTCACGACGTGGCTGTTGGGCGCGATGCCACGCCGCCCGTGCACTCGCAGTAGCGCAGTTCCGAGCCTCATGGGGGTGGACTCCCTCCTGATCTGATCCTCGCTGGAAGTACCGTTACGATGAGTGCACGGAGCCGGATTCCGCTGCTGTCACGCCGGACGTCGTGCCATAATGAGGCAGTCACCCAATCCCTACAATCTGAGAACGGCTGCGGAGGGAACAACATGGCTTCACGCAAGGGCGTTTCGAATGAGAGTGCGACCACCTCTCCAGCCTCTTCCGTGATGAAGAGAGAGATGACGTTCGACTTCGACGGCCTGATCCAACTGCTCGCCGGTCATCTCTATAGCGAGAAGAAAGTATTCATACGGGAGCTGGTGCAAAATGCACACGATGCCATCCAACTTCGCTCGGCAAGGGATCCTTTGTTCGACAGAGAACAGGGGCGCATTGACGTTCTGACGGATCTCACGATTGAGCCGGGCCGCATCATCTTTCGCGACAATGGTCTAGGAATGACTCGCGATGATCTCGAGACATTCCTTTCGACGATTGGGAAGTCAGGTACCCGTGTCTCGAGCGTCGAGGCTCCCGATATGATCGGTCAATTCGGCATTGGCTTTCTCTCCGGGTTCGTAGTGGGTGGTCGGGTCGAGGTTCGGACCCGCCACTGGCAAGCGGCGCCTACCGAGGCATGCGTTTGGGAGAACGATGGTCGCAAAGATTACACGATCACCCCTCACGCGCGCGATCTCATCGGAACCGAAGTCATCGTTAACCTACGCAGCGCCGAGGATCGTGGCCTGTTACACGACGACGCTGTGAAAAAGGTGATTCGCGACTACGCGGATATGCTACGCATTCCGATCTTCCTTAACGATCCTCAGCACTCCGGCGCCTCCGTTAACACGCGGGTGATGCCTTGGGAGAGGGTTGGTATTTCGGAACGCGAGATGCGGTTGGACTGTATGGTATACCTTGAGAAGACTATGCCCGATAGCGTTCTTGAGGTTATCCCCGTCCTTGAAAACGGCGTCAATGGTGTCCACGCCGAAGGGCTCTTATACATTACCCGCACGCGCGTGCTGAAAATTGACGCTCCGCGCACAATACGTGTCTTTCAAAAACGCATGTTTGTTTGTGAAGACGCCAAAGAGCTACTTCCGCCCTGGGCGACCTTCGTCAATGGTATTATCAACACGCGTGATCTCTCGCCAAACGCCGCGCGGGATAACTTCACCCGGGATAGTGCCTTCTACCGTTTGCGCGATCGCTTGGGCGACGTCATCGTAGCTCATTTAGAACAACTGAAGGAGAGGGAGCCTCAGCGATTGTCGCAAATTTTGGCTTACCACGACCTCGGCATTAAAGCAGCGTGTCACTACTATGCTCCGTTCTTTGACAAGTTCGGTCACCTGTTGGAGTGGCGAATCAATGGGCGCTCGACTGCCGCACGGGAGACGGGCCGCCCCGCTGGGCGTCGCGCATTGAGCGAGGATCTAGGAGTGAACTACGCGTGGGCGACACTTCCGGATATCCTCGCAGCGTTGCCGGCGCCCAATGGTGGTGGGCCAAAGCGATTGTCGTGCTTCACGTCATCGACTTCTGCGAATCAGTTTATTGAGATGGCCGACGCGGCTGAAACTACCGTTGTTGATGCTACCTATCCCTTCGAGGATGATCTGATTAAAGCTTGGGCAGACTCCCGAAAGGCAGAGGTCTCCTTGGTTTATGTTGACCGAGAGGATGATCCGGCTGTATTCCGAGAGATCGACGCCGAATATGATGGGCTTGTGCGTGACCTTGCTCGCACCATGTCGACGCTAATGCGTCTGCCAGGCACCGGGCGACTACGAGTCGAGGCACGGCGCTTCGAGCCCATCACACTGCCCGCGGTAATCAAAGATACAGATGCTGGCCGCGGCACGATGAAAGCGCGAAGCATCCTTTCGGACCCCAATTCGGTTTCCGACCTTCGTGCTATGGCTGAGGAAATGCTCCGCCTCTCCCGCAATGCTGATATGCGCATGACGATAAATGCTGGTAATACACTCATTCGCACATTGGCAGCGCTTGTCGCGGACGATCCAGACGACGCGGACCTTCATGACCTGATGCGAGGCATTTACAACGATGCCATACTCTACAACCAGGAACTTATGACGCCACAGAATGCGCAGGTGTTTCATGAGCAGTTTCAACGACTCATGGGACGTTCGCTGGAGTTTGTAAAGCAGAAAGCTGATCTCGCTCGGGAACGACTAGAGATCGATAAGGAGCGGCAGCAGCGGCGCCCGGCCTTGCGAACCTCTCGGCGACATCTCGTGGCGTTTCTCATGACGCCGTTTGCGACGGAGTTTGACGTCACGCGGGAAGCGCTGCGTCGCGTCGTCGAGGACCGGTTTGGCTGCGAACTGCGCACCGCCGATCAGAAGACGTTCGAGGATTTCATTCGTGGAAACGTCGAAGCGCACTTAGGTGATGCCGATGTCTTCATCGCTGACGTCAGCGGGGCAAATCCGAATGTCATGCTCGAACTCGGAGCGGCTCTTTACGGTCGCCAAGGCGAACCCACGCTGTTAGTGGTGCGGGTCGATCAGGAAGGAGAAAAGCCTGCTCTTCCGGCGGACCTTGGCGGTCACATCGCCGCTACGTATGTCCGCTCTTCGGATATCGAAAGCATTGTATCGGCGCTAGAAGATGGGCTTCGCAAGAATCACAGGCTTACCACTCTCATGGATAGCAATAGCCGCGAGCGGTATGTTGCGCCGGAACTAGTGAAAAGGATCCTTCAGCCGACCTTTCAGCTCCCTGACGAGATATATCGGCTATTGAGCGAGGCGTTACCGACAGCCACAGCGTGGAAGGCTGCCGAGGCGGCGCAAGTGTCGCGGGTGCTTGGCCAGCCCTACGAGGACCTTTCTCTGCCCGTGCTCAAGCGTGTACGCGAGAGTCTTTAGGAATGAGTCGTCACGCCAGTCTGTACGAGGATGGGCTGGAAGCATACAAAGCAAGCCGGTGCCGTGAAGCCGCTCTACTTTTTCGTGCGGCTGCATCCGCCGCGCTGGAAGTTGATGATCGAAAGAGTTGGTTTAAGTACATGGTGTGGGCAGAGGCAGCTACCGAGGAAATGGATGATTATTCGGCGGCGATGTCCCTCCTAATAGACGCACGTACTGGTCAACCTGAGGACGCGGACGAATATGAGCAGTGGATTTGCCGGAAGAGGCTATTCGGCCTCGTCTTGGCAACGCACCCAAAACTCGAGCGACTGACCCAGGTTCTTCATGATTTGAGCGAGTATGCGAAGACGCACACGACACCCGCCGCAGACATTCCGAAGCTCGAGGGAGAACTTCAGTATGCGCGTGGGAATTGGAGTGCGGCGCTGGAGCGCTGCGAGGCTGCGTGGTCATTGCACGACGGCGAAGGCTACCTTAAGTCAACAATTGTTAGCCTAGCGCTAGACTGTTGCTTGCGGATGAGGCGCGCTGACTCTGCCGAGGACTGGCTATCAACCTTGAGCGAGTGTAACACCGAATGGGCCTATACTTCAGAAATCGAGGCGAGGGCGCGGCTGATGCTAGGGCGGTTGACGCAAAGACCATACGCTGATCTGGTCAGCCTCCTCCGCACTTACGCTGATCGCGAGTCAGTGTCGGAATCCCAGACTGGCAGACATAGCGTCCGAGACGCCACGGTTCGCGTTGAGTTGCTAGATCAAAGCGTGGGTGATCCGGCGTCGCCGTATCATCCGGCGCGCGCTTCGATGGATCGAGTCTACGGGCGGGCTGACGTGAATTCTTACTATCGGAGGAGATTGCTACTACTAGACTACCGCTTAGCGTCCCTTCGGTTTGCGGGTGGTGTCTCGCCAAGGGACGATCAGTTTCCATCTGCGGGCGTCATGAGTAGGGCCGGGAGCATAAGAGTGAGCGCAGACGAGTTGACCTTACGCATTGCGAAGGCAAGAAGCGCCGGCAATTGGGCCTTCGCGAAAGCGCGTGAGTTGGACGGCCTGTTGGAGTGCGGTTGGCGGCAGCTTGAGGTCGTTGAAAGGAAGCAAGAGATCGAGAGGATTGCTCGAGAGAGCACGTCATAGTTGTGACGAAAATGGCGCCCCTAACGAGACGTTGGCGATTCATGCGGTCGAGATTCAACCGTTGTGTCCGACGCTCGCGACCAGTGGGCAAGCTTCTTGGCGGCTGTGTCGCGTAGGTTGATGTGCCCACGCGTCACCTCAGGGCTGGAGGCCGCCTTCGTTATCCGCGCTGTTCGGCCTTGAACTCGATGAAGCGAGCGGGAAGACGACGAAAGCACTGTGCCAAGGTTTTACGTCCTGACCCGAAAACCGAAGGTATGACCCTCCCAACTACCTGCCAACTAGCCCCTCCCAACCCACCCCACCCCCCATCGTTACCCGAACGTCTTCGACGATGCTCCTGTTCGGTGGTCATGAATGATATAGACCGCTCTTCCGTGATTGCTCCCGGCACGCGCATCGGGCCGTACGAGGTCATCTCCCTCCTTGGTGAGGGAGGGATGGGGGAGGTTTATCGCGGACGTGACCCTCGGCTCGGCCGTGATGTGGCCATCAAAATCCTCACTCAGGACTCCGCGCGCGACACCGATGCGATGGCACGATTTGAGCGGGAAGCGCGAGCGGTGGCCTCGCTCTCGCACCCGAACATTCTCGCCATCTTCGACCTCGGGCAGCACGAGGACACACGCTACGTCGTCACCGAGTTGCTGGAAGGGGAGACGCTCCGCGAGCGCATTCACAACACTCCGATGAACTGGAGGAAGTCGGTCGAGATCGGCGCGGAGATCGCCGAGGGACTGGCGGCAGCGCACTCGCGATCGGTGGTCCATCGCGATCTCAAACCGGAGAACATCTTCCTCACGCACGAGGGCCGCGTCAAAATCCTCGACTTCGGTCTGGCTCAGGTCGATCCGTTTCTCGTCTCAGGCGACCAGGCCAATCTGCCGACCACGCGATTCAAGACCGGTCCCGGCACCGTGATCGGAACCCTCGGCTACATGGCTCCTGAACAGCTCCGCGGAGAATCCGTGGAGCCGAGCGCCGACATCTTCTCTCTCGGATGCCTGCTCTTCGAGATGGTCACGGCCCGCAAGCCGTTTCTGCGCTCCTCGGGTGCGGCGACCATCGCCGCCATTCTCAAGGAAGACATCCCGCGCGAGTCGTTGAGCGACGTGGTTCCGCTCGAGCTCCAGCGCATCATCGAAGGCTGCGTCGAAAAAGTTCCCGTGGACCGCTTCCAGTCCGCCAGGGATCTCGCGTTGACGCTGCGCGCGATCGGCAGCAGTTCATCGGTGATCAGTGGGTTGCTCAATGAGGTGGAGCGGCGGCCCGGGCGGCGATCGAAGTCGATCGACTCCATCGCCGTCCTGCCGTTTCAGAACGTCGGGAACGATCCGGAGACCGAATACCTGAGCGAGGGCATCACCGAGGGGATCATCAACCGGCTGTCGCAACTGCCGAAGCTGAAGGTCATGGCTCGCAGCACCGTGTTTCGCTACAAGAATCGGGAAGGCGATGCCCAGGCTGTGGGACGCGAGTTGCGCGTGCGTGCCGTCGTCACGGGCCGGCTGCAGCATGTCGGCGGACGGCTGGTCATCAATGTCGAGTTGGTCGACGCCATCGACGGAGCGCAGCTCTGGGGCGAGCGCTACAACCGTGAGCTCGCGGACCTGATGCAACTGCAGGACGAGATGTCGCGCGAGGTCGCCGAGAAGCTCAGGCTGAAACTGACCGGCGCGGAGAAAAAGCGCCTGCGCAAGCGCAGTACCGAAAACACCGCCGCCTATCAGCTTTATCTGCGCGGACGCCACCAGTGGAACAAACGCAACGAGGAGAGCCTGCACAAGAGCATCGCTTTCTTCCGCGAGGCCATCGATGCCGATCCGTCATTCGCCAGCGCTTACGCCGGCATGGCCGACAGCTACATCACCCTCGGCACCAACATTCCGCTTCCGCCTCGCGAGGCGATGCCGCGCGCGAAGGCCGCGGCCCGGCGGGCGGTCGAGCTCGATCCCACTCTCGCCGAAGCGTGGGCTTCGCTGGCCGCGGTCAAGTGGTGGTTCGACTGGGATTGGGACGGTGCGGAGGCTGACTACCATCGCGCCATCGCACTCAATCCGAACTACGCCGCCGTGCACGACGGCTTCGGCATGCTGCTCTGCGCGCGCGGACGTTACGACGCGGCGAGCGAGCAGTTCGCCAAGGCGGCCAGCCTCGATCCTCTCTCGCTGATCGTCACCGTTCACGCCGGCTGGCCTCACTACTTCGCGCGCAAGTACGACGTTGCGATCGCGCAATTCGAGAAGGCGCTTGAGCTCGACGACCATTTCGTCCCAGCCCACGGCTGGCGCGGCATGGCCCTCAGCCAGCAAGGCCGCCACGAGGAAGCGCTCCAGGCCTTCGAGCGCGGGCTTGCCGTGGACCGCGTCCCTATCCTGATGGCGATGCTAGGCCACGCCCACGCCCTCGCCGGCCACCGCAAAGAGGCGGAGGAAGCCCTGGCCGCCCTCATCGCGGAATCGAAATCGCGCTACATCTCGCCCTACGATTTAGCATTAATCCACGCCGCCCTCGGCGACACGAAAAGCGCCATCGCCGCCCTGCACGAAGCTCTCGAGGATCACTCCGCGTGGATGGTCTTCCTGAACATCGATCCGCGCCTGGACTCGATGCGAGCGGTCCCGGTGTTCGACGCCCTGGCGAGGAAGCTGCGATAGGAGTGCGGTCGTCTCGACCGCGGGCACTCGGGCGTCCTCGCCCGAGTGCTGTAAGGGCGGAGGGCGAACTCCTCGTGCGTGAAGTTACTTCCGCCGATTCCTGCGCCTTCGTCCAGCGATACGGGCATCGAGGGACTTCACCCCAATCGCGTGTCCGGCCCTGTAGTCCGCCAGCGAGGCGTCCGTCGTCGCGGTACTTTCGGGTGTCACCGCCCAAGCCTCGTGAGCAGGGACGACGCGCACATCGGCCGGCTCATGCGGAGCAATCTCTTTGGGCATGACAAACCGCCGTTGTCTTTCGGCCATCTGAGAAGGTTACCTCGGCAGGGCCGTCGACCCAACGTTCATGATCCCCGCAACTCCGACTTGAACGCGATGAACCCCGTCGGTGGCGGAACCGCACCTGCTTGCCGCAACTTGGCGGCGAGTTGGCCGCGGTGGTAGCTGGAGTGGTCGACTACGTGGATCAGCAGGTCGTCTAGTGGATGATGATCCACCGCTCCGCTCAGAAATCGAAAGGCTACCTCGGACGAGAGCGCAGCCTCAGAAAGCCCTTGAAGAAACACCTGCCGCCGGGCCTCGACGTCCGACAGATGTTCCAGGAGAACGGAGAGATCTTCTGAGACCCAGTCAGGGACCGAGTCCGGGCTGCGGCCGTTCCAGCGTTCGAGCCATGCCCACTCCGCGGAAATGATGTGCGCTACGACATCCCGGATGCTCTTGTAGCTGCCGCCGAGGTCTTCGGTAAGCAGTTCGGCGGCAAGGGTGCTGGCCGCGCGCAGGAGACGGTGGTTCGCCCATTCGTTGTAGCGATACAGCTCGATGATTTCGCTGGGGCGCATCAGCCTAGGTTAAACACCCGGCATCGAGCCGGCAAATGTCGCGCCCCGTGCTGCGGGGTCGAAAGACGCTGTACGGCCGCGTCTCGCAAGAAATGCATACATACGATCACCGCTCTCCAGCAGCTGGATCGATCGTGGGCCATCCCACCCGGAACACCTGCTGATCGATGAATACTCAATCTCGATGATGTCGCCTGGGTGAACGCGTGTTTGAGATCGGACCACGCGAAGAACGCGAGCATCAACCTTGACCTCACGGATCACCTCGAAGTCGAAGAATGCGCAACCCGACGGTTTGGCGAATCTTCGATGTACCTGAACGGATGAAACCTGAATGTACAGAACTTCCGGCGCCTTCCTCTGCATGTCTTTGTAAACGTCGGGCGGGAGCTCAGCCAGAGCAGAAGTCGCGATCGTCAGCAGTACCGCGATGACCACGCAGCGCTCACGCATGAACGCTCTCCGCGTCGGCGCGCCTGAATGACGTCGAGGGTCCATAGCGGCGCAGTTTAGCGCTCATTAGGACGATCACCCCCCTGGTTGACCTCGGCGCCGACGGCTCTGAATGACAGGTCGGATGACAAGTTCATGTTGCAGGCGAGGCGGTACCGTTGCCAGGCATGATCACACAAAGATCAGTCAGGTTTCGGGGACCGCTCAGGCCGATGGGACCTAGTCGGTCTCCCAATCGTGGAGATCTTTTGTCTCGGAGGCAAATCTACCGGCCGGCCTCGCCAGCGACGCAAGGTGGCCTTAAAGGCAGTCCTTGCCAGTAACCCCAGCTCCAATATCAGCCAAACGCAGATCGCGATGACTATGACGGTCGGCCGGGGCACAGGTGTTCCAACAGGTATGTACAACATGAAACAAACGATGGCCGTCCCCGCCGTGACTACGAGAACTCTCGTACGACTAGCCTTGCCAACACGCCGAATGCTAACAAATGAGGGCCAAGTCATTTATCGAGCTTCTTTGTAAAAGTTAGAATGCTAATTACAGATGCTGGGATATTCTTGCCAGAATCGGCCATCTCGTTGAAGATTTGACGTACGTCAAGAAAGACCTCTCCAATATGCTTTTCGTTCCACTCGGATATCGTCGTTGACTTGCTCACAAATCGATCGACAATCGGCAGTAGCGTGTCATCGTCGTCCAATTTAAGCGTTGCCCGCAGCACGGCCGTCTGGGGTGGTGTGGTTCGGTTGGAAAGCGGTTCCAAACTGCAAAACAAAAGTGGCGGCGCAGTCGGTGAATACTCCCTCAGGACCCGCATCATTGAGCGCGCTCTCGCATAGTCGTAGTGATCAAGTATCCACCGAGCCTTGTCTGCATGTGTGACAACGGTTGCTGGCATTATCCCTACCTTGACGGGGAACTCATATGCGTTGAGCGTGCTGGGTTTGTCGAGGAGTTCAACCTGCGGTGATATCACGCGCAGTATCCTTTCCAGGACAGACAAGACTTGTAAGCGGCGCTTCCCTTTTTCTTCGACTGAAAGCAGCAGGTAGGTGTGCGCGCCAACGAGGCGTTGCTCAGTCTTGCCATGTTCAAGGAAGCACCACCCAGGC
>Ga0307470_10000628_pt1 | contig 15961 bp, 11 predicted proteins | sample atmos_gasesAM3C__FD_204565 | JGI IMG/M metagenome (GOLD analysis project Ga0307470, IMG submission 204565) | Hardwood forest soil microbial communities from Morgan-Monroe State Forest, Indiana, United States - atmos_gasesAM3C_05 | ecosystem: Environmental > Terrestrial > Soil > Temperate forest... | reverse complement strand
GAGAATATCAGCGGGCGTTCAGGCGGGTCTTCGGCGGCCCGCCCAACGGCCCCGATCTGCTGCGCGCCATCGCGTCTTACGAGCGAACGCAACTGGCGTTTGATTCTCCGTTCGATCGCTACATCTCCGGCAACAAGAACGCCATCGATGCGTCCGCCACGCGCGGATGGACCGTCTTCAACACGCGTGGCCGATGCAACAAATGCCACGCGTTGACGGAAGACAAGCGGGATGCCACGAACTTTACGGATCATGATTTTCACAATATCGGTATCGGCATCATCCGGCACAACGTCGCGGCGTTGGCGCACCAGGCACAGCAGCTCGTCAACTCGGGAGATTCCGCGGCCATCGACAATGCCGCCATTCAGACGGAGATGTCGGCGCTGGGCCGCTACCTCATCTCGAAGAAGGAATCCGATATTGCATCGTTCAAGACGCCGAACCTGCGCAATGTGCTGGTGACGGGGCCCTACTTTCACGACGGCTCGCAGGAAACGCTGTGGGACGTCGTGGACCACTACAACAAGGGCGATGGTTTGCACAATCCTCATCTCGACGAAGACATTCAACCGCTCGCTCTCAAGGAGGCAGATATCGACGACGTGGTTGCCTTCCTTGCGTCGCTGACGAGCTCACCCTACGAGGAACTCGGGGTCAAGGAGCTGGCGCGGCAGCGAGCGCTCTCGAGAACCACGCGTCCCCAGCGCGATACCGCACGGGCGTTCGGCCCTAAACCACTCCGGCCCGATCCGGGCTCTCCTTGATCTGCGCGCGACGCCGCCTTATTGAAGCGCGATGTCGCCGGTGAATTCGACGTTTACCTCGAGTCCCGCGACTTCGAGCGTCATTTTTGCGGGAAATGACTCGGTACCCGCAATGGCGCCGGCCGCGGCAGCCTTCGCTACCGCATGCTCGATCTCGCGCTGCGAGTTGATGCCGACCGTTTTCAGGAATTTGCGTATGCTGAGGTTCAGGGCTTCTTCATTCATGGGATCTCCTCCTGGCCGGGATGGAAAGGCCGTCGAGTGTGAGTCAGGATACTACTGGAATGTCGAGACGCGGGAGATCCCGGTACAATCAGCCGTTTCGACACGGAGACTCGATTGGACGCGCGCCGCTACGACATCGATTTACGCAGCGACACGGTAACGCGGCCCTCGCCGGGCATGCGTGCCGCCATGGCCGAGGCGGAAGTGGGCGACGACGTGTATGGCGACGATCCCACGGTGAATCGCCTGCAGGCGTCGGTCGCGGAACGCTTCGGCTTCGAGAGTGCCCTGTTCTTCGCCAGCGGCACGCAAAGCAATTTGGCCGCCTTGATGGCTCATTGCGGCCGCGGCGACGAATACCTGGTAGGTCAAGAGGCCCACACGTACAGCTTCGAACAGGGCGGAGCCGCGGTCCTCGGCAGCATCCAGCCGCAGCCGCTGGAGAACGAACCGGATGGCGGAATTTCGCTCGAACGCATCGCCAAAGCGATCAAACCCCGGGACATCCACTTTGCGCCCACGCGCCTGCTGGCGCTCGAAAATACCATTGGGGGGCGCGTGCTGCCGCCGGCCTACCAGCGGCAAGCCACGGAGTTTGCGCACGCTCGGGGCCTGCGCACCCACCTGGACGGCGCGCGAATCTTCAACGCCATCGTGAAGCTCGAGATTGACGAGCGCACCGCCGTCGCGGGCTTCGATTCGGTGTCGGTGTGCCTCTCGAAGGGCCTGGGCGCCCCTGCCGGATCGGTATTGCTCGGACCCCGAGATTTCATTGCGCAGGCACGACGCTGGCGCAAGGCGCTGGGCGGCGGCATGCGGCAGGCCGGCGTTCTGGCGGCGGCCGGACTCTATGCGCTGGAACATCACGTGCGGCCGCTGGCGTGGGATCACGCCAATGCCGGCTTTCTCGCCGATGGCTTGCGCGCCTTGGGACTGCATGCCGAGCCGCCTCAAACCAACATTCTCTATGTCGACATCCCGGCAGGGCGGGTGGAAGGCCTCAAGAGCCATCTCGACGCGCGCGGTATCCTTGCGACCGTCGGGGCGCGTACGCGTCTGGTGACGCATCTGGATGTGCCGCGCCCCAAGATCGAGACCGTTCTGCAGGCGTTTCGCGATTTCCCGCACTGGGACTAGCCCGATTCGACCCGGGACTCCCGGGCTGCTCGTTTACACCGCTTTTACATCGGCGGCCGCAAATACTGCCTCGTTTTTCCACCCGCGGGCCTAAGTTGCCCGTCTGGCAGCGTGCGTGCCCTTTGAGTTCCAGGAGATGCGGTGGATATTTTGTTTTTGGCGTCGACCGGCGTGTTCTTGCTGCTGACGCTGGCGTTGGTCGCCGGTTGCTCGGCGCTGGAGCGCAAAAAATGACGTGGGGCTATGCATTGAGCGGAGCCATCGCTTTGGCCCTTCTCGTCTATCTGGTGGTTGCACTGTTTCGAGCCGAGGACCTGTGATGTCCGCCCAGGCTTGGTTCACCTTGATACTGTTTTTGGGCGTGCTCGCCGCGCTCGGCTATCCGCTCGCCATTTACATGGCGCGCATCGGCGATCCCGCGCCGATCGGCGGAATTGCCGGCAAGTTGGAGCGAATCATCTATCGCGCGGCCGGCGTCGATGCTGCGCAAGACATGCCCTGGACGCGATACGCCGTGGCGCTCTTGGCGTTCAACGCCTTGGGCGTGGTGGTCGTCTACCTCGCGCAGCGGCTGCAGGTATGGCTGCCATTGAACCCGCAGGCCATGGCGAACGTCACGCCGGATTCGGCCTTCGACACTGCCGTTAGCTTCGTGGCCAACACCAATTGGCAGGGCTATGCCGGCGAATCCACGATGAGCTATCTGACTCAGATGGCGGCGCTCGCCGTGCAGAATTTCTTCTCCGCGGCCACCGGCATCGCAGTGGCGTTCGCGCTGATCCGCGGTTTCGCGCGCCGCTCGGCGCAGGGCATCGGTAATTTTTGGGTCGATCTGACACGCAGCACTCTGTACATCCTGCTGCCGCTGTCCCTGCTCCTGGCGGTCATCTTCATGGGGCAGGGGGTCATCCAGAATTTCGACGCCTATAAGGACGTGAATACGCTCGAAAGCCTCACCTACAGCCAACCGAAGCTCGACGCCGGCGGGCTGCCGCTGAAGGACGCCAAGGGCAACGCCATCACCGAAACTCTGACGACTCGCACGCAGTCTCTTCCCATGGGTCCCGTGGCTTCGCAAGAATCGATCAAGATGCTGGGCACCAATGGCGGCGGCTTTTTCAATGCCAATTCCGCGCATCCCTTCGAAAACCCGACACCCCTGACCAACTTCTTGCAGATGATCGCGATGTTGTTGATTCCTGCGGCGCTGTGCTTCACGTTCGGACGAATGGTGGGCGATTTGCGCCAGGGTTGGGCCGTCTTCGCGGGGATGACCGTCATTTTTGCCGTGATGGCGGTGGTCGCGCTGTGGGCCGAACAGCAGGGCAATCCGCTGTTTACTCCCTTGGGTGTGGATCAAACCCAGACCGCGCTGCAGGCCGGCGGAAATATGGAGGGTAAGGAGACCCGCATGGGCGTGGTTGCCTCCGCGCTGTTCGCAACCGTTACCACGGCGGCTTCTTGCGGCGCGACGAATGCCATGCACGATTCCTTCACGCCGCTGGGCGGCATGGTGCCGATGTGGCTGATCGAACTCGGCGAGGTCGTATTCGGCGGCGTCGGGTCGGGGCTCTACGGAATGCTGATATTCGCCATCATGGCGGTATTCGTGGCCGGATTGATGATCGGCCGCACGCCCGAATACATCGGCAAGAAAATAGAATCGTTCGAGATGAAAATGACCTCGATCGTGATTCTGGTGACGCCCTTTCTGGTGCTGGTCGGCGCCGCCATCGCGGTGATGACCGAAGCGGGGAGGGCCGGCGTATTCAATCCCGGGGCGCACGGCTTCTCCGAGATTCTCTACGCGCTGTCGTCGGCGGCGAACAACAACGGCAGCGCGTTCGCCGGCCTCTCGGCCAACACCCCCTTCTACAATTCATTGCTGGCGGTGGCCATGTGGTTCGGGCGATTCGCTTTCATCGTCCCGGTGCTTGCCATAGCCGGGTCCCTGGCCAAGAAGAAACGCATCGAACCCACCGCGGGCACACTGCCCACTCATGGACCGCTGTTCGTCGCGATGCTCGTCGGCACCGTGGTGTTGGTGGGCGCATTGACCTATGTTCCGGCGCTCGCGCTGGGTCCCGTGGTCGAGCATCTGCAGCTGTACCGGATTCACTAGCGTCGCGCGATTCTCGAGGCTCTAACATGGTTCGCAAGTCATTGACATTGTTCGACTCGGCGCTGATGGGTCCGGCCGTCGCCGATTCGTTCCGCAAACTCTCGCCGAGGGTGCAGATACGCAACCCCGTGATGTTCGTCGTGTACATCGGGAGTCTGTTGACCTCCATCTTGTTCGTGCAGGCGCTGCGCGGTCAGGGCGAGGCGCCGGCCGGCTTCATTTTTGCCGTCGCGGCCTGGCTTTGGTTCACCGTTCTCTTTGCGAATTTTGCCGAGGCGCTGGCCGAGGGGCGCAGCAAGGCCCAGGCGGCCTCCCTGCGCGGCCTGAAACAATCCGTCAGCGCCAAGAAGCTGCGGTCGGCAAGGTCTCGTTCGGACTGGACGGCGACTCCCGCGCCGCAGCTGCGCAAGGGCGATTTTTTTGTGGTGGAAACCGGCGACGTGATTCCAGCCGACGGAGTGGTGGTCGAAGGCGTTGCTTCGGTGGATGAGAGCGCGATTACCGGCGAGTCGGCGCCCGTGGTCCGCGAGTCCGGAGGCGACTTCTCCGCGGTGACCGGCGGCACGCGGGTGTTGTCCGACTGGCTGGTGGTGAGGGTCGCCGTGAATCCCGGCGAGGCTTTCATCGACCGCATGATCGCCATGGTCGAAGGAGCCAAACGGCAAAAGACCCCGAACGAGATCGCCCTGACCATATTGCTCATCGCCCTGACCTTGGTCTTCCTGCTCGCCACCGCTACTTTGCTGCCGTTTTCCCTGTTCAGCGTGGCCGTGGCCAAACTTGGCGCTCCGGTCACCATTACCGTACTGGTGGCCCTGCTGGTCTGTCTCATACCGACGACCATCGGTGCTCTGCTGTCGGCCATCGGCGTCGCCGGCATGAGCCGAATGATGGCCTCCAATGTCATCGCGACGTCGGGCCGGGCGGTCGAGGCGGCGGGCGACGTGGACGTACTGCTGCTCGACAAGACCGGCACCATCACTCTGGGCAATCGCCAGGCCGCGGCGTTCATTCCCGCGGAAGGCTATACCGAACAGCAGCTGGCGGACGGCGCCCAATTGAGCTCGCTCGCGGACGAAACTCCCGAAGGCCGCAGCATCGTGGTCCTGGCGAAGCAGCGCTTCAACCTGCGCGAGCGCAATCTGACTCAACTCGAGGCGACCTTCGTGCCGTTCTCCGCACATACCCGCATGAGCGGCGTCGACTTGAAGGATCGCCAGGTCCGCAAGGGCGCGGCCGAGGCGATACGTCAGCACATCGAGGCGGGAGGGTCCACTTTCCCGCCGCGTGTCTCTCAGACCGTCGACGAAGTGGCGCGCAAGGGCAGCACACCCTTGGTGGTCTGCGACGGCGGCCACGTGCTGGGTGTGATCGAACTCAAAGACATCGTCAAAGGCGGCATCAAGGAGCGCTTCGGCGAACTCCGCCGCATGGGTATCCGAACGGTGATGATCACCGGCGACAATCGCCTTACCGCGGCGGCAATCGCCGCCGAGGCAGGAGTGGATGATTTCCTGGCCGAAGCCACCCCCGAAGCCAAACTCAAACTGATCCGCCAATACCAGAACGAAGGGCGCCTGGTCGCCATGACGGGCGACGGCACGAATGACGCGCCCGCACTGGCCCAAGCCGACGTGGCCGTCGCCATGAACTCGGGCACCCAAGCCGCCAAGGAAGCCGGAAACATGGTGGACTTGGACTCCAATCCGACCAAGTTGATCGAGATCGTCGAAGTCGGCAAGCAGCTGCTGATCACCCGCGGATCCCTCACGACGTTCTCCATCGCCAACGATGTCGCCAAGTATTTCGCGATCATTCCCGCGGCGTTCGCCACCACGTACCCGCAGTTGGCCGTTCTCGACGTGATGCGGCTGACCAGTCCGAATTCGGCGATTCTGTCCGCGGTGATATTCAACGCGCTCATCATCGTGCTGTTGATTCCGCTCGCTCTCAAAGGCGTGAAGTACCGCGCGCTCGGCGCCGCCTCGCTGCTGCGCCGCAATCTGTTGATCTACGGCCTGGGAGGCATCGTCGTGCCTTTCGCCGGCATCAAGCTCATCGACATGATGCTCACGGCACTGCGGCTGGTTTAGAGAAGGATTCCGATCATGACTCTGATGCTGCGTCCGTTGCTGGTTCTGTTCGCGTTGTTGACCGGGCTGACCGGCCTGGTGTATCCCCTGGCCGTTACCGGCATCGGCAAGGCGGTCTTCCCGGCCCAGGTGTCCGGCAGTCTGATCCTGCGTGACGGCAAACCCGTGGGTTCTTCGCTGATAGGCCAGTCGTTCCAGGAGCCGAAGTATTTCTGGGGCCGCCTCTCGGCGACGTCGCCCATGCCGAACAACGGTACGGCCTCGGGCGGTTCGAACCTCGGGCCGACGAACCCGGCGCTGATCGATGCCGTTCGCGGGCGCATCGACGCCTTGAAGGCCGCCGATCCCGACAACTCGTTGCCCATTCCCGTGGATCTCGTGACCGCATCGGCGAGCGGCCTCGATCCGCACGTGAGCCCGGCGGCGGCCCTGTACCAGGCGGCGCGGGTCGCGCGGGCCAGACATATGGACGCCGGCCGTGTACGCCAGCTCGTGATGGATCACGTGGAGGCGCCGCAATGGGGAATTTTCGGCGAGGCGCGAGTCAACGTTTTGCTACTCAACCTGGACTTGGATCGCGCACAATAGCGGCAGATGCCGACATTGAGCGAACAACGCCCCAATCCCGATCTCCTGCTGGCGAAGGTCAAGCGTCAAGAGGCCGAGGCGCGCCGCGGTAAGCTGCGGATCTATTTCGGCTCTTCCGCCGGCGTGGGCAAGACCTACGCCATGCTGGTGGCGGCACGCAAACTCCACGCCGAGAAACGAGACCTCGTCATCGGCGTCGTCGAGACTCACGGCCGCGCCGAAACGGCGGCGCTGCTTGCCGATTTCGAGATCCTGCCGCCGAAGCCGATGTCGTATCGGGGCAAGGATCTCGGCGAGTTCGATCTCGACGCAGCATTGCGCCGTCACCCTTCGTTGATCCTGGTCGACGAGCTCGCACACTCGAATGTCCAGGGCGCGCGGCATCCGAAGCGCTGGCAAGACATCGAAGAGCTGTTGGCCTCCGGAATCGATGTCTTCACGACGTTGAACGTGCAGCACTTGGAAAGCCTCAATGATGTCGTCGGCGGCATCACCAACGTGCGGGTCTGGGAAACCGTACCCGACACGGTGTTCGACGATGCGGACGAAGTCGTGCTGGTCGATATCCCGGCCGACGAACTGCTGGAACGGCTGAAGGCCGGCAAGGTGTACGTACCGCATCAGGCGGAGCGGGCGGCGAATAATTTCTTCCGCAAGGGCAATCTGATGGCCCTGCGCGAGCTGGCTCTGCGGCGCACGGCCGATCGTGTGGAGGGCGACGTCCAAGCGTATCGCGTCGAGAAATCGATCGAGTCCGTCTGGAAAACCGCCAATGCGCTCTTGACCTGCGTGGGCCCGGACGCCGGAGCGGAGCGAGTGGTTCGGGCGGCGGCGCGGCTCGCGGGCCAGTGGAATGCCGAGTGGCATGCCATTTATGTGGAGACCCCCGGGTTGCAGCGCCTGCCGGCCGCCCGGCGCGAGAAGATTCTGGCAACGCTGAGCTTGGCCAAGGAATTGGGCGCCACGACCGCGGTGATCGCCGAAGCCGACGTCGCGACGAGCGTGATCGCCTTCGCGCGCAGCCACAATCTGTCGAAGCTGGTCATCGGCCGCGATCCGGCGCGGCGGCTGTGGCCGTGGCAGCGATCCAGCGGCCAGAAACTGGCGCTGCTGGCGCCGGACATCGATCTCGTCGAGATCGGGCGAGCCGATGGGGTCATGCAGAACGGGAACGCCAGGGCGTCCTCCTGGCCGCCGGCTCCGGGCGGCGAGTCGGGCGACCGGCGAAAGTTCAAACAGCTTCGCTATCTATGGACGACGTTGGCTTGCGTCGCCGTGACGCTGCTGTCGATGCCTCTCGCCGCGCGATTCGACCGGTCGAATATCGTGGCGATATTCATCCTCACCGTCGTGCTGGTTGCCGTTCGCTTCGGACGCGGCGCCGCTGCTCTGGCAGCCGTGTTGAGCGTGTGTTCTTTCGACTTCTTCTTCGTTCCGCCGCGATTTTCCTTTGCGGTGAGCGACGTGCAATATGTTCTGACGTTCATCATCATGCTGGCGGTGGGCTTGATCACCGGGCAATTGACCGCGGGTCTGCGCTTTCAGGCGCGCGTGGCCGGACATCGCGAGGAGCGGGCGGGGTCGCTGTACGAGATTGCACGCGACTTGTCCGGCGCGGTGCAGATCGATCAAGTCGTGAGAATCAGCGATGCCTCCATCGAGCGCACCTTTCGCGCCAGTGCGGCATTGCTGCTGCCGAACGCCGCCGGTCAATTGGCCGTGGCTGCGCCGCGAACCGAAACGGCGCTCAACGTCGATATCGGCATCGCGCAATGGGCGTTCGACAAGGGCCAGCCGGCGGGTTTCGGCACCGACACTTTGCCGGGCAGCGAGGTTCTCTATATTCCGCTGCGCGCGCCGACTCAGGCGCGCGGCGTCCTGGCGGTCAAGGCGCGCAATCGGCGTCTCCTGCGCATCCCGGAACAGCGGCAACTGCTCGACACCTTCGCCGCGTTGATCGCCATCGCACTCGAACGCGTACATTACGTGCAGGTGGCGCAAGACGCCTTGGTGCGGATGGAGTCGGAGCGCCTGCGAAACTCGTTGCTCGCCGCACTGTCGCATGATTTGCGTACTCCGCTCACGGTTCTCGTGGGACTGGCGGAATCACTGACGCTCACCAAACCGCCGCTATCGCCGGCGCAGTTCGAGAGCGCGGAGGCCATACAGGACGAGGCGCGCCGCATGAGCACCCTGGTCAGCAATCTGCTCGACATGGCGCGCATCGAAAGCGGCGAGGTCAAGCTCAACCTCCAATGGCAGCCCTTGGAAGAGGTGGTCGGTGCGGCGTTGAACGCGACGCAGGGCATGCTGAAGCAGCACTTCGTCGAAGTGCACTTGCCGCGGGAGCTGCCGCTGGTGCGCATCGATGCGCTGCTGATCGAACGGGTCCTGGTCAACCTGCTGGAGAACGCGTCGAAGTACACTCCGCCGGGCAGCAAAATCATGCTGAGCGCCGAAGTCGTCGCCGATCAGCTCAGCGTGTCCGTGTCGGACAATGGCCCGGGCTTGCCCGCCGGGCGGGAGGAGGCGGTTTTTCAGAAGTTCACGCGCGGCGACCGCGAATCGGCGACGCCGGGAGTCGGGCTTGGCCTGGCGATTTGCCGCGCCATCGTCGAATCGCATCAGGGCAAGATCGTCGCCGCCCACCGTCCGGGCGGCGGCGCGCGATTCACGTTTACCCTGCCGCTGGGACAGCCGCCCGCGGCCGCCGAAGAGGCGGAGGCCGCTCATGGCTGAACCGGTGCCGGTGGCGATTCTCGTGGAGGATGAGCGTCAGATTCGGCGCTTCGTACGCACCGCCCTCGAGGCGGAGGGCTGGAGCGTGCATGAGACCGATACCTTGCGGCAGGGTCTGATCGACTCCGGCACCCGCAAGCCCGATCTGATCATTCTCGATCTCGGGATGCCGGATGGCGACGGCATGACATTCCTACGCGACTTGCGCGGCTGGTCGAGCGTCCCCGTGATCGTGCTGTCGGCGCGCGTCGGCGAGCAGGACAAGATCGAGGCATTGGATGCCGGCGCCGACGACTATTTGACCAAGCCCTTCGGCATCGGAGAGCTGCTGGCGCGGGTGCGGGCCGCCTCGCGCCGGCGCCGGGACGCGGGCGCGGGCCTGGGCTCGACCTTCGAATTCGGCGACGTCAAGATTGATTTGAGCTTGCGCACCGTCCACAAGGGCGGGGCGCCCATACACCTGACTCCGATCGAATACCGCTTGTTGACCCTGTTGATCGCGAATTCCGGCAAGGTGCTCACGCACCGGCAAATCTTGCGCGAAGTCTGGGGACCCACCCACACCGAGGATGGGCACTATGTTCGGGTGTACATGGGTCATCTGCGTCAGAAGCTGGAAGACGATCCCGCGCAGCCCAAGCATATCTTGACCGAAACCGCCGTCGGTTACCGGCTGGTGCAGAGCGCTAGAGACTAAGTCGGCCGTTCGGCCGACTTGAACGCCCGAAGGGGTGCGACGCATGCGTCGCACGGGTGGCCAGGGATGGCCACCCAGGGCTTGCGCGCAGCAGGGACTGCGCAGCGCAATGGCCCCAAAGGGGCGAGGCGCGTCAGCGCCGAGTACTAGCGCCGACGGAGCGCGGGCGACGCCGCGCGGCGCGCAGGTCCTGCGGCGTATCGACGTCCAATGCCGCTGACGGAAGATCGAGCAGCACCCGCTGCGGCGCCGGCAATCCGTTGATCAGGTCGCGCAGCCCGACGTCGCCGCTCACGCCCAGCGCCCGAGCGTAAAGCCAGCGCGGCAGGATGAGCGGCACGCCGCCGCGAGCCATCCCGCCCGGCTGCCCGATGCGCCTCGCGATCACGCAGCGCCGTGCCGCGCGCCAGCGCGAGATCAGCCGGGTCACGTCGCGCCGCTCCAGCGCGGCCAGATCGACCGGCAGCAGGAGAAGCGCAGGGGAATAGCGCGCCAGTGAGATAGCGCGGCGCACCGAACTCGACAGGCCGTCGGCGCGGCGCGGATTGGCCGCAAACACCACGTCGAGCCCCCGGCCTTCGCTCCTGTAGCGTGCGCCATGGCGCGGGATCACGACCACTATCTTCGCGGGCGCTGCGCGCGCCACCACCGAGAGCGTTCGTCGCAATAAGGTGCGGCCCGCCACCCGGGCCAGGGGCTTCGGGCGCCCCAATCGGCTGGAAAATCCAGCGGCCAGGATGAAGACGTGCAGCCTAGGCAGGGTAGCGGCAATCATTGGTATCATGCTACACATGAAAAAAGACCATGTGAGCTTTCAACGCCGGCCTTTCATGACGCCGATTTGGCTGACGGCGCTCGCGGCCGTCATGGTCCTGGGTTTTGCGGTTTTTGCCGCATGGGTATGGGGAACCGCCGGTTCGACCACCGTCATCGTCGTTCGCCACGGCGAAAAGGATCTCAGCGTCAGCGTCACCGATCCGCCGCTCAGCCCGGCAGGAGAGGCGCGAGCGGCGCTGCTCGCCCGAATGTTCGGCGATGCCAGCGGCATCGGTCGCGTGGACGCGATTTATGTGTCGCCGGCTTTGCGCAATCGACTCACTGCCGCGCCGCTGGCGGAGCGCTTAGGGCTCAGTGCAACCGTTGCATCGGCCGACGACCCCCAGGGCCTTGCGCGCCGGGCGCTGCGCGAGCACGCGGGCGGAAGGGTGCTGATCGTCGGGCACAGCGACACCGTGCCGCGTATCGTTGCGGCCCTGAGCGGCGACCCGAAAATCCCGGAAATCGGCGATCAGGAGTACGGCACCATGTACATCGTCGCGGTGCCCCGGATCGGCAACCCCAATCTGTTGCGCTTGAGCTATTAGAGGGGTTGGGTGATGTTTGGGTGCGGCCGGGCCGGGCCGCGCGGCGCCTGAGCGCGGTTGCCGCCTCAGGGCGTCGCCGTGGCGCGCAACATGATTGCCTTGCGGACGAATTCCGCGTGACGGCCAATCATGAAATCCGCCAATACGGCGTCACGAATCCGCCGGCTCGCGTCGATCAGATACGAGGCCCGGCGTACGCCGATCCCTAAGGGACCGTTGACGCCGTACATTTTGATGACGGTCTTCTGTTCATCCGACAGCAGCACGAACGGCAGCTGGTACTTGGCCCTGAATCTGGCGTGCGAATTCGGGCTCTGCGGGCTGATGCCGACGATCCGTAGGCCGGCACTTTCGATCTCCGTGTGCAGGTCACGCAGAATGCAGGCCTGGCGCGTACATCCGGGGGTGAAATCCGCAGGGTAGAAATAGAGGACAATCGCGCCCGCGCTCAGGAGTTCGGTCAGTGACCGGTCGCTTCCCGTCTCATCCGGAAGGGTGAATTCCGGCGCGCGTTCGCCCGCTTTGATCATGCCAGCGTCCCTCCTGTGCGACATCCTAGCCTAGGTTTGACCTGCCCAGGCGCGATACTTTGGCTTAAGGGGCCTTTGCTGCTAATATTCCGGGCCCTTTTTCGGGGGAGTAGCTCAGTTGGGAGAGCGTCGCGTTCGCAATGCGAAGGTCGAGGGTTCGATCCCCTTCTCCTCCACCAACATTTGAGGCCGGAGCAATTCCGGCCTCAAGTCCTTGGCCTCGGTAGCTCAGTGGATAGAGCGAGTGCCTCCTAAGCGCTAGGTCGCAGGTTCGATTCCTGCCCGGGGCACTTTTGTCCGCATCGCAGCAGCCGGAATGGCACCCCGTCCGCCCAGCGGTCGAACCATTTTCGCGGGATTCCCTGCGCGGAGTGTGACGTGGGCGCGAGAAACACGGTATTTCATAGGCGTGTAATACGGGGGCTGGGGATACATCCCGTGGAGCGGCCACGAGGGAGGTCGCGGTAGCCGCTGAGGAAGAAATTTCGCATGGAAAGGCCGAATCAGGAATTTTTGGACAGGGATCTCGACGTCCTGCTGATCGAAGACTCCGAGCCCGACGCGGAGTTGACGGTCAGGCGATTGAACGCGGCGGGATTTCGCTGCACTCATCGATGCGTGGAAACCGAGCTCGAGATGCGAAGCGCGCTCAAAGCCAGGTTGCCCGATCTCATCCTGTCGGATTTCAGCCTGCCCACCTTCAGCGGAATGACCGCTCTCGCCATTGCGCGCGTCGAGGCGCCCGGCGTTCCCTTCATTTTTCTGTCCGGCACGATCGGCGAAGAGCGCGCCATCGAGGCGCTGAAATGCGGGGCGATCGATTACGTCTTGAAAAGCAATCCGATGAGGCTGGTGCCCGCCGTGAAACGCGCGCTCGCGGACGCGGAACTTCGCCGCACCAGCCAGCTTGCCGAGCGGCAGGTGGCCCGGCTGACCGGAGTCTTGCAGATGCTGTCTGGAATCAACGCCGCCCTGGTGCGTATTCAGAACCGCGACGAGTTGTTGACTGAAACGTGCCGGCTCGCGCACCGCGTAGGCGGATACGCGATCGCGATGGTGGCGCTGACCAATCCGACGACCCGCATGGCGCGCCCGATCGGCTGGGCGGGGTGGGATTTTTTCCCGCAGCCGGATCACGAGTTCCCGGTCGCGGATCACGAGGAGGGCGACACGAGTCTCATGGGGCGCGTCATTCGCACGGGCCAGCCGGCACTCTGCGAGGACGTCGATCAGTCTCCGTTCGTCATCGATGGAAAGGACGACCTCATTGCTGCAGGCGTCCGTTCATTGGCCTGTCTGCCGTTGCGCGTCGACGGCACGCCGGTTGGCTCATTCCTCTGCGGCACGACGGCCGGCAGCGGCGTCATCGGTCAGGAGGAATTGCTGCTGCTCGAGGAAGTGGCCGCCAATCTGTCGTTTGCGCTTCAGTACCTGGATAAGCAGGATGCGGTGCGGTTTCTGTCGTATTTCGAGCCATTGACGGGTCTTGCCAAGCGGGCGCTGTTCTGCGAGCGCTTGAGCCGCCGGCTGATGGGCGGAACGCAGAGTTTGCCGAGGCTTGCGGTGGCGGTATTCGACATCGAACATCTGAGCGTCATCAATGACTCCTTCGGCCGCCACACCGGCGATCGACTTCTGCAGTGCGTGGCGGACCGGCTCAAGGGACGGTTTCCGGACACGGAGCAGCTTGCGCATCTAGGCGGCGGAACCTTCGTCAGTGCGCACGCATTGCACGAGCGCGCGGAGGACGAAGATCGAACTCTGCATCGCGACTTTACGCGGCTGTTCGATCGGCCCTTCAGCGTCGACGGACGCGAGATCGTGGCAAAAATAAAAACCGGGCTGGCCTGCTATCCGGAGGACGGGCAGGAACCGAACGAACTCGTGCAAAATGCCGAAGCCGCCCTCAAGGAGGCGAAGACGTCGGGCGAGCAATACCTGCACCACCGGATCGACATGAATTCGGGGCTCGCGCGGCGCGTCGGAATGGAACATCGGTTGCGCACGGCGCTCGATTACGAAGAGTTCGTGCTGCATTATCAACCGAAAATCGCGCTGCGCACGGGCAAAATTTCCAGCGTGGAAGCATTGCTCCGCTGGCAGGATCCGGAAGGCGAACTGATCGCGCCGGGAATATTTCTGCCGCTGCTCGAATCCGCCGGACTCATGGCGGCCACCGGCGCGTGGGTTCTGCGGCAGGCGGCGGCCGATTGCCGCCATTGGCGCCGCATCGGCCTGCCGCCGGTCAGAATCGCGGTGAACATTTCTCCCCCCGAGCTGCGGCGCCGGAATACCGCGCGCGAGATCCTCGACTGCATCGGCGACCTCGCCGGCGATTCCGATTGGGGCATCGATGTCGAGGTCACCGAGGGCGCGCTGGCCGGCGATTCCGCGGCCTGCGTGCAAGAGCTCAGATTGCTGCGCGCCGCGGGCATGCGCATTGCGATCGATGATTTCGGAACCGGCTTTTCCTCGCTGGGCCGGCTGTCCGAGTTGCCGATCGATACTCTGAAGATCGACCGCACATTCACGTCGCGTCTGCCCGCCGACCGGAAAGGCTGTACGCTCGTCTCGACGATCATCGGCTTGGCGCATGCATTCGACATGACGACCGTCGCCGAAGGCGTGGAGACCCAGGCACAGCTCGACTATCTCATACGTGAAGGCTGCGACGAGTCGCAGGGCTTTTTGCACAGCCGCCCGGTACCCAAGGGGGAATTCGAGCGCTTGCTGGGCTCTTCGCGCCCCGCGCTGGCGAACCTCACCGCCGGTATTCCAGCTTCAAAAACACGGCGCGCTTGAAGTCGGTGCGCGTCGTCACGTCGGTGAACTCGCCGTGGCCGCCGCCGAGCAGATTCTGACCCGCGATGGACAGATCAATATTCGGGCGCGGCCGCCAGCCGAGGCGCAGGTCCAGCGCGGTGTAGCTCGGGACGGCGGGCTGCGATAACGCGCCGACATAACGCCATGTGAGGTCGAATTGGGTTCGCGGTCCGAGGTCGAGCGAGGACCGCAGCAATCCCCAGCGCGCCGGATTGGCGCCTTCGGTGTTCGGCACTGCGCCGGCATCATTGCTGTAGGGCGTGAGATGCAGGCTCTGCCGCAGGCGGTTGAACCCTCCGCTCAGGCGCCAGATCGTCGCGGCCTGGTAGCTGGCCCAGAGCTCCAGGCCCGACGTCGTGCCCCGCATGCCGTTCGCGAAGAAGATATAGGTAAAACTAGGATCGATCTCCTGCGTGCGAAGCCGATCGTAGACCGTGTGGTAGACAGTGGCTGAAAACGAGGCTGCACTGGTGATTTGCCCGCGATAGCCGAGTTCGTAGTCCTTGGCGGTCTCGGCGAGCACGCCCGGTCCGCCGCGCAGCAGGTACGGCGGCTGGCCGGGTACGAAGGTGTCATGATCGAGACGCGAGGGAGCCCGGTCGGTGCGCGACGCGGCGCTCCAGAGCATCTGGTTCGGAGCCCATGTCCATGCGAGGCGGGCGGTCGGCAAGAACCCCGTGCCGGTGTAGTCGTTGCGCTCCACGCGTCCACCCAACGTCAGGCGCAAATCATCGCGCAGGGCAATCTCGTCCTGCGCAAACACGCTGGACCAGCTCTGGTCGAGATTGGGCGGCAGCAGAGCGATGTAGATGCTGTTGTTCAGGCGATCCATGCCGTAGCGGTATTCCGCTCCCAACACCGCGGTATGCGCCCCGA
>Ga0307470_10000627_pt1 | contig 15972 bp, 12 predicted proteins | sample atmos_gasesAM3C__FD_204565 | JGI IMG/M metagenome (GOLD analysis project Ga0307470, IMG submission 204565) | Hardwood forest soil microbial communities from Morgan-Monroe State Forest, Indiana, United States - atmos_gasesAM3C_05 | ecosystem: Environmental > Terrestrial > Soil > Temperate forest... | reverse complement strand
AAGGCGATCTTGTAGTGGTAGGCCACGGTCTCGTCGTTCGGGTCGATCATCTTGATGCACTCGAACGGGCAGATGTCGACACAGAACTCGCAACCCGTGCACAGCTCCTTGATGACCTCGGCTTTCGGAATCTCTTTCGGCTTGACGCGCGGGATGAACTCGCCGTGCTGATTCTGGATGGCGTCGACCGGGCAGTAAATGCCGCAGACCGAGCAGTCGATGCAGCGCTCGGGATGGATGTAGTACATGCCGCGGGCCGCGCCCCAGATCGTGTTCGTGGGGCACTTGACCTCGCAGACGCTGCAACCAATGCACTTGTCGGTGATGAAATGAGGCATGGCGGGCGAGTTTACCTTACCAGTGCAACCATCGCACGGTCGTTGATGAAGAGCGGTTTGATGACGCGATGCTGGCGCAACAGGATGCCGAGCTCCGGTGCGCCACGTTCACCGATCCAGAAGAACGCGCCAGGCGGAGCAGGAACTCCCGCGAGCGGCAGCGCCCGCCAGCCGGGATGCTCGCCCTGCTCCGGCGGGAACGCGGCGACGTTCGTATGGCCGTTCATCAGCGTCTCCAGGTAGCAGTATCCCGAGGCCACGACGGTCTGGTTCACGGGGATGTTGCCTGCCACCCAGACAGCCGCCTGGCGATACGGATCGAGCGGACGGTGAACGTGATCGATGATGCCGAGTACGCTCCAGATTGCCGCGATGCCGATCAGTGCCGTCGTCAGCGCCAGCCGGAGACGGTTGTGCCGCAGCGACTCGGCCACCCAGAGAACCAGCGGTGCGGCGATCACCGCCTCGAACCGCAGCGGCACGTACACGCGCAGCGCGATCGCGAGAATCAGCGGTACGAGCACCATCACCATGTAGCGATTCACACGCACCGAAAGCGCGAGAACCACCGCACCCAGGATGGCCAGTGCAACCGGCGGCCGAACGAACAAAGCATCCGGCCAGCTCACCGACATCCACGCCCGCGCTCCCGCCGGCTGATGCCACGCCAGCCAGAACCCCGGCAGATAGAGGACGACCGCAAGCGCCAGCGCGCCGAACGAAGCGTAGCGCCGGCGAACGTAGCTCCGCCAAGCGTAGCGCCGGCGGCCCGCCGGCTGGACCGCCGCCGGCTCGGCGGCGGGTCCGAGAAGCAGAATCGGAAACAACAACACCCCGTAGTAATGACAATACCCAGCCCCCACCAGCGCCAGCGCCGCAACAACCGGCCGGTCGTCATCGACCGCCAGCACAGCGATGGTCACAAACATCGCGCACGTCGCATACGCCCGTGCGTCGACCGCGAAGAGAACCGCCGGAGGGAAGACGGCCAGCAGGATCGCCGCGACAGTCGAGCCCGCGCGACCAGACCGCAGAATCAAACCGATCGAGATCGCCGCAAACAGCAGCGACACCACGCGCGTTGCCACGACCGAGGGATCGCCGAGCAGGTGTACGACGAAGTAGTAGAGCGGCGGTCCTGAATCGTGACGCAGCGCGGAGAGAATCCCCGCGAACGACTTGCCTGCGATCCATCGTGTAAACAGCTCGTCGAAGAACGTGTCGCGAACGAGGAGGAGAGGAATGCGAGCGGCGAGGAAGAGAAGAAGGATGAAGGGTGAAGGATGAAGGATGAAGTGCCTCAGCGCCTCTGGCCGATCATCCCTCATCCCTCATCCTTCAGCCTTTCACTCACACCGCCAGCAGCTCCGAGATCGTCTTGATCAGATGTGACGACTGGATGGGCTTGGAGATATACGCGTTCGCGCCGAGGGCCAGGCCCCGCTCGCGATCCTCCTCGGCGCCCTCGGTGGTGATGATGACGATCGGGATATTGCGGAGCTGCGCGTTCTGGCGCACCAGCGAGACCAGCTTGAGCCCGTCCATGACCGGCATGTTGATGTCGGTCAGGATCAGATCGATCTTCTCCGGGCCCGATAGCTTCTTGAGGGCGTCGACGCCGTCGACCGCCTCGATGATCCTGGCGTTCTTGAACCGCTTGAGCGAGAACGAGATCAGCTGACGCATGGTCGGCGAGTCCTCGACAACCAGAAAATTGGCGTTCTCCAGTGGCACTATTGGGACCTCACGATGTGGTCGTCAGCAGGTCGAGGAAGCTCTGAATCGTGTTCAGCTTCCTCTCCGACTGCGAGTAGAGTTTTGACGAGAAAATGGCCGTCGCGGCGTGCGCGGCCAGCAGCGAGAAGAGCTCGTAATCGACCGCGGAGAACGAGTCTTTCTGCTGCAGCAGTTTGTAGATGACGACCAGGCCGATGACGTGCTCTTTGATCTTCAGCGGCACGGCGGCCAGCGGCTTGTCGAGCGTGATCCTGCCGCCGTCTTCCATGTCCTGATTGATGTAGTAGCTCTCGCCCGTTTTGGCCACGCTGCCGAGGACGCCGTCGCCGAGGCGGGTCGAGAGCGTCTCGATGCCGGGCATGACGTCCTCCCCCTCGGAGGCGATGGTCTTCAGCTCGTTCGTCTTCTCGTCGAGCAGCAGAATGGCGAACGATTCCGCGCCGATGAGGTTGATGACGATCTCCTGGACGATCTGGATAACTTCGCGGAAGTCGAGCGTGGAGTGGAGCTGGTAGCTGGCCACGTAGAGGTTGGCCAGGTTGTTGTTCTGCTCTTCGACCTCGATGTAACGGCTGGCGAAGTCCTTGTTCTCTTCCTCGACTTCCTTGTAGCGCTGGGCGATGCGGCGGTTCTCGTCCGTGAGCTGCTGCACCTCGGCGCGCAGACGCTGCACCTCTTCGTCGAAGCCTGCCGTGGTCTCGGTCTCGAGCGCGGCAAGGCGATACCGGAGCCGCTGGTTCTCCCGCAGCAACTCTTCGGTGAATTCCTTGCCCTTGTTGAACAGCTCGAGAAACTTCTCAGCTTTTTCTTCGGTCATGGGGCGCTCTCTCGGACGGACGACGACGGAGGAGAGTAGCACATGCCTTGGGGGACGGGAGTCGGGAGTCGGGGGTCGGGAGTCGGAGTGGAAAAGGGCGATTCCTCCGTCCCCCCATCCGACTGCCGATCCAGGACTCGCGACTCCCGATCATTTGTACACGGGAGCGTGGATTACCTATGGATAATTGGGTCGAAAGAACAAGCTGACTGGTGGCGCGGATCAGTTGACTGGTGACACGGATCAGTTGACTGATGACGCCGATCAGTTGACTGATGACACGGACCAGTTGACTGATGGCGCCGATCAGTTAACTGATGACCCGGATCAGTTGACTGATGACCCGGATCAGTTGACTGATGACCCGGATCAGTTGACTGATGGCGCCGATCAGTTGACCGATGACCCGGATCAGTTGACTGATGGCGGTGACCAGTCAACTGATGACGCGAACCAGTTGACTGGCGACACGGTTCTTCGCGCTGCACGCCGGTAGCGCCCGGCGCAGCGCAACCATCACTGATTCAATCGCGTCGTCGCGCTGGTCGTCACCCCGTACACAGCCGCTGAATCGCCCGCGGGATCTCGCCCAGCGGCAGGACCTGGTCGATGCACCCGGTCTTGATGGCCTCGTTGGGCATGCCGAAGATGATGGCGGTCTGGGCCGACTCGGCGATGGTCCGGCCGCCGCGCTCGCGCACGCGGCGGATCGCCAGCGCGCCGTCGTCGCCCATGCCGGTCATGATGATGGCCACCAGCCGCTCGCCGCATGCTTCGCTGGCCGAGATGATGAGCCGGTCGACCGACGGCGCGTAGAGGTCGGCGGCCTTGGCCCGAAAGACCCGCAACAACAGATCCTCGCCGGCGCGGCGCACTTCCATCTGCTTGCCGCCGGGAGCGACGTAGACCGTGCCGTTCTCGAGCAACTCACCGTCATCGCCCTCCTTTACCGTGTAGCTGGTGAGCTTGTTGACGCGATCCGCGAAGAGACGCGTGAATGCCTGCGGCATGTGCTGCGCCACGACGATCGGAAGCGGGAGCATCGGCAGGTTCTGGAGAACGTGCTGCAGCGCCGGCGGGCCGCCCGTGGAGCAGCCGATGGCCACCAGCTCGACTCCCCCTTCGCACACCGAGGGCAGCTCGGATGCGAGCGGCTCGATCGCCTCTTCCTCGGTGATGCGCCGCCGCAGGTTCTCCATGCGGATGTCGGCCACCTGCAGCACCTTGGCGATCAGGTCGCGCTCGATCTCCTCGAGCCGCGGCGAGACCCGTCCACCCGGCTTGCCGATGAAGTCGACCGCGCCGAGGTCGAGAGCCTTGAAAACGCTCTTGTCACTTGACCGCGAAGAGACCGCGATCACCGCGGTAGGCAGGTTGGCCATCAGCCAGCGCAGGAAGGCGAAGCCGTCCATGACCGGCATCTCCAGATCGAGCGTGATCACGTCCGGCTTGTGCTTCAGCACCTGTTTGATGCCGTCCTCGCCATTCACGGCCGTGGCCACGACCTTGATCTTGGGCGATGACTCCAGCATCCGCGAGATCGTCACGCGGTTGTAGGCAGAATCGTCGATGACGAGTGCACGAAGGGGGCGGCCGGGCGAGGTCAAGCGGTCGCCATTCTATCGATGAACGGCGGCGGCACACGTGATGATTGGGACGCCGCAGGCGTAGCGCTGGCGGCCCGCCGGCGCTACGACATCCTCCCCCTCACTTCTGATACACCATGTCATTCTTCAGATGCCGCAGCTTGAACTGCGTGGACAACGAGATCAGCGATTCGCTGTGGCCGAGGAGGAGGTAGCCGGCGTCGGTGAGGCGGTGGTAGAAGTTCGAGACCACCACCCTCTTCGAGACATCGTCGAAATAGATGATGACGTTGCGGCAGAAGATCACGTCGAGGTGGCCGAGGAGCGAGACGCGGGCCTCGTCGTAGAGGTTCAGGCGGCCGAACGAGACACGGTTGCGGATGTCGTCGTGGATGCGCCAGGAGCCGTCATCGTTGCGGGTGAAGTATTTGTCGCGCAGCGGCGTGTCGGTGGCGCGGAAGGCGCTCTCGCGATAGTGGCCGCGTCGCGCTTTCGCCAGCACCAGTTGGTTGATGTCGCTGGCGAATATCTCGAAGACAGCGTGATCGTAGTGGCCCGCCTCGGACAGGAGCATGGCGATCGAGTACGGCTCCTCGCCCGATGAGCACCCGGCCGACCAGATGCGGATCTTCTTCACCGTCTTGCGCTCGAGAATCTCGGGGACGATCTCCTCGGAGAAGGCCGCCAGTTGCGCCGGCTCGCGGAAGAAGTAGGTCTCGTTCGTGGTGACGAGGTCGTAGATCTGATCGAACTCGGCCTCGGCGCGCGGGTCGTACTGCAGGAAGTAGAAGTACTTCTGGAACGAGTCGAAGTTCAGCTCCCGGGCCCGCGGCGACAGGCGCTTCTGCAGCAGGTACTTCGACGTATCGGCAAACCACATCCCTGTCCTCTTGTAGATCTGATCCCGCATCAGCCGGAACACGTCGTCGGGCAGATCGAGATGATGGTTCAGGGATAAGTTGAATGTGGACATGTTGCAGTCGATTAGTGGATTAGTGGATTAGTGGTTAGCAGATCAGGGCACGCCAACCTGAATGTCACGCGCTGATCTACGAATCCACTGATCGACTAATCTACTAATCCACTACCTTTCATCATTGCTGAAGCACCTGGCCACCGGCCACTTACGCACTACCCTTTCATCGCCTGCAAAATCGCCGCGATCACCACCTCGCGACGGCTGTCTGCCGTACGCCACGCCTCCTCCAGAAGATCGCGATAGAGCTGTTTGTGTCGAACGAAGAGGTCGGAGACCTCATCGAGGATGGCGCTGTTCTCGAGCGCCCGGAACAGATACGGAAACGACGCGCGGTCGGGCAGCTTGTCGAGCGCCAGGACAGCCGACTGCTGGACGTACGTGTCGGGGTCCTGAAGCGCCGCGTAAAGCGCCGGCAGCGCGGTCCGGTCGCCGCGGACCGCCACCGCGGTAACCGCCGCGGCGCGAATGCGCCAGTCGTCATCTGTCGTCGCGAACATCAGATAGTCGAAGACTTCCTCGCCCGGCACGCGTCCGAGGGAGAGGATGGCGGCGCGGCGGACCTCGAGATCGGACTCATGCGCGCAGTTGAAGAGCACCAGCTTCACCCGCTCGTCGCCCGACTTGCCGAGGGCCTCGATGGCGGCGATGCGAACGGGCGGGAGGTCGTGATCGAGGTGATGCATGAGCGGCTGCAGCGCATCGGGGTGGCGGTACTCGCCGAGCGCCTGCGCGGCCGCCGTACGAATCCAGATGTCGGAGTCTTCCAGTGAGCTGATGAGCGGATCGAGACCCTGGGCCGGGCGGTGGCGGACGATGGCGTTGATGGCGGCGAGCCGCACGGCCGTGGCCTCATCGGCCAGCGAAAGGACCAGCGCATCGGCGAAACGCTCCTCGCTGAACTTGCCCATCAACGAGACTGCCTTCTGGCGGATGATCGGATCGCTGTCCTTCGACGCCAGCAGAAGCTCGTCGTGATACCCCTCGCCCTGAATGTTGACGAACACCGAGAGCGAGTTGAGCTTCATCGGCACCGAAGGGTTCTGCAGCAGTCTGCGGATCTTCGCCAGCACCTGGCCTTTCATCTCCGGGAACGCGGCCACCAGCGCGGAGATGGCGTTGACCGCGGCCTGCTGCGAAGCCACGTCGGTGTCGTCGAGCTTGGCCAGGAGGTAATCGACGGAGCGCGGATCGACGATCTCGCCGAGGGTCTCGATGGCCAGGCGGCGGATCATGGCATTCTCGTGATCGAGCAGGGGCAGGATGTTCGGCCCGGCCTCGCGTCCTCCGATCATGTTCAGCACGCGCAGGAGCAAGGCGATGATCTCGTCCTCTTCCGCCGTACGCAGTGCTTCCAGGATGGCCGGCACGGCACCGGATCCGAAGTCGATCAGCGCCTGCGCCGCGGTCTCGGCGGAGTCAGGATGCTCCAGGGAGGCCATCAGCACCGGCAGCGCGCGCACATCGCCCGACCAGCCCAGGAACTTCAGGATGAACGCCTTGACGTCGCGCTTCGGCGTGGCGTGGAGGTGCTCGATGAGCGGATCGATCTTCGATTCAGGGAAGGATTCGCGGAACTTGCGCTGGATGAGCAGCCTCTCGGCCTGTTCGACGATCTTGGGCTTGCTCGCCTCGGCGATGCGCACGAGCGCGCGCAGCGCGGTCAGGTTCAGCTTGTCCTCGGCAGCGATGATCCGCAGCAGGAAGGAGACCGTGCCGACGTCGGCGATCTTGCCGATCGCTTCGAGCACCGGCTTGCGCAGCGATTTTTCCCTGTACAGCGACAGGATGGCCGGCAACGCCGCGCGGTCGCCGATCTCGCCGAGCGCTTCGATGGCGTGGAACTTGAGCCACAGATCCTCGCGCTGCAGGACACGCAACAGGTGCGGCAGCGCGGCCGCGTCGCGGTACTTCCCGAGCGATGAAACGACGGACGAAGAGACGTTGATGTCCGGCTCACCCTCCAGCGATTCCACGAGGATGTCGAAGGCATCGCTGCTGCGCAGATCGCCGAGGAGGTTGACCAGCGAAAGGCGGACATCGACGTCAGTCTCGATACGCAGCCGTTCGACGATCGGTCCGATGGCGTCATCGCCAATCCTGATCAGGGCCTCGGTGGAGGAATTGCGCTTGCCGGCGTTCTCGGCGTCAGCGAGTGCGTTGAGCAGACCGGTGACCACCTCGGGCTGAGGATCGCGGACGAACCCATCGACGATGGTCTTGCGGACGCGCCAGTCCTTGTCGCCGAGGAGCTCGAACATCAAGGGATAGTCGCGTTCGTCGACCGTGTGTGCGACGAGGTACGCAGCCTTCTGCCTCGCGTCCGGATCCGCGGAGCGTGCTTGTTCGAGGAGTTGGGGGTCGGCGTTCATGGTTTGTGGGTTGGTGGGTTGCTGGGTTGCTCGGTTGCTGGGTCGCGGGGGATCTCGTGGTTCCGCGGTCGCGCGGTTCTGGCGTCGCACCGCGAGACCGCGAAACCGCCAGACCGCGAGACCCAGCAACCAAGCAACTCAGCAACCCTGTAACTCATTAGTCCGGCGTTCATGGTGTTGCCTCGGTCTCGCGGTGGCGGGGTTCCGCGGTCTCGTGGTCTGGCAGTACTGCGCCGCTTCACACTGAGACCCAATGGCCTCGCGACTCGGAGACCTCGCAACCACGCAACTTCGCGACCTCGCGACCTCATTCATCCGTCCCCGTCATCACGCGATCGATCTCCTCGCGTTTCATGCGCACGAACTGCTGGAGCGTTTCGGAGAAGATCTCCGTGTCCTGGCGCACGCGCAGCGGGACGCGCGAGTCGTAGTAGGCGCGCCCGTCGGCGATCTCACTCTTCAGCACTTCGAAAAAATTGTCTTCGCGGATGCCTTCCTCGACCTTCTCGAGGTGATAGATCACGATATCGCTGAGGATGAGCCGGGCCAGCCGGCGCGCTTCGTCGTATTCCTTCGGCTCGATGGGCAGTTCTTCGGTATGCCCGACCTCGGGGAAGAGTTTGCGAATGATCTGCCGGAACTCTTTCTCGGGGATCTGCTCCTCGATGTATTCGTCGGCGCCATAGAGGTTCGTCGGGTTGGCGCGGAAGCGGTTGGCGCGGAAGAGCGCGCCGATGAGGATGACCCGCGTGTGCCCTAGATCGGGCTCGGCCCGTATGTCTTCGGTCACTTCGACGCCGAGCCTGCCTTTGAGGTAGACATTGACGATGGCCAGATCGGCCCGCGTGCGGCGGATGAAATCGAAGGCCGGCTCGCCCGTCTCGAACGTCGTCACGTCGAAGCCAAGGCGGCGTAAGTGCTCACCCAGGAACGAGCGGAACGGGCGAGGCTCATCAGCGATCGCGGCGATGCGGCGACGCGCTACGGGCCGCGGTGTGCCCGCTCGTTCGTCGTCGCGCGGTGCCGCTCCGGCCGAGGCTGCACGCGTGGCATCGGCGGCCGGCTTGAGGACCATCTGGTTACTGCACGAAGGACACGCGACGCGCACGGCGCGCGTCAGCGGCTCCGGAATCGCCGCGCGAAATCTCGCGCCACATTGCTTGCAAGTGAGATCCATAGGTCAGGTCAGGCCAGTAGCTTGTCCAAATCGAGGAGGATCGTCAACGCGTTCGCGTGGCGGAAGACCCCGCGGACGGCCTCGCTCAGCTCACTGGAGTGGACAACCGGGTGCGGTTCGATGACGGCGGAGTTCACTTTGAGAACGCGCAAAACGCGGTCGACTTCGAAGCCGAGGGTCTCGCCGGCACGCTCGGCGACGATGATCCGAGCGTCATTTCCCGCGGTCGCCGGCGGATGCCGCAGCTTGCGGCGGACGTCGATGACGGTGACGATCGTGCCGCGGAGCGAGATGATCCCGACGATGGTTGGATCCGCGTTCGGCACGTGTGTAGCCTCGCGCGGCGTGACGATCTCCACGAGGTGATCGATGGAGACCGCGTACTGCTCGCCCGAGATGATGAAACTGAGCAGCTCCACCTGATCGGCGGACGCAGTCTCGGCCTGCTGTTCGATGAAGCCTTCACGGCGTTTGTTCGCTGTCTGTTTGAACTGCGCGAGCTTGGAGTCCGCGGACGCGGGGGTCAGGGGTCGGGGGTCGGGGGTTGGAGCGGGCACCGCGTCCGTTATTGGGTTGTCGGTTCTCGGTTGTCGGTTGCCGGTTATCGAAGCAGAACTCTGTTCCGACTCCCGACTCCCGACTCCCGACTTCCGGCTTTTGGGCTTCGACTCCCGACTTTCAGTAATGGGCATCGATTCAAGAGTAGGTGTCTCCTCCGACTCCCGACCCCCGACTCCCGACTCCCGGCTTTGGGACTCCCGATCCCCAACCCCCGACCCCCGGTCGTTCTTCGCCTTCTTCCGAATCTTGACTAGATCAACCATGGGGTTGGTCGATCCTTTCATCTTTCTGGTCCACTGTGTTGCGCAGGCGGTGCTCCTTTGCGGCGGCGGCGATGCGCGTTGGATCGATGGTGCGGGCATCGTCACCATACGCATCGAGCAGCGCCGTCGTGGCCAGTGTGTTGAGCAGGCGCGGGATGCCGCCGCTGACGGCGTACATAGCGCGGATGGCATCGTCGGTGAAGGGATTGCGCGAGCCGCCGGCGACGCGGATGCGGTGGTCGACGTAGCGCGTCGTGTCGTCGAGCGACAGCGGCCCGAGCCGGTAGCGCATTCCGATCCGCTGACGCAGAGCAGCGTAGGGTGCGCGTTCGAGTCGGGTCTCAAGCTCCGGCTGGCCGATGAGCAGGACCGACAGCAGATTCTGGTCGTCGAGCTGGAAGTTGGTCAGCAGGCGGATCTCATCGAAGGTCGCCTTCGTGGGGATGAGCTGCGCCTCGTCGATGATCAGCACCGGTTCGCGGCCGGCCTCGTACAACTCGAAGAGCTTGGCGTGGATCTGATCGAGCAGATCGTTGCGGAAACGCGCGGGCTGCAGGCCGAGCCCCGAGGCAATCGAGCGGAGGAGTTGTGCGGGCGTCAGGCGCGGATTGATCAACAGGACTACAGGCCGCGCGTCGCCGATCCGGTCGATCAGCGCTCGCGACAGCGTCGTCTTCCCCGAGCCGATCTCGCCGACGAGCAGCGACAGCTCCTTCTCCTCGACGGCGTACTCCAGCCGCGCCAGGGCCTCGCCGTGCTGCGGGCTCTCGTACAGGAACCCCGGATCGGGCGTCTTGCCGAAGGGCTTGGTGGTGAAGCCGAAGAATTCTTCAAACATGTGCGGTCTGTTGATTAGTGGATTAGTAGATTAGTGGATCAGACCGGGTGTCTGGGCTCTGATCTACTAATCCACTAATCACTAATCTACTAATCACCCGACTCCCACCGCCGCCCGCGTCTCCCGCGCCTTCCCTCCGAACTGATCGATCAGCGTCCCCACGTCGATCACCAGCACGATTTCCCCCTCGCCCACTTCCGTGGCGCCGGCGATGCCAGGGATGGTCTTGAGCCGCTCGCCGATCGACTTGATCACGACTTCCTGCTGCCGCACCAGCTCATCGACGAGGATGCCGGCGACCTTCTCCCCGGAGCGCGTCACCACCACGAACCACTTGGTGTCGGGAGTCTCGTCGCGATTGCTGACGAGGTGGAAGGCGTCGGCGAGGCGAAGCAGTGGGAGGGTGAAGTCGCGCAGCGTGAAGACCTCGCGCCGCTCCACGGTGCGAATGTCGCGCGCGTAGATGCGCAACGATTCCTCCACCGAGGTCAGCGGAATGGCGAACTGCTCACCCGCCGAGCGGACGATGAGCGCCTGGATGATGGCCAGCGTGATCGGCAGCATGATCCGGAACGTCGTTCCCTCGCCGGGCACGGAGAGGATGTCGATCGACCCTTTCAGCTCCTGCAGGTTCTTCTTGACGACGTCGAGACCGACGCCGCGGCCGGAGATCTCGCTGACCGCCGCCGCGGTCGAGAATCCGGGCGTGAAGAGCATCTCGTAGGCGCGCTGCTGATCGAAGGGGTCGTGCTGGGCGATGAGGTTGCGCTTCACCGCCGATTTGCGCACCAGCTCCGGGTCGATGCCTCGCCCATCGTCGGTGACGTCGAGAACGACGGAGTTCCCCTGCTGATAGGCGTTGAGCGTCACCTTCCCGATCGGGTTCTTCCCTTTCTTTGCTCGCTCCCCGGCGGGCTCGATACCGTGATCGAGCGCGTTGCGGATGATGTGCATCAGCGGATCGGTCAGCTCCTCGACCATGACCTTGTCGAGCTCGGTGTCTTCGCCGCGCAGCACCAGCTCGATCTCTTTGTTCAGCTCGCGCGCCACCTTGCGCACCGTGCGGGAGAGCTTCGAATAGATCTGCCCGACCGGGACCATGCGCGTCTCGATCACGGACTTCTGCAGCTCGTTGAGCTTACGGTCGAAGTTGCGAGCGATCTTGGTCAGCTCGTGCGCGGTGAGCCGGGCCTGCTGCAACGCCTCGCCCTGGTGGAGCGAACGCGTGAGCGAGTCGAGCTGCGTCTTCTCGATGATCAGCTCCCCGACGATGTTCATGACGTGATCGAGTTTGCTGATGTCGACGCGCACGGTTTGCGAGATGGAACGAAGGGAGAGATCCTCTTCCGGCACGTCCTGAGCCGCCGTCTCCCGCGCGCTGCTCGCCGCCAGCGACTCCGTTTTCCGCAGCGACACGACCTGCCCCTCGGGGACGAGCGCGGCGACGGCTTCCACTTGCAGCGTCGACCCGTACAGCAGCCGGAAGGCGATGCCGGAGCCGCCGCTGCTATCGATCGCCGGCAGCGTGGAGATGACTTCGCCGGCCTCACCCAGCGTCGCGGTCAGGGCGCGCAACCTTTCATCGAAGTCACTGAAGTCGAAGCGGACCTCCACGGCCAGGATGTGCTTCCGCGCCCTCACGTTCTCGAGCAGGCGGTGCTCTTCGTACTCCGTGAGCGACTTCTTCGTCTGCTCGTCGAGCGTCAGCTCCGCGAACGGATCTTCATGCGCGCGCCTCGGCTGGTTGGTCGTCAGTTGATGGACGCGCCGCGTCAGCCCGTTGATGTCGACCAGTCCGCCCATGGTGGGATCGTTGATGCCGATGACGAGCCGGTTGAGCGAGTCGACCGCGTCGTAGAGGAGGTCGATCAGGTCTTTGGTGATCTCGATCTTCCCCATCCGCAGCCGGTCGAGCATGTCCTCTAGGCTGTGCGACAACTCGGAGATCTCGCCGAAGCCGAGCATCCCCGCCAATCCCTTGAGCGAGTGCACCTCCCGGAAGATCTTGTTGATCACCTCCGGCCGGACATCCCGCCCCTGCGACTCGAGCTCGACGAGATCGCGCGAGAGCGTATCGAGCAACTCCTCGGCCTCGCCAGTGAACTCGTCCCGGGCTCGATCGTCTTCTTTGGACATTCGGGGGGCATTGTACTGGCTCAGACGCGGCGGCTTTGCAGTGGACTGATTCTGGCAAGGTGATCGAAATCGCGGTCTCGGTGAAGTACAACCGCGTCATGACGAATTGCGCAGGCGGCGATGAGACAGTCGACGGACGACCGGACGGTCACGCCCTTCTTGCGCGCAGCCCGAAAAAGCTGGATCGCTTCGTGGAAGAGTTCGCCCGTCAGCGGATCCTCGATCGCTCGAAGGTCGTACAGGACATCGCGCGCGTCCTCGAAGACGTGGTCGTCATCGAACCCTTGCAGGACTTCCTGAATGATCGGCAAGCAAGTGACGACCTCTGTCACATCGACCAGATCCTCGATGCGGAAAGGAGGCCGCAGGCTAAAGGCCGCGATCCACACGCTCGAATCGATCAGAATCACGGCTCTTTGGCATCTTCGCTGTTCAAGTAGATCTCTCCTACATGTCTCAACGATCGAGAGATGAGCTTTTGCGCGGAGATGCTAGTCGTACCAAGTCGTTCCGCGATCTTCGTGTCCGGCAATCCTTCAAAGTAATGGAGTTGCAGCACCTCACGTTCCCGAGGGGGTAGTCGATTGACCGCGGCTTTCACTCGCAGCAACATCGCAAAATGTGTAGCAGCGTCCGTTGCGCTCGATGGAGGCACGTCCGGCTCCTCACTTGGACGTCTCGGGGAGTCGCGCCGCATATCCGCTAGATCGCCGTGCCACAAACCAAGACCCTGAAGTCTCAGAAGCCGCTCAATCCCTTGAGGCTCGCCGAGACGTAGCGCCTCGGCAATGGCGCTCTCATCGATGATGCCCGACGTCATTCCGCCATTGTACCGCCGACGCCCCTACGCCACCTTCAGCAGCCGCCGCAGCTTCTCGATCAGATCCTTTGCCTGGAAGGGTTTGACCAGGTACTCCTCGGCGCCGAGGGCGGCGGCGCGTTTGCGGTCCTCCTCGCGCGACTCCGTGGAGATCACCATGATGGGGATGGAACGGTGAACGGGGTGGTTCTTGAGGAACGACACGAGCTCCAGGCCGTTGATATCGGGCATGTTGATGTCGGTGAGGATGGCGTCGAACTTGTGGTGCGGCAGGGTCTTCAGCGCCTCGAAACCGCTGGCGGCCTCGACGATCTCCAGGTCGAACGACTCCGTACCGCCCTCGATGATCGTGGTGAGGTACGCGCGCATGGAGCTCGAGTCTTCGACGACCAGGACTTTCAACGTTGCGCCTTCTCCGCCGCGAACACAGCGTTGCCGAACGCGTAGCCAGCCTGGGAAAGGAAGATCTCGAGTCCTGTCATGGTGTCGATCGGAGCGCGATTCGCCGCGTTGTCGCCGTACAGAATACCAATCGTCCGCCTCGCGTGCATGATCGGCAGCGCCACGACCTCGGTCGGCATGAGCCCGCCCAAGCGATCGATCAGCTCCACATTCGCCGCGGTGCGCCGCATCTTGCCCCGATGGGCCTCGCCCGATGCCGCCACCTCGCTGAGGATTGACGGCGACGCTCGGGGGATGCGCATCGACTGAACACGCGCCGTCATCTGCTCGCCGCCCGAGGTCGGACCGAATCCGGCTACGCCGGTGAACGTGTCATCCCCGGCGATGAAAATCGCGCCGCGGTCGAGGTATTCGGCCGACAGTCGCAGGATCGTCGCCGACACCTCGCCGATGTCGTTCGGATTGGATAATTCGTTGATGAGCTGCTTGAGCAGGCCGAAGCTGCGGTCGACGTTCTCCTTCTCCGCCGTTTCGTAGAAGCGCCTGCCGGCGTCGGGATCGAGCCCGCCGGTGTACTGCTCCCATTGCTGAAAGGCGCGCTCGGCGAAGAGCACCATCTCGTCGGCGAAAAGGCTCAACTCCTCCTCGACCAGGCCTGGCTGCATTCGCGCCGCCGAGGGCTTCGTCAGGTAAAGGTCGGCGCCTCGGCGCAACAGATCGTGACGCCGCCGCAAGTCCGCCTCGGCGTCGATGACGACCACCGGCAGCTTCGGATTCTTCCGCTTGAGCTGCTGCAGCAGCACATCCGCGTTGCCGGTCAGTTCCAGGAAGGTGACGAAGAACGTGTTCGCGCGGATGAAGTCGCCGATCGCGCCGCGGGCGTCCTCGATCGTTCCGAACTGCGCGATCTTCACTCCGTTCCTGCCGAACGCACGCCGCGCCGCGACACGGATCATCGGGTTTCGCTCGAAGAGGACCACGTTGCGATAGGTGGCGTCCGGCGACTCGACTTCGATCAGTCCGCCGGCCACCTTGAACTGGCCCGCGGGGGCAGACTTACGTGGGACGGATTCTCCAGTCCGTTCTTCCTCCGCCGGTCGGACTGGAGAGTCCGACCTACGTTCGTCCGACCTACGTTCGTCCGGCCTACGTTCGTCCGACCTACGTTCGTCCGGCGCGGGCTCATCCGGAAACGGCTCATCGTCCGGCACCGGGGTGAACATCGGCTCGTCGCGCTCCTCGGGTGTCGGAAACGGCAGGACGTTGTCTTCCGGAACGACTGCCAATTCCGGGCTCTTGACCTGTCCAAGCCCGAGGTTCAGCGTTGGCGCCGGCTCGGTGGCCGCGGAGCGCAGCAGCGCCTTGCCGACCTTCATCGACTCCTCGAGGCCGCGCAGCGGCTTGAGCTTCTCGCCATCCGCCGCGCCCACGATCTTCTGCGGCGGGAATCCGCCTTCCTTGAAAATCGCATCGGCGTCGTACTCCACATCGAGGGGTCCGATGTGATCGCTGAGAATGAAGTTGAACTCCCCTTCGCGGCTCTGCAGCAGCGGCGCGACCACGCTGACGATGCGCTCGTGAACGGCAGTGCCGAGGTCACCTGAGGCGATCAGGTTCATCTCCACGGCCGCGGTTCCGTACGGGATCCCGTTCTCTTCCATCTGCCGCAGCCCGGGCTCCGCGGCCTGGGGGATCAGGCCCCGCGCCACCAGGTAGGTGAGCAAGTCGGGATGTTCCGGCGACGATGCGTTGACGACCAGCCCCTGGTTGAACAGCACCGTATGCCGGCCGCGTTCATCGACGATCTCCAGCACGCCCGTGCGGCGGCTGAGATAGACGATCTGAACGATGTCGGTAAGGGAGAGGTCTTCGAGGCGGCCGAGGAGACTCATGGGCGGGGAAACCAGAAACCAGAAACCAGAAACCAGAAAAGGCCGCTCGCCGTCTTC